>Ga0114980_10000487_pt1 | contig 29165 bp, 43 predicted proteins | sample S_140806_EF_Meta_FD_87018 | JGI IMG/M metagenome (GOLD analysis project Ga0114980, IMG submission 87018) | Freshwater microbial communities from Lake Simoncouche, Canada to study carbon cycling - S_140806_EF_MetaG | ecosystem: Environmental > Aquatic > Freshwater > Lake | place: Lake...
CCCAATTTTCTGCAAAAGTAGTCGGGAAAACAGGGGTGATAAATAAAAGTTATCAATGGTGGCAAAAGTGAATAGAAAACCTATTGAACTGCATCTTCTGGAAGGTACTAAGCCCGCGCACGATGCTGTGCAATTGCCTGATTCGGTTAAGAGTCGAGTTCCGGTAGCGGAGTGGATGGAGAACCCTGCTGCGTGGAACAAGGTTGCATTCATCAAAGAGACATCAGACTTTCTGTGGGAAAGCTACGGCATTGGTTCCAAGCAGGATCGGCATACACTGGCAATCCTTGCTGACCGAATAGACCTATACATCAAGTGCAGTCTGGCAATCGAGGCTGAAGGTCTAGTGTCTGAGAACAATGGTGGTAAGACTGTGGGTGCTAATGCTCACTTGTCCATTCGCAACAAGGCTACGACGCTAATCATCCAATTGATGAACGAACTTGGGTTGACTCCGAGGGGCAGATTGTCCGGCAGCAAGGTTGAATCTCAAACTAAGGTTGGCAAGTTCTTGCAAGGGCCGATTGCGAAATGAAATGGCAGGACGGTGTTGCGTATGCGAATGCTGTAGCCAAGGGTGACATTAGTGCCTGCTCGGATGTGCGGCTGGCTTGCCAAAGGTTTCTAAACCATCTGGAAAACAAAGAGTGGGAATGGGTATTTGATGAACGATTCCCTATTCACGTTCTGGAGTTTGCCAGCACGTTGAAACATACGAAGGGTCCGCAAGCAGGGCAACCCATCGTTCTGGAGCCATTCCAAGTCTTGCTAATCTGTGCAGTCTATGGATTCCGCGCAAAGCGGGATATATCCAAGCGCATGGTTACAGATGTGATCCTGTTTATTCCGCGCAAGGCTGGCAAGTCAACCCTGACTGCTGTCATTGCACTTTATGAGTTGCTGTGTGGTGAGTCGGGCGCAGAAGTCTTTACTTTGGCTACCAATCGTGAGCAAGCCACAATTGTGTTCGACGCTGCGAAGGGCTTTATCGAATATATGCCCATTGAGTTGCAATCCGAGTTCTTGGTTAGCAAGTATGAGATTAAGAAGCGTGGTGATACTCAGTCTATGTTTAAGGCTCTTAGCCGGGACACCAAAAAGACTGGTGACGGTAAAAACCCATCGTGCGTGATTGTTGACGAAGCTGCTGCAATCGTAGATCGCAACAGTGTGGAAGTGCTGCACTCTGGTATGGTGGCTCGAAAGAACCCGCTACGCATCTACATCACCACTGCGTCATTTACTAAAGACACTAAATTTTTTGAAGATTTCCAGATGCTCAAATCCATTCTGAATGGTGAAGCATCAGACAACCCTCGGTGGTTTGGACTGCTCTACACACTCGACTTGCAAGACGATTGGCGTGATCCGGCAAATTGGGCAAAGGCTAATCCCATGCACGGTATCTCCGTGTTTGAAGAAGCTATCCAGCAACGTGCGTATGAGGCGCAGCACAAGCCCGCAACGCTCAATGAATTCTTGTGCAAGACGCTGAACATCTGGGTAAGCGCCAATAGCGCATGGATTGACCGAGCGCATTGGGACAATGCTGACGCAATCTACGTCGCGCCGAGGGAAACACCGGAAGCAGTCTTTATCGGATTCGACTTGGCAGCAACCCGCGACTTAAACGCCGTCTGCACATTGAAAAGATTTGATGAACAGGACTATGAGGCAGAGTGGAAATTCTTTCTGCCGGAAGATGCACTGCAATACATTCCAAAGCATTACATGGACATCTACCGAATGGCTATCGACAGTGGGCTATTGAAGCTAACCCAAGGGAACGTGATGGACGATCGGGAAATCTCCGACTACATCACAATGCAATGTGAGAAATGGGAAGTGCGTGAAGTCGGATATGACGCATACAACGCTGCATCTATGGTTGCTAGACTGCATGATTCTGGAATCCCTGTTAAAAAGGTTGGACAGGGAATGGCAGTGCTAAACAACCCGTCAAAGTATGTAGAAAAGTTGATTCTTAATCAGAAAATCAAACATAACGGCAATCCGTTTATTGGTTGGCAACTGAGTAATTGCGAAGTGTATACAGATGTCAACGGAAACATTAAAATTCGTAAGAATGAAGCAGATAAGTCTGCAAAAGTGGATGGAATAATTGCATTAATTATCGCGGCACATTGCAGTCTTGATAACCCATTTGTGTCTAATAGCTTTGGGTTCCGCGCATTCTAAAGGGTAAAAAATGGCAATCCTCGACATTTTCAAGCGCAAAAAGACTAGCGAATCCAATACCGTATTGGGCCAATTGCAACTGGGTAACCAAGTTGTTTATAGCACCAATCAGCAGCAACCTACTGCTACACAACTGCTGTATGTCACAACGTCTAGCACCACTATTGCTGGCCGCGCAATTGATATGTCGGCACTTACTCGCAACAGCACCATCATGGGCTGTGTGGGCGTTAAGGCTAGGGCATTGGCGCAATGTTCGCTGAGTGTGGTTGCTAAGAATGAAGATGGCACTTTTGTTGATGCAATCAAAGACCCAAGCGTAGGAACCCGCGACAAAAACAAAGCAAAGCAAATTCTTGCATTGCTGCAAAGCCCTAACAACTTTCAGAGTCAATATGAGTTTTGGTATCAATGGTCAATGTGGCAAGACTTGGCTGGCGAATCGTTTACCCTCTGGTGGCGCAAGGATCAGAAAGACCCGAGCCAGACTCCCATTGAAATGTACAACCTCGACGCAACCCTGATTAGCGTGGTGCTAAGTGCTACTCGCTATCCGGTTTATCGCCTGTCAACTCCCGCGTATGGGTTTACTAAAGACCAACCGCTTGAGTCGCATCAAGTCATGCACATTAAAGAAGCTGCATGGCAGGGTTCTTCGGGTTTCAACAAGGGCATTCTGGCAACGGAACTTGTCGCGTTGGATCAAGACATCGATGTATATGCAAACTTCATCATGCAAAACGGTGCTAAACCGTCGGGCTTGTTTATGACGGAACAAGTTATCCCGGATGCAAAATACAAAGAAATTGCGGCTCGCTTGAAAGAAGCGTGGAATCAAATGACTGGCTCACGCAATGTTGACCAGAGCAAAGCTGGTCAGGGGATGCTGCTTGACCAAGGCATGAAGTATCAGCCGATTGATATGCTGACTCTGCAAGACGCACAAACCGCAGAGTTGAAGATTCAAACCATGAAGCGTATTTGCGGTCTATTCGGTGTGCCACCCGCGATGCTTGGCATTCAAGACCAGAAATACAACAACCCTCAAACGATGCTGGATGAGTTTTACAAAACCACGATGTATCCTATGGTTATCAACATTGAACAAAAGTTGAAACAGCATTTGTTCAAGGGTTATCCTAATTTGCATATCCGATTTGACACTAAAGATTTTGTCAAAGGTGCTGCACTGGATCAGATGAACTTTGTTGTTGCTGGTGTTAATGCTGGAATCATGACGCCGAATGAGGCGCGTGAGTATTTGAACATTGCCAACATTGATGGTGGCGATAGTTTGAAAGATGACAGTAAAGCTGCGGCTCCGATTTCTGGAACTAGCCCGCAGGATACTGGTGGCGGCGGCGGCAGTCAGTCACGCAAGATGAATATTGGCAGAACATGATAGCTACAAAAATTGCATTGGCATGGCTTGCTAGTCAGAAGCGCAAGCCTAATGGTATTATTCCTAAAATTGATACCACTACCCATAAGATAACTGACGATAATCAATCCATTAAGGATGGGGTGGTAAATGAAAACTCTAAATCTAATCTGCGAAGCGAAACTCCGGGTCCAAGAAGGCGCGGACGAAAGCCAAAGTTGCGGCAAGATTGAGGCGCGTGTTACGACTTGGGGTGCGCGTGAAGGCGAAGATGGTCGCCGCTTCAACTATCAGCCGGAAGGTTTTAAGGCTTGGTGCGAAGAATTCCACGCTACTGGCAAACCGCTTCCAATGTTTCTAAACCACAACGACATGGGAATGCCTATGGGCGAGTGGAACGAATTTGAATTCGATGCTGAAGGCATGACTGCCAAGGGTCGTATTTATATGAATACCGTGGGCGGCAGCGATCTTTATTCGGTGCTAAAAGAATCGCCGGATATGTTCGGTGGCGTTTCTGTGGGTGCATACGCCGAGGAAGCAAAGATGGTTGATGCTGCTGGCAATGATGCAGAACCGGATAACGATGAAGCCTACTTCCAAATTACTAAGGGTGGACTGCGCGAAGTTTCCGTAGTTATGTACCCCAACAATCCAAAAGCGGAAATTCAAAAGCTGGAATGCTTCGACGCAGAAGGCCAGTTGAATCCGCGCAGTCTTGAAAAGGTTTTGCGTGATGCAGGACTTTCAAAGAAGGATGCGACCACCGCGTCCAGTATCGTCAAACGCGCTCTGACCGAACGTGTTGACGCTGCACCAACTCCGGGTGAGCCGGATGCGGTGGTAATCGAAGCCGAAATCCTTGCTGCGTTGGATCGACGCAACTTGGAAAAGGCACTTCAAAAACGCATTCAAAAAGGTAATTAAAATGGAAAAAATTATTGAAAAGCTCGATCAAATCGAGTCGGCAAATGTTGCCGCAGTAGAGTCGGTTAAGGCTGAAGTCGCCACCACTCTTGAAGCCGTTAAAGGCGAAGTCGCTGAAAAGATTGCCGCTCTGGAAGCCAAGGTTGCATCGGTTTCGGCTCCGGCAATCATCAAGACTGCCAAGACTGTTCGTGCTGATGTGAACCGCATGGTTGCCGAGCAACTGCGCGACTTCACCAAGTCGGCTCGCGCTGTCGAAAAAGAAATCAAGATGTTCGAAGACGAAAGCCAATACGAAGCGTTCATGAACGAAGCCTCGGCCCTGACGGGTTCGGGTGCTGGCGTTGGTGGTCGTACTGCGTATGATCCGGTCTTCGTCCCGCTGCGTCTTGAAAACCCGCTGCGTGGTTGTTCGCGCAATGTCTCGACTGATGGCGCAACCTATCAGTTCCGCGCCAAGGTTGGTGATGCTGGTGCTGCTTGGGGCTATGCAATCCAGAACAACGGTACTGCTACCACTGAAGCAACCAACATTTGGCAACTGACTCTGCAAGACTTGAACGTCCAATTCCCGATTCGTACTGCTGCACTGGACGACATCGACGGTTTGGAAAGCAACGTCGTGGTCGATATGCTGCGCGAATTCTCGCAAGCTGAAGCCCTGTCAATGATTCAGAACAACGACCAAGGTGCTACCTCGCTGCCGTATGGTGGTTCTAACGGTCTGCGTGGTCTGGATCAGTATGCTGGTGCAAACTCGACTTACACTGGCGGCACGATTTCTACTGCTGCTTTTGGTACGTCGGGTACGGGTTCGTCAAGCGGTCTGCATAGCCTCGCAACGTATGACCAGTTGACTACTAACGGAAACACTGTTGGTGCTGCCAATATCACTTTCCAAGACGTTATCAACTTCATCTACGATCTGCCGCAACAATACTGGTCGCCGTCTACCAAGTTTGTCATTAACCCGATTCTGTTGTCGCAAATTCGCGGTCTGAAGGATAGCAACGGCACTCCGATTTTCGAGCGTATGTCGCCGCTTGAAACCGACGGTATCGTTGGTCGTATGTTGGGCTTTGATGTGGTGGTCAACAAGTACATGGATAACCCGTCGCAATCGACTACGGGTTCGGCTGGCACGAATAGCCTGTATCCGATGTACTTTGGTGATTGGTCGCGTGGCCACACCATCGTGGATCGTCTGAACATGGTTCTGCGTCGCTATGACCAAACCTTGCCGGGCTATATCACGTTCTTTGGTGAAAAGCGTCTTGCTACCTCGGTGGTTGATCCGTTCGCAATCATCCGTTATCGCTCGACTGGTACTGCAACCTAAGTTGAAAAAAGGGCGGGGAAACCCGCCCTTTTCTCCTTACAAGGAACAATCATGAATCCAATTCTTGAAGCCGTAAAAACTGCGCTAGTGGATGGCGAATCGACTGTTAACTTGCGCGAAGCCTCTACCCTGACCAGTTCGGGTTCGGATATTGGTGGTCGAGTTATTTATGACGATGCGTTTGCTGCACTCCGCTATGCAAACCCGCTGCGGATGTTTAGCCGCGTTATTACCAGCAATGGTTCGGACCAAGCATTTGTGGTCAAGACTGGTAATGCAACTCAATTGCAATCGGGTACTAACAACCCGTGGGATTACACAGTAAAGACTGATCTTGGAAATGAAGGATCGTCTTTCTGGCAAATTAGTATGAAATGTATCAACGCCGTTGTGCCAGTCCGTACCGTAGTGCTGGACGACATTAACGGTTTGGAAGAATCGCTGGTTGCTGATATTGCGCTGGAATTTGCACAGCAAGAAGCACTATCCATGATGCTGAACAATGATTCTGGTTCGGGTACTTCTACGCCGCAAACTGGTAGCGGTTACGGTCTGCGCGGTCTGAACTTCTACGCTGGCTCGACTTCTGCTGCATCGTTCGGTACTAGCGGTTCGGCTACCACGAATGGTCGCCATACCATGCTGCAAGTTTCGCAATCCTATCCGACCAGCATCACTTACGATGAAATGGTTTCACTGGCATCTGCGCTGCCCGCTCAATACTGGAACAATCCTTCAACTGCATGGATGATGCACCCAAGCACGATTGTGCTGCTGCGTGACATTAAGGATTCGGGCGGTCTGCCGCTGTTCTTGGAAATTGGTGATAAGGATGGTGCATCTGTCGGTAACATCTTTGGACATCCGGTGATTCCGAATCCGTACATGGATGAAGTCGGTGCTGGCAAGTTCCCGGTTTACCTTGCTGCGTGGGATCGTTTCCTGACCATTGCTGACAACGAAGAAATCAAGTTCCAGCGTCTTGAGCAAACCCAACCGGGGTTCGTCAACCTGTATGCTGAGAAGCGTTTGTGCAGCACCATCCTTGATGTGTTTGCTGGTGTGCGTCTCTACCGAGGTGCGTAATAAATGGCTACCGAGAACCTGACTCTCGCTGAGTTTTTTGGCAACAACCGCAACCCTTTCAATTATGCAAAGATTGAACAGGTTGACAGGGACATTACGACCCAATGGTTGACGCTTGATCAAATTACTCAACAGTTGAACTTGTTTAACGATGAGAGTCAAGATTCCTATCTATCGGGTCTAGAACTTGCGACTCGAATGGCAATTGAGGACTATCTTGGGCTGGCAATTTTTCCTATTAGTTATCGTGTTTATTATGGCAATCCGGGTCCGGGCGACAGTGCATTATTCTTTGATCTGCCGGAAGTGGGCCAAGGTGCTACAGGCGTATCAATCAAAAAAATTGAGTATTACGGAAACACCAGCACTGCAATCAGTGTGCTGCCTTCTACTTCTTACTTTTACGATCCCACTGGTAATCGGGTGGTTGTTACCAGTATGCCTAGCCCGCTTAGTCAAACGATTGCCAATCCTGTAGTTATTACTTATACGCAATCGGTTAGTGAACTGCCGCAGTATCCTGTAATTCAACAAGCCGGATTGTTGTTGCTGACTCATCTTTATAACAACCGTTCCAATACCACGGAAAGAATCATGCACGAACTTCCGTATGGTGTGGCTCAACTATTGCGTCCTTACAAACCATTGGTGATGTAATGGGCATTACACGATACGAAAATGTTACAGTTAATAACGTAACGAATGGCGTTAATGCTGTTGGCGAATACACCACTACGATTACTCCGTGGTTTGAAACTCGCGGACTTGTTCATGACTTGGCAAACATTCTGAGAATTTCGGAGCGTTATCGTGTGTACCAAGACTTGATGAATATCACTTTGAATTACACGCCAAATACAAAAGAAATTGTTGATAATCAAAATCTATACAGTTTTAAATGGCGTAATAAAGATTGGCGTATTACTGATTGCCGCGAAAGCAATGATCGCATGAGCATTACTTTTGTTTGTTATTACAACGATCCGAGTTCGCCAGTATGAGCCAAAACAATCCTGTTGATTATGCGGAGTCTATTCAATATCAATTGAATGGCATCTTTTCGCCTGTGCCTGTGTATGCAAACTTTAACCGCAATTGGGCAACCGAGGGAACCTTTGTCACTTGGCAATTGCGTAACGTGCATCAACCTGTTTATACGGGCAAAACGCAAAGCGTTAAGGGTATTGATCGCCCTGTATTCCAAATGAGCATCTTTAGCCAGTCAATGAACACCGCTTTTAATTTGGCTAATGACGTATTACAATCACTGCACGGATACGCTGGACCCTTTGGGGATATGACTGCCAATGGCTTTTATATCTCAAAGGCTGATGTCGTTTGGCTGTACAACACATACGATAATGAGTTGGGCTTGAACCAAGTCATTTTGGATTGCACACTAGATGTTCCGGGATAAGACAAGCATTTTTAACTTTTAATTGAGGAATTAATCATGGCTCTCCCGACGAATATTCTTCCCGGTTTTAGTGCAACCCTATATGCACAATCGGGCGCTACCCCCACTCCGCTAACCGTTGCCAACCTTTCGGTTCTGGCAAGCGTTAGTCCCATTGCTGTCTCTGCAAACCAAGTCAAGGTTGAGGCTATCCCGGCTTTCGGTCAGGATGATGCAGTCGCTAGTTTTGCTGTTGCTGGTGCGCGTCAATCGGACAAGATTCCGGTTCAAGCTGCTCCCACTTCAATGACCATCACTGCTGCTTGGAACCCGTCGGATACGGTTCTGTTGCAAGTTCGCGCTGATGCTTATTCGGGTATCACTGAGCGCACTTATGTGATCTCGGCAACTGATGGCACTAACGTGGTTTACTACGCGTTCAATGGTCGAGTTGGTCAGTTCCAGATTGATGCTGCTCCGGGCGCAGAAGCAAAAGCAGTGTTTACCATTCACCCCCGCGGAGGTCAGTATGGCTGGTCAAACTCGGCTTGATGATGTTGTAACTTTTATGGTGTCCAGCTATCAGCCCATGCGCGTTCTGGCGCAGGGTATGCGGGTGGATGCTAAAGAAGTTGCAGATGCTCTGGCTGTGGTAAATCAAGATTCGCCGGAGTATGTCGCACTGATGGAACTTGCGAAGTTGAATCCTTACACGCCAAAACAAAAGAAGGTACAAAATGACAGCACAGATTCAGTCGAGCAATGATCTGCTGAATTATCTCTTGAGCCAAGCCAGTTCTGGACAAAAGGACTGGTTTGGTTTCAAGCAGCAACGATTTGCTGGTATCGACACTGCTTACCGCATGGCCGTCATGCACGGTGACAAGATGACGCCGGACGAAATTGTTGATTATGTGATTGAACTAAACAACACGATTTATTCAAAAATTATCAAGGGCTAATCATGGCAGGGTTCAAGGTAGCCATTGAGGGTTTCCAAGAACTCAAAGACGTTCTTGATGAGCTAAATCGTGATTTCGGTCCCAAGGATGCAAAGAACATTCTTGTTAGTGCCGTTCGCAAAGCAATGCGTGTTGTTTTGGATCAAGCTAGAACAATGGTCCCCGTTGATACTGGCGCATTGAAAGCATCATTGCGGATTGAAGCCAGAAAGCCTACTAGCAAAGACAAACGCTCTAAGTATGTGAGTGCTACGGATACTGCAATTGCAACCGTAACTACTGCTCCCGGTAAAGTTCTTGCAAAGCGCAAGTATTACAACGTCAAGCAAGGCAAGCACGTTGTCGGCATTCAAAGTGATGCACGGGCTGTAGCAATGGAGTTTGGCACTGCTCACGTTGCTGCAAGACCATATCTCCGACCATCGCTAGAAGGTCAATCTTCAACTGTTGTAAGTGACTTGGCAAATCAGATTAGCCAGTCGATTGTTCGATACCAAGCAAGACAAGCCAAAAGGAAAACACTATGAGTCAATTCGCTGCCGCACTCGGTTCAAAGTTTGCTGAAAACAAGGATGCAATTCGTATTCGTTCATTTGAACTTGCAGGGCATACCTTCAAAGTGAAGGTTCCGCTAACTTCTGAATTTGAAGCAATGCAGAAGCGTATGCTCGAAATCAATGAATCTGAAGTAGAGCAATTCTACCGAGACTTGATTGGCGAAATGCCAGAAGAAGATGGTGATGTTGTTGTCGAGGGACGATCCATGCGCGAAGCTGCGCGGAACAAGGCACTGGTTCGCAATCGCATTACCGAAATGTTCAAGATGCTGGTCCCCGAAGATAAAGGTTTTGATATGGGAACCATCACTTACGAAATGATTGAAGAACTTTTCCCATTCCCGGTGCAGATGCAAGTGATTGAAGAAATCAGCCACGTTGTATCGCCGAGCTATACGGAGTCGCGGGGAAAATAGTTGGGTCTGTGCGTAGGCAAGTTAGGGCTTACCTGATTGCGCACGGCACGGACCCTGATGCAGTTGATACAGATTCTTTTACAGACATCTGTGTAATGTGGGCAGATGGTTTAATCGGGAATAAATCGGTAATAGAGGGGATTGGTACATTAACTGCGGGAGTTTTTAACTACATTCGGGCGCAAGGACAAAGGCCGTTTGAACTTAAAGACATGATCCCATCAGTATATGAATACATTTACCCACCACTTACCGAGGAAGAAAAGAAAAGACAAGCTAATGACAAATTGCTAACATTTATGCTTATGAATCCCGGTGCGCCGGAGATGTTAAAGGGAGCCTAATATGGCTATGCTGGCGAGACTCGGTGTTGTTCTGGGACTGGATTCTGCGGAGTTCCAGAAGGGTCTTGCCGAGGCAAACCGACAATTAGATTCATTTGTTGGCAAAGCACAATCAGCTATTCCCGGAGTCACTGCCGCATTCGCTGCACTGACATACAAAGCATTGGCTTACGCTGATGCAATTGCAGACACCGCAAAAGCAAACGATGTAGCCATTGAGTCAATCCTTGCACTTAGCGAGGGCTTGCGTCAAAACGGTGGTGAAGCTGCCAATGCCACAAAGATGCTGGCTACCTTTACTCAAAAAATTGACGAAGCTGCATCTGGATCAAGCAAAAAACTTCAAGATGATTTCGCCAAACTTGGCGTTTCACTTAGGGACATTTCCAGTCTAGACATGGGTGCATTGTTTGACAAAGCACTAACTGGAATTGCCGCAATGCAAGACCCAATTAGTCGCAATGCAATAGCTATGGAGTTGTTTGGCAAGGCGGCAAAAGGTGTTGATTTTGTTGGTCTTGCCAATGGCTCAGAAGAAGCTAGACAAAAGTTTGTCGAATATGCCAAAGCAGTAAAAATGGCTGGCGACTTGCATGACGAATTGGAACAAAAAACCAATGACATGGTTATGCAATTTACCAATGCAGTAATTCCTACACTGAACGAACTTTTTGATTCATTCAATAAAAACACCAAAGGCGCATTCGGTTTTATGGATGCTGTTGGTGAGGTTGTTAAAGTTCTTGCAGTACTTGCTAGGTATACAGCAACCACATTCTCTGTAATTGCCGAGGACATTCGCTGGCTAGGTGAAAGTGCGTCTCTGGTTATGAGTGGTCAATTCGATAAACTAGGCGAGGCTTACAAACGATCCAAAAAAATGCAAGCTGACTTGATTGCTGGTGATGAACAGTTTGCAAAGCGAGTCATTGAAGGTCAACGCACAGAATCGGAGTCTTGGGCTGATTGGCGGGAAGGTCGAGCTGGTCTAATGGCTGGTGGCGCACAAAGAAAAGTAACCAAAGCCAAAGACCCCGCAGCAGCAAAGCTGGCAAAAGAAATTGCTGAAGCTGAATTGAAACTTGCTGAATACAATCTCAATGTTCAAAGAGAGGCGCAAGAATATTACAACCAAGCCCTTCTGTCGGACTACAACCAAACGGAAGAACTGAAAAAGCAGAAGGCTTTGCTGGACATTCAACTTGAGTCAATCAAAGAAAAGGCCGACCAAGTTCTTCGAGCGGCAGAGCAACAGAACCAGTTTACTAATTTGTCCAAGCTAGAGACGGATCAACTCCGCATTCAGTTGGACTATGAAAATTCAATCGCTGATGCAAAGGTTCGCTACGGTAAAGCTGCTGCTGAAGCTGCCATCCGCGATAAGGATGGCACTGCTGGAATGCTTGCTGCTGCCGAGGCGCAATATGCCGCTGATTTGCGCGTAGCTGAAGGTTTGCGCTATCGCCAACAGGCCGCGTTTGAATACTCTCAGACTTATGCTGCTGGCGTGGATCGTGTGGTTAAGTCGATGAAGAATTCCGTTTTGTCAAATGCTGACATCATGGAAAAGTCAGTAACAACCGTGTTCGATAGCATGAGCAATGCCATTGATACTTTTGTGAAAACTGGCAAGATTAGTTTCCGCAGTCTTGTTGGGGACATGATTACCGAATTGCTGCGTTTGCAAATGAAAGCGCAAGCAACAAGCATTTTTCAATCCTTGATTGGATTCGTACAAAGTGCGTTTAGTGGTCCTTCGTTTACCTCGACCATGCCAGACATTACTTCAACTGCTGGCGGCACAACCACGTTTTTTGGTCCTCCCCGCGCCACTGGTGGTTACATGGATCGTCCGTCAATCGTCGGCGAGAATGGACCGGAGTTGTTTATTCCTAATCGCGCTGGCACTGTCATTCCTAATGGTCAGCTATCGGGCATGATGGGCAACCAACCGCAAGTGGTTTACAACGGTCCTTACATTGCCAACATGAGCGCAATTGATACTCAATCTGCTGCACAATTTTTGGCTAAGAACAAAATGTCAGTCTGGGCAGCTAACCAATCTGCAAACCGTTCTGTTCCGGTTTCGAGGTAAACATGAGCATCACAACAATCTTATCAATCTCGGAATCAGTCGGCATCAACGATCATAGATTTGTCGGGCAAGTCTACAGCCGCAACCAGCGCATCACTACGGCAGAAATACAAACCGTGGTTCCGTTTGAGTTCACGATGAAGCCCATGAAGTATCTGCTGTACAGTCAGAATCGTGGCGTGTTGAACAATCTGCGAGTGCCTGATAAGTCGCTAGAGCAATACCTTAACTTTGGGGCTACGGGTTGGGTCAACTACATTGCGTATCAAGGTCAGCTAACTAGCGTCCAGATTGCTGCCTGCCAATGGCAAACCAGTTCTGCTAACAAGACTTTGGTTCTTGGCAGTCTGCCATCTGTAAGTTCTACAAGCTACATCCTGCGCGTGGGCGACATAGTCCAAGTAGATAGATACTCCTATTACGTCACAGCAGACGTTCAGAGAGGCTCTGGCAGCACAGTTAATGTGTCGGTACACCGAAACCTCATTGCAACGCTCACAAGCCCTGTAGCGGCTGTAATGGGGCAGTACGGAACTACCGTGGCAATGGGTGGCAGTCAGTATATTGGCGTTACCTTCCCGGTAATCCTCAAGGAATACCCAACCTACACACTTATCCCAATGACCAATGATTCTTTTATTGCGTGGGATGGCAACTTTGTAGCTTTCGAGAGTGTGCTATGAACGTAATTACGCCAGTCGTAGGCACTAACAACATTCGTTATGCAGAGTTTGTTCGGCTAACCACTGCAACTCAAACTATTTTGTTTTCGACTGCTGCCAGTGCTATTACAGTCCCGGCAGTTGATAGCAACCCGTTTACTGCGCTAGGTCAATTGGTGTCTATCAGTGAAGCAACCCGCGATATTAAATCGACTGCGAACGAAACTGTATTCACATTGGTTGGCATTGAACCAACAATGCTTGGATTGGTGCTATCCGAAAATATCAAAGGTTCACACATCGAAGCATGGCATGGATTCTTTGACACTGATGGTGCATTGATTACAACTGGCGGCACTGGCGGTCTGTATCAATTCTTCAATGGCTATGTCACATCCTATGCAATCAGCGAACAATGGATGGAAGAACAAAGGTCTTATGTCGGCACGATTGCAGTATCGGCATCGTCTATCCAATTGATTCTGCAAAACCGCACTGCTGGCAGATACACTAACAATTCGTCATGGACATTTTTTAATTCTAGTGACACAAGCATGAATCGCGTTGCTGTTATTACAAATATCAATTATTACTTTGGCAAAGACGCAAAGGCAAATTCATGATTCGCAAGGCCAACAAATACGATAAAACAGAAGTTATTGAAATGATGCAGCAATTCCGTCAGGAAAGTGGCATTGAATTTCTGCAAAACATTGACAACCAAGCATATTGGTCAAAGTTGTTTGATATTTTGATTGCTGGCATGGGTGTGATTTTTATTGAGCAAGGCAAAGGTTTGATGATTGGGGTTGTTAATCAATCAATCTGGTGTGACAAAACTTTTAGCTTGCATGAATTGGCGTGGTGGGTAAAACCGGAATATCGCGGGTCAAGCGTTGGTTATAAGTTGTTTAAGGCGTTTATTGATTATGGCGAAGAATTAAAACAACAAAATAGAATCACTCATGTTGTTATGGCAAAGCTGTCAAATAGTCCTGACTTTGATTACGGCAGATTCGGGTTCAAAAAAACAGACGAGAACTGGACAAAATGATTACGCCAATCGGACTATTTATCGGTGCATTGATTACTTGCACTCCGGCATTTGCAATTGGATCAATCATTGCTGCTGCAATCGGTTTGTCTGGTTTTTGGGCTACCGCTGCCGCATTTGCAATTAATACTATTGTTTCGTCGATTGTATCTAAAGCATTGATGAGTCCGGCAGAAAATCCCGCCGCTGGTCAATCTCCCAACCCCGGCAATCGCCAACAAGTTCCCCCTGCTACCGACAACAAACTTCCAGTCGTATATGGTCAGGCTTGGCTTGGCGGCATCATCACTGATTTGTCTATTACCACAGACAATCTGGAAATGTATTACGTCATTACATTGTGCGAGACCACTGGCACTGGCTCAGACGTTATTACATTCGGTGATGTGTATTGGGGTGGCAAACGTGTTGTATTTAACTCAAACGGGTATAGCGTAGATTCTCTTTATGATCCGTCAACTAGCCAATCGGATACGTCCGTTAAAGGCAAGATGGATATTTATCTATACAACAACGGTTCTTATAGCCCTGCTAATTCCAGCACCAATGCAGTCTCGGTAATGTCCGCATCGAATCTCACTTACCAGTGGAATTCGTCAAAGCTGATGTCCAATTGTGCGTTTGCAATTGTGCATATTAAATACAGCATTAAGGCTAATCTTCGCGGCATTGAACCGACTAAATTCCAATTGACCAATAGCCGTTCTGCTCCGGGCGATTGCGTCTATGACTACCTGACCAATACGCGTTACGGTGCTGCTATTCCGGTGTCTCAAATTGACACACAAAGTCTTACTGACTTAAACACTTACAGTAACGCCAACTTTACATATACGACTTATTCGGGCGGCACATCTGTTCAAACTCGATTCCGCTTTGATGGCGCGATTGATACTAGCCGCACCATCATGCAGAACTTGCAGGACATGATGTCATCCTGTGATTCGTTGCTGCGCTACGATGAAGTGACCGCGACTTGGGGTGTCATTGTCCAGCAACCGACATACACAGTTGCAATGGCCCTTGACGATAGCAGTCTGGTCGGACCAATTGAAATCACTCCTACTGACTTGTCATCGTCATTTAATGTGGCAGAAGTCAAGTTCCCCGATAAGAGCAATCAAGACGCATTCAATTCGGTGTCTTATGACTTGTCGGTTATTGATCCTGCGTTGCTTTATCCGAATGAACCTGTCAATAAGCAAAGTATTTCTCTGCCGTTGGTCAATGACAACGTGAGAGCGCAATACATTGCTAATCGTTTGATGAAGGGTGCGCGGGAAGATTTGTCAATTCGATGCTCTACCAGCTATATCGGCATCCAGCTAGAGGCTGGCGACATTGTTAGCGTGACCAATGCCAACTATGGTTGGTCGGCAAAGCTGTTCCGAATCAATAAGGTAACGCAGACATTCTCGCAAGATGGCAGCATCGTTTGTCAGTTGTTTATGACTGAGTTTAATCCTGATGTTTACAGTGACACCAGCATTACGCAATTCACCCCGGCTCCCAATTCGGGACTAGGTGATCCGTCTACGTTTGGAACGCTTGCTGTGCCAGTGCTGGCATCGCAATACCCAACTGCTGCCAATCCTTCGTTTACTATAAACGTCACCACTGCGCCGAATGGCATCACGCAGTATGTGGAACTTTATTACTCTGCGTTTACCAATCCGACCAACTCGCAGCTAATCTTTGCTGGCACTACTGCTGTTCAACCGGATGGTTTCCCGTATGCGCCAAACACAGTATTGCCAATAACCCTGACCAATGTACCTTCGGGCGATTGGTATTTCTTTTCTCAGATGGTCAACAATTTAGGTGCATCGCCGTACAGCAGTGCATCAAGTTTGTTCCGGTGGAGACCAAGCACTTACCAGTTTACGAATCGTTATCTTGCCATTGCTTATGCAGACACGATTACTGGCAGCGGGTTTAGCCTTAGTCCTCGCGGCAAGATTTACTATGGTCTGTGCAATCAGGACGGCATTAGTCCACCGACTTCGCCAAGTTCTTACACTTGGTATCTTGCTGATCCTAATTTCGGTACGTCTTACTACTTGTGCTATTCCAACCGCACTGGTCGAAAGTTCAGTTTTGCAACTGGTCTAGCATCTGCTACTGCTGGCGCATTTGTGCCGACAAATACATCACAATTTGATCCGTCGATTTGGTCGGCATTGGTCGATGGAACCAATTATATTGATTTGGATTCCCGCACTGGACAACTGATTGAATATGGCGGCACTGTAACTGGTACGCAATCTGGGGAAGTGTCTGTAATAAACAATCCCGACGGCAAAGTTATTGCATCACTCAGCCCATTGCTTGCAACTCAATTTGGTCCGGGCGTTTACTCGGTAACATCTAGCGCAGCAACTATAACAATTGACGTTTATGGTCGCGTCATTGGTTTTACTGTGCCAGATTCGTTTTACTACACGCAGCAAGTCTTTACTGCTACTTCTGGACAAACCGTGTTTACGGTTACTCGCGGCGCTGGTTATATCGTCGGTAATTGCTTGGTTTTTGAGAATGGATTGTTGCTTAATCCGTCTGAATATACCGACGCATCTGGAAGCGTGACGTTTGCAACTGACAGAACTTTAAATGACATTATTACGATTGTTTCAGTAAAAGCAGTCAATGCTTCGACTGGCGTATATTCTGCATTTACTCGCAACACTGCAAACCTGACCGATGTTAGTAGCTATACGGCATCTGGCTTTACTTTGAATAGTGGATTTGAATTGCTGTTTTTGAATGGTACTGTTGTCAACGATCAGGATTATGACATCATTGGACAAACCATCACCAATTTCCCTGATTTGGTAACTGGTGATTTAGAAATTATCCAATGGACAGCAAACAACCAAAGCCAACCCTGCTCGGGAATTGCAAATTCAGTTGCATACACCATCAATGGTCAATCAACCTACAACTTTAGCTACAATGTCAACTCTTTCAACCTGTATAGTAATGGTGCGCTGTTGAAGCAAGGCACTGATTACACAACTGCCACTGGAAACTATACTCTTGCATCAACTCCGACCACTAACACGACAGTGATGGTCCAACAAACATTTGCTCGAACGGGGGCTGTATGACACAAGCATTCAATCTATCGCAGTTTGCCAACAAAGTTAATTCTTCTGGTCAGGCTGATCTCACTACTGGTGTTTCTGGTACGCTTCCAGTTGGCAACGGTGGTACTGGTTTAAGTTCAACCCCTTCAAACGGTCAATTAGACATTGGTAATGGCTCTGGATTTACTAGAGCAACATTGACCCAAGGGACGGGCATTTCTATTACCAACGCTTCTGGTTCAATTACGATTGCTGCTACTGGTAGCGGCGGTTTTAGCACCATAGTTGTGCTGGATACTGCTGGCACATCAACATGGACTGTCCCCACTGGTGTAACAAAAATTAAAGTCACAGTGGTTGGTGGTGGCGGCGCCGGTGGTAGTTCTGGCACTATTAGTGGTGGTGGTGGTGGTGGTGGCGGCGGCGGAACTAGCATTGCTTATATCAGTGGCTTAACTCCGGGTGGTTCTATTGCATACACCGTAGGTGCTGCTGGAGGCGCTTCATCTTTTGGCTCTGCTGGCTCTCCTTCTTTTACTTTGACCGCAAGCAGTGGTAGTGGTGGTGGTGCTGGTGGTGGTAATGGTGGCATTGGTGGGGCAGGTGGGATTGGTAGTGGCGGCAGTCTTCATTATGCAGGTAGTTCTGGCGTTACTATCGTCGGTTCTGGAGGTAGCCCGCGTGTTGGTGGCTCTGGTGGTTCATCATCGTTTGGTGGTGGCGGTGTGGGAAATTACAGCGCAGCTGGAGGAGCAGCACAAGTATATGGTAGCGGTGGTGGCGGTGGTGGTGGAACTTCCAAAGCCACTACCGCTGGCGGTGCTGGTTCCAGAGGCGTCATTTTCATCGAATACTAAGAGGTCAACATGAAAGCACTAATTTATATTCCCGACAACCGACTGTGCCAAGTCACCGACCAAGATTTCCCTGTCGCTCATGAATTTATGTGGGTTGATTGTGACGCTGACGTATTGCCAGAAACGCATGACTATCAAGATGGCGAGTTTGTATTGAAACCTGATGTTGTGCTATCAAATTTCTACAGTCAGTGCGCGGCAACAACATGGAGCAAAATTAGTCCGGTTCTTTCTAAAGAATATGTTGGACTTGAAATTGCACCATTTAATAAAAATGGCAAGTTGCTTGGCATTGATGCTGTTCGGGCTTATACGGTGGATGGTGCGCCAATTGGTACAGCCATGCTTTCAATTAAGACTTGGGCAAAGGATTGCCAAGATGCTGGAATTTCAGCATTTGCATGGTTATCACCAACATCCGGCGTAACTTTGGAAGAATTTACAGAACTTTTTGAAAAGTTGGGTTTTGTCAAAATCATTAGCGCCAATAATGGAAACTATATGGCAATGATTGCGGCAAACGAATAAAATGCAGCAATACGACAGAACATGAGGCGCACCCCTGCAAGGTTGTGGGGGTGGATAACCTAGCGGGGGCTAATCATGGCTGTGTTTAACAAAAACTCTCTGACTCAAGTCAGCGGGTTTGACAATCCGATTATTGCTGGCGAACTTGTCTACCAGCAAAAGACTTACTGGAATCTGGCACTGACTGATGAGGCTGGCAATCCCGTTGATTTGACCGGGGCCACCATCAATGCCCAGATTATCCGTCGCCAACTCAGCAACGTTAAAGATACCCGCTACGGTCTGACGTTCGACATTGCCAACTACACGCCCACGCCCACGCCTGTATCCCTGAGCATCACTAATCGAGTTGATGCTTCTGGTTCATTTACTCTGTTGATTGATGATTCATCGTGGAGTCTAATTGCCACTGATCCTGAGTTCGCCATTAACGATGTGGATGGCATTGGATTCAGTGGTCGAATAAAAATTGGATTCCCGCAGACTGGTATTACTCCTCCGCAGGATAACATCATCTTTCTATTGTTCATTGTGCGATCCGACGCGATTGTGAAGGTGTGACATGGGAGTTACCGTCACTGCCAATAGCGGCAACAACATTAATCTAGAAGTAGTTTCAACTCCGATTCAAACCATTAACATCAGTCGAGGTGTTGCCGGTCCTCCGGGACCAAATAGCATTGGTGGATATCCGATAAATGTTAGCAATCCGTTGTACCGAGATGTAGTCATGTTTGGCGTTAATGAATGGGTCAACACGCCGCAAACCGAAATCGCCGATGGCGGTAGTTTTTAATTAAAGGAGATTTACCATGTCAAACACTATTCGTATCAAACGTCGTGCCAATGGTGGTGGTGCTGGTGCGCCGTCTACTCTGGCTAATGCTGAACTTGCTTTTAACGAACAAACAAACATTCTGTACTACGGTACAGGCACGGGTGGTTCCGGTGGTAGCGCAACTAGCGTTATTGCAATCGCCGGTACTGGTGCATTTGTTGACACAAGCAGCAACCAAACTATTGGTGGAACCAAAACATTCTCAAATGCAATTTCCGGAAGCATTACTGGCAATGCCGCAACTGCAACTGCACTTGCAACTGGTCGCACCATTAGCATTACTGGAGATTTGTCATATACCTCGCCAACTTTTGATGGCACAGGTAATGTTACTGCTGCTGGTACTTTGGCAACTGTAAATACCAATGTTGGTACTTACACCAAAGTTACTGTCAACGGCAAGGGTCTTGTTACTGCGGCAGCAAGCGCAACTCTCAACGACATTTCTTCGCCCACTTCTCCTTATAGCTTTGGCAATCAACTTCTAAACAACCTTGCCGATCCTATCAATGATCAGGATGCTGCAACTAAGTTTTATGTTGATTCGGTAGCTCAGGGTTTGATTGTTAAGGCTTCTTGCGTTGCTGCAACTACCACAAACATTACCCTTTCTGGTTTGCAAACGATTGATGGCATTTCGGTGGTTGCCGGTGATCGCGTGCTGGTCAAGAACCAAACCACTCAATCGCAAAATGGTATCTATGTAGCCTCTGCATCTGCTTGGGCGCGTTCGACTGATGCGGATACTTGGAACGAACTAGTTTCTGCATTTACCTTTGTTGAACAGGGTTCGACTCAAGCCGATTCTGGTTGGGTTTGTACTGTCAATAAAGGCGGTACGCTTGGCACTACTGCGGTTACTTGGGTGCAATTTTCTGCTGCTGGAAGCTACACTGCTGGCACGGGCTTAACGCTGACGGGCAATCAGTTCAGCATCACCAACACCGCCGTTTCTGCTGGCACTTATGGTGTTGTTGCTGGCACATCGACTTTGGTTGCTACCGTCAATGCTCAGGGTCAATTGACTGCGATTGATGCTTATGAAATCAATGTTGATGGTGGTACTTTCTAATTTATTAAATTTAATCCACCTTCTATAAGGAAAAGGAAAGCCCAATGGCTAACAAAATTGTTCTAAAAAAATCCTCGGTAGCGGCCAAAGTGCCGCTATCGACGGATTTGGCTGTTGGTGAGTTAGCAGTTAATCTTGCTGATGCAAAACTTTATACCAAGAATGCTGGCGGCACGGTCATTCAACTTGGTGGTGGCGGTGGTTCGGGAACCGTTACATCGGTTGATCTGTCGGGTGGAACAACGGGACTCACAACAACAGGTTCCCCAATTACTACATCAGGGACAATCACCCTTGGTGGGACATTAGCCGTAGCCAATGGCGGCACAGGAGTTACATCTTCAAGCGGCGCAAACTCAGTCGTATTACGTGATGCAAACAATAACATTACAGCAAATGCTTATTTCAATGGTTTCACAAGTGTTGCGGCATCAGGAACACAAATAACTTTAACGGTATCATCAACTCCCGTTTATTTAGTTACAGGTTCGGGTGGACAAACAATACAACTGCCAAACGCTACAACGTTGTTAAATGGAACTATTTTTTCGTTTAACAACAATCAAAGCAGCGGCGCAATTACCGTAAACAACAATTCGGGAACATTAATTGCATCCGTGCCATCGGGCGGTTATGTAACGGTTGTTTTGAATTCAAATGCAAATGCAGCAGGGTCTTGGGACAGGCATGACCAATCCCCTTCCAATGTGTCGTGGTCAACAAACACTTTAGATTATGCTGGTTCAATAACATCAGCAACTTGGAATGGGACACCCGTTGCAGTAAATAGAGGCGGCACAGGGCAAACAACAGCGCAAGGAGCGATGAACAGTTTTGCGGGTGCAGTTACCAGCGGTTCTTATTTGCGTGGCAATGGCACTAATGTGGTTATGTCCACAATTCAAGCTGCTGATGTTCCTACGCTTAATCAAAACACTACTGGTAGTGCTGCTAGTGTGTCTATTAGCGGTCAGACTGGTTTGCTTACTTTTACTGGTCTTACCACTGTCAATCGAGCCAAAACGGTTCGTGATGCAGCAGACACAATTCTAGAACTTGGTGGTTCGTATACGCCGACTGGCACTTGGAACTGGTCAACCGCAACTGCTACATGGCCGACGTTCAACCAGAACACCACTGGCACTGCAAGCAATGTGACTGGCACTGTTGCCGTTGCAAATGGCGGCACGGGGCAGACAACCTATACCAATGGTCAATTGCTAATTGGCAATACCACTGGCGGCACTCTGACAAAAGCAACGCTAACGCAGGGAACTGGTATCACCATTACTAATGGTACTGGTTCAATTACTGTCACCAATTCCGCGCCGGATCAAACCGTTGCTTTTACCAATGGTACGGGCATTTCGGTTACTGGTACTTATCCAAACTTTACTGTTACCAACACCAGCCCCTCAAGTGGCGGCACTGTAACAAGCGTGTCTGGTACGGGTACTGTCGCTGGCATTAGCCTGTCTGGTACGGTTACTTCATCTGGCAACATTTCTCTTGGTGGCACATTTGCATTGCCAACTGGTCAAGTGCCGGGGAAAATGATTTATGACAGTTTTACAGCAACCGCAGGGCAAACAACCTTTACTACTTCTACCACTTACACTTCCGGTAAAATACAAGTAGTAGTAAATGGATGTCCTATGGTTAATGGTTCTGATGTAACTGTGACCAGCGGCACAAGCATTGTGTTTGCAACGGGTTTGACTGTTAATGACAGAGTAACTGCAATATATCCGACTTAATCGAGAATGATCATGAATCCCGAAACTGATATTGCGGTCCTGACCAACAAGGTCGAATCACTGCATGAAGATATGTCCGAAATGAAGCTGGTAATGAGAGACATTGCCGCTGCACTGACTAAACTCGCAATCATTGACGAACGTCAAGAAAAGATGTCGGAGACTCAAAGCCGTATTTTTAAATTGCTGGACAACCACGATGGACGAATTGTAGCCCTAGAAAAAGACGATAGTCATCAAAAGGTGGCAGTCGATTGGGTATACAAAGCAGTCTGGGCAATGGTCGGGGTTGCTGCAATGTATGCTGCTAAATTCATGGGGCTAATGTGAGTCGTGTTCAAATCGCTGCGTTATCACTTTCTGCAACTGCTCTTGTCGGCATTGCTTTGTCTGAGGGTTATCGGAGTGATGCTTATGTTCCTGTTGCTGGCGATGTTCCTACTATTGGATTTGGCACTACTGAAAACGTCCGAATGGGCGACAAGACAAATCCAGAGCGAGCATTAGTCCAGTTGCTTAAAGACTCTAATAAGTTTGAGAAAGCAATAAAGAAGTGCGTGTCTGTGCCTTTGTACCAGTATGAGTACGATGCTTATATCGAATTGTCATACAACATTGGTCCAGCAGCATTCTGCAAGTCAAGCATTGTCAAATCCTTGAACGCTGGCGATTACGCCGGGGCTTGCAAGGGCATACTCAAATGGGACAAGTTCAACGGTAAACCGTTACCGGGGCTGACTAAGCGCAGACAGAAGGAGTATCAGCAATGTTTGGGATCAGCAGATTAACTGGAATCTTGATTGCTGCCGGATTGACGGTGGCAACCATCTATGGACTTGGATACAAAAGTGGTAAGCACTCAGTACAAGTCGAGTTCGACGCTTACAAAGCTCAGGCACAGATTGAGATGGCAAAGCTAGCCGCTCAAACACGCGATACTGAACGCACCATGCAATCTCAGTCCAACCAAATCCAAAAGGACAAACAACATGAAATCAACGCTATCAATCGCGCTTCTGCTGCTGTCTTTGGCGGGTTGCGGCTCCGTCCAACCCGTGACGAAAATTTGCCCTCAGATTCCAGAATTACCGAAAGCTGTGACGGATCACAACTTTACCGAAACGATGCAGAATTTCTTGTCCGGGAAGCTGAAAGAGCAGACGAAGTAATGGCAGAACTGAAGGCTTGCTACAAAGCCTATGACTCCGTTAAATCATTGACGGATTCACAATAGTTCTAGCGTATTCCCCAAACCGTCGATGATAGGTAATGCACTGAGCATCGCGCTGGCTACGATACCCTGCATTGTGCGCCCATAGATCATTGGGCTGTAGCACTCGATGAGTCTCTACAGAAACCCCCGGCAAATCCTTGGTCAATTTGTGGTGAACGTGTCCCATGTGTGCATATCGATATTGGCACTCGCCCCACATCTTTGCCTGATCGCAAGCCATGACTGCTGCCAACTGCTCTAGCTTGATGGTATCGCCATGCGTAGCTGCCAGCATCACATCACCAAATCGAGCGTAATAGAACTTGTTGGGTGATGTCTCAATGGTTACGCGTGGTTCATTCTCATAAGCTACTTGCAACCACAAACTCAAGTCGATAGCACTGTAATCATCGTGATTGCCAATGATGTTCCACACAATCACTTTTTCATGCTTGCGGAGACACATTGCAATCATGTTCCGCATAATCCTAAAACCTACCTTGCGAACCTTCTGGTAACGTCCGTCAACATCTAAACGGTGGCCGCTTCGTTTTGTGCGGTCCTCGCCATCGTCACTGTGGAAATAATCCCCAAGATTCAACAAGATGGCAGTTGCAGCACTAGGTGCGCGTTCTACTAAATCTGCATGACATCCGGTAAACAATCGTTCGGCAGAATCAAGATCATGGTCTTGTCCTGTTTCTTCGTGCCATGAGCGTAAACCCACGTGAGGGTCGCCATAGCACAGCAAGTTTAGGAAATCTTCGTCACCATGCTGCGTGGGCGCGTGTGTAGGTGCAACCCTAACTATGTCCTCGGCAAAAGCCTCTAGGAATGCTTGCTTAATGTCTTCGTCATTTTGCTTATCTTGGCGACTCTTTACCCATTGACCGCGAACCTTGCCATCGCTGTCGTAATAGGTCGATACGCCCTTTACCGAATAGCCCTCGGGGACAGAGTGAGTCATATCATGGACGGGGCTGATACCGCGCAAAGCTGCTCTGCGGCGCAATCTCTGTAGGGCTTTTTCTATGTTGCGTTTTGCAATGTTTAGGTGTGCTGCTGCTTTGGCATTGCTGCCGCACTGCTCAATAGCGTCCAAGATTTCATGATCCCGGACTGTTGCAAACTCTCTTAGATGATTCATAAGTCACCCAAATAAAAAAGGGGCCAAAGCCCCTATTGTCATGCGTCAAACTCTTCGTCAGAGATTAACAAACACGCCTCACCCTCTTCGTCGAGAGTAATAAGAATGTGTTTGCCGTCATCCAAACAGAGAACAACATCCTCATCTTCGTCCAGCAGAACATCGACGATAGTGCGTCCCAAAATGCTTGCAATGGTTTCATTCATAATTTGCGTCCTCAAGAATTTTCTGGATGTCCGGCGGTTTCCAACCCTCCGGCTTTAGAACTTTACCATCGCTCCGGCGGCGAACCTTTCCGGTTTTCAAATCAATCTTGCGAAGGTTGCTCAGAGTTACTGCGTCCCAAGCTGTTTCAATTGGATAGCCTTTAGCCAGTGCATAACCAATAAGCGTCCAGATGGTATCGCATACCGCGTCCAATGCCAAAGCATGACCGCCACCCTCGACTGCTTCGTCGAGTTCATTTAATTCTTCATTGATAAGGTGTAGGTACATGGTTGCCAATTCTTCAGATGGTTGCTGATCGCAAGCATCCATAAATTGCTTCACATCATTAAAAATGCTCATAGTTACCTCAGAATGGGACTTCGTCTTCATACGGATCGGATTTCTTTCCAGATTTGGCAACAGGCGCATCAACGGCAGGCTTATCACCCTTACCAACCATAGTCAGCCGATCAACAATGACTTCTGTTGAGTAACGCTTCTGGCCATCCTTTTCATATTCTCTGGTCCGCACAGAACCCTCAACCAGCAGTTGTGAGCCTTTCTGGACATATTTCTCAACAATGCTGGCCGTTGATTTGAATGCGACACAGTTGTGCCATTCGATATGTTCTTTGCGCTCGCCATTGCGATTGCTGACGGTGCTGGTAGCAATGCTAAAGGATGCAACCTGATCTGCATTCGCAGTCACTTTAACCACGGGGTCTTTGCCAACACGACCAAACAAAAAGATTTTATTCATTTCTCGATTCCTGTATGAGATTTACCAACTTGTCTACTTCTACCAAAAACTCAACCACTTGCTTTTCCATATCCTCGATATATTTGTTGTCCCTATCTATCCTGATTTGAAAGTAAGACTGCTCGATACGCGGGTCAAAACTCACAAAGTCACACCACTTCCGACCAGTGCAAGCCATTTGAAACTGCATTTGAGGGATGTACTTTGTCGGGGCTTTTTTAGCTATGAGTGTCTCAATATGAGTCGAAGTATTGGGACACTTAATCTCTAGCAGTCCGTCAGTGTTTATTAGCCCATCAGGACTCGCCCCTGCGTTTGGGATGCGCGGGTGAGGGCAAAACCCTGTCTGCATCACCATAACGTCATTACGAGCCTCATACGCCTCCCGAGCTAGGTATTCAGTTTCTACGCCCCATTGCATTGCTGCATTGACGTAAATTTCATGACTCTGCCCAGACATCCTTTCCGCTGCAAGTATTGCCAGCATATTTTGGCGAGTTGCTGAACCCTTCTTCGCCAGTACGCTAGAAATCCTAGAACCCGTAACTTTGCCGAGCCTCAGCACTTTCCATGCTTCCGTGCCTTGACGAACATCCGTCACATCGTTTGTCATTGTGATCCTTTGACCATTGACAGTCTTTTGTCATTGTTACCGGATACTCACGCATCACTCTGCGTCCATCCTTCCAACCTACTTGGACAAGAATGGTGTCCAGCAGGGGTGCGCGATTGTAGCAACCGTACATCACCACGTTGCCAGCATCAGCCCAATGTTTGAGATGGCATACCCAAAAAACACCAGTGCCAGTTTCGGATTGCCTTGGATTGCTAGGATGGCAGCAGTCATTAGGTAGGCTACCGTTACTCCGGCGATTAGATAGATTGCAAGAAAATTACTCATATTCTCTCCCAGATACTAGGAACATTCTTTGCGCGTTTTGGCAATGAACGGATTAGATTTTTTTGTGCAAGATCGGCTAGTGCTGCCTTTGCTGTCGGCGGGTTGCATTTGAGTGCGTCTGAAACCTCAAACGTCGCCATTGGTCCTTCGTCGTGCAGCAAGCAAAGAATTTGTTTCCGCAATGAACCATCATACTTTTTGAAAGTGTCATCTTTATCGTCAAGCAAGTGAGTTGTTCGATTGATAGGCGCGTGTTGAATGGGCTTAAAATCAAACAGTTCGTGAAATCTCATTTTCCAGCCAATCCGCGAGTCGATTAACAATAACAAGAGTCTTTTCTGCTTCTGCAAGTGCCATGTGGTTGCGATTCATTAGGCAATCGTTGTGACACTGCTTCAGTGATTTTTCTGCTGCCATCAGGAACGTCGAATAGTCCTGCAAGTCGCTTGTCAATTTTTGATCAAGCGTAGTTGTGGCGAACTTATACATTGTCCATCCTTTTTGTAGAGTGTTCCTGTTACCCAATCTGCCCACAGTTTTTGTGGTTCAGAATATCTTTTGCCGTGCATCGTTTCTTTGACAAACATTACTTCAATTTCAACAAATTCCCTGTTGGATACCCCAGTGATGGTTTGAACATTAAACCTGTGTTTTTGAGCCTGTCGGTAACGCTGGTGCATGAAGATAACCCCATGCTCCGACAGGCAATCACCCTCACTGATCCGAAACCGCATTCACTACCCTTTTGGTCAGGTTTGAGATGATCTTCCCGTATTGACTCGCAGGGATGTCTGACAAAGACTGGACGTTGTAACCCTCGCAAATCTTGCTGATTTCAACCTTTGCTTTGGACGCAATCTTTTCAATCTGCGCTACGTCCTCAGGCTGAAGTTTGGCAGGGGCATCGTCGCTTGGAGGCAAGTCTTCGCCATTGTAGATATACAGTCCGATTCCGTGCATGGCGATTGCTTTAGCCAAACAACGCATATACGCGGTATTGACTTGGAACGCATCAGGATTGTCTACAGCCTGATTCCGGTGGTTCATCACTGGCAGCAAGCACTTGCGGGTAGTTCCAAAAGCGTGAACCTTAACTTGCACCATCAAAGTGTTGTTAAATTTGATTGGCTCGACGTATTCCCAATTTGCGGTTTCGTCGTGCAGCAACAAAGTATCTACTGCCCAAGCCCACGAAAGGTAAGACAGTCCATTCTTTTTCTCGATGTGTTCCGATACGTCAATTTTCCTGCGTTCTGCATACTTACTCATGATGATGTCCTTTCTTGTCATTGAAATCGAATGCGATGCTCCGCTTCAGTCTTTGCACACTCCCACAACCAATCGATGTAATCCGACCAGAGGCAACGTCCTGCTTCCGTAAACTTCTTTTCAACAATGTACTGAGCCAAAATAGGATCGTATTTAACGTCTTCCATAAATTCTTTAAACATTGCCAATTTGTCATAAGCATAAAAGATTTCTTCCATCATCAACTCAATGCTGGACTGACGATCTGCCGCATCAATGTAAGGTTGTTCAAGCCACTGGTCGTGTGTCATTTATCCCCCCTTGCTCGGATAGCTTTGATAAACTCAAACAACAGACCCGCAACCCAGTTTTGTAATGGGTGGTCTCTTAATCCACTCAAATCAGTATTTGCCAATATCTCAGCACACGCTTCACGCTCCGCATTTACGCAATCCATCACCAACTTCATGACCCAAGGCGGCACTTCTCTGTGCCCTGCCATGCGGATGATGTCTTGTCTACTCAAACTTAATTCCATGTTGATCCTCAATCAATCGGGCAAACTGCAATGACGATTTGGCAATGCTATGCAGTTCCCAAATCTTGTCATCCGTCAATGGTTTGCGTTCGTTACGCACTCTGAATGCTGCTTTCCAAGCAGTGTGCCAAATGTCCCACATAGGGCCAAATTCTGCATACGTCTCTGACTTACCAGTTACAGATTTAGCCCAAAGTTGGTACTCTCGGCGCATTGCTTGTGTGTTCAAGCCAGCACTTCGGCGATTGCGAACAAGGCTGGAATTGCCACCAGTACGAACAGAGTGAAGATGATTGCCTCGACCCACTCCGCTGCGCTCATATCCTTCATATCTTCAAACATTGTTTTCTCCTGTATGTGCGGAATGCACAACCCGTATCTTCCGCAAAAAAGTTACCGTGTCAACACTTTTTTTGTGGCAGACTGAAAGCTCAACGGAGGACAAAACATGAAATGGATGGTGTACGACGAAGACGGGCCTCTTAGAGCCTTTAGGACGCGCCGTGCTGCACTCAGATTTGCTCATGATGGTATGACCATCAAACGCATTACCAAACCAACCTACGACTTTAAGGAGGCAATCTTCTAATGCTTA
>Ga0114980_10000492_pt1 | contig 29017 bp, 23 predicted proteins | sample S_140806_EF_Meta_FD_87018 | JGI IMG/M metagenome (GOLD analysis project Ga0114980, IMG submission 87018) | Freshwater microbial communities from Lake Simoncouche, Canada to study carbon cycling - S_140806_EF_MetaG | ecosystem: Environmental > Aquatic > Freshwater > Lake | place: Lake...
ACATCATCGTGCAAAAGTGCAAATCGGCCTACGGCCTGTGCAAAGGTGGGAGACAAGAGGCAGGCGAACTAGCTGACCGGTTGACAAGTTGACATGTTGGCAAGGGAGGCATCGAGGTAGGGACAGCACCACGTGCTGTCCTAGGTGCAAAGGTGAGAGGCACATATCGGGTGACGGGTGACAGCCACCGGGGCATCAGTTTTTCAGGTGTCAGCTGTTCAGCCTTCGGCAGCCGGCTTCAGGTTCCCGCGGTTGTAACGGGTAGGGTCAGCACTGCGTGCTGACCTAGCTGCAAAGATACAAACGTATGAGACTCTTCGGGTCCCAGGTCTCGGCCCTCAGGTCTCTGTTACGGGTTATCAGGTACAGGTGCGGGTGCAGGATAAAATTCAAATCCTGAACCTGTACCCGAACCTGAACACCTGAACCCGGCTCCCGATTGCCGAGACCCGAGACCTGAAAGTATTTTCCTACCCCAACCCCTGCCCTGCCCCCAATCTCACCTTTGCACGGCATCTAGCCTTCTCCTCCGGCCAACTGGCCAACCATTCAACCAATCAACTCTGTCTCTCATTCTCGCCCCATGCCCACCCCTCTCGACTCCGCCCGAACGCTTCTGCAGGCCGAAGCCTCGGCGCTCGCCGAACTCGCGACACGTCTCGACGGTTCCTTCACCAAGGCCGTCGACCTGATCGCCGCGCACCAAGGCAAGGTCGTGCTCTGTGGCGTCGGTAAGTCCGGCCTCATCGGCCAGAAGATCGCCGCGACGCTTTGTAGCACGGGTACGCCGGCCATCTTTCTCCATGCCGCCGATGCGGTGCACGGCGACCTTGGTATCCTCCAGCCCGGCGACCCGGTCATCCTCATCTCGCGTTCCGGCACGACGGCCGAGCTCGTTCGCCTCATTCCGGTGCTGCGTTCCTTCAAGTCTCCGATCGTGGCGATCGTCGGCAATACGCAGTCGCCGCTGGCGATCCAGTCCGACGTCGTGCTCGATATCGGCGCGCGCCCCGAAGCCGATCCGCTTGGACTCGTCCCGACGACCAGCGCGCTGCTGACGCTCGCCCTCGGCGACGCCCTGGCTGCCGCGCTCATGACCAAGCGCGGCTTCGGACCGTCCGACTTCGCCCGTTTCCATCCCGCCGGGCAGCTCGGCCGCAATCTCACCCTGACGGTCGGCGAAGCCCTGCAGCCGCTCGACCGCTGCGCCTGCGCCAAGCCGGGTGATTCCCTCCGCGACACTGTCATCGCGATGACCCGCCATCCGCACGGCGCCGCCTGCGTGCTGGCTCCGGACGGCACGCTCGCCGGGCTCATCACCGACGGCGACCTCCGTCGCGCGCTTGGCCGGGGCGTCGACATCAACTCCGCCCGCACCGCCGACATCATGACCGTCAATCCCGTCCGCGCGCACGCTCCGATGTCCCTCGCCGAAGCCGCCCGCATCATGGAAGACCGCCCTTCGCAGATCTCCGTCCTGCCGGTCACCGACGCGTCGACCCAACGCTGCCTCGGCCTGATTCGTATTCACGATATTTATCAGGCGGGGATTGTGTGATTGAGCAGGTGCAAAAGTGCAAAATTAGTTGACCCGTTGACCAGTTGACACGTTGACAAGGGATACAACGGGTAGGGATGCGATGACATCGCATCCGTTACGCTCAAGGGAAGACCGGAAACCCGAAAGTTAGCTTCGGACATTATTGCATAGGGTGACAGGTGCCAGTCGCCGGGGCATCAGCTTTTCGGGCGTCAGCCGTTCGGCCTTCGGCAGCCGGCCCCAGGCTCCCGCGGCTGATGGCCGAGATGCTGATACCTGAGTCGCCGACGCCCGTGCCCGTCACCCGTCACCTGAAAATAGCAACCCCAGCCAATCATCCGGTCTCCGGTTTCCCTTTGAGTTAATTTACCCTGAGCCTCCGGGCCTCCGAGCCTCTCAGCCTCTAGTGCTTACCTCTGCGACTCCGTCGCACCACTTTTGCACAGGAGCTCCGCTCCGATTTGCACCTTTGCACTGAATCTCAACGAAGCCACAAAGGCACCGCTAGTTGACCGGTTGACCAGTTGGCCGGTTGACAAAAGGAAGGCACTTTCGGGTCCCAGGTCTCTGGTACGGGTTATCAGGTACAGGTGCGGGTGCGGGGCAAATTTCGGATCCCGAACCTGTACCCGAACCTGAACTCCTGAACCTGGCACCCGAGGGCTGAGACCCGAGACCTGAAAGTATTTTCCTACCCCAACCCCTGTCCCTACCCCTACCCCTAAATTCACCTTTGCACTTTTGCACAGGAGCTCCGCTCCGATTTGCACCTTTGCACGGCATCTAGCCTCCTCCTCCAGCCCTCCTTTATTCATGTCCCCCCCCTCCCGCTCCGCACTCACTTCTCGTGAGCTGACTGTGATGATCCTCGCCGGTATCATCCTGGTCGTGGCGCCATGGGGTTGGGCGGGTGTCGTGCTCTGGACGGTCTGCGCGGCGTTGGGATTCGCGACCGCGGCGTTGCTCGCGGTCGTCGCCGAGGCGGCCACCCAGCGCAAGGCGATGGGCGTTTGGGTCGTCGGCTTGCTGGTGGCGTTGGGCGCTGCCAGCTTCGAAGGTTATCAGCCGCTGACCTATCGCTGGCTCGACTACGTCTGCTTCCCCGCCTGCGCGCTGATGGGATCCTCCATCGCCTATTTCCTGCTTTCTCGGGACCTAAATTCTCGTCCGGCCGCTGAAGCGCGTCACGAGTTGCTGCGATCGGTTCCCTTCTGGGCCGGGATCGCGCTCTTCGCTTACTTCGCCGTCCAGGACCTCAATGCCTGGGGCATCGTCGTCGATCGTGAAGCCTTCTGGGCTAAACAAGGCATGCCGGGCATCGATGTCGGCAAGTTCGATGTCCGTCCGCTCCCTTATCTGCATTGGCTGCCCTCCGGCCTGAAGGCCCCGTTCTCTGCGGCCGATACTTCTCAGGCCCCGATGAACGCTTGGCGGCTGATGATGATCATCGCCGCGCCTTGGATGTTATTCTGCGCCCTGCGACTCGGGCTCCGTCGCCGCCGGAGTTACGTCACGCTGGCCCTCATCTCCGTGATCGCCGCCTGTATCATCGGGGCGTTCGGCTTAGTGAACACGCAGTCGTCTGGTACGATCTTGGGGTTTCCGATTCCCAAGAACACCCGTTGCTTCGGGCCGTTCATCAGCCGCAATCATGCCGGCGTCTATTTCTATCTCCACGTCGCCTTGGCTTTAGCCCTTACGTTCTGGTACATCCGTCGGGCAGGGGAGAGCGCACTCAAAGGCGGGCCTTATCTCATCACGGCCTTCCTCGTTTTCGCACTTTCCTTGCTTGCTGCGCTTACGGCCAGCGTTGCCGCCACCACCATCGTGCTCGCGCTGATTCTGGTCTCGGTTCCCCTGGGGTATTATTTCGGCCTCCCGGAATCGCGCGTCTCTCGGCGTGGTATCGTGATCGTGACCGGGGTCGCCATGCTTGTTGCAGCGCTGGCCATCCTATTCGTGGCCGACTTCTCGCCCATCGTGAATCGCTTCGAGCGGAAGGCCGATGCCTATCAGAAGGTCGGCGTCGACGATCGGGCTCCCCTGCGTCGCGCAACTTTAGCCATGATTTCCGACGCGGGTTGGGACGGTCGAGCTTGGGTCGGTTATGGCGCCGGCTCTTACCGCTGGATTGCCCCTCCGTATCAAGCGGAGCAGAAAGAGTTCTATTTCAACGGACGATTTTATTACCGCGCCGACTATGCCCATAACGATTGGCTGGAGATGCTGGCAACCTGGGGCGTCATCGGGATGCTCCCCGTGCTTGCGATGCTGGGCTGGCTGGGGCGACGGCTCATCCGCGCCTTCCATGAAGGGCATCCGGAAACGTTTCCTTTGGCCCTTGGACTCATCCTGCTCGGCGCCCATGCGAGCCTCGACCTTCTTTTCTGGTTCACGCCGCTGATGTTCACCGCCGTGTTCATCGCCGCCGCGATGATCTCCCTGACCGATCAGTCGTCCGCGGAGATGGATCGTTAAGCTATCCTTTCTTTGCGCCAAATCGTCCAACATCTGGGCTCAGGTCATACTGAGCTCCTCAAGGCGCCCGCCCCCGGTCCGCGACGGGGCCGCCTGCTTATCTGCGCCACTCGTTCGCTGGTCTCGCTCGGAACGGAGCGCATGCTGGTGGAATTCGGACGCGGTAACTGGCTCAGCAAGGCCCGCCAGCAGCCGGAGAAATTCCGCGCGGTCTTAGGCAAGATACGCTCAGAAGGTCTTTTCGCGACGATTGCCGCGGTCCGGAGCAAACTCGCCCAGCCGATTCCGCTTGGATATTGTCACGTGGGCTCGGTGCTCGACGCAGGCGCCGTCTCCGGGTTCGCCGCTGGCGACCGCGTGATTTCCAATTCCTCGCACGCCGAAGTGGTTTCGGCCGACCCGGCTTTCGCCGCGCGTATCCCGACCGGCGTCTCCGATGCGCAAGCGACTTTCGTGCCGCTGGCGGCCATCGCCCTCCAAGGTATCCGCCTCATCGGCGCCCAGCGCGGCGATACGGTGGTCGTCATGGGCCTCGGGCTCATCGGGCAGCTGGCCGTCCGTCTGCTGCGCGCCCAGGGCATCACCGTCATCGGCATCGATCCAGATGCGGCGAAATCCGCTGACGCAGTTCAGGCCGGCGCGACCATCGCGTCTCCGTCCCTTGCCGCTGGAGCGGCGGGCGTGCTCATCACGGCCAGCACGGCTTCCGACGAACCCGTCAATCAGGCGGCGCGCCTCTGTCGTCGTCGCGGCCGTGTCGTGCTCGTCGGCGTGACGGGTCTCCGTCTTAACCGCGCCGACTTCTATCAGAACGAGGTTTCGTTCCAGGTCTCGCGTTCCTATGGCTCCGCTGACCCGTCCGATCCGTCCTCCGCCCGCGCCAACTTCGACGAAGTCCTCGCGCTGATGGCGTCCGGTGCGCTCGACGTTGCCCCGCTGTTGACGTCAAGCCACCCCTTCGCCTCCGCCCCTGAAATCTACGACGACCTGCGTCGCCCAGGATCGTACGGACACCTTATCGAATACAACGTCCCCAACGATGCGCCTGGCCGTACGTTGCCTGGCGCCGATTGGGGCAGCCGGACCACTGGCGGCCTCGGAATCATCGGGTGCGGCAACTTCGCCTCCCGCGTTCTCGTTCCGGCTCTTCGCTCCCTTGGGGCCGCTCCCTCGGCCTTCGCTTCCGCCAATGGGCTATCCGCCCAGCTCCTCGCTGGAAACTCGGCGATGGCGACCACCGATACGGCTGCCTTGCTCGATCACCCGGGAGTCGCTTCGGTCTTTGTCGCGACGCGCCACGACCAGCATGGCGAAATCGCCCGTGCCGCGCTTCGCGCCGGGAAGCATGCCTGGGTGGAGAAGCCGCTGGCGCTCACCGAGTCGGATCTCGACGCCACGATGGCCGTCGTCCGTTCATCTTCCCTCATCCTCGCCGTCGGCTTCAACCGCCGCTTCGCGCCGCTCGCCCTCCGCCTACGTGCGGCGCTGGCCGCGAAAGCCGGCGTCCGCCGCTTCGTTATCGACGTCAATGCAGGCCGCTTGCCCTCCGGCCATTGGGCGCTCGACCCAAAGCAGGGTGGGGGACGAATCGTCGGCGAGGCCTGTCATTTCGTCGACCTGCTGCGCTTCCTTTCCGGATCGGCCATCGTCTCCGTCACGGCGAAGAGCCGTGATTTCGACGGACAGGACGGCGGCTGCTTCGAGCTGGGCTTCGCCAATGGCGATATCGCCACGCTGAACTATCGCACCGACCTTCCGGCACACCTGCCCAAGGAACGCATCAAGGTCGAAGGCCAGGGTTGGTCCGCCGAGATCGATAATTGGAACACGCTGCGCTCGGTCAACTTGCCCGGCGCTTCGGCTTTCCCTGCCTGGCTGGGCGGCCCGTCGCGTGGCAAAGGCCACGCCGAAGCCCTCACCGCTTTTCTTTCCGCAGTCCGCTCCGGCAATTCAGCCCCCGTAACCCTCGATGAAATCGAGGAAGTCTCGCGCTGGAGTATCCGGATGCAGGGGATGGGGGTGGGCTGAAGGCCCGCGAAGAGTTGATCCGTTGGCAAGTTGACACGTTGGCAAGAGATGCAAAACGAGAGGCTCCGAGGCCCAGAGGCCCAGTTGACCAGAAGAGGCAACAGGTAGGGACAGCACCACGTGCTGTCCTAAGTGCAAAAGTGCAACCCGCCTTCGGCTTGTGCAAAAGTGCAAAAGTGAGAGGCACATATCGGGTGACAGGTGACGGCCACCGGGGCATCGGCCTCTCGGGTGTCAGCCGTTCGGCCTTCGGCAGCCGGCTCCAGGCCCCCGTGGCTGTAATAGGTAGGGTCAGCACTGCGTGCTGACCTAGCTGCATCGAGGTAGGGGCGCGACGGTGTCGCGACCGCAGGGAAATAGACGGACGCGTCACCGACGCGTCCCTACCTCAAGACATCATCCGGTCTCCGGTTTCCCTTTGAATTAAGTCCTCCTGCCTCCCTTGACCACTAGTCAACTTGTCAACCGGCCAGCTAGTTTGCCTCACCTGAGCCTCCGAGCCTCTGGTCAACCAAGCCTCTAATTTGTAATCTCCCCTAGTCCTCCGGCCCTCGTGCCCTCCCTTCAATCCCTCCATTCCTCGATTCAAATGTCCTCCCTCTGCGTCCTCGGCCTCGGCTACATCGGCCTCCCCACTGCTTCCATCTTCGCGACGAAGGGTCGGCACGTCGTCGGCGTCGACGTCTCCGCGTCGGTGGTCGACACGATCAACAGCGGTCGGATTCATATCCAGGAGCCGGACCTCGACGTTCTCGTGCGCGCGGCGGTGCAGTCTGGTAATCTCAAAGCATCCCTCAAGCCGGCCCCGGCCGACGTCTTCATCCTCGCCGTCCCGACCCCGTTCACCATCGCGGCTGATGGCGCCCGTATCCCGGATCTCTCCTTCGTCGAAGCCGCGACGCGCTCCCTCGCACCCGTTGTCGCCGCCGGCAACCTTATCATCCTCGAATCGACCTCGCCGGTTGGCACGACCGAGAAAGTGAAAGCTTGGCTGGAATCTGAGCTCGCGAAGCTCGGCCGTAAGGCCGACGGCCTGCTTTACGCCCATTGTCCCGAGCGGATTCTCCCCGGTCAGATGTTGAAGGAGCTGGTCTCCAACGACCGCATCTGCGGCGGCCTCACCCCGGAAGCAGCGGAAAAATCCCGCGCCCTCTATGCGACTTTCTGTTCCGCACAGATCTTCCTCACCGATGCGCGTACGGCTGAATTAGCCAAGCTCACCGAGAATGCGTATCGCGACGTCAACATCGCCTTCGCCAATGAGCTTTCCCTCATCTGCGATAAACTCAGCATCGACGTCTGGGAGCTTATCCGTCTCGCGAACCGACACCCTCGGGTCAAAATCCTCCAGCCAGGACCCGGCGTGGGCGGACATTGCATTGCCGTCGACCCGTGGTTCATCGTCGACGCGGCCCCGGCCGAAGCCCGCCTCCTACGCACGGCGCGCGAGGTCAACGACTCGAAGCCCCATCACGTCGTCGCGCAGGTCCGCGCCGCCGCCGGCAAAGATGCCGTCGTGGCGTGCCTCGGTCTCGCCTTCAAGGCCAACGTCGATGACTTGCGCGAATCTCCCTCGGTGGAGATCGCCGCCCACCTCGCCGACGCCGGGCTTAAGGTGCTCGCCGTCGAACCGCATGTGACCGTTTTGCCGAAAGCGCTGCAGGGCAGGGCGGAACTCGTTTCCCTCGCCGACGCCCTCGTCCGCGCTTCGGTCATTGTACTCCTTGTCGACCATCGTGCTTTCGCCGGCCTCACCCTTGCGCAGCTGAAGGGCAAGAAGTTGATCGATACGCGGGGAGTGGTGCGGAGTTGAAGTGCAAAAGTGCAAATCGGCCTACGGCCTGTGCAAAGGTGCAAAGGTCAGGTGGTGGCGGTTAGCGGTTGGCGGTTGGGGATGCATCTAACGCAAGGAAGGCATTCTCGGGTCCCAGGTCTCGGCCCTCAGGTCTCTGGTACGGGTGTTCAGGTACAGGTGCGGGTGCGGGTCAGAATCTAAAAGTGCAAAAGTGCAACCCGCCTACGGCTTGTGCAAAGGTGCAAAAGTGAGAGGCAACTAAAGCTCACCATCTTTTCCGACTAGGTACTTCGGGGCGGGTGCCTCGAGATGAGACATCAAGGCTAAGTGTTTCGTGAATCCACTTTTGCACTTTTGCACGCGGCTCCGCCGCAGTTGCACCTTTGCACTGCCTCTGGCCTGTGCCTCCGATCAACTAATCAACTTCGGATTTAGTCCATTCAGCCCTCAATTCAGCCATCGACTCCAGCCCTCCAGCCCTCCGGCCCTTGCTCCTCCCCGTCCTCCATCACCTTGGCCCTCTCTGGCTAGCCCGTCGTGTGCGGTGGGCGTGCGAGCGTAAGGCGGGTATCTGGGAATGGCGGACGCCTATCCGCCCTTGGAAAGATTTCGCGGAAGGTTTCGATCCCGTCGCTTGGCGCACCGCTTCGCCTCGTCTGCCTATCGCCAAGCTCGATCGCACTTATCTGGCTCCGCAACTCGAGGCTTGGTCCGTTGAATCCGGTGCCTCCCCCGTCGCCGAAGCCGATGCCTTCGCCCGCGGCTACGCCCGGGTGTTCTCCCATCAGCTGGTGGAAGTCGGCCGACCGGACCGTTGGACACGTAGCGTCCTCACCGGACGCTCGACGGATCCCTTCGCGCATTGGTCGCGTCAGTGCGACGCGGGTTCGGACGATATCAAGGGCGTGTGGGAGCTTTCCCGTTTCGCCTGGGCTTATGCCCTTGTCCGCGCCTGGTTGCGCGATGGGGATGATCGGCACGTCGAGCTATTCTGGACGACGCTCGAGGATTGGATGACGCGTAATCCGCCGAACCGCGGACCGAATTGGATGTGTGGCCAGGAAGCCGCCCTCCGGCTCATCGCCGTCACTTACACCACGCAGGCTTTTCGCGACCACCCCTCGACGACCGACGAACGCTTGCGGCTCGTCGCCCGGCTGGCCGATGTCACTGGTCGTCGCATCCGTTTCCATCTCGATTACGCGCTCTCCCAGCAGAACAACCACGGCATTTCGGAGGCGATCGGCCTCCAGACCGTCGCCACGTTCTGGCCCGGTTTGGCGGGATCTTCGGAATGGTATCAAACGGGGGTGGCCGCGCTCGCCGAACAGTGCGCCGAGCTCATTGGCCCGGACGGCGGCTTCAGCCAGCACTCGTCGAACTATCATCGCCTCTTACTGCAGCTCCTCACTTGGTCCGAAATCGTCGAGCGTTCCGTCAACGACACCTTGCCCGAAAAAGTCCGTGCCCAGGCTATCGTCGCGACCGATTTCTTGGCCACGCTGCTCGAAGCGGATGGCACCGTCCCGCGCTATGGAGCCGATGATGGAGCCAATCTCTTCCCTTTGAGCGGCTGCGGTTACGAAGATTTCCGTTCCGCAATCGGTGCAGCCCTAGCGCTCTTCAAAGGCGAACGCCTCTCCTCTGGCCCATGGGATGAAACAGCGCTCTTGCTGCTCGGTCCCGTCGCTGCGAGTGCCGCACCTCCGGTCCAAGCGGCGGCCGCTTTTCCTGCGGCCGGCATTTTCGAATTCCAACATTCACGCGGATCGCTCTTCTTCCGGGCGCCGAACCGTTTCCGCACGCGCCCTTCGCACGCGGACCAGTTGCACGTCTCGCTCCGTTGGGACAGTGAGTGGATCGCCGAAGATCCCGGCACCTATTCGTATAACGCACCTGGCGGCTGGGATGGGTTCGCCGGTTCTCGTTTCCATAATCTCGTCACCGTCGGCGACGCCGACACCATGCGGCGCGCCGGTCGCTTCCTCTGGCTCCCCTGGACCACCTGCGATGTGCACCCTCAGTTCGATGGCGCGCGGGCTTCCCACCTCGGGTTTCCCGGATTCAAGGCTTCTCGTCGGCTAATGCGGGTCGCGAACGGCTTTGTCATCGTCGATCGTCTCATCGGACTCGTAGGCCAATCCGGACGCTGCACGCTTCGCTGGCATGGGCGTTCTCGCTCCGGACTCGAGCAACTGACCGTCGCCTGCTCCGCTCTTTCGGCCGAAGACTATGTCACTGCTTTGCCGGACGGCGGGGAAGGGTGGCACTCGACCCATTATGGATCGAAGGAACCGTCGTGGTGCCGGCGCATCACCGCCACAGGCTCCGACATCACTTTCGTCACCGCGCTCGGCTGTTCCCTTCGCCTCGAAGCCCACAGCTTGTTCGCCGATGGAGAAGAGTACCCTTTGGATCGGTAGGGTCAGCACTGCGTGCTGACCTAGGTGCAAAAGTGCAACCCGCCTACGGCTTGTGCAAAGGTGCAAATATATGGTGTTGGCGGTTAGCGGTTGGCGGTTGGGAACTTAAAAAGCCCTTAGGTGACGGGTGACGGCCACCGGGGCATCGGCCTTTCGGGAGTCAGCCATTCGGCCTTCGGCAGCCGGCTCCAGGTTCCCGCAGATGTAATGGGTAGGGTCGGGACCGCGTCACGACATAGCTGTATCATAGGTAGGGACGGTTCTCCGAACCGTCCGCTCGGCGGGCTCGGAGAGCCCGCCCTACCAACCCCAGCCAATCCTCCGGTCTCTGCCCCTTGCCCACGTGTCAACATGCCAGCGCGCCCCCTGCAGCTCCGCCGCATGCCTCCCTTGCCAACGGGTCAACTTGTCAACCGGCCAGCTAGTGTCCCGCTCCGGCCAACTGGCCAACCGTTCAACTAATCAACTCTGCCTCTAGCCTTCCCCTCCGAGCCTCTGGTCAACTAAGCCTCTCATTTGTAATCTCCCCTTGTCCCCGTGTCCACGTGCCAACTTGCCCCCTAATCTAAAAATGCCCTCCCTTGCCCTCATCGTCGGCACGCGTCCCGAATGCATCAAGCTCGCGCCCGTGGTCGCGGAGCTTCGTCGCTCGGGCAAGGTAAGTCCGCTCTTGGTCTCGACTGGCCAGCATCGTGAACTCCTCGATCAGGCACTGGGGTCGTTCGGCCTCAAGCCCGACCTCGATCTCGGTCTCATGACGCCGGGGCAATCCCTGCCGGAGCTCACGAGTCGCGTGATTACGGGGATGTCCGCGTGGCTCGCCGAAGCCAAGCCCTCGGCGATCATCGTGCAGGGCGATACCACCACCGTGCTCGGCTCCTCGCTGGCCGCCTTTTACGCCGGCATTCCGGTCGCCCACGTCGAAGCGGGCCTGCGTACGGAAGACCTGCGGTCACCTTTCCCTGAGGAGATGAACCGACGCGTCACGTCCACCTTGGCACGCTGGCATTTCTGCCCTACGGAACAGGCACAGGCCAATCTCCTGCGCGAGGGTATTCCCGCTGCGCATTGTCACGTCACTGGCAATACCGTCATTGATGCGCTCCTCGCCACCCGAGCGCGAATCGGCGGAATCGAAGCCGCCGCCGTCGGCGCGCGCCTTGGTATCCCGGCGGCCTTCATCGCCTCGCATCTCGCGGTACCCAAGTCGCGCTGGATCCTTGTCACCGGCCATCGACGCGAATCTTTCGGCCCCGGCTTCGAGAATCTCTGCCGCGGCATCCGCCAGCTGGTAGATGCCCATCCGGACCTCGGCGTGCTTTATCCCGTCCATCTTAACCCTCAGGTCCAGGAGCCGGTGCGACGCCTGCTCGGCGGCCACCCGCGCATCGCCCTTGCCGCGCCGGCGGCCTATGAAGATTTCGTCTGGCTCATGGACCGATCGCTCTTCGTGCTCACTGATTCCGGGGGCGTGCAGGAAGAAGCCCCCTCGCTCGGCAAGCCCGTGCTCGTCATGCGGGATAATACCGAGCGCCCGGAGGGTCTTACCGCCGGCACCAGTGAACTCGTCGGCACCGACTCCGCCCGCATCGTCGCCGCCGCGACTCGCTTGCTCTCCGATTCCGCCGAATACGCCCGTCGCTCCCAGCTGCGTAATCCTTACGGCGATGGGACTGCTGCGGCCCGGATCGCGCGGGTGATGGAAGCGGCGCTGCAGTAAGCGCCGATTAAGTGCAAAAGTGCAAATCGGCCTCCGGCCTGTGCAAAGGTGCAAATGTAAGGTGGTGGCACCGCTGGACAGTACAGGTGCAAAAGTGCAAAAGTGAACGCAACCGAAGCTCACCATCTTTTCCGACTGGGTACTTCAGGGCGGGTGGCTTCGAGATGAGACATCAAGGCTTGGATCTGAGATGAACACTTAACGCACAGGGGTTTTATAGTCTCATATTTAGCCAAAGGTATATGGCCGATCTTGGCCGAGACATACATAAGCGTACGCACTTCTCCACAAGAGCCCTTGGCTCGGCGTAGCATGTCATAGAAAGTGCGGTCAGAGCGGCTCTCAAATCCCTCGGATATATTGCACATGATAGAAACGGAAGCGCGCTGTACCTGGTCCTTAAGCGCCCAGTCCTTGGAGCCGGGGCCTTCTTTCAGTAACCCGTAGGCCAGCACGACGATTGCTTCAGCGGTCTTCCAAGCCTCAATTTCCTCAAATTTGGTAAAGGATGCCATGCTGCAGGATTGTCGCTCGCTGCCGAACCATCAAGATGCTCCGCCGTCATTGATTACTCATTGTAGGCTAGGTATTTCGTGAATCCACCTTTGCACTTTTGCACAGGAGCTCCGCTCCGATTTGCACCTTTGCACTGCCTCTGTCGCCCACGTCTCTCCCTATACTCCATACTCGATACTCTCGTATGGCCTCTCCCTCCGGCCAACTAGCCAACCGTTCAACTAATCAACTTAGTCTCCCTCTGAGCCTCCGAGCCTCTGGTCAACTAAGCCTCTCATTTGTAATCTCCCCTTGTCCACGTGCCCACGTGCCAGCTTGTCCCCTAAATTAGTTGCGCCTCCTCTACTTCCATCAACATTTCGGGACTCCGCAGGGTTCGTCGGGTACGCGTTCGTATGAATTCTCACGCGCGTTAATCGCGCGCGGGCATCAAGTCACGGTCATCTGTGGCGCGCATCAGCAGAGCGGACTTCAGCTTCCGTATGACGCCGCCCGAGATTGGTATCGCGGTTCGGTCGACGGCATCGACGTCATCTCGCTGCCGCTGGCCTATTCCAATAAGGATTCCTTGTTTCGCCGCGGTTGGATCTTCCTGCGTTTCGCGCTTCGTTCCGTGCGCCTCGCGCTGGAGCTCGACTGTGATCTCGTCTTCGCGACCTCGACGCCCATCACCGCCGTTATCCCGGGTCTCGCTGCTAAATGGTTTCGCGGCAAGCCGTTCGTCTTTGAAGTCCGCGATCTCTGGCCCGAGCTGCCCCGGGCGCTTGGCCTGCGTAATCCATTTATCCTCGGCGGCATGTCGCTCCTCGAATTCCTCGGCTACCGTTCGGCCGACGCATGCGTCGGACTTTCGCCGGGCATCGTCGAAGGCATCCGCTCCCGTTCCGCGGCTAGCCTGCCGATTGCCATGATCCCGAACGGATGCGATCTTGAAGTCTTCCATCCGTCCAAGCGTGCCCCTCTGACGCTCCCCGGCCTCGCCCCCGGCGATTTCGTCGCCGGCTTTACCGGAGCCCACGGTGTCGCCAACGGCCTCGACGCCTTACTCGACGTCGCAATGGAGCTCAAATGTCGCGGCGATCAACGGGTGAAGCTCGTCTTCATCGGTGACGGCAAGGAGAAGGAGCGGTTAGCCAAGCACGCCGCCGAAGCCGGGCTCACGAACTGCCTCTTCTTCCCGCCGGTGGCCAAGACCGAACTCGGCGCAATCACCGCCTCCTTGGATTGCGGACTCATGGTATTGCGCGACGTACCGGCCTTCTATCACGGCACCTCGCCCAATAAGTTCTTCGACTACCTCGCTGCAGGTATCCCCGTCGTGAACAATTACCCTGGCTGGCTGGCTGGACTCATCCAGGAAAACCGCTGTGGAGTCGTCGTCCCCCCGAATAACCCAGTCGCCTTCGCTGATGCGCTGCAGCGCCTCGCCGCTGATCCGAATGCCTGTCGTGCCATGGGCGCCGCCGCCCGAGGCCTTGCCGAAAAAGAATTCGCCCGTCCGCTCTTGGCCGATCGATTCATTCGCACCCTGGAAGCCGCCACCCTTTAAATTCTCTTATGCTCACCCGCGAACAAGCCTTGACCATCGTCTTGCGCTGCTTGGCGTCCCTCGGGCGCGAGCTCGGCAAGGCCGAATTAGAGCAGGCTAACGGCCAGACATGCCTTCTCGGCGACGCCTCACCGTTGGACAGCTTGGCGCTGGTGAAACTCATCGTCGACCTGGAAGAGGATGTTCGAGTCGCTACGGGCAAATCCGTCATTCTGGCCGAAGAGAATACCATGGATCCTCGCACCTCCCCTTTCCGCCGCGTCGAGCTGTTGGCGGAGTATGTGGTGGAAGTGACGAGTAAGTAGAGGCCCGGAGGCCCAGAGGCTCGGTTGACCAGAGGAAAATAAATTAGTTGGCAAGTGGGCCAGTTGGCACGTTGACAAGGAATGCAACGGGTAGGGGTACGATGACATCTCATCCGCCGGGGTCCTGTCAGGACGCGATAGTAATCACGTCCCTACCTGAACGCATCACCCTGTTACCCTTCATGTCCTCTGTCTCTGCTGGCCTGCCTTCCTTGCCCACGTGTCAACTTGTCAACCGGCCAGCTAGTGTGCTTCTAAGCCTCCAGCGCGCGCTTCCCTTGTCCACTGGCCCACGTGCCAGCTTGCCCCCTGCGACTCTGGCGCACCACCTTTGCACAGGAGCTCTGCTCCGATTTGCACCTTTGCACTGCCTTTAGTTCCGCCCTCCAGCCCTCCAGCCCTCGAGTCCTCCATTTCAATGTCCCTCCTCTCCCGCTTCCCCTCCTATTCCGCCAAGCCTGCCTTGGCCGGAGCCTGAGGCGTCGTGACTTATGCGGAGCTGGGTGAGCTGGTCGGTAAGGCCCAACAGTCCCTGTCCCAGTTGAAACTCGATCGACCGACGGACTTTCTGCCTGATGGGCGACCATGGCCTAGGCTCCACCGCCTAGCTACCTGCGCTCGCTGAGGCCGGGTATTTCGTGGCTCCGCGTTCCGGCAAAGCCGCAGGGCATCCGGCTAAACTAGCCCTTATCAACGCGCAGTGGGTCATCAGGTCCGGCCGTATCTCTAATGGTAAGGCCGTCTCTATGGCCGTTGTCGTGTCCGTCCCACTCTGTCATCGGCGACAGGCCGAGAAACAAAAAAACTGATAACGCTACCTAATTTCATGAATTTTAAAACAAGCCGCCAGCAAGACTACGCCGAAGACAATAGGGATGGGCTCACGACTTTTAAGTCGTTGGCGGGGTTCACCTTATTGGTTGTTTGCCTATATTTCTCACCATTGTTCGTGCTTCTTCTGCCGCTTTCCGCATTAGCTTTCGCCTTGTTTGCGAGGAAAACTAATCATTTCGGATTAGGCTTATGCGTTCTGATTACAATTTCTTTCAGCCGTTATTTTTCAGCGGGATTTATTCCAGACGTGGTTATGATTGTCCGCATAGCGATCATATTATTATGGGGACTAGTTTTCTTAAAAAACATCCATGAGCCAAGCGAGTACAAGATGCCATCAGTCCTTCTGGGGCTCTTCTTGCTGTTTGCAGTTATTAGTTCTTACTACAATTCTATCTACCTTAAAATCTCAGAGCTCAAGCTGCTCTTTGCGGGATTATTCTTTTTTGGCCTTTTCAAGTCAGCGAAAAGTACCGACGGATTCCCCGCGGCCCTGTTCGGAATAATTTCAGCAATAGCGCTAATTTCGGTGGCGGCATTTTTCCTATACCCGATCGTGGGATACGCATTCTTATTTGACCCCACCGTCGCTCCTGAAATGGTCGGCAAGTTTTCCGGCATTTTGAACCACCCTCAGCTGCTGGCCATCCTGCTGGCGGTTAACCTACCCCTGCTTTTGCATGTCTATCTTACCAGAACGGGGGCAATTTACTTCCTCGCCGTCATCGTGCTTGTAGCGACCTCCGTGTTGATCGCGATCTCATCTAGTCGTACGGGTTTTATCGCCACGACGGTCGCTTTGATTTCGACGCTTTATATGGCCAGGCATACCCAGGATCCAGTGGCACGCAGGCGGGCGAATTCGATATGGGCTTTCCTCGTCCTTGCTCTCGTGGTTGGCCTCGCCACGTCCTTTGAGCAGATACAAATATTTCTTTTCAAGACTATTGATTTAGAAGCAGGTATCAGCTTAAGCGGCCGGGATGAGATCATCGGTGCCTCCTGGAAGGGTTTCCTCGCCAATCCTATTTGGGGTAACGGCTTCCAGGTGCCATCCGAATTCACCGAGCACGGTGCAGCAGCCTTCGGGGAATCCGATGGAACATCAATCGAAAAATGCTTCTTCATCACCATGCTTCTCGAGGAGGTCGGTCTCGTCGGGACCTTGCTCTTCCTGGGACTAGTCGCGCTATTGCTCAGGCATTGGCATCGGAAGGGCGCATATCTTGCCACAGCCGCCATGTTGGCCTTCCTTGCCGCTAATATCGGCGAAGCCTGCATCCTTTCGCCATCATCTATTGGCGGACTCAGTTGGCTTTCCATCTTTGCCGTACATAATCTCACCTTCCGCCCGGAAGAGCCTGGGCCCAGATATGATCCTGATCGACGCCGTCTATATTAATGCCGGCGGAGGAAAGTCGCTCCTCCAGGAACTGCTGCTTTCGTTGCGCGGCTCGGAAGGGGTCTGCCTGCTTCGGGATATCCGGATCGAAGACGTTGATATGACGGGCCTTCAAGTCTACGACATTCCGCCCAACGAGCGCGCGCGGGCTAGGTTCTACCGGAAATACGGCCAGCGCCTCAAGCGGGTGCTCTGCTTCGGCAACGTGCCGCCTCCTATTCGTCTTGATGCTGAGGTCGCGGTCTACTTTCACAACATGCTTTTGTGTCAGACCGTGCCGGAAATAGGCTTGTTCAACCGAATTAAGGCAAAAATAAAGATGGTCTACATCCGCCTTAACAGCCGTAACGCGGATTGCTTCCTGGTCCAATCATCGGTGGTTCGGCAGGCGTTGGTCCGCCTGCTTCCGTCCGGAACGAAGATTGTCGAGATGCCTTTTTATGCTCCCCGGGAGCCGCGTGAATCCGATATGGTTCGCGCGAACGACTGCTGGTGCAAATTCTCCTTCGTCAGTAATGCCTATTCGCATAAGAATCACCATACCTTGATTGCGGCATGGAAGTTGCTGGCGCATCGCGGATTATTTCCCGAGTTGCATCTGACCATCTCTGGCCACTATCCAGAAATCCACGCGCAGATCGAGGAGGCCAAGGCCGCCGGGGCTAACATCGTTAACCACGGCTTCACCAACCCTGTCAGCCTTTATCGCCAATGTGGCTACCAAATCTTCCCTTCGCTCCAGGAAAGTTTCGGGCTTGGACTGGTCGAAGCCGCCCAAGCAGGGTGCGCCGTCATCGCCTCCGACCTGCCGTTTGTCTACGAGGTCGTTCGCCCACTGCATACTTTTGATCCGCATTCCCCCGAATCAATCTGCGAAGTCGTTGCCATGGTTAGTGGCAAGCAGGCGTCCGCCGCAGAAGTCGTCGTCGTCAACCAAACCCCCCGCCTGGTCTCGTGGTTGCTGACCGGGCTTATCGACACTCCAACTCTTTCCTGATCTATGTGCGGTATCGCCGGATTTATCGGTAGTCATGATGTAGAACTGCTCCGCCGCATGGGAGCAGCCCAGGAGCATCGTGGGCCCGACGGGGCTGGCGTATGGACGGACGGACAAGCCGGCCTATCGCATGTCAGACTCGCCATCATCGACGTCTCCGAGGCTGGGAGTCAGCCGATGTGGGATGCCGAAGCGCGGGTCGTGATCAGCTTCAACGGGGAAATCTACAACTATCGTGAGCTACGTGCTTTTTGCGAGCGGCTTGGGGTCACCTTCAAAGGCGCGAGCGACACCGAAGTGCTGGTGAATCTCCTGGCGAAGTTCGGGACGGCCTGTCTCCCCTGGCTGAACGGTATCTTCGCCTTTGCGGCCTGGTTTCCGGCGGAGAAGGAAATGATTATCGCCCGCGACTCTGCTGGGGTTAAGCCTCTCTATTGGGCGAACACCGCGGAGGGGGTAGGATTCGCCTCGGAGATCAAGGCGTTGCGTTGCGTGCCTGGCATCGACCTTAGCATCGACCCTCTAGCGATCGCCGCCTACCTCTCTCTCCTGCATGCCCCGGGCGAGCTCACGCCGGTCAAAGGAATCCGCAAGGTGCTCCCTGGTACTTATCTGCGGGTGTCCGTTGACGGGAGTATCACGACCCAAGGGTTCGCACCGAAGCATTATTCGCAAGACATCCAGGCGTTGAGTCGTTCGGATGCAATCGAGGCCTGCCGTCATTACCTGAATCAGGCCGTCCGGCGGCAGTTGATGTCAGACGTACCCTTAGGGGGATTCCTGTCCGGTGGCACGGACTCCACGGCCGTCGCACACTTTGCCGTTAAAAACCTTACTGGCCCGGAGGCTTATCCGTGCTTCACGATGGGTCCGGTGGCAAAGAATGCCCTCGCTGAGGAAGGGTTCACCGACGATTACCCTTATGCGGATTATGTAAGCCGAAACTTCGGGCTTACTCTCCACGTCGCCCAGTCTACGCCAATCGCAATCGACAGCTTGGATTGGATGATCTGGCAGCTCGATGAGCCGACAGCTGATTTGGCCCCGTTTGTAGCACATTCCATCTGCCGAGTAGCGAAGGAGAGGGGCGTCAAGGTGTTGCTCTCTGGTGCCGGTGGCGACGACATCTTTTCCGGATATCGACGACATCTTGCCATCAGCTATGAGCCGCTCTGGGACATGATCCCGATGTCACTTCGTTCGGGCTTGAGACGGCTGGGCGCGCAGACCTCGACGACAAGTCCACTCCTGCGCCGGTTTACGAAGTTAGTCTGCTACGCCGATACCTTGCCAACTGACCGTCTCGCTGGCTATTTCCTGTGGCTGCACGCCGATGCGCTGATGCCCATCCTGAGTCAGGAAATGAAATCTGCCCTCGGCCTGCGTCGCCCCGCAGACATTTTGACGAACTCCTTAGCTGAGCTGCCGGAGGGAGTTAGTCGGCTTAACCAGATGCTCCACCTCGACCGGAGATTCTTCCTCGTCGATCATAATCTCAACTACACCGACAAGGTTTCCATGGCGTGCGGCGTCGAGGTGCGCGTGCCCTTCTTGGATGCGGAGCTCATCTCATTTTCCGAACGTCTCCCGGATTCATTGAAGCAACATGGCCGCGAGGGAAAATACGTCCTTCGCGAAGCCATGCGGGGCCTGTTACCCAATCGTATCCTGGATCGCCCTAAGACCGGCTTCGGCCTCCCGTTGCGCGGGTTGATGCGCGGAGCTTACGGTCGACGTGTGGAAGAGCTAGCCCGAAGCGGAAGGCTAGCTGCGACCGGAGTCTTCAACTCCCAAGGCGTGCTCGCTTTGCTGGAAGCTGACCGACGAGGAGAAATTGACGCCGCTTACCCGCTCTTTGGCGTCCTCTGCGTCGAGTCATGGCTCCGGCAGTTTGCGGGGAAGTAGTTCAAGAAGAGGCCCGGAGGCCCAGAGGCTCGGTTGGTCAGAACGCGACAAGCTAGTTGGCTAGTGGAGCAGTTGACACGTTGACAAGAGATGCAACGGGTAGGGATGCGATGACATCGCATCCGTCCGGGTAACCGGTAGGGACGGTTCTCCGAACCGTCCAAACGGCGGGCTCGGAGAGCCCGCCCTACCACGACCCCCCCCAGCCAATCATCCGGTCTCCGGCTCCCCCTTGGTTGCCATCTTTCTCCCGCCGCCCTCCACCAGAGGCCGCCACCTGCCAACCGAAACGAAGTTCCCCTTACCCCCTGACCCACGTTCCGCCGCTTGCTTCCCTTGTCCCCTGGTCAACTTGTCAACCAGCCAGCTAGTGTTCTCGTTCTGGCCAACTAGCCAACTAATCAACGTTGTCTCCCTCTGAGCCTCCGAGCCTCTGGTCAACTGAGACTCTAATTTGCCTCTAGCCCTCTAGTCCTCCAATCCAATGCACACCACCCTTTCCAACATTCGCATTGCTGGCCTCGCCGTGACGACTGGATCCATTGAGCGGGATTATGTGCAAGATGGACTGGCCGCAGGCGTTGACCGCTCCAGCCTAGAGCGGTCGAGCAAAGTCATCGGCCTGCGCAAGCGCATGGTCGCTGTGGCCGGGGTCACGGCGCTCGACCTGTGCGCCGACGCCGCTACTCGTCTGATCGCCGAGATGGGCATCGATGCCACCTCGATTGACGCGATCGTGTTCGTCACGCAATCTCCCGACCATTCCCAGCCCAACAACGCCTCGCTACTCCATGGCCGTCTCCGGTTGAGCAAGTCCGCTCCGACCTTTGAAATCTCCTTGGGCTGCTCGGGTTGGGCTTTCGGCCTGCATCACGCTGCGTTGCTCTGCGCCCATGGGGGTGCCGCCCGCGTGCTGCTTTGCGCCGGCGACACGTTAAGCCGAGTCACGAATCCTGGCGACCGCGCGACCGACCCCTTGTTCGGTGACGCGGGGTCGGCGACCATCATCGAGAAAACCGGTCGCTCCGCTCCGTTCCATTTCGTGCTGGGCGCGGATGGATCCGGCGCCGCTTCCATCATCGTGCCCGCAGGCGGGGCGCGCCAGCCAGCTTCGGAGTCGACGAGGGTCGAAACCGTGGATGCCGAGGGCAATCGCTCCCACGCCGAAAATTTCCGCATGAATGGGCCCGAAGTCTTCAACTTCACCCTGCGGGAAGTTCCCGGAGCTGTGAACGCGGCCATGAAGCTCGTTGGCTGGACGCCGGCCGAAGTCGATGCCCTTGTTCTCCACCAAGCCAACCGTTTCATTGTCTCCACCGTCGGGCGTAAATGCGGTTTCCCGGCCGAAAAGACGCCGATGGATGTTTTTGAGAAATACGGCAACCAGAGTTCAGCCTCCCTCCCCTGCGCCCTGATTGATGGCCTGGCGAATCGCCTCGAAGCCGGGCCACTCAAAATCGTCGGCTGCGGCTTCGGCGTTGGGCTTTCCTGGGGTGCATTCGCCGGAGAGCTTGGACCGCTTGCCATCGCCCCCATCAAATCCTACCCCTAATCCTCAGCCCTCCATGACACCCTCTCAATCCACTTTTCTCAAGGAGCTCGAAGCTTCCTTGGCCGACTGTCCTCCGGGCGGCTTGACCATGGAGCTCCGCTTCCGGGATCAACCCTGGTGGGATAGCCTGGCCGCGCTCACGCTGCTGGCGGTCTTCGACTCGACCTTTGGTAAACCCTTACCGGTCGAAGGTTTCATGAAATGCGAGACTATCGGCGACGTCTGTCGCCATGCCTGACATGAGCAAAATGGCTGGAAAAAGAGTGGCAGTCCTCGGTGCAACGGGCGCAATTGGATCTTCGATCCTTCGGCACCTGCATGCCGCTCAGGCCCATCCGTTGGCTTTCGGCCGTTCTCCGGAGAAACTGGCCACGCTTTCCGACGTCGCCGCCGAATCCCATGTTCTAGATCTGCGTAAGTCGGACGAGTGGGAGGCCACCATCGCCGCCCTGGCTCCCATCGATGGACTGGTCGTCGCGAGCGGAAGTCTAGAAGTCTTACCCTTCAGTCTCCTGACAGCGGAAAAGTTCTCCGATTCGCTAGAGACAAACGTCGTCGCCCCGGCGGCCTTCCTCCGCTCCCTGCTCCGAGCGAAAAAATTTACCCCAGGTGCGTCGATTGTCTTCATCGGTTCCATCAGCGGAATCCGCGGAACCGCTGGGCACGCTGCGTATGCGGCCAGCAAGTCCGCTTTGCTTGGCCTTGTCCGGACGCTCGCGCTGGAACTCGCTCCACGAAAAATCCGTGTGAACACGATTTCCCCTGGACTAGTCGACGAAGGCATGGGAGCGGCCTTCCGTACCCATGTCACGCCCGAGCAGTTTGCCGCCTATGTCGGTGCCTATCCCTTGGGCGCAGGTACCACGGCTGACGTTGCCGGCGCCGTCTCCTTCATGCTTTCGCCTGACTCTCGCTGGATCACCGGGCAGGATTTGGTCGTCGACGGCGGAGCCACCTTACGCTGACCAGAATTTCCCGTCATGAAACAATTGTATATCGTAGGCGCAGGCGGCTTCGGCCGGGAGCTGCACTCCTATGTTCTGCGTCACCCGGCCCATGGGCGCGATTGGAAATTCGCCGGCTTCCTCGACGACAATCTGGATGCGCTCAAGGACTACGGATCTTTCGCTTCGGTGACAGCGTTGAGGGGGCATCAGCCGTCGCCAGACCGGGTCTATCTTTGCGGTCTTGGTCTACCCTCGACCAAAGCTCGACTGACTGAGCCGCTACTTAAGGCCGGGGCGGAATTCATCTCCCTTGTCCATCCATCCGTCATTCTGGGAGAGCGCGTGAAACTCGGCCGCGGGGTCATCCTTTGCCCGGGCGCGATTTTGACCTGCGACATCCAGCTCGGTGATTTCGTTACCATCAACCTCGGCACGACCATAGGCCACGATGTCAACGTGGGCGACTGGACGACGGTCAGCTCGCAATGCGACCTCACCGGTCACGTCAAGGTCGCGGAAGCCGTTTTCATCGGCAGTAAGGTCAGCGTGATCCCCAGCCGGAAAATTGGCGCCGGGTCTCTTGTCGGCGCCGGCTCGGTCGTGGTCCGGGATGTGCCTCCCGGTGCAACGGTCTTTGGTAATCCGGCCGCCACACTCAAGGGGGCTAGCCCGACTTCGGTATCCTAAGTATGCGTAAAGCCCTGCTCATCTTCGGCGGCATCATGCTCGCGGGTTTGCTCGCCCTTGTGCTGCTCTCGGAATTCGCGGCGCCTCGCCCGCGCGGATTCACCGGAGACCTTGCGAAGGCTTTACCAGAAATACCCGGATGGCAGCGTCGCGAGATTCCTATCGCTGGCTCATCCTCAGCAATGGTCAACGTGCAGGGAATCCTGAATTACAGTCAGGCCAAGCAGTTCCTTTACGCCCGAGGCCGGACTCAGCTCCTTGTCTATGTCGCCTATTGGGAGCCAGGAAAGGTCTCGGTGGTTGATGCCGGATCACATAATCCAGATTCGTGCTGGGTAAGCAGTGGCTGCGTCCGGACCGAGCGCCGCTTTGCCGTCCCAAGCAGGGTGGGGGAGCGTGACCTGCTTCCCTATGAATTCGGACAATATATCATTCCCAACGGCGGCAAACAGAACGTCGCCTTCTGGCATCTCGTGAACGGCGAACCGAATCGGTATGAAGAGCAGCAGGCCGGCTGGCGCAACGGACTTATCGGCCGCCTCGAACGCCTACCCCTTGTCTGGAAAGATATCCGGGCCTACGGAATTAATCAGAAGAATGAGCAAATGTTTATTCGCATCTCGAGTGGACAGAGAATTGAGGAATTAATGGCTGATCCCGCGAATGGGGCACTCTGGCAGGCGCTTGCTCCGCTGGGGGTGTATGCGGATCAAAGGTGGAAGTAGCATTATTGAAGTGCAAAAGTGCAACCCGCCTTCGGCTTGTGCAAAGGTGCAAAAGTGAAGGCAGATTTAGCTCACCACCTTTTTCGGCTAGGTACCTCGGGTCGGGTCGCTTCGAGATGCGTCATCAAAGCCTGAATTTGAGATGAGCATTTAATGCAGAGCGGCCTTAGCGATTCGTACTTTTCAAGTGGGATGTGCCCAATCTTAGCGGCTACATAGGTCAAGGTGCGAACCTCGCCGCAAGACCCCTTAGCCCGGCGCAGCATATCATAGAAAGTGCGGTCAGACCTGCTTTCAAATCCTTCGGAGATGTTGCACATGATAGAGACAGAGGCCCGCTGGATCTGGTCCTTAAGCGACCAGTCTCGTGAGCCTGGCCCCTCTTTCAGCAGCCCATAAGATTGCACGACGATGAGCTCAGCGGTCTTCCACGCCTCTATCTCCTCAAACTTGGTAAAGGATGCCATGCCGAAGGCTGGTTGCTCGCACTGCTGGCATCAAGAAGCCGCCCCACCATTGTTCTCTCATCTTCAACTAGGTATTATCTGAATCCACTTTTGCACCTTTGCACAGGAGCTCCGCTCCGATTTGCACCTTTGCACTTTAACAAATGAAGCCCAACAGACTCTACTTATCCCCTCCAGATGTGGGGAGTGCGGAAATCGAACTCGTCCTCGAAGCTTTCCAATCCAATTGGGTCGCTCCCGCCGGCCCAAATCTCGATGCATTCGAACAAGATTTCGCCCAAATTGTGGGATCCAAACATGCTGTCGCCGTCTCGTCCGGCACCGCCGCTCTGCATCTTGCCCTCCGACTCGCCGGCGTCGGACCAGGCGACGAAGTCCTCTGCTCTTCGCTTACTTTCGTCGCGTCTGCTTCGCCGATCACTTTTCTCGGCGCCAAGCCCGTCTTCATCGATTCCGAAGAACGCAGTTGGAATATGGACCCCGCGCTCGCGTGTGAGGTCATCGAACAGAAAGCCAAGGCTGGCAAAACTCCCAAGGCGCTCATCCTTGTCCACCTCTACGGCCAGGCGGCGGACATCGCCCCCATCAAAGCGTGTTGCGACAAATACGGAGTCAAACTGATTGAAGATGCGGCCGAAGCCCTCGGTGCCACTTATGGCGATGCTTCGCCGGGTTCATTCGGTCTTTTCGGCATCCATTCCTTTAACGGTAATAAAATCATCACGACTGGCGGCGGCGGCATGCTGGTCACGGATGATGCTGATCTCGCGGCTCAGGCTCGGTTCCTCGCCACCCAGGCGCGTGACCCCGCTCCGCACTATCAACATTCCACCATCGGCTATAACTATCGCCTGAGTAATATCGCCGCCAGCATCGGACTCGGCCAGCTCCTGCGTCTTTCCGGCAAAGTCTCACGTCGTCGGGCGCACTTCAAGGCCTACTCTGAAGCCTTCAAGTCCCTCCCTGGCGTCACCATGCAGCCAGAAGCCTCTTGGGGACAATCGACCCACTGGCTCACCTGTCTTACCATCGACCCAAAAATCGCCGGCGTCACCCGCGAGCAGGTCCGTCTCGCGCTCGAGGCCGAGAACATCGAAGCCCGACCGGCCTGGAAACCCATGCACCTTCAGCCCGTCTTCGCCTCCGCCGAAATGCACGGCGGCAAAGTCAGCGAGCGGCTTTTCGACCATGGCCTCTGCCTACCATCCGGCTCGGCCATGTCCGAAGAAGAGCGGGAGCGGGTGATCAACATGACTCGTTCGCAGTTTTCCTAAAAACCAAAAGTGCAAAAAGTCTCCGAAAGAATAAATGCCGTCGATGGCTTGCGAGCCATCGCCGTGCTACCGGTCATCCTGTTTCACCTGAATCCGGATTGGTTGCCCGGCGGATATCTTGGCGTGGACGTTTTCTTCGTCATTTCAGGTTACCTGATCACGGGCATCATCGCCAAGGAAATCACCGAGAATACGTTCAATTTCGCCGGATTTTATCGCCGTCGAATCAGGCGAATCCTTCCCGCCTTGCTTGCGATGATGTCCGGGGTCTTGGTGGCGGGCATTTTGATCAGCCCGATGCAATTGAATGAAATCGCCCGGCAGATCCGCGCGGTTATTTTGATCAATGGAAATGGTGCTCTTTGCGATAATGTCGGAAACTATTGGGGAACAGATGCACTTGCAGATCCATTGCTTCACACCTGGTCCTTGGGCGTCGAAGAGCAGTTTTATTTATTATTCCCTCTTCTAATATGGATACTGGTAAAGTATCAAGGTATTGGCCGGGCTTTGGTCTACGTCCTTGGTCTCAGCCTCATAAGTTTCCTCTGGTTTTTAGCCCAAACGGTAGCCAATCCGCCAAAGGCGTTCTACTTGCTTTTACCTAGGGCTTGGGAGCTAATGGCGGGCGCGTCCATCGCCCTCGCGAAGATACCAGAAGCCGCGAACATCAGCCCGAGACGAAGGGTATCGGCTGCCGGCTGGATCGGGCTCGCCATAATATTGACGGCTTACGTACTGCCAGATTACGGCAGCTCATTTCAACGACTGAGGCCACTCTTAGCCGTGCCTGGAGTCATGCTTTTCCTTTGGGGAATGAAGTCTGAATCCAGCCTGTACAGGGCAATCGCCCATCCAATCGTGGTCTGGATCGGATTAGTTTCCTATTCGCTTTATCTTTGGCACTGGCCCGTGATTGTTTTCCTGAATACTTGGAACGCCGCAAACGATAACCACCTTAATTCCTTGTTTCTCGTGTTATTCGCGCTCGGCCTGACGATACCATTGGCTATCGCCAGCTACTACTGGATTGAACAACCCCTGCGTCGGATAGGGTCAGTCCCGATTATATTCCTTTCTTTGGTGCTAACCTATGTCGTCGCTGGTTTGGCGCCCGGTTATTTTGGCCGACCTCAGCTATATGCCTCGCGGAATCCAGTGAGCCTGCAAGCCGATGACCAGGTAGGCGGATTCCGAGGTATGACCTGCCGAGGCGGATTATATTCGTCTAATACTGCCGTTGCCCACGCCGAGAAATTCAGTTCCAAAAAATTCGGCGCCCTTAAGTTTGTCTCAAAGCAACCAGTTACGCCGATCGACCATGTTACCGTTGGCGGCGATCTATCAGCGCGGAAAACGATTTTATTCTGGGGCGATTCGCATGCCTGCGTCCTGGCGGCCGAGGTAGACGCTCAGGCTCTGATGTTGGGGTATAGGGTGATTTACCACATACTGGATGGCGGCAATCCGACTCCGAATTTTGCATTACCCGAAACCGGAAAATGGCTTAAAGACATGTTTCGCAATCAAGTGTCCGAATCCGCCGAGGAAATCAACCGCTTCAATGCCTTGGGCCGCAGGCTTATGGAAGAGAAGCCCGATGCTTTGCTTTTCGTCGGCAGGTATGATCGGCGTTCATTCGAGTCCATGCGCCCGTTCCTTGAAGAGGCCTCAAGGCACACCAAGCTTTTCGTCGTTCAGCAGCCGCCCGTGCTAGATATTCCCGATGTTTGTACTGTTGATTATTTCGCCTTTCAGCGCGACCGATACGGCAAGCCTCTAGGCCACCTGAGGGTGAGCGAGTCGCCCCCGGCTAAAGTCGGGAGGGAGGACTTCGAGGTCAAGTTTTCCAGGTATTTTTCGACGAACAAAAAAGTCATTTTTATTCCAACCCAAGATTTGTTAAAAAATACTGATGGGTCCCTTAAATGGTGGGATAACCATGGGAGCCTCTATTATATCGACACGAGTCACCTCAGCCCATTCGGCGCTGGCTTGGTCGGACCAAGGATCGCCCAAGCATTGCTTAAGCCGAGAGAATAATTCATCCCCGCAATATATGAAACTCCTCATCACGGGAGGCGCCGGCTTCATCGGCTCTAACCTCGCGAGACTGGCTCATGGTCTCAGCCATCAGGTCCTGGTCATCGATAAACTCACCTATGCGGGTAATCGATCATCCTTGGCGGATCTGGAGGGCGAGCCGGGCTTCGCCTTCCTCCAGGCCGACATCTGCGATGCCGAGGCGACGCGCAAGGCCTTGGCGACGTACTGCCCCGACGCCGTGATGCATCTGGCCGCCGAGTCACACGTCGACCGCTCAATCGACGGCCCGGGTGAATTCATCTCTACGAACATAACTGGGACTTTCCAGCTGCTCCAGGCTGCCTCGGGTTATTGGCGCACCCTCTCCGGGGCCGCCAAGGACGACTTCCGTTTCTTGCACGTCTCGACCGATGAGGTCTTCGGGTCGCTCGGACCAGCCGACCCGGCGTTCAACGAGTCGACGCCTTACGATCCGCACTCCCCTTACAGCGCCAGTAAGGCTTCCAGCGATCATCTGGCCCGCGCCTGGATGGATACCTACGGCCTACCGGTCGTCGTCACGAACTGCTCCAATAACTACGGCCCATATCAGTTCCCCGAGAAGCTGATCCCGGTGGTCATCTTGAAATGCCTCCAAGGTGAGCCGATTCCGGTTTACGGTAAGGGCGAGAACATCCGCGATTGGCTGTATGTCGACGACCACGCCCGCGCGCTACTGGCTGCGGTGGAGAAAGGACAACCGGGTCGTACCTATTGCATTGGCGGCGATAACGAGCGTCGCAATATCGACCTCGTGACACAGCTCTGCGCGCTCCTCGACGAATATCGTCCGCGCGCCGATGGTAAGCCGCATGCTACCGCGATTTCTTACGTCACCGACCGCCCCGGCCATGATCTCCGTTACGCCATCGACGCCCGCCGCGCCCGGGCCGAGCTCGGCTGGGCGCCGCAGGAAAACTTCCAAAGCGGCTTCCGGAAGACCGTCCAATGGTATCTGGACAATCCCGCCTGGATCCAGGGCATCCTTGATGGCTCCTATCGCTTAGAGCGGATTGGGCGCGGATAATTTCGGCACCAAGCTAACCTATGCCATTCGCCCGGATTCTCCGCTCCAGCGCGCTCATGGGCGGAGCTCAGGTGATAACCCTGGCAACTGGCTTTGTCCGCACCAAGATCGTGGCGCTCCTGATTGGGCCATCTGGCGTCGGGCTTTTCGGAGTACTGACTGCTTTAAATGGGAATCTGTCCGCCCTCGCTGGCTGGGGCCTGGGGACATCAGGGGTTCGGACCATCTCCGGCGCAAGCGATGAGGAGAAAGCCGGTAAAATCGCGGCCGTCCGGCGCTTAGGAATGTTGCTTTCGTGGCTTGGCCTGCTTGCCATGGCATTAGTGTTCTGGCCGATCGGTTGGGTGACCTTCAAGGGCAGTGATTACAGCGCAGAGTTGTTCATCGCCGGCCTGGCCATTCCCTTGACCATCGCCACGAGCATGTGGTCAGCATTACTTCAGGCCCATGGGCAACTGAGGACCTTGGCCAAGTCGCAAGTTTTCTCGGCGCTCCTTGGCCTATTGGTCGGGTTGCCGCTGATTTACTGCTTCGGTTCAAAGGGAATTGCGGCCAGCATTCTTTTGGCCGCCGCCGCACCGGCGTTCATCACCTGGCGGGCAGCGCGAAGGCATTGCCCTCCGTCGGCGATCGCGGCTACCCCCGGGGATATCAAGTCGCTCATCCAGTTAGGCGGCGCGCTCATGGTCGTGGGGCTGAGCGCGCAAGCGTCCGCCTATGTGGTGCGTCTCGTCATTATCCGCCAAGAGGGCCTGGCGGCC
>Ga0114980_10000495_pt1 | contig 28886 bp, 30 predicted proteins | sample S_140806_EF_Meta_FD_87018 | JGI IMG/M metagenome (GOLD analysis project Ga0114980, IMG submission 87018) | Freshwater microbial communities from Lake Simoncouche, Canada to study carbon cycling - S_140806_EF_MetaG | ecosystem: Environmental > Aquatic > Freshwater > Lake | place: Lake...
ATGCGGATGCAGCCGTATTTGCGGATGCCGGTGCTGTTGAAGACCTTCGCGATGCGGCAGGCCATCTTCACGGCGTCGAGGAACTTCGCTTGTTGGGCGTCATCGCCCATGGCGCTGTCACCCACGGTGCCGGGCCACACAGGAGCCACGAGGGAGCCGACGGAGAAACCGCGGCTGGCGATCTGATCGGCGATCTTTTTGATCTCGTCGTCGCTGGCGTTCGGATCGGTGTGCGGGAGGAAGAGGAAGTAGTCGATGCCTTCAAACTTCTGGCCGTTCACATTCGCGGCGGCGGTGAGGTCGAGCATGCGCTCGAGGCTGATGGCGGGTTCTTGGCCTTCGCCGTCGCCTTTGCCGACGAGACCTGGCCACATTGCGTTGTGAAGTTTGGGGGCGGATTTGCTCATGAGTAGTAGGTGGGTTGAGAAATGAGGCCGCGAGGCTAGCGGCTGCTTCTCGGAACGCACCAAAAAAGTGCGTCATTTCAGCCACGAAAGCCTTCGGTTGCGTGAAATGCCTTTCCATCGTCATTCCATGCCCGGTTCATTAAGGTTTCACGGGGCCCCGACAGCATGGGGCCGATGAAAATCATCCTCCTCTCCCTGCTGGGAGTCGTGCTGGCCTCCACTGCCGCCACGGCTCAAACCGAACTCGACGAAAGCGAAGTCCGCATCAGTTACGCCGAGCTCAAACGCCTCCTCGCCGCCACCCAACCCGCTGCGGAGGTGAAGGTCAAAGCGCCCCCGCCCGTACCTGCCTCACTGCTTTCCGCCGTGTATCGGCTAGATGCCAAAACGGGCGAAATCATCGCTGAGATGCAGGCGCAGAGCTTCGCGGAAGGTTGGCAGGCCATTCCGCTTGCCGGAGCCTCGACGGGAGCCGTGAGCATTGATCCCGCCGATGCCCGCGTGGTGTTGCAAAACGACCAACTTTGCCTCCTCACGGATCAACCCGGCTTCATGAGCCTCAAACTGACCTTTCCGGCCGTTTGGCCGCAAACGCTTCATCTGGCTCCGAGTGCCGTCGCGGCCCTCGAAGTGGCTTCATTGCCCGAAAATCATGTTTTGCGTCTTTCGAGCGGCACGATCATTCGGCAAAACGGTCGCCATGCGCTGCCTGCGAGCGGCGGTGAGGTTACGATAACCTTGGTGGATGCGAAGAAGGAGCTCACGCCGCTGGCCGATGAAGCCATCCTCACCTCCGCCACCTATGCCACGCAGGTCGTTCGCGATGGAGCGGTGCTCACCGAGGGCGCGCCGCTCGTTCGTCATGATCCCCCGCTACGCATCCTCGTCACGCTGCCGGAGTCCTCGCAGCTTCTTCAATGCCGCGTGAATGACGAACTCATCCGCCCCGCCGTGCAAAACGGCACACAGCTTGAGATCCCGCTTAATGATCCATCCACCGACGGCAGCGAATCGAAGATCGAACTCTCCTTCACCAGCACGCTGCCCGCCCTTCAACCCACCGAAGGCGAGATCAATCTCGCCCTGCCGCAGACACCGCTCTTTGCAAAGCAGATCGACTGGCAGGTGCAACTACCCACCGGCTTCGACACCACCGCCATCGGCAACATCGAAACCCTCCCTCCCGCTGCCGACGCCAAACCCGGCCTCCACCTCCGCAAATCCCTCTGCCGCGACCAACAACCCCAGGCACGCGTCAGCTACCGCAAGCAAACGCCCAACATCCAACGCTGAACATTCAACCATCAAGGAGCGGCACTTGCCAAGTGCCGGGCTTTCTCACGGGACTTGGCAAGTCCCGCTCCTTGCCGCCCACCACCACTCCACTCTTCCATCACTCCATGAAAACCAGCCACCTCATCTGCATCGCCATCATCTTCGTCGTCACCTCCTTTGCTTGGTTGTTCCTTGGCGGCACGATCACCACCCGCACTGCTCACATCCGTGACATCACCACCGATGGCGTGCATGACCGCTGGGGCCCCAACCTTGTGCAAAAGCATCCCACCGCCAGTTACAAAGCCAGCGACGGCAATCGTGTCCTGCTCCAACCGGCCACGAGCGACGTGAAGGTGTCGCTCAACTACCAGCCGGTGAAAATGGGCCTCTTTTGGCAGCGGACCTACGGCACGATCTTTGATGGCGGTTACACCTTCAAGAATGACACCACCATCACGCAAACGCTGCACATTGATCTCGAATTGCCGACCACCAAAAGCATGCTCGACAAGGTCAGCTTTGTGATCGGCGAGGGCGAGAAGGCCCACAAATCGCTCGTCACGCCGGAGCAGGGCATCATGACCGAAAACGTGGAACTCGCTCCCGGCCAGTCTGTGCCCGTGAAAATCAGCTACGAGTGCCGTGGCACCGATTCCTGGCGCTATGCCTTTGCCGATGCCAGTCGCATCCGCGATTTTCAGCTCACCCTGACCACCGATTTCACCGACGTGAACTTCCCCGTCAGCTCGCCGACCGATCGTGACCTCGCAGGGAAGGGGATGAAGTTCATCTGGAAGTATGACGACGCCATCTCCGCTCCCGGCATCGCCATCGACATGCCGCGTGAGTTGAATGCTGGCCCCGTCGCCGCTCAGATTGCCTTCTGGTCGCCGCTTTCGCTGCTGCTGTTCTTTGGTGTGCTGGTCATCACCGTCATCGTGCGTGGCATCCGTCTTCACCCGGTGAATTACGTTTTCCTCGCCGGTGGCTTCTTTGCCTTCCCGCTGCTCTTCAGCTACATGCTCGATATCTTCCCGGTGTATGCTAGCTTTGCCATCGCCGCCGTCGTGTCGCTGGCGCTGGTGAGCGGTTACCTGCGTGCCGCCGCAGACGAGTTCATGTTCCGCATCGCCCTTCCGGCGCAGTTTGCCTACATGGTGCTCTTCAGCGCCAGTTTCTTCTTCAAAGGCCTCACCGGTCTCACCCTCACGCTTGGCGGCATTTCAACCCTCGCCGTGCTCATGGCCCTCACCGCGAAAGTGGACTGGAGCGAGCGGCTTGGAGGTCTTTCGCCGAAACTCGCGTGACCCTTCGTCATTTCTTCCTCCGTCGAGATTCTTCCTTGGCAGCGCCGTGACGAGCTTTTAGAATGTTCACATGACAACACTCGAAAAAATCACCTTCGTGGTCGCCGAGGAAGAAGACGGCGAGGGCTATTATGCCTCGTGGGATGATCCCGCCGGTGGTGGGATCACCACGAATGGCGGCACGCTTTCCGAGCTTGAGGCCAATATCACGGATGCTGTGCTCTGCCATTTTGGCGAGCAGGCCCGTCCGCGACGCATCACGCTGAAATTCACGGGCGAAATGGCCCTGCAGGCTGCATGAAATTCCCGAGAGATCTGGATGGCCGGGAGGTCATCACCGCTTTGTCTCGGCTGGGCTTCGTGGTTCAACGTCAAACAGGCAGCCATGTGCAACTCTCAAGTTCTGGGCGCCATGTTACCGTCCCTTTTCATTCGCCGGTGCGCATCGGAACTCTGAAAAGCATTCTGCGTCAGGCCGGTGTATCCATCGAGCAATTGCTCGATGTTCTGTGATCTCTGAACGCGTTTGTCATTCACCCCCGCCATGTCTCCCAAAATCCTCATCGTCGAAGACGAGCCGTCCATCGCTGAAAACATCGTGTATGCGCTGGAGACGGATGGTTTTGCCGTCACGGCCGTGACCACGGGCCGTGAGGCGCTCGAAATGGCCTCGCAGCAGGAGTTTCAGCTCATCATCCTCGATGTGGGGCTACCGGACATGAGCGGCTTTGAGGTGTGCAAAACGCTCCGTCTTACCAAAACACTGCCGATCCTCTTCCTGACGGCTCGTTCCTCGGAGGTGGACCGGGTCGTCGGCCTCGAAATCGGCGGCGATGACTATGTGGTGAAGCCTTTCAGCCCTCGCGAGCTGGCCGCCCGCGTGCGGGCCATCCTGCGGCGTGTTTCGACGATGCCGCTGCCGCCGGGGAAGGCGGGCGCGGTGCTGCCGCTGGTGATCGACGACATCCGCTGCCAGGCGGTTTACTTCGGCACGGCGCTGGTGCTCTCGCGTTATGAGTTTCGTATGCTGAAGGCCTTTGCCTCGCATCCCGGTCGCGTCTTCACGCGGGAGCAACTGATGGAAGCGAGCAGCGAGGAGCCGGATGCGAGCATGGAGCGCACGATCGACACGCATGTGAAGACGCTTCGCGCCCGCATGCGTGCCGTGAAGGGCGGCATTGATCCCATCGTGACGCATCGCGGCATCGGCTATTCTTTGCTCGAAGAGTGGCCGACGGAGTGAGTCGTTACTTCGCCGGGATCTCGTTGAGCGTGTAATAGCCCACGGCATGCAGCAGCGACTGGCCTTCGGTGTTTTTCACGCCGTCGAGGTGCAGCTCGTGGATGTGGCCTTTCGTCAGTGGCGAGATGGTGAGGTGAACGGACTTACCATCGGCAGCGACTTTGGCCGCGGTGATCTTCGGCAGGATCTCGTCGATCTCATCGCCGCCGTATTGCTCGCGGTAGGCATAGGTGAACTCGCGCATCGAGTAGCTCTTCACATCGGCGGCGGTCGCGGGATTGACGGGCTGGGTGAAGGTCAGCTCAAAGCCATCCGGCTTCGCCCGCATCTCATGTACTTCGAAGGGCGTTTTGCCGGTCCATTCGCACTTTTCAAAGCAGAAGGGCTTGCCGCCACGAGCCCCCCAGCCGCGATCACTGCCGCCGGTGAAGACGCGACCTTCCTCATCCATGCGACCGCCGATGAGACCGCTGGTGAAACCGCTGCGGAAGGGAAAGACGACGCCTTGCTTGATGCCGTTGACTGTTTCCAAGAACACGCGGCTGAGGTTGCTGTGGCTCTGATCGGCCACGAAAAGCTGTTTCGCGAAGGGACCGAACTTGCCGCCGCTGGTGTCGCAAATGATCGCCGAGGCGGAATTGCCGATTTTGCCATGCACGAGATACACAGCGGGCGGCAGCAGCTCTTTGATGCGCTCACGTTCCTTCACCATGCGGCCGGGATCACCACCGGGACGGGCTTCTTTGCGGCCGCGGTCCCCTTGAAAGGCCTCGGGGATGGGATCGACAGGGCGCGGTCCCATGTTCGGTGCCTGATCATACCAGATATTGCCGCCGGGATGACCTTGGAAGCTGCCGGGCACGAGATGCTGGAGGGTGCAGGAGCCATGCCAGGGGCCTTGGTTGTCGCAGTAGTAGGCCTCGCCATCGGCATCAAAGCCCACACCGCCGGGGCTGCGGATGCCGGAGCAGGTGGGGATCATTTTTCCCTCCGGCGTGATGCGCAGCGCCCAGCCGCGAAACGGCACCTGGCTGCTGAACGAACCTGTCAGGCATAGCGTCACCCAGAGGTCGCCTTTGGGGTCAAAGCGGCTGCCGATGGCATACTCGTGGTAATCGCCGGAGACGCCCCAGCCGTCGTTCACATTCTCAAACTCATCCGCCCGGCCATCTTGATCGGTGTCCTTCAGCCGGGTGATCTCGTATCGGGTCGTCGCATAGAGGTTTTTGTCCTTCGGATTGTAGGCTAGGCCGAGCACCTCGTGCAGGCCGCTGGCAAAAAGCTGGTAGCTCACCGCGGAGGGCTCACTGCTGCCAGCACCGCTGACGATCCAGATCTCACCCCGGCGGGTGCCAAGAGCCAGTTTGCCATCTGGCAGCAGGTCGATGGAGCCGACTTCGAGGGCGGTTTCCTTCGGCGTCTCAAAGGTGGTGATCTTATAATAGTCTGCCTCCACCTGACTGAAAGCTGGCAGGCTGGAGCAAACGAAGGCGAGAAGGCAAAGGGGACGAAACATGAGGGGCGAAGCAAATCGAAGCGCAGGGCGGATTCCTTTCACTCACATCACGCGGAGCGCCACGACCATCCCTTGACAGCGAAGCCATGACGGCGAAGCGAGAGAATATGTCCGTCTTCCAGCTCAATCCCGAATTTCATCCGCGTGGCGATCAGGCGCAGGCCATCGCCAAGCTGGTGAAGTCCGTCAGGGCAGGGAACCGGCATCAGACGCTGCTCGGCGTCACAGGCAGCGGCAAGACCTTCACCATGGCGAATGTCATCGAGCAAATCGGGAAGCCTTCGCTGGTCTTTTCGCACAACAAGACGCTCGCTGCGCAGCTCTACTCGGAGTTTAAGAACTTCTTCCCCAACAATGCGGTCGAGTATTTCGTGAGTTACTTCGACTACTACCAGCCGGAGGCCTACATCGCCCGCACGGATACCTACATTGAAAAAGATTCGGCGGTGAATGATGAGATCGAGCGTCTCCGCCTTTCCAGCATGGGCACTCTGCTCACGCGAAAGGATACCATCGTCGTCGCCAGTGTGAGCTGCATTTATGGCCTCGGTTCGCCGGAGGATTACGAGGGCATGATGGTGCCGCTGCACACCGGGAAGCAGATGTCGCGTGAGGAACTGCTCACCAAGCTCGTGGACATGCTCTACGAGCGGAATGACTACCAGCTCCAGCGGGGAAAATTCCGCGCCCGGGGCGATGTGATCGAGGTGGTGCCCGCTTATCTCGAAAACGAAGCCATCCGCATCGAGTTCTTCGGCGATGAGATTGAGCGCATCAGCGCCGTGGACGTGCTCACCGGCACGGTGACGCTCAAGATGCCCAGCTACACGCTGTTTCCCGCGAAGCAGTTCGTCACGCCGGGCGATAAACTGCGCAAGGCCATCGTCAAAATCCGCGAGGAGATGGAGGCGCGCGTGGCGTGGTTTGAGAAGGAAGGGAAACTGCTCGAAGCCCAGCGAATCAAGATGCGCACGCAGTATGACATCGAGATGATGCAGGAGATGGGCTTCTGCCAGGGCATCGAGAACTACAGCCGCCATCTCACCGGTCGCGAGCCAGGTGCCACACCCGGCACGCTGCTCGATTTCTTCCCGGAGCCGCCCGTCGTCTTCGTCGATGAAAGCCACGCCACCATCCCACAGATCGGCGGCATGTATGAAGGGGATAAATCCCGCAAAACCGTGCTCGTGGATCATGGCTTTCGGTTGCCCAGCGCTCTCGACAACCGCCCGCTGCGCTTTGAGGAGTTCATGGGCAAGGTGGGCCAGCTCGTTTACGTCAGCGCCACGCCCGCCCGCTTTGAGATGGAAAACAGCGTCGTGGGTAACACGGGCTACATCCCGAACAAAAAGCGTGATGAAGGCATCCCCGCCGCTTTGCCGGGGAAATCCATCCGCGTCAGCGGCAACGCTCAAAGCCTCGAATCCTTTGATGTGACCACCAAGGGCCGCGCCCTCGTCGTCGAGCAGATCATCCGCCCCACCGGCCTGCTCGATCCCATCATCACCATCAAGCCGCTGAATGGCCAGATCGATGAAACCATGGAGCTGTGCCGCCAGCGCATTGAAAAAGGCGAGCGCGTGCTCGTCACCACGCTCACCAAACGCACCGCCGAAGATCTCACGGACTACCTGCGGAATCTGAACTTCAAAGTCCGCTACCTGCACAGCGATATCGATGCCATTGAGCGTGTCGAAATCCTCCGCAGCCTGCGAGCGGGCGATTGCGATGTGCTTATCGGCATCAATCTCCTCCGCGAAGGCCTCGATCTGCCCGAGGTGAGCCTCGTCTGCATCCTCGATGCCGATAAAGAAGGCTTCCTCCGCAGCGAGACCTCCCTCATTCAAACCTCCGGTCGTGCCGCCCGTCATGTGGCCGGTGAAGTGGTGCTCTTTGCGGATATTCAAACGCAGAGCATCCAGGCCCTCATCAACATCAGCGCCCACCGCCGCCAGGTGCAGCTCGATCACAACGAGAAGCACGGCATCACCCCGCAGACCGTCCGCCGGGCGGTGCAGGAAAGCCTTCATATCCTCGGCAAAGCCCGCGAAGTCGAAGAAAGCATCGTCCGCGAAGGCGGCGGCGATTTCGCCGTCACCGAAACCATCCGCGAACTGGAACAAGAAATGGCCGAGGCCGCTATGAAGCTCGAATACGAACGCGCCGCCCTGCTGCGTGATCAGATCCGCGAGCTCAAAAAGCGCGTCGAAGGCACCACCGGCGATCTGCCGCCTCGCCAAGAGGTTCGGTATGACAAACCGAAGCGCGGCGGTGGCCGTAAAAAGCGCTGAAAAAGCTCCCTCTGTGGATTGGCTGTGGCAAAAAGCCGCGAGATGGCTCAACATCGCCGCCGCTATGAAAATTTACCTTCGTTCCTTCGCCGCCTTCCTTGGATGCCTTTGCCTTAGCAGTTGCTTCAGCATGCGGGCCATGGAGAAAAACGCGAGTTCTGATCCCAATGAAATGCCACCCACCGGCGGTCTCGGCGGGGCGGCGCTGCTCGATCTGGTGACGCTGCCCGTGCAGATCCCCTGGATGGCCTATCGGTCCCTCACGGGTCAATGATCTACTGTGAGATGATATGACACGCCGAACCTTCCTTGCTGCCGCCAGTGCCTCGGCGGCTTTTGCCAACGCCGCCTCGGATCGCCTTCGCATTGGCCAGATCGGCACGGAGCATGCCCACGCGGGTGGCAAGATGGAGGCGATACGCTCACTGACTGAGCTGTGGGAGGTGGTTGGCGTCACCGGGCCGAAAGGCTATGAGGGCGTGAAGTCGATGACGGTTGAGGAACTGTTCGCTGTGCGTGATTTAAAAGCGGTGGCCGTCGAGACCACCATCGAGGCCTCGTGTGAGATGGCACGGCGCTGCATCGAGGCTGGAAAGCATGTGCATCTCGATAAACCGGGCGCTTTGCAGCATGCGGAATTCAAAGCCATGCGCCTCGCGGCAGAGCAAAAAGGCCTCACCGTGCAGATGGGCTACATGCTGCGCTACAACCCGGCCTTTGAGCTGCTCTTCCAGGCCGTGCGCGATGGTTGGCTCGGCGAGATCACCGAAATCGATGCCGCCATGGGCAAGCTGGCTGATCCCACCACTCGTCAAAAGATCGGCGAACTCGCGGGTGGCGGCCTCTTCGAGCTTGGCGGCCATGTGATCGACGCGGTGCTGACCATTCTCGGCAAGCCCGTCGCTGTCTCCGCCTTTTCCACGCCTGCGGGAAGTGATGGCGTGAAGGACAACCAGATGGCCGTCCTGCAATACGCCAAGGCCACGGCCATCATCCGCTGCAATCACGCCGATCCTTTCGGCGGCCCGCGTCGTCGTTTCAATGTGACCGGCACCGAGGGCACGTTGGAGATCGTCCCGCTCGAAAGTGGTCGCGTGATCCTTTCCCTCACCCAAGCCCTTGGTAGCTACAAGAAGGGCACGCAAACCTTCCAACTCGAGGTGCCGAAAGGCCGCTACGACCGCGAATTCATCGACCTCGCCAAGATTGTCCGTGGCGAGAAAAAGCTCGCCTGGGATGCGGCGCATGACATCGCCGTGCATGAGACACTGCTGCGGGCCTCGGGCATCTGGAGTTGAGTCACGCCGCTCAGCCGCGAGAATGGCGTCAGCACGGTAGCCATCTTGCTCCGCAAGAGGAGCAGAGCGCTGGCGCTTTCTCCCAGCGTGTCAGTCGTTGGAGGACCGTTGAGCTCGCGATGCGCCATGTGCCTCTCGCGGAGCGAGAGGCCTACTTTGCTTCGCTGTTTCGATCCCGAAGGGTCTAGCGCAAATGCCCAGCGAGCACGCCCATGCTGGTGGCAAAGCGGTTCATCACGAAGTCACGAGCCTTGGCGGCCTTGGCCTTCGAGCCAGCGGGATCTTTGGCCATGGCGAGCACGGCATCGGCTACGCGGGCGTGCTCGTCATCCTTGTCGAGATCGAAGAGCCAATCACCGAGGCCGATGTCGCGCCACATGAGGCCTTTGCTGGTCTGCTCCGCCCAGCGGCAGACGATGGCGGGGATGCCATTGCCGATGCACATGATGGGGCTGTGCATCTCATGACCAAAGAGTCCCGCGCTGCGGCGGTAGGTGCTGATGGCCTCATCGGTGAGCCAGTAGCTCTCACGCCAGACGACGCGGCTTTTCACCGCCTCCGGCAGCTTGTCGTAGAGCATTTCTTTGCCCACGAGCATCTGCGTCTTGTCCTCCGGGCAGAGGAGGATTTTCAAATCGGTACCTTCGATGACCTTCACGATGGCATCGAGCAGCGGCTTTCCATCGTGGTCTCGCATCGCATCGTTGCGGGCCTGCTTTACGGGATCAGGCTTGGCCTTCTTTTCAGGGATGGTCCAGTAAGGCGTGAAACGAAGACGCGGGATGCAGCAGAGAAATTTGCCATGTTCGAGGCCGTTGGCCTTCAGGAAAGCTTCCGCCTTGGCATCATCCGCCAGATCGACCGCGAAGGCTCCATCGGGACCAAAGTCCATCAGCGGGCAGTGGCAGCCTTTTTGCTTCGCCAGCCCGAGCGAAGCGGAATCGCGGAAGTAGGCAAATTTGGCCCCGCTGAGGATCGAGATCGTTTTGGCGAGCGAGGCATCCGCTTCGGGCTTCGTGGAGGTGGAGCCTTGGGAGCTGAAGGTGATGCCGTAGATGCCGTAAGGCTTGCCGGTGACCTTCGCCCACTTTTCGACATCGTTTTGCGCCACCAGCGAAGGGCCGCTGCCATGCAGGAGGAAGTCACATTCCTCAAAAGCCTTCTTCACCGCCTCGCCACGCACGATTTGAACCTTCGGAAACCTCGCCTGAAGCATCTCGGCCACGCCATTGTCCACCTTCGAGGGCCACAGGCAGATCTCCGCATGAGGCAGATGCTTTTCGAGAAGCGCCAGCACGCCGGGCGTGTGGGCGATGTCACCGATGTTCACCGTCTGCCACGACGAGCGGAGGAGCACACGAGGCGTTTTTCCTTCTGCTGCTGAGGATGAGATGGCGGCGAGGAGCGAGGACTGGATAAAGTGGCGGCGGTTCATGGAGCAGGAAAAAGGAGGCTGCGGGTTCGGATTGGACGCGAAAAGTTCAGGCGGGTCGAGAAGTGCCGGGCTTCCAATCGCCCGCCTTGGCTTCTCCGGGGTTCACCAGGGCGATGCCGGGGTTCGTGAATTCGAGGCGCCGCTGGCGATAAAGCGCCCCCACGGCCTGCTTGAAGGCCTTCTTACTTGCCTCGAAGGCGGCGCGGATTTGCTCCGGTGAGCTGTCGTCATCGAAGGGCAGTCGGCCGCCGCTCTGTTTCAGGGCGTCGAGGATTTTATCCGTCAGCGAGGCCACCCGCTGGTAGCCGGAGGCGTCGAGGCTCAGGTCAATCTTCCCGCCGGGATGGATCATCATTACATAGCCCTTCACCTGCTGCCCCATCTGGAGCGGAGCGCCCACATTCGTATGGTAAAGCAGCCCTACATGCGTGCCTTCGATGATCGCGTTATAGCCCAGCGGCGTACGGGCGGCGATGAGCAGCCGCACCTCCTGCTTCAGCTTAAAAGGCGGGCGTTCCTTGCTCAGGTGCCGGTTCAGTCGCGTCGTGGCGATGATGCGATCCGTTTTATCATCCAGCATCACATACACGACCACCTTTTCGCCGGGCATCACGCGTTGCTCGCCCTGCTCCCGAAACGGCAGCAGCAGATCCTTCGCCAAGCCCCAGTTCAGGAAGGCCCCGATGTTCCGGTTCACGCTCACCACTTGCAGCGTGGCAAATTCCCCCACCATCGCCAAGGGGTGCTCCGTCGTCGCCACCAGCCGGTCCTCGGAGTCGCGGTAGATGAAGACATCCAGCGATTGGTCGATATCCGTGCCATGCGGGATGTAGCGGTTCGGCAGCAGGATCTCACCGAGATCCCCCGCATCGAGATACACGCCGTGCGGCGTGCTATAGAGCACCTTGAGAGAGTTACGCTTGCCGATCTGGGTCATGGGCCGCGAGTAGAGGCCGGGTGAAGGGCAATTGCAACGCTCATAGACCACCCAAATCGCCCGGCGGGGGTCCAAGCGATCCGATGTGGGCGATGAGCCAAGTTCCCTTCATCAAAACCAGCTCCGCCTTGATCGGCGGGTCCCAGCCTTCTTGGCGGGCGGTGTAGGTGACCTTGGCTTTTTCGCCCTCGATCTTCACCTTCGAGACCTTGAAACCTTTTTCGGGAAAGTCCTGCGCACACAGGATGGGATCGGCATCCACGAGTTCCTGCTGAAAAACCTTCGCGTGAGCCTTTTTTTAGTGCCGCCGTGAGGTGCGGCGAGCTTTGGATGAGCTTCTCAGGATCGGACTTCCCGGCGCGATTGGCGTCCTAGATGTAGCTGTCCATGAACGCCTTCGCCACCTCGCCCGGCGAGCCTTTTTCATCCGCAGCAAAAGTGAACGAGGCAAAGAGGAGACAGAGGGCGGAGACCAGAAAGCGTTGCATCCCCGCCGGAGTGAGCGAAACGGCTCTTTTTGTCTATCACGATTCCCAACCACGAGCCGAGCCGCCATTGGCCCGGCTTCGCAAACGAGGAATCGAGAACAGCGGGCAGTAGTGCCCACGCTCCTTTTCCCCCTATCTCCAAGTCTATCTCTTTGCGGTCCTTGCGATCCCATGCCCGCATCGCTGAGCGCAGCCCTGCGGGCGGGTTTTGTGGTGGACGGTTTGGGCCAGACGCGGGCTAAAGCCCGAACCACGAACGAAGAACCACTGCCCTCCGTGAACAACGAACGGTTGAGCAGTAGGGTTAGACCCCATGGAGTGCTTGGCGTGGGACGATGAGACTGGAATCCATGAAAACACCCTACACGTCAGTCCTCCTCGCTTCGATGCTTGTGCTCACCACCGCCACGCTACCCGCGTCGGAAACGGATGACCGCATTGAGGCCGCCGCCAAGTCCTCTTATGTCTTCAAGACCTTCCTCAAGGAAGATCCGATCACCACCTCGTCCAAGGACGGTGCCGTCACCCTCACCGGCACCGTGAAGGATGCCGATCACAAGCAGCTCGCTCAAGACACCGTGGCAGAGCTGCCCGGTGTAAAAAGCGTGGAAAACAAGATCGAGATCAAGGACAGCCCGCCCGAGCATTCGGACACCTGGCTGTTCCTGAAGGTGAAGAACACCCTGGCCTTCCATCGCAGCGTCAGCGCCATGAACACGACCGTCGCCGTGAATCAAGGCGTGGCCACGCTCACGGGCGAGGCCAGCAGTGAAGCGCAGAAGGAACTCACCACGGCCTACACGGCAGATGTGGAAGGCATTACCTCGGTGAAAAACGAGATGACGGTGGCCGCCGCCACGCCAGCTCCGGTACTCAGCTTGGCAGTGATGATTGATGATGCTTCCATCTCCGCGCAGGTGCGTGGCGCCCTCTTCATGCACCGCTCCACCAGTGCCTTCAAGACCAGCGTCTCCACCACCGACGGCGTCGTGACCGTGGGCGGCAGTGCCAAAAACACGGCTGAAAAGGATCTCGTCACGAAGATCGCCACGGACATCCACGGCGTGAAGAGCGTGATGAACAACATGGTCGTCGAGCTCGCCAGCGTCTCGAACTGAGCGCACCTCCATCACAGCCGTTTGGGGGCGGAAACGCCTCTGAACGGCCTTTTTTGTGGGCAGCGATCACGCAGGCCTCACCGTCACCTGCATGCTCTGCATGGTGAAGTTTCCAAACATCGTCGCCAAGGCCACATCGGCGGCATCGCGGCCATAGGCGACGACGAGGCGATTGCCGCGAGGCCGGTCGTAGGTGGCGTCAAAGGTGAACCATCGACCGCCGATGAAGGCCTCAAACCAGGCGTGGAGGTCCATCGGATACAACTCATGCAAAAAGCCCACCACCATGCGTGCGGGCACATTGATCGCACGACACAGCGCGATACCAAGATGCGCAAAATCACGACAAACACCCCGGCGGGTGTTCAGCGTCTCCAAGGCGGTGGTGAAGCTGTTGCTCGTTCCTTGCTCATTGCGCACCTGCTGATGCACCCAATCGCGGATCAGAGCCACCTGCCCATAGTTTGGAGGTGCATGGCCCACGATGGAGTCAGCCAGGGAGATCAGTTCATCGGACTGGCAGTAGCGGCTCGGCAGCAGAAACTGGAGCACGTCCGTGGGCAGATGCTGCACGGGCGTGAGTGGAGCTAGGAAGTCCTCATCCACCTGGTCCGCCACCTCAGCGCGGCAATGCACGGTGAGCTGAAAATTGCCCGCTGGCATGACGATCCTCTGGCACAGGTTCCCATAGCCATCGGTGAACTCGATCACGGGCACGCGTGGGCATAAAAGAAACTCCTCGCGCATGATCCACTGTGCCCAGCCGCTGCGTGGGCGCAGCATGAAGATGGCGGGCACCTCCTCCGTGGTGTGATAAGCGAGCTGGCAGGTGGTATCGAGGATCATGGCGTGTGTGAGTGGACACCACTCCATGCGAAGCCCGCTGCTCTCTTCGTCCCTGCGAGGGCATGATCAAATAGAATCCCCGCCGGAGTAGGGTTTCACCCCATCGCAGGCGGCTCGGCGGCACGGTATCAGCGTGCATGCTCTACACCATCGCCCTCGTTCTCATCATCCTCTGGCTTCTCGGCCTCGTCACCAGCTACACGATCGGCGGCTTCATCCATGCCTTGCTCGTGGTGGCCGTCATCATGGTGCTCATCCGCATCATTCAAGGCCGCGGTAACGCTTGAGCACGGGTTTCTCCTTTCGCCATAACCCTCCATGAAAGCTCTCCACTGCCTCTTTCTCACCGCGTTGCTCTTCAGCGGCTTCGTTTCATCCGCCGGTGCTCGCGAGAGCGTCTCGATGGATTTCTTTTATGACAACCTCGATCCCTACGGCACCTGGCGGGAAGTGGGAGATTACGGCTACTGCTGGCAGCCGCAGGACGTCGCGGAAGATTGGCGCCCCTACAGCGAAGGGCGCTGGGTGGACACGGATGCCGGATGGACGTGGGACTCCGATGAGCCCTTTGGCTGGGCGGTGTATCACTACGGCCGCTGGGCGAATGTGGACCGCTACGGCTGGATCTGGGTGCCCGGCACCGAATGGGGGCCTGGATGGGTTTCCTGGCGTCACAGCCCGCGCTACACCGGTTGGGCTCCGCTGCCTCCCGAGGCGTCTTTTCTTCACAACATCGGCTTCAGCATCTGGGTGGATCACTACTTCGACATCGGCCCTGGCAACTACCGCTTCATCGAGAATCGCGATTTCGGCGCCCGCCGCCTGAATACCGTCCTCATCGATCCGAGTCAGAACTACCAGATCATCAATCAGACGACGAACATCACCCACATCACTTACGTCAACAACGTCATCCACAACGGCGGTCCTGGCTTTGATCAGCTCTCGCAACAGAGCCGTATGCCCATCCAGCGCTACAAACTCGAACGTCGTCACGATTTCGAGGGCGATCCGCGCCGTCAATCCGCCGAGAACCTGAGTTCCCGCGTGCAAGGCGGCTCACTGAGCATGCTCGCTCCGGCCATCAGCGATCATTCCAATGCGCCACCGCCTCGCCTCGCCGAAAAAGCACCGCGCACGGAGGTCAATCGCGGCTGGAAAAACGTCGGCAGCACCGCCGAGGTGAAGGCGCTTCGTGAACGCATGAAAGGCGATGCCCGCGTGCCTGAGACTTTGCCTGCGCAGCCACGCTTTCTGCGTCTCTCGGAACCTCCCGCAGCTCGTGCGGACACCACCGGTCACAAGCCTTCCATCATCCAACCTGCTCCCGGCGTCACCAAGCGAGAAGACAATCCACGCAATCCGAACACGCCGCCCAGTTCTCCCAGGCCACCGGAGCGCAAGCCGCAAGCCGCTGATCGTCCACCAATGCCCGCACCGGTCATCCAGCCACCCCAGCCCGTGCCAAGTGCTCCACGCAGCGATCCACGGCCCGAAAAACACACTCCACCCAAGGTCGAGCGTCCCGCCACACCTCCTGCCAGACCGAATGCCGATGGAAAACCCGGCGTGCGCATGCCTTATCCTCCACCGCAGCATCCACAGCCTCGCGTTCCGGTTGAAGTCCCGCGTTTTCCTGAATCCCGCCGACCCGGTGAACGTCCCACGCCCAGCGCCCCACCGCGGTCGAGGCCACAGGCTCCGCTGGAACGGATGAAACTACCTGCACAGCCTGCACCGCCAGCCGTGGTGCCTCAGCCCGCCCCTCCTCAGCAGCCACCGCCGCCGCAGCGTGGCAAACGCCCCGAAGGCCGCGTTCCGAAGAAGCCAGGCAAGCCTTAACTCCCATCCCATGCACCTCCCGAAATATTCCCGCGCTCTCGCAATTCTCTCCCTCCTCGCCATCGCCTCATCCGCGATTGCCGCCGATCCCAATGCCTCCGGTGGCACGCTCGGCGTCTATTATGAAAATGACATGTTCGCTGGCACGGATCGCTACTACACCAGCGGCGCGAAGGTGAGCTGGAGCTCGCCGGATCTCGCTCAATACAGCGATTCGCCCTACGCCAGTCCGTTTCTGCCGCTCTTCAATCTGCTGCCCTACATCAACGAGACTTCTTACCAGAAGAACCTCGTCTTTGGCATCGGCCAGAACATCTACACGCCGGACAACACCGAGACCTATGCCCTCAGCGGTGGAGATCGTCCGTATGCCGGATGGCTCTATGTGGGCCTCGGCGTGGTGTGGAAAAACGATCGCGTAAGGAACTCGCTGCTGCTCGATATCGGCGTCGTCGGCTCCTACAGCTATGCGCAGGAATCTCAGCGCTATGTGCATGATGCGCGAGGCTTTGATCATCCGAATGGATGGGACAACCAGCTCCACAATGAAGTCGGATTCATCCTCGCCTACGAGCGCACCTGGCGCTTTCCGCATATCGTGAAGCGCAGCGGCTTTGATTGGGAGTTTATGCCGCATGCCGGAGCCGCTTTGGGCAATGTCAAAACGCACGCGAACCTCGGCGCGGAGCTGCGCTTTGGTCTCAATCTGCCGGATGACTTTGGCACGGGCGTCATCGGTCCCGCCAGCAGCACCTCCACGCCCGTCGATGGCTCAATGGGCGCCTCACGCTCGTGGTTTCCGCTCGGCATGTATGTCTTTGCCCGCATGGATGGCCGTGCGGTGGGCCGGAATGTCTTCCTCGATGGCAACACCTACGGCGATAGCCATTCCGTGGGGCACCGACTCTTCGTCGCGGACATCAGCGCTGGCTTCGCCTTCAACTACAAGAACACCAAGCTCGCCTACGCGTTCGTCTATCGCACGAAGGAGTTCGATAACCAGATCGAGCCGCAGGTCTTTGGCACCGTCTCCCTGAACTGGACCTTTTAACCCCCACCCACCATGCCCACCTCCCGCATCATCGGTATCCTGCTCATCGTCCTCGGCATCGCCGCGTTTGCCTATCAAGGCATCCGCTACACCACGACCGAGAATGCCATCGACCTCGGCCCCATCCACGTCACCGCCGAAAAGGAACACACCTTCCCGATCCCACCGCTCGTCGGCATCGCGGCCGTCACGGGCGGTATCCTCCTGCTCATCGGCAGCCGCCGCAGCTGATCCTATTCTCTCATGAATATCCCCGAAAACTCCGGTCGGCTCGTCCTCGCCATTTACCTCATCCTCGTCGGCATCACCGGCGTCTTCGGCATCCAACTCGGCCCGGCCAGCGTGCTACTGCCGATCCTCGCCCTAGCCGCAGGCATTTTGATCCTGCTCGGACGCTGAGGTGGCACGCATGCCTTGCAAGGTGGGCGGGTGACGGTTGTCGGGAGATTACTTTTCCTGCCGCAGGGCAGGGGAGTCGGCGGGAAGAACGAGGGAAGGCTCTCCGCCGAGGTAACCGAGAGAGGTGAGGAAGAGATCCATTCGATGAGCAGTAACTTGCAGCCAAGGCTCGCGGTTGAAGAAGCCGTGTGGCTGGCCTTCGGCGGTCCACATTTCGGCCTTGAGGCCGAGTTCGCGGGCTTTTTGAAGGTATTCATCGGCTCCTAACTTGAGTTTATCGTCGGTGCCGAAGAAGATAATCGCGGGCGGTGTTTCCTTGGTGAGGAAGCTGTTTGGCGTGATGGCTTCCGCCATTTCCAGCGTGATGGCGGAGGTGCTGCTGCCTGCACGTTCTTGGTGAAGGGTGGCGATGTTCATCGCCGGATTGAAGAGCACGAGAGCATTCGGGATGGAGGACACGGCAGATTCTCCGGGGGCGTCATAGGCTTTGACCAAGGCTGTGCAGGCCGCGAGATGGCCTCCCGCCGAGCCACCGGCGGCGATGATTTTGGTGGGATCGATGCCCCATTCATCGGCGTGGCTGCGCACCCAGCGGATGGCGCTTTTGGCATCTTCGACGGCTTTATCTGGCAGGGTTTTGTGGATGCTGAGGATGCGGTAATCGGCGCAGGCGGTGATGAGGCCACGGCTAGCGAGGTACTTGGCCTGCGGGACGAACTGGAGGTAGGAACCCGATTTCCAGCCGCCGCCGAAAAAGAAGACCACGCAGGGCTTTTGCACGGTGAGGCCGATTTCAGCCTTGGGCGGGAGGAAGAAGTGCAGTTTCAGCTCGCCCTCCGGCGTCTGCTTGTAAACGACGTCGCGGCTTTCTACCGGAGTCTGCGTGAGCTCGATGAGCTTCTTTTGGCTTTTTGCCTGTGCGGGGAGCTGGTGGACGCTGGTGAGAGTGACGAGGGCGGTGAGGAGGAGCGGTGAAAGGCGCATGGCGGGCAAAAACGTCTGGCAGGCGGATTTGTTGTCGGCTTTCATCGTGGCATGCCCAGGAAGCCTACCGCCGCTCCGTCTCCAGCCACCCGAAAACGTGCCGCCAAGCCGCCGCTGGCACGCCCCGAGGTGGGGCTGGATGAGCTGCATGCGCTGGAGGAAAAGGCCTCCCTGCTGGAGCGGCTGGCGAACGTGCTTCTGGAGACGCCGAAGCAGGCCTTTTATGTCTTTTCCTATGCGGAGGGGCGCTTTCTCATCGGGCACGATCATGTCTCCGGCCTGTTTGGATATAAGCAGGGTGAGGTTGATCAGCTTCCGGAAGGCTGGTTTAGCATCATTCACCCGGAGGATGTGGGGGAGTTTCGAGCGCTTCATGATCGTATGATGAAGGCGGCGGCGGATGAAATCTTCGCCATGCCTATCCGGGTGCTGAGGAAGACGGGTGGGTATGAATGGGCGGAGGTGCGGAAGCGGGTTTTTGAGCGGGACAAGGATGGTGCCGTGCTCACGGAGGTAGGGATGGTGGCGCTCATCACGGAACAAAAGCTCGCGGAGGAAACTTTGCGCACGACCCAAGCGGCCTGCCATGCGCTTGTTCAGAGTAACACGGCGGGCGTGCTGTCCTTTGACGGCTCCTTTCGTCTGCTCGATGCGAATCCGATGCTCTGCCGGATGCTGAAGCAAACTCGGGCGGCGCTGCTCCGCCATGAGGTGGCGGACATCATCGCGCCTGGCAGCCGCTCAGCGGTGGAGCGCACCCTGGCGGCGCTGAGAAACGGAAAAAAATCGCCTGCTAGCTTCGAGACCTGCCTGGAGGCCTCCGATGGCACCCGGCTGGATGTGCTGGTGGCGATCACCTGCCAGTTCGGAAAGAATAAGCAGGTGGAACGTGGCATGCTCATTTTGACGGATTTGACCGCTCGCAAGGAGGCGGAGATGGCCTGGCGAAGAGAGCTGGAATTGAAGAACGTTCTCTTTGATCACTCGCCAGTGGCCTTCGGCTTGCTGGATGCCTCTGCCCGCCTGCTGCGGGTGAATCGAGCTGCAGAGGAATTGTTCGGTTTTCGTTCCAAGGAGGTCATCGGAAAGCTTCTGTGGGACATTCCTGTCTTCGTTTCCGACGAGGTGGCCTCCTCGAAGAAGCGTTTTCTGGCTTTGCAGCAGGGCGCTGCCTCGGTCGAGGCGGAGATCTCGATGCGCACTAAATCCGACGAACTGCGTATCATCGCCACGGTGACTACGGCGGTGAGAAAACCGGATGGTCAGATCGATTACCTCGTCACCACCGGCATCGATGTGACCGAGCGAAAGCGCTTGGAGGCGGAGATCATCCGCGTGGCTGAGCAGGAGCACATCCGCATCGGGGCGGATGTGCACGACGGCGTGGGGCAGACGCTCACGGGCGTCTCCGCCCTGATGGAGGCGCTCGTCCAGGGACTCGAGGGCACGGCCAAAGTGGATGCCGAGCGGATATTGCATCTATTCAAAACGGCTCAGGAGGAGACCCGGCGGCTGTCGCACAGTCTCTCACCCGCCGCCGTATGGAATCGAGGACTCGTCGATGGGTTGCGCCTCGTGGCGGAGACGGTGCGGCTGAATTTCCTGCGCGAGTGCGAGTGCCACTTCGATGAAACCATCCCCTCCTCCGGGTCGGGGGCGGATATTCACCTCTTCCGCATCGCCCAAGAGGCGGTGAACAATGCGCTACGCCATGGTGGTGCCCAACATATCCGCCTCTCGCTACGCAGGCAAAATGGTGGCTCCGCCGTGCTCGAAGTGGCGGATGACGGCAAAGGCCTCGAAAACTGTACATCTAAAAAGAAATCGCGCAGCTCTGGTATCGGTATGAGGGTTATGGAGTACCGGGCAAACCTGCTTGGAGGCCATCTCAAGGTCCATTCTCAGCCGGGTAGGGGTGTTCGCGTGAGTTGCTATTTTCCTATCGCTTTGACTAAGGAAGGAAAGTTGACAAGCCACTGAGCACCAACGATTTAGGTGAACCGTGAAAAGTAAAATCTATATATTGGACGATCACCCCATCGTTATCGAAGGGCTTAAGAAACTCATTGATTCGCAGGAGGACATGCAAGTCATCGGCAGCGCCGAAGACGCCAACACTGCTCTCCAGCAAATCGGTAAACTAAAACCGGATATCGTGATGCTAGACATCACCTTGAAGGACCGCAGTGGCGTGGACCTGATTAAGAAACTCAAAGCCAGCCACCCGAACATGCAGATCCTCGTGTATTCCATGCACGATGAAAACGTGTATGCCGAGCGCTGCCTCCGCGCCGGAGCCATGGGTTACGTCATGAAGGGCGAGCAGCCCGTCCGCGTGCTCCAGGGCATCCGCCAGATCGTCAGCGGCACCTTCTTCTTCAGCGCCGCCCTGCTCGGTAGCATCGTCTCCGGCGGTAGCGCTCGTGGCGGTGGCTCCCGCGGTGAACCCGCTCGCATGCTCAGTGATCGCCAACTCGAAATCTTCGAGATGGTCGGTCGCGGCTTCGATTCCCACTCCATGGCTGAAAAGCTCGGCCTTAGCGCCAAGACGATCGATGCTCACAAGGCAAACATCCGTCAGAAACTCGGCCTCGCCTCCGCTCGTGAGCTCCTCATGGAAGCCGTGCGCTGGGTGGAGAAATAGGCCTCCAAATCAGATCGAACTCCTTCGCGAAGCGCCGCATCTGCGGCGCTTCGTTTTTTTATAGCTCAAGGCAGCCCCCAGGCTCCGCGCAGCGCGGCGTAATCTGCCTTTGGCAGTAGCACATAGTGCGGAGCGGCCTGCGGATCGAGCCAGCGCAGCATGAGGGCGAGATCGGCCTCCGCCATCGTGGTGCAGCCAGCGCTCGGCTTGTCCGGGCCGCGTCGCACATGGAAAAAGATCGCGCTACCATAGCCTGCGGCGGGTGGCTGCTGATTGTGTCTGATTTCCAGCATCCATTTGTAGGCAGCATCGCCTAGTCTCATGCGCTGCTTTTCAAACCAAGGCGGGATGCCTTGGCGCGGGTCGATGCGGACGTGGCGGTTGTAATACGGATTCGAGGAATCATCCACATAAGCATCCCAAAGACCCACCTGTACATAAGGCCACCTCGCTCCCGCTGGCGGCGTTGCGGTATAGCCAAAGAGGCTTCCTAGTTGAAAAACACCTGCCGGGGCGCGCCAATCCTTCTCCACCTTCATCGGAATGCCGTTTTGCGGCACTCCAAACACGCCACGGCCCCAGGCGAGCCCCTTTTTTCCGAGCAGGACCGGGACGGCCTTACCAAACACTGGCTGCCAGGCATCCCGGGCGGAGGCTCGCTGGTAGCACTGCATCGTGGCCGTGTTGGAGTTCCATGATCTAGTCTGGGTTACGATCACTTGTCGGACGGCTCTCCCGATCTGGGCGGAGGCATCGGAAGAGGCTACGAAAATCAGCGCCAGCAAGCAGGCGGCGGACATTTGGGAGCCTTTTCTTTGGAAAGAAAATTTTTGGTATTGCATAGCAGGGCGGTTTTTGAATATAACAAATAAATCAGCCCTGCCGGGTATTTTGGTTTCAGGTTTTGGGGGTTTTTTTCCTGAGCACCAAATCCGGCAGGGTTGTTTTTTTGCCTAAGCTGCTCCTAGAAGATGGCGTGAATCCTTTCCACTGCATCTCGTCCTTGGAATCGCCCTTCCTGGGCGTATATCTATCTTCCTCACCACCATGACCTCCCGTCGCTTCCTCGCCCTCTCGGGCCTCGCTGCCGTCCTCGGCCTCGCTTCCTGCGCCACCCAATCCTCAGTCACCCTGGATTACGTCCCCGCTCCTGGCGGTCCGCTTCGTGGAGCAGCGCAATTCACCATCGGAGCCTTTGCCAACAAGCGGAATGTGGATTCCTACCAACTCGGCACCGTCAAACTCCCCCTCGGCGTGCCGATCGAGCATTTGAAGAGCCAGTCGCCGATCGAAACCATCACCGCGAACTGCTTTGCCCATGCCTTGGACCATCGCGGTATGCTCACCGATTCCAACAAGGCATCCTTCCTCATCACGGGTGATGTCCTCGACCTTCAAGGCGAGCTCCTTGTGCATCCCTACGCCAATGTCAGCCTGCGCATGAATATCGTCGAGATCGGCAGCGGCCGCGTGCTCTTTTCGAAAGTATACAAAGCCGAGCGTCAAACCACCGCCTACCGTCCAGGCAGCGGCTCACCCGTCCCCATTCTCCAGGAACTCATCTCCCGTGCCCTCCAGGACGCAGTCGATCAGGCCGTCGATGATCCCGCCATGCGCTCCCAAATCCAGCCCCGCAGCGGAGGCGGTTACCGCTCTCGCTACACGCCCGGCATGCTTTGATTCTGAGATTGCATGACTGCCACGCCTTCCGAACTCCTCGCCACCACGTTCTTTGCACTGGCGGTGTTGCACACCTTCTCGGTGAAGAAATTCGCCCACTGGGCACATCGCTATCCGAGTGGCTCGATTCAGGAGAATCTGCTGCACTTCCTGGCAGAAACCGAGGTCGTCTTTGGCCTGTGGGCCGCAGCGTTGTTTGCTGGCATCACCGCGCTGAAGGGCAGCGTGGTGGAGGCCGTGCACTACATCGAGAGCCTGAACTTCACCGAGCCTAAGTTCGTGCTCGTCGTCATGGTCGTGGCTGCCACGCGGCCCGTCGTGAAGCTCGCGGAGGCACTCATCTCCCTCATCGCCAGGCTGCTGCCCATGCGGGAAAGCATGGCGTTTTATATCGCCGCACTTTCCTTTGGTGGTCTGCTCGGCTCCTTCATCACCGAGCCCGCGGCCATGACGCTCCTCGCCATCCTGTTGAAGCGCCGCTACTTCGATCGTGGCATCGGCACGCGGCTCGCCTATGCCACGCTGGGCCTGTTGTTTGTGAATGTCTCCATCGGCGGCACGCTCACGCACTTCGCCGCGCCGCCCGTGCTCATGGTAGCGGCCAAATGGCAATGGGACATCGCCTTCATGTTCACCACCTTTGGCTGGAAGGCCGCCGCGAGTTGTGTGACCTCCACCGCCCTCGTCGCGTGGACGTTTCGGAAGGAAATCCTCGCTATCGAGGTGCCGCAGCAGACACCGCAGCCCGTGCCCGCCTGGCTCACCGGCCTCCATCTGCTCTTCCTCGCCTCCATCGTCTTCTTTGCCCATCACCCCGATGTGTTTTTCGGCATCTTCATGATCTTCCTCGGCCTCGTTAACGCCACGCGGGAGTATCAGGACCAGCTCAAACTCAAAGAAGGCCTGCTTGTCGGCTTCTTCCTCGCCGGACTCGTCACGCTCGGCTCACTGCAATCCTGGTGGCTCAAACCACTCATCGCCGGCCTGGATGGCCCCACGCTCTACTTTGGAGCCACCGGCCTCACTGCCCTCACGGACAACGCCGCGCTCACCTACCTCGGCAGCCTCGTCGAAGGCATCACCCCCGAGCTGAAATACGCCCTCGTCGCCGGAGCCGTCACCGGTGGCGGCCTCACCGTCATCGCCAATGCTCCGAATCCCGCTGGTGCCGGTATCCTGCAAACCAGCGAGGCCTTCAAAGGCGAAGGCATCAGCCCCCTCGGCCTCTTACTCGGAGCCTTGATGCCCACCGCCATCGCCGTCGTGTTTTTCTGGTTTATGGCATGAGTCACCCATGAACCTCCCCGACCTCCGTCAAAAGTTCCGCGAAGCTGCGACACCTTCCCAAGCGGCCATCTCTCGGCGATTCTTCAAAACAGGCCCCGGTGAGTATGGCGAAGGCGATCTCTTTCTCGGGCTCAAAGTGCCTCAAATCCGCGCGGAACTCCCCCACACCGATACCCTCCCCAAGGCGGACATTTTGGACCTCCTGCACTCCGAATGGCATGAAGAGAGGCTTCTCGCCCTGCTGGTCCTCGTGCGGCGCTTCAACCGGACCAAAAAGGACGCCGCCGCTCAGCAGCGCATCGTCAGCCTCTACCTCGCCAACACAAAATGGATCAACAGCTGGGACCTCGTCGATAGCAGCGCCCCGCACCTCCTCGGTGCCTGGTTGCTCTATCGAGATCGCATCGTGCTCGATACCCTCGCTGTCTCCACCAGTCTCTGGGAGCAGCGCATCGCCATCCTCGCCACCCAGGCCTTCATCCGTGCTAGCGACTTCGCCGACACCTTCCGGCTCAGCGCCCTCTTTTTGATCCATCCGCACGATCTCATGCACAAAGCCTGCGGCTGGATGCTCCGCGAAGTCGGCAAACGCGAGGTGAAGCTTCTACTGGCCTTCCTCGATCAACACGCCGCCACAATGCCCCGCACCATGCTCCGCTACGCCCTCGAAAAACTCCCCGAAAAAACGAGGGAGGCCTATCTGGCCATGAAATCGTAATCCTTTAGAAAGTGGAACAGGATTGCATCCTGTTCATTCCCCGATCATCGCCTTAAAAAACCTTCACCACCGGGGGCATCAACGTGGATGGAATTTTCGGTTGTCTCCCGACGAGGTGGAATTCACTCTGCGAGCATGAGCCGAACTCATTTCTCCACCTTGCTGCTGCCGCTTGTTCTCGCGCTTTCGATGATCCTGATCGCCTGCACCACCGTGCCGGACATCGGACGAAAGTCCTTCAACTTCATCCCGAACACGCACCTCAACCAGATGGGGCTGACGGAGTTTGAGAAGATGAAATCGCAGAAGCGCCGCTCCGGCAATGGCACGCAAACCGCCGCCGTGAACCGCGTGGCGGCTCGCCTAAAGCGCATCGTGCCGATGCCGGGGGCGAATTGGGAGTTCGTTCTTTTTGAGGACAGCACGCCGAATGCCTTCGCGCTACCCGGTGGCAAGGTGGGCGTGAATACCGGCATCTTCAAAGTAGCGCACAACGACGCTCAACTCGCCGCCGTGCTCGGTCATGAGCTGGCGCATGTCGTCGCCGGGCACAGTGGCGAGCGGATGAGCACGGCAGTGCTGGGTTCGGTGGGCATTGCGGTGCTGGATGCGGCGCTCGGCGCCCGCCAGAGCACCGGCACCCGTGTGGCCACCAGCACAGCGGCGAGCGCCGCGCTCGGCCTTGGCATGCTGAAGTTCAGTCGCGGTCAGGAACTGGAGGCGGACAAGCTGGGTGCTCTTCACATGGCCCGGGCGGGTTACAATCCCGAGGAAAGCGTGACGCTTTGGGAAAACTTCGCCCGCCAGAAAGGGGCCAGCAGCGCCCCAGCCTTTCTCCGCACGCATCCGCTGGATTCCACCCGCATCGCGAATCTCCGCGCCTTCATGCCGAAGGCGCTTTCGGAGTATCATTGAGGCCTGGGCGCTGTGCGCCTCGACGATCCGTACACCGCCTCTCCGAGGCGAACATTCGGCGGGAATGCAATCCCGCCCTCCAGAACGGGCTAAAGCCCGAACTACGAACGAGGAACCAAGAACGAAGAACAGCGGACAGGAGTGTCCGCGCTCCCTTCTGACGCCTCACTGCTCTGCGGTCCTTGCGATCCTTCGCTGCGATTCCTTGCTTGGGCTCTGTGTTCCTCAGTGACCTTGTGGTGAAATCAACACCGCTGGATCGAGAACGAGGTCAAGGCTCACTGAGGCCGCTGATGCTGCCTTAACTGCTCGCGGAGTTGCTCCACCTCTTCGAGGAGGTGCGTGAGGAGTTTGAGCCCGTCGAGATTCATCTCGCAGGTCTCGCGCAGGTGCTCGGCACGGCGGAGGCGGCGGACAGTTTCATCATCGAACTGCGGGCGAATGATGCCGTGCTCCTGATACTGGATGAGCGTGGTGGTTTCGATCCCGGTGATCTCCGCGAGCAGTTCGAGGGTGTAGGTTTCGTTCATGGCTCAGGCGCGTGGTGTGAAGGTGGAGGTAGCGCGGAGTTTCTCCCAAAGCTCGCGTTCGGCATCGCTGACCTGCTTGGGGAGCACGATCTGGGTCGTGACGAAGTAGTCGCCCCGTTCGCCGGTTTTGCCTTTGGGGAGGCCTTTGCCGCGCACGCGGAGGTGCTGGCCGTTTTCTGTCCCGGCGGGAATGCGAAGTTTAATGCTGCCATCGAGGGTTGGCACGATGACCTCCGCACCCAGGACCGCTTCCCACGGGGCCACGTCGAGCTCGTGATGCAGATCCGCCTCACGCGTGGTGAACTCGGGATGGGCGGCATGGCGCACGCGGAGATACAAATCACCCGCTTCACCGCCGTTGCGGCCGGGTTCACCCTGACCTGGAACGCGGATGCGGCGGCCATCGGTGGCTCCGGGCGGGATGCGCACCTGAAACTCATGCATTTGGGCCACGCCGGTCTGGCGATTGACCGTTTGCATGGAAATAGGCCGCTGGGTGCCATTCATGGCCTCCTCCAGCGTGACGAGGATGTCGCCTTCGATGTCGTGTCCGCGACTGGCGCGGCCTTTGGCAGTGGATTTGGGCATGTATTCGTCCTGGAAGCCGTAGCGGCTGCCACCGCTGAAGTATTGCTCGAAGAAGTCGCTAAAACCGGTGCCGCCAAAGTGGACATCTTGCTCGTGAGCGGTGGACAATTCGGGCTGCTGCCAGTTCGCTCCAAGCTTGTCATACTTTTGGCGCTTTTCGGGATCGCTGAGCACTTCGTTGGCCTCGTTGATCTCTTTGAACTTCTCATCGGCGGTCTTTTTGTCCTTCGCGGTGTCCGGGTGATAGAGCCGGGCGAGCTTGCGGAAGGCTTTCTTGATGTCATCGGCGCTGGCATCACGCGGCACGCCGAGGGTGGCGTAGTAGTCTTTGAACTGGGCGGGCATGCAGGCAGCGTGGAGGAGTTGCCCGGAGATGTCGCTGGCTATTCCAGCTCATTCCTTGGCGGGGCAGGGAAGTCACCGCATCAGCAGCCCGGCCACGCAGGCGGTGCAGTAGCAGGCCAGCAGACCGCCGATCATGGCCTTGACGCCGAGCTTTGCCAAATCCGCCCGACGCTCTGGCACCAGCGCACCGATGCCGCCGATCTGGATGGCAATGCTGGCGAAGTTGGCAAAGCCACACAGCGCATAGGTCAGGATCTCCACTGTGCGTGGCGTGAGGGTGGCCGCCTTGCTCTGCTCCGAGAGGTGCATGTAGGCGATGAATTCATTCAAAACCACCCGCTCACCAAGAAGCGCTCCCGCCTTGCCGCATTCGTCCCATGGGATGCCCATCAGCCAGGCGCAGGGCGCATTCAGCCAGCCCAACAGCACATTCAGCGGCTGCGCTACGCTTTGACCGCAGAGTCGCAGGCCGAGCGAGAGCAGGTAATTCGCCAACGCCACCACGGCGACAAAGGCCACGAGCATGGCGAGCACGTTGATGGCGAGCTTCATGCCATCGCTGGCGCCGTGGCAAAGCGCGTCGATGGCGTTCACGGTCTCGCGTTCGATGGGTTTGTGGGCACCGTGGGCCGTTTCACTCACTTCGGTTTCCGGCAGGAGGATCTTTGCCATCATCATCGCCGCCGGGGCGCTCATCACGCTAGCGGTCAAAAGATGCCCGGCTGAGACACCGAAGGACACATAAGCCGCCAGCACACCTCCGGCGATGGTGGCCATGCCACCCACCATCAGGCACAGCAGCTCGCTCCGCGTCATCTTGCCCAGGTAGGGCTTGATCACGAGCGGGGCCTCCGTTTGCCCCATGAAGATATTCGCTGCGGCGGCCAGCGTCTCGCTGCCGCTGGTGTGCATCACGCGACGCATGATCCACGCCGCACCTTTCACGACCCATTGCAGCACGCCAAAGTGATACAGCAGCGAGGACAGTGCGGAGACGAGGATGATGCTGCCGGTGATGATCAGCGCCACCACCGGGGCGTCCGTTTTGCCAAACACAAACACCATACCTTCATCGGCAAAGCTCAGCAGCTTGCGGAAGGCTTTGTCCAGCCACGCAAAGAAGGTCTCGCCGCCTTTCGTCCGTAGCATGAGCCAGCCAAACACGAATTGCAGTGCCAGCCCGCTCGTCACGATGCGCCAGGGAAAGCGCTGCCGGTTTTCCGACAGCCCCCAAGCCAGTCCCACAAACACAACGAGGCCTAAAATCGCAATAGCTTGCTCCATGGGGCGCGAGGCTAGCGGCCAGCGCCATTTCCAGCAACCCCGAACTCCCCCCTTGAACTTGAAACATTCAACTTTAAACCAACAGCCTCCCCCAACCGAGAACCGCGAACAGCGAACCGAGAACTTTCTCATGCCCACCACCTACCATATCGTCCCGACCGCCGCCCACAACGACCTCGTCCGCGCCGCTTACCTCCATCGCGGCTATACCGCCGCCGAGGCCGATGACGCCGCGCGGTTCTGCGAAATGGCCTCCGCGCATGGCATTCGCACCCACAACGCCATCAAGGCCCTCCACCTCGACCACCTCTTCGGCAGCGCCACCGGCGGCTGCAAGCCCGGTGCCGAGATCGAGGTCATCGAGAAGCGATTCGCTGCCAGCGAGGTGTGGGACGGCAAGCTGAAGCTCGGTCAAAGCGTGGCCTTCCGCGCTATGGAGCGCTGTATGGAGCTCG
>Ga0114980_10000497_pt1 | contig 28849 bp, 24 predicted proteins | sample S_140806_EF_Meta_FD_87018 | JGI IMG/M metagenome (GOLD analysis project Ga0114980, IMG submission 87018) | Freshwater microbial communities from Lake Simoncouche, Canada to study carbon cycling - S_140806_EF_MetaG | ecosystem: Environmental > Aquatic > Freshwater > Lake | place: Lake...
CCTTTAAATTTATCAAACCCAAAATACTTCTTGAGTTGATCCGTCAACACTAAACTTTCTATGTCAATCATGAACTAAACTTTCTGGTAATTAAAAAAGGCCGAGGGCGAAGTATTTCTTCGGTGGAGAGGCCTTGTGTGTTTTATTCAAAGTAAAGATATAATGAATTTTTTGATCATTCCATAGTTTCTCTACCGAAGATTTGCCGTATTCTATGAATGAGCAGTATCGCACGACCAATGCAAATTTTGCTCGTCTTGAAATGCTCTAAATGCTATATATTCTCTCTTTACCCTACTAATTTCATTAATTACGGAGATGGAACTAACTTTAGGTTCTAGCATTATTCAATGAAGCACTACTTCATCCTACTTTTTACCCTCGCTTGTAGTTTTGCCAAATCACAAACAGCTCCATTCACCGCGGGAGTGTATGTTAAATTAAACTCATCAGCGCTGAAGGTAAGCTCTACAACAGATGGGTTCCGCCCATTGATTCAGTCCAATCCTCAATGGAGCGCCGGTGCAGGATTTTTTTACAATTCACCTGATTGGAGCAGATTTAGCCTTGAAGCACAAGCCGGAATTGAAGCAAATGGCTCAGGGCAGGTGATGTATTATGACTCCGGTCCAGGACAAGTCACTCGCATTTATGATCGATACAGAATAATTCCCGTTTCTATTCTGATCAGACGCAGCCTAACAGAGAAAAATTCATTTTATTTTTCGGCTGGAATTAGAAGCAGTTTTGTGATGAACTTTTCTTCAAGACATACGAATGTAGCTTCGCCTGCTACGGGCGCAATTATCCTAAATCCAGAAGTAGAGAAGATGTTTCAGAGTGTGATAGGTGAAATTGGATGGCTACGCCCTCATGGTGACATTGTACTCACTTTTTGGCATGCATTTACACCAATTCTTGATGACGCCAAAGTGAAAGTAATGCCTTTTGGTCTTGCGCTTACGATCAAAGCCGATGTTATATAGCTGAATTAACAACGACTTGCGTTTCAATAATTTTTAATTGTAGAAACAAGTAATTACCTTTAACAAATGAAGAAGCTATTCGCATTGATCGCAATTATCGCCATCCCTGCCGCCGTTTTCTACAGTTGCCAGCACGAGCCTGTGTTACCGGATGAGCAAGTAAGTTTTAGCACCGATATTATGCCAATCATTCAGCAAGGATGCTGGCATGCTGGGTGTCATGGAGACAGTTTGAATTCAGAATTCAAACTCACCGATTACCAAAAGATCATGGACAGATGCGACGTTGTGGCGGGAAAGCCTAACAGAAGTGGATTGTATGAAGTAATTACTACTACTTCAGGAGAAAACAAGATGCCACAGGATCCTTATCCTGCATTAACCGAGCGCCAGATAAAATTGATCTATATCTGGATTGCGCAAGGAGCGAAGAACAACTAATCTCTAGGGTATCTTAATGTTTTGGATAACACCTTAGGTTTAACCTTATAACAAGCTTGTTGATTTTTTTAATACCAAGTATGAAAAGCAAAATACCCCTCAATTCTGTACTGATGCTTGCATTATCTTTTGCAACAGCTGGGTGTTACTACGATAACATGGATACTGTCTATCCCGGAAATGGCTTGTTCACTCCATGCGATACAACTTCTGTAACGTCGTACAATACACACATTGTTCCAATCATGCAGAATAACTGCATTTCCTGCCACACAGGAGCAAGCGGAAGCGGTGGAGTACAACTTGACACCTACACAGGAGTAGCAGATGCCGCAACAAGCACGCTTCTTATTGGTGCAACGTGGCACGAAGCCGGTTATACACCTATGCCTCCCAATTACCAGCTCGACAGTTGTTCATTGAAGCAGTTGAAAAAATGGGTGGATGCAGGCGCACCAAATAACTAGCAGCACGGTTTTCACCAGAAGAGTTTAGCATTATGAAAAAATATTTTACCCTTTTCGCATTATTGTTTTCCCTTGCATCTTATGCTCAAGTAGATGATATGCAAGCCATGTTAGATAGTATTTCAAAAGCAGATGCAGCAGCGAGTGGTGCGAAAGACTACACCACAGCTACCTTCAAGACAACTCGCGTTGTGAATTTCCCTTCTGTAGAAACGACAGGAAAAAAATTGTTGGACTTCCGCATCATGCACCGCTTTGGAGAAGTATCAACGGGATTTGATAATTTCTTTGGTCTTGATGGTCCTGCCGGAATCAAAATTGCTTTTGACTATGGACTGAACAGTTGGATCACGTTGGGAATTGGAAGAAGTTCGTACGACAAATTGATTGATGGTAATTTCAAAGCGCGACTATTGCGCCAGACCACCGATAATAAAACTCCGATAAGTATGACCTATCAGGGAGTGATGAATGTTACTGCAAAGAAAGATCCTCGCATTTCACAAGGCATCAACAAGTACGGATATTTTACTTCGCGTCTCTCCTACTCCAACTCAATAACCATTGCTAGAAAATTCAATGATAAACTATCGCTGGAGATTCACGGATTTCATGTGCACTACAACATGACAGACAGCAATAAAGACAAGAATGACATTTTCGCTGCAGGAATTTCTGGACGTTTCAAACTAACGGCGCGCATGGCCTTGACTTTTGAATACGCGCACCGTCTGAATCAGTATGTTGAAGATAAGTCACTGTATCAAGATCCTGTTTCTATTGGTCTTGATATTGAAACCGGCGGTCACGTTTTTCAAGTACATATTACCAACGGCTATGGAATAAACGAAGTACAGTTCATTCCGTATTCCACAAGTAATATTTTGAAAGGACAAATACGACTTGGTTTCAATATCTCTCGAGTGTTTACAATGGGTAAGCACGAAGGAAGCACATATTGATTTCATTACTGGAATTCCAAAGCAAATGACGGAATTTCCTATTTGAACTCCACTTAGCAATCGCCAACTTTACATCGAATAAAAAGAAGTACGAAATAATATATGTATCCACATGAATAAGACCAAAATATCACTAGTGTTTGCCTGCGTAGTAGGAATTGTATCCATGATGAGTTTTGATATAATGGATGACACAGGTCGCGCTGGACGAACAGGCTCACCAAGCGAACAAACCTGTATCGCCTGTCATACAGGTGCACCATTAAACGACGGCAATGGTTCAGTAGTGATCACTTCCAACAACATGACCAATTGGGAATACATGCCCGGAGATACGTACAATATTGATGTAACCGTATCACGTACTGGAGCTTTGGTTTTTGGTTTTGGTTTGGAATGCCTTACCAATGTTAGCGTTCCCCAGAACGCAGGTTTACTGTTAGTAACGAATTCCACACAAACACAAATTCTTTCTGCAACAATTAATACTGTTTCTAGAAAGAATATGACCCACAAACTGAATAGTGGCTTGGTGAATGATACCAAAACTTTCAGTTTCAAGTGGATTGCACCAGCGACTAACGTAGGTAACGTTACCATGTACTGCGCAGGAAATGCAGCCAATCACAACGGAACGAAATTGGGCGATTACATTTACACAACATCACAATTGATAACGCCAGCGTTTGGCGCAGGCATCAATGACCAACAAGGAGTAGAAGACGCGTTCTCGTTCTTCCCAAATCCAGCCAACAATTTTGTGAATGTAAACTTCAATGCAAAACCTGGTGAGATGGTAAGTTTCACATTGACATCACTTGAAGGAAAACAAGTTGGTCCGCTGTACACATTCCGTGGCACAGGATCAGCTCAATCGTCTTCAATTGAATTACCAAGCGAACTTGCACGCGGCATCTATTTTCTCAAAATGGAAAATGGAAACGTAGTTACTGTGAAGCGTGTTTGTGTGGAATAATACTCAAGATATAGAATAGATCAGTATAAAGGTGCGACCTCAGTACGAGGCGCACTTTTTTTATTTTTACATCTCAATTCACCGAGCAAGTCGGCAAGTCAAAAAAACAAATACTATTTACCATGAGTTACATCGTAGTTGACGTGGAAGCCGATGGCCCTATTCCCGGTGATTATTCCATGATCTGCTTTGGTGCAGTATTGGTGGATGATACCCTCGATAAAACGTTCTACGGAACCGTCAAGCCAATATCAGAGCGCTTTAATCCAGAAGCACTCGCCATTTCAGGATTTACCAGAGAGCAAACACAAGAATTTGGTGATCCAGAAGAAACCATGCTTCACTTTGAAGAATGGATTAAAGCACATTCCAAAGGCAGACCCATCTTCATTAGCGACAATAACGGCTTCGATTGGATGTTTATATGCTGGTACTTTCATCACTTTCTAGGAAGAAATCCGTTTGGATATTCTTCCCGACGATTATCCGATTTGTATTGCGGTCTCGTAAAAGACTCCTTCGCTCAATGGAAACACTTACGGACCACACAACATACACATCATCCAGTAGATGACGCGAGAGGTAATGCAGAAGTACTTCTCAAGCTTCGAAACGAGTTCGGCTTGGCCATTCCACTGACATAAAAACAGTCATTTTGGCCGACAAACGAACGAAATTGCATTGTATCTTTATCCCTGCTAAAATTGAAATTGAAACAGTAAATCAATACAGATTATGATCATTGAACCAAGAATGCGCGGCTTTATTTGCTTAACGGCCCATCCAACTGGTTGCGAAAAGAACGTGCAGAATCAAATTGCTTATGTGAAATCAAAAGGTTCGATTAATGGCGCTAAAAAAGTGCTTGTTATCGGTGCTTCCACAGGATTTGGTATGGCCTCTCGTATTGCTAGTGCTTTTGGTTCAGGAGCATCTACTATTGGTGTATTTTTTGAAAAACCACCGCAAGAAGGTAAAACTGCCTCTCCAGGATGGTATAACAGCGTTGCATTCCAGAACGAAGCAAAAAAAGAGGGTCTGTATGCAGCAAGCATTAACGGAGATGCATTCTCAAATGAAGTGAAAACAAAAACAATTGACCTGATCAAAAAAGATCTTGGTAAAATTGATCTAGTTGTCTACAGTCTTGCCTCGCCGGTGCGTACTCACCCAGTAACAGGGGTAACACATCGTTCTGTCTTGAAACCTATTGGTGCAACGTTCTCTAACAAAACGGTTGATTTCCATTCAGGAGTTGTTTCCACCATTTCAATTGAACCGTGTACTGAAGAAGATATCGCAAACACAGTAGCAGTAATGGGCGGCGAAGATTGGGAAATGTGGATGGACGCATTGAAGAATGCTGATGTGTTGAGTGAAAATGCTATGACAGTCGCTTATTCATATATCGGGCCAGGACTTACCGAAGCGGTATACCGCAAAGGGACAATCGGTCGCGCGAAAGATCACCTAGAAGCAACAGCATTCGCAATTAACGATAAACTAAAATCAATTGGCGGAAAAGCGTTTGTTTCTGTTAATAAAGCACTCGTAACACAAGCGAGCTCGGCCATTCCTGTTATTCCGTTGTACATTTCTCTATTGTACAAAACAATGAAAGAGCAAGGAATTCACGAAGGTTGTATTGAACAGATGCAACGACTCTTTGCTGATCGTTTGTACAGCGGAAATGCAATTCCTACAGATGACAAAGGTCGCATTCGTATTGACGATTGGGAAATGCGCGAAGATGTTCAGGACAAAGTTGCAGCCCTGTGGGTTGATGCAACTACCGAAACATTACCGGCACTTGGCGACCTCGCAGGCTACAAATCAGATTTCCAGAACCTTTTCGGTTTTGGATTTGAAGGCGTAGACTACCTCGCGGATGTGAACGAGAATGTGCAAATGGACGGATTGCAATAAACCGAACCAACCTTCTGCAAATGGATTTGTTCTCCGACGGAATAAGTAATTTATTGCCGTACGACGGGACAGTGCGTTATTACGGACCGATTATTTCATCATCAGACAGTGATCGACTATTTCATGCGTTACTGACAACTATTGAATGGAAGAATGATGAAGCCATCATCTATGGCAAGCACATTCTCACCAAACGGGAAGTTGCATGGTACGGAGATCGTCCGTTTGCATATACCTATTCGAGAACGACCAAATTTGCACTGCCTTGGACAGACGAATTACTTGAGCTAAAAGCTCTTGCAGAAAACCATACGCAGGAAACATACAATTCGTGTTTACTCAATCTGTATCACACAGGAGAAGAAGGAATGGCGTGGCACAGTGATGGAGAAAAAGATCTCAAGAAAAATGGAGCCATCGCATCGATTTCATTAGGTGCGGAACGCAAATTTTCTTTCAAGCATAAGGAATCCAAATTAAACGTAACTACTGTCCTCCACAATGGTAGTTTACTCGTCATGAAAGACGATACTCAAACGAACTGGCTGCATCGCCTACCACCAACTACGAAGATCAGAACACCTAGAATCAATCTTACTTTTCGCACAATTGTAGATAAATAAGCACGATTATGCATTGCTTCTGCACGTTCGTGAACTCGCTAATCCACTTGTTTCATTCATTAATTCAAAAACATTTGTTCGGCTGAATGAAGCAAAAAGAGAACATGCAGCGACTATTTTCCGACATGATGGAAGAATTTTGGTCGCACATGGTTCTTTCTTGCGGACAAAGTGTATACAGTTTTTACTCTAGCGAAGAAAATCGAAAGCTATACTTGGAGAAACTGCGACTATACAAAACTCGTTACGAATCGCTCAATGCCCGTTTTCATGGATTACCATTGGTGTCATGGAACTTGCAAGGAGAACAAATATCGAAATCACATCCGTATTTGATCACCCCTATTTCATTGACAAATACGTGATCGATAATCTAGACAAAGTGAGATCGTCTTTAAATCCTGAAGTACCCCATAACGAAATACGAACACACGATCTATTCTCGTTGATCGAACGATTCAAAGTTCATTAGAAAGCCCACTTATTAAATCGCGCTAGCGAAACAGTGATCGAAATAAACTAATCTATGCAGGGTGCATCACAAGTATATCGACATTATACAACACCATTCTTAATGAACACCAATTAAGCGTTGATTTTCTTATCTTTAACTGAGACAGTGCCAGCAACCCATAAACTAGTTAAAGGTATAATTGAAGTAGTTAATGATTCTCATTGCATATACCACGCAATATCGAAAAGGAAGCGACAAATTCCGCCGTATTGTTCACACAATGCAGAAGGAAATTGAATTGCGATACAGAGGAACTGTTCGTGTACTAGGGCTAGTAAGCAAGCGAGAACTAATAGAAGAATTTGCACGCATCACGCAAGCCGGAGAAACCATCGACGAGTATCATTTTGTTGGTCATTCTGGCATGTACGGCCCAATGTATGGAACTATAGAATATCCAGAACAGTATAGTCCTTACGAATGGAAAACAATGGCAATTCCATTTGCATCTAATGCGAAAGCATATTTTCACTGTTGTCGCTCTGCGCGATGGTTCGCCCCTTTCTTCGCAGAAACATTCAAAGTAGAAACATTCGGATATCATTGGTATACTACTTTTTCATCAGACAAAAAGTATTTCAAAAAAGTCACTGATGCTTCTGCGAATGTATATGCCGCCGGTTGCATTGGAAAGAAATCTCATGGTTGGATTGGATCAATGAAAAAATATTCCGGCTCTTTGGAATTAGAAGTCATGCGATCTTTTCGTCATGCCGTGAATGAAGAAGATTCCAGTTACAACAAAGTTGCCGACCTATACGATCAAGTATTCCAAGATATCAAAGTGCGTAAAGATGAATGGAAATGGATTGAACAACATTTTCCCTCCAACAACAGCATAACTATTGTAGACATCGGTTGTGGAAATGGAGCTTTATTGAAAGAACTTTCTCCGCGAATTGGAAAAGGAATCGGCTTAGATGCTTCTGCTAACATTTTGGAAAACGCACGTAAGTTGAATAAAGAGGATCCAAAACTCGAATTCAAATTAATCAACGGGCCACAACTTCCACTGGAAGACAAAAGTATTGATGTACTGATTTCACTGCTCTCGTTCCGCTATCTCGACTGGGACCCGCTTATGGATGAAGTTAAACGTGTGCTGAAACCGGGAGGTAAGGTATTGATCATAGACATGGTAACAGTACCGGCGAAATGGAACGAATTACCTCAGCTTTTACAATCGAAAATGAGTCAATACTTACAACGATATACCCATGCCCAATTTTATCGCAATCTGACCAAGCTGGTAACTGATCCGGCATGGAAGGAAATGTTAAAGCACAATCCGATTCGCGCTGAACATGAGATGAAATGGTATTTGGAAAGTCGATTTCCTACACGTAAAGTTGAAAAAATCAATGTCGGTTGGAATTCCTGCATCCTTGCTTTTGATTCTGGAAATATTGAAAATATCCAAGACATCTACTTAACTTATCCGTAATGAAAATTGGTATTTGCGATTACGGAATCGGCGGAATTGGGCTCTACAAAATACTAAGAGCACAAACCACCGCGGATATCATTTACTTTTCAGATTCCGGGTTTACACCTTACGGAAAAGTACCAGCAGAAGATTTGAAGACAAGATTGGACAACGTGTTTAATTTTTTCCACAACGAAGGTGTAGCATATGTCGCTGTTGCCTGTAATGCTGCAAGCACAGTCATTCGGAAAACCCAGTACACTACAGGAATTATCGAACATGGTTTGCGTATGGTTGAACGTTTTGGGCCGAAAGAAATTGCCGTAGCAGGAGGTTATCGCACAATTGAGTCCAACGCATACAAAACGCCACTTGAGCAATTAGGAATTAAAGTTACCCAGCGTGTTGCGCAACCACTTTCTATTCGAATTGAAGCCGGCGATCTTGACTCAATGGAACTGTCCGCCGATATTACAGCAATATTCGAACCTGTGAAAAATGTTTCTCACATACTACTAGCATGTACACATTACCCAGTTATTGCCGCCAAAATTGCGGAGCATGTTCCAAATGCCATTTTACTTGACCCTGTACATGAAATGGCCCAATGGATTATGTCGAATTGGATACCACTTGATGGACATTCAACCACGCGATGGATCACATCTGGGGATACACTACAAATGATCAGTGCCGCAGAAGCTGCATATCAAGTTACGATTTCATCAGTAGAAAACATTACTCTATGAGTATTTTCACGCGACATCACCATGCAGTCGGCTTGAAGTATTTTAAACACTTCCTTTTTGAATGTAGTGTAGTTTTCAAATTAACCACGGCTGAATTTTGCCGCACCATTCACTCCTTTCTTCCATTCATTTTTACACCAACTACGAGCGGAATTATTAATGAACTTAACCAAATAAATGAACACCGAAAACATAGCAAAGTATGAAATTTGGAGTCATCACGCACACAGCAGTAACCTGTAAAGGAGAAGCATCACATAAAGCAGAACAGATCAATCAGCTCTTGTTTGGAGATCTTTATGAAGTGCTGGAAACAACTCCTGATTGGATCAAAATCAAATCAGCATATGATAATTACGAAGGATGGATTCACAAGAAACATCATACGTCAATCGAGAAAAGCGAATTTCTCAAATTGAGAAAGCAGAAACCCAAAGTGTCGCTAGCAACATTTGCACGTTTGAATAAGTATGCACATACTGGCAGCACCTACATGTCCATTGGTAGTTCCTTATACAATTTGAAGAATGGAAACTTTCGCATTGGGGAAGATGAATTTATCTACCGCGGAAAATTAGCTTCAACCAAACGATCAGATATTTTCACTTACGCCAAACTCTTTCTGAACACGCCTTACTTGTGGGGAGGGCGAACGTTAATGGGAATCGATTGTTCAGGATTCATGCAAATGGTACACAAACTTTGCGGCGTTCAACTACCCCGTGATTCCTGGCAACAAGCAATGAAGGGCAAAACTGTTCCATCTATAGCTAAAGCAAAAAAAGGTGATCTCTGTTTCTTTGGTGACGGTGATCGCATAACACATGTTGGGATGTTATACTCCGATAATACCATCATACATGCATCCGGGAAAGTTAAAATCGAAAAGATCGACGACCAAGGTATTTTCAATGAAGAAACCCAATCGTACACACACAAGTTGAAAAGCATTCGTCGTATCTGAACGTACCTAATAGGTCAACCAAGTACAGCATTCAACGTATTCAATAAACGCGCTAACCTGTATACCTATCGAATTATAGAACGGCGTTATCTATCTAAGTACAATGGAAGACGACAACTCCAAATGAGGATCTCAGAGAGGCAGCACCGGTGACGAAACTTACATGCATTATCATGAATCGCAGTACCTCATTGCAGCACGTGAAAGTGCGGGATTCACATACATTCAAGCGTATCGAAAAAAAGTACGACAATTAAAATGGGAAACCAGTAACGGACCTCATCTTAATAGCAATAAAATGAAAAACAAGCCGACCAACAGCACTGAATACTACATAGCTTCTTTTCCAAAAGAAACTCAAGTCCTTCTCAAGCAAATGCGTGCAATCATAAGTAAAGCCGCACCCAGAGCACAAGAATGCATCGCATATCAAATGCCTGCCTTCAAGCTAAACGGTCCACTCGTCTATTTCGCCGGTTATGAAAAACACATTGGGTTCTACCCTACTGCTTACGGAATAAAAACTTTTGAGAATGAAATTGCCGGGTACAAGAGTTCTAAAGGTGCCGTTCAGTTTCCGTTGGACCGACCATTGCCTGTTGGATTGATTACGAAAATTGTAAAGTTTCGGGTAAAAGAGAACCTAGCAAAACAGAAAATTAAAATAAAATAATACCCGAGAAAACCAAACTGCTACAATTGCGACCGCAGTAATTCTACAACGGTTTTATCGATAGGAAAAGTCACATCCTCGGCCCTGAAATTCTCAAGCTGAACCCAACGAAAAGTTTGCGCTCCATCTTTGACTTCTCCGAACGCAAAACGTTCTGAAACAGTAATCAGCTTTTCAGGATGAGGCAAGGTTACCGTATAGTATATACTGATCATTTGATCATCGGATCTAAACGCTGATGCTACAAAGAAATCCGTTGTATAATAGTGATTCATTTCCAACGGCTCTTGCCCCATTTCTTCCATGCACTCTCTGCGCAAACAATCGGCCACACCTTCACCCCATTCCAATCCTCCACCGGGAAATTTGGTCATGTGCATTTCACCCCGATGTTCATCAGTTATGAGAATACAATCATTGTGCATGATTAACGCGTAAACGCGCAAATTAAATCTCTTTTCGTTCACTCGAATGGTAGTTTAATTGGAGATCGTAACAAAGCAACCGGATAACGATTGTGAGTTGGCTCTTTGTATTCCGATCGTTCGTAGATAAAATACAACTGGTTCCAATGACTTTTCGCAAATGTAGTATCCGCTTTACGAGCCGAATCCAATTGTATTTGAATGGCAGGATGTTCGATCAATATCTGCTCTGCTTTTCCATCAAAAACATAATCACTAAACCATTCTTTCTGGTTTAGAACACCATCGAAAAAATTCCAAGCAAAGAAACTGTCGTCGCCTTCAGGTTCCAGCGTTTCTACAATGTATCGGTTGCTTGTCTGATTTACTTCAATCACATAATCACCCTTAAAATACTGCACGTGTTGTACCGTTGCTTCAACCTTTGTTCCTCGATGAACATAATGTGATTCATACGGATGATCCGGATGTCGAACCTCGTTGAGTTTGTAATACTCCGCATCAATTACAGTATCACGCAACAATCGATGCACTCGTATACCATTAATCTGCAAGCGGTAAATTACATCTGTCCAAGCCTGCGGCACAATATACATTGAAGGTTTTTTCACTGATACTTCGGGTACATACGTGTTGTAGAACCGAATTTTCTTCGTGTATGGTTTTGATCGATCATACCACAGCACAGGAAGGCCGGTTACTTTTGAAATGATGTGCGATGATTCGTATCCGTTAAAATCAATCATTTCGTACTTTGTGGTATCCAGTTTCCAACCGAGCACGAATTGTTCCTGTGTGCATGTGGCCTGATCTGCTTCATTGTGCAATCGGATTATCTCCTTTGCTTCAGAAGAGGCCCGATTAATCATTACGATCATCAGGTCATACGTTGCCCAGACACGATCATTGTATGGTTTCAACATGTGTGTTTCCGGAACGAAACCTATACAATTAAACAATGCAGCGTATCCTGTTGCAAATCGCGGCGATTCCATAAACTCTACGATTCCTGATTCAGGAGTTTCGCCCATAGTTTCAACGTACGGACAAATTGGCTGACCGATTTTTTTCATATCGGCATAAATACCGGGTACGAATTTTGAACTCGTGAAAGCAGACAACAAAGGGTGAAGTTTATTGCGTTGTGAGACAATGAGCGACATCGTATATTGATAGTCACTGCCGTCTGAGACGTGATTATCAATCAGAATATCCGGTTTCCATTGCTGAAAAATCTGCTCGAATGAAATTGTATTCTGTGCATCAGCTTTGATGAAATCACGGTTGAGGTCAAGATTTTTTGCATTCGCTCGAAACCCATATTGCTCCGGTCCATTTTGATTGGCACGGGAAAAACTGCCTCGATTCAAATATCCATCAATGTTGTAAATCGGAATAATTACAAGCACAACATTCGTAGGCAATAATTCCGGGTGTGCAACATACATTGCTGCCATCTCATAAGAAGCATCAACGCCATCAGGCTCTCCAGGATGTATTGCGTTGTTGATCATGATAACGCTCTTCTCCTTTGACTTGGCCTGTCCGGATGTAAACACCTTATCCGATGACATCACAAATACATGAAGCGGTTTTCCGGCATCCGTCAACCCTGCGGTTGACATGGAAGCAATATCACTTCTCTTATCGAGCGCGGTAAAATCTGCGATTACCTGATCGTACGTTTTTGAATTCGTGTAATTCTTTCTGTCTTTGTTTTGTGCAGCAACAAAAAACACAGAAGAGCAGAGAAACAAAACGGATAAAACATTTTTCAGCATAATGAGAGCTTATGCCCAAAGATAGTAATCCTTGCACCAGTAGCTTGACCGACCCTCTGTCTACAATACGGTCTATCAGTCCTATTCTCCGTTGATCAAAACCCGTGCAGTTCCGGTGATGATTCCTTGCGTATTACGTACAAGAACCAAATACATCCCGGGAGCAAGGTCGCCAACGTAGAATGAAGTTTGCTCTGATTCCATCACTCCAGATTTACAAATTGCACCGGTACTGGAAATCATTTCGAATGAATTAGCACCAGCACCTGAACTAAACAAAGTCAGTTGAGTGCTTGTTGGATTAGGAAAAGCGCGTAATGTTTGATCTATGGAAACTGTCTCATCAACACCGGCAGGACACGTATTGTATGCATTGAAAGTAGGAACCGGATACACAATGAAAGGTCCTGTACCATTCGCGCATCTTCCATACGATTGATCCGCAGGAATAATAGCATAAGCAATACTGTCCAACACAACTCCTGCTGCATTGCATAACATCACATATTCGCCTGCAGAAGAAAGTTGAAAATTAGCGTGAACCTCCGAAGCACTGCCATTGTCCTCGTCCGCCCAAACAATCAGATAACCATTTGCGGGAAGAATAAGATCGGGCAATGCACATTTGATATGATTCGTTGGATCGTCTGTCAAATACAATCCCTGTAAACTGAGAGGAAGTGAAGTATTGTTGTGCAATTCAATCCAATCTTCATATGATCCGCTCGCATCAGTAGCACCGGTATAGTTGGAGACAACAAATTCATTCACGACTACTTCACCTGCACCAGCTGTGTTTACGGCAACCAAGTACGTGTAGAATTCATATTCGGCCCGTTGAGGAGAAAACATTCCAGCAACTGAATTTTCCGAATAAATATAATATTGCATCAATGAAGAAGTTCCCCGCATCAACGCTCCGAATACTCCATCACCTGCAGAACCGTCCTGGTGTTGACCATCGTCAAACATCTGAACACGGTCAAATTTTTTCCAGATCTGATCGCGATATCCTAAGTACGCAACATCTCCACCCGTGATTGTTGCGGTAATCCAAACCGTGTCATATAATGCAATAGCGGCAGGTAACGCGTTCACCGCAGTGATAGCAGGCGGAGTTGCCATGAACTGAGTTGTCCCTGCAAGGTAAGTGGCCCTTGCTCCCATAAGTGTGGAAATTCCGGGAACAGTTCCAATGGTCGTGTTCAAGGAGGTTTGAAATTGCGCGTAAGAATAAAATGCGTTGGTGTCGGCTTGAGCAGAACTGTCAATCAACATTTGCAGTTGTTGTGCGCGTGTGAGATATGCTCCATTCGCAAAGAACTCATTGGTAATGGTACGCATATGAGCAATGTACATATTGTAGTATACACTATCTGCGAGCAACTTTACAATTAATGGCTTCGCACCGTATGTCGAATGCAGCAACGGAGTCATTGTTTGCATCGAAGACACATTCAGATTCGAAGTTCCTGTATTGGTGAATCCGCCGAAGCACATGTTCAAATCCCACATAATTGTATTGAACCTTCCGTTATCGTCGAGATACAAATAGTAATTCTGCGAGAAGGCTCCGGAATAACTATCGAGATTAACTGTCACATTGTTGAATGCAAGCATCCACAGGGCGCGATCGATATCCAGAACAGTATCCAATACCGCTGGTGAATTGGCTAATGTGTCGCATAATGAAATGAGATCCTTCCAGGCAACATCAGATTTTATCTCGTATCGAGTGTAATAGTTCGCGCTATCTGTTCCAAGGTAAAGCAGGTTCGGAACTTGTCCGCTTAATACGTTCTGCGGCGTGCACTTGAAGAAAGAATTCGAAGAAGAGTAAAAGTGATCGCTGTTAAAATCCGAATCAATGGATTCGGCACTGCTGAACAATCCGTAGTAATTACCATTGATTGAAACACGAGCGAAGTTACATTGCGGAGCAGCCATGTAATTGCGCACTATTTCATAGGCCAATACTTCCCGAACAAGTGAAGGATCTGAAAATCCATTACCCAGTTTAATATCTTCATGCCCGTCGTACGATGCAGTAGAATCTGTGTAATCTAACTTGATGTGCAGCGGATTTTTTACGCGTGTTGAATCATATGAACTATTGCCCTTGAACTTCACGCCTACGCTATCGAACACCACACCATTAATGATGCACTGAGCAGCCATTACATATCCATCACTTCCCGCTTTGGACGTATCCAGTTGATAATCCCAATTCGGCTGAGTGAATGTTAATTCAATAACCTGAATAGTATCCGTTGCATAAAATCCCGACTGCGCTTTCCCATAAATGGACAATGCACAAAAGAATGTTACGGCAAAGTATTTCCAGTTGCTCAACATCTTTATTGAATAATCAACTTCCTCACTTGTGCAGTTCCATTTTCATCTGTAACCTGAACGAAATAAATTCCGGATGGGAACGAAGTCGTTTCAATTTGAAGCGACGACTGTTGCACATTACCAGTCTCGACAACTTCTCTTCCCGAAACATCACTCACCTTCACAGTCCAATTTCCTGAAGAAGCGAACTGAATGGTCACGTAATCCTCCGCAGGATTCGGCATCATCTGAAACTCTGCCGCAGTCGATTCATCAATTCCGACCGTTGAACATGCCGAACAGAATGTATAACATACCGCCGGCAACATGGTATCACGCGGAGCAACTACTCCCCTATTTCCATTTCCATTCTGGCACCACGACTCCAATGTTTCGTAATCACCCGTTGTATTTCCATTCAGGAAGCGAAACTCTCTTTCGGTACTCATTCCACTATCAACATACGTAATGTACTCATACACCAAATCGTCAAAACTATACATCTGCGTTTCGTTCGCAGACCAATTCTGAAAGTCACCGCCAACGTGCACTCCGTTTGTGCTTACAGTTTGCAATTGCATGTCAACATACAACCGAAGCAGATTCTTTCCGGCAGGTGCATTTCCACTGAATCGAATTGCTCCGAAATCGAGTGTATCATTTGACAATGAATCAACGTATATCCATCTGTTGTCGATGAAATTGTAATTCACCCGACTTTCCAACGGAACGAATTCTTGCTGGTAACCCTGATTCCCGTTGACAAACTTAAACTCATATGCACGGAAAGCGGGTATGTCTACAACCACGTGATACAAATTGGTGTCATTCACATCTTGTACCATTGCAGTAGTACCCGGATCCCAATCGCCGGTAGCAAACCCTGCTTCACTTTGAAAATCTCCGGTTACATGAACCCCTGCAGTATCAACAGGCCATGAAGCCATATTCACGGAGAACATTACTTTCTTCGCTGAAAGAGTGAGCGAACCAACAAGGAATAACGCCAAAAACAATTTCTTCATAACTCGGGATCTTAATATTCAGTAGTTACTTACTTACAGCAATTCTGCGCGTTGTCGCAACACCGCTCTCAGTAATTACGCGCATTAAATATACTCCATTGTCCAAATGACTCAAGTCGATACTTGTTTCATTCTGTACAGCAAGGACATTTCGACCAGCAGCATCAAAAAACTCTGCTGAGAAATCTCCGCTACCAAGTACATCACCGGAAATATTCAGAATTCCACTGGTAGGATTGGGATATGCATTGAGGTTGTGACTTTGATCAAACGCAGAGATGTCTGTAGTCAAAACGAAATCAAACAACAACGAATAACTGAACCAGCATCCGTTTGCATCAGTTACACGAACAACATATGTTCCGCTTTGCGTTGCATTGCATGATTGCGAAGTAGCTCCTGCTATCAAAACGCCATCTACATACCATTGATAAGTTGTTGCTGCTGAAGAAGTGAGTACGTTTCCGTTTTGTGTTACTGTAGGTATTGCCGGAGCAGCATTTGCTACTTGACAAGCTGAATAACGATAAGCGTGTGAGACACCACCGGCAGCAGTATAAGACCACAATGTAGTTCCGGCCGCATTCACTTCCACAATATTTCCGCTGAGCGCCAAACAATACAATGTATTTCCGTTTGGTAATTGCTGCGCGTTGCCTTCATTGGTAGTTCCGCTTACACACGTAATTCTGTTTGCATAAGTTGCGGGAGCCCAAGCAGTATTCGCAGTGTATGCATAGTTGAATCCTGCATAAGGTGGTGTCACCTGATCGACACTGGAAATCGTATTTGAAATTCCTTTATTGTGAAATGAGGAAATATTACCTGCGTTCGGACAATCTTGCGGGACCCAATGCGCATCATGCAATACGTTGAAGAAAGTTCCCGTCTCACCGTAAGCCGCAAAATTCCCCCAGCGGTAAAGAAAATCTCCGCCACGACCACCGCGACCACCCGAATGACTAGCAGCTTCCGCTGTAGTAGTACTATGATCAATCACGAAAAATTCATTGGCGAAGTGAGCACTAATTACAATTTGATCCAGCATAGGATTGTAATCAATACCGTTCGTATGCCAGATTTCTCTTTGCGGTGCGTAGTTCACATCATACAATTCAGGATGATCATTCACACTCGTAACGTAATTTCCTCCATTAGGATTATCATCCTGACACAAGTGGTCCCACAAATGCCATTCCCAAACAATTGTTCCTGTTGTTGTACCCGTTGGTTGAATCTCAACAATATGATCAGGCCACATGGTACCGTTGAAAGTGCATCCCGCGTTGGTTACATCAGTTGCTGTTTTCAATTCATATGCAATGAGCAACACATTTCCATTTGGTAAACAGCATATATCGTGATGTGCACAATGCGAAGTGGTTGAATAGGTATAATCCCAAGTGAGCGTTCCGCTGTAATCAACTTTCTGCACACGACCATGCATACCTCCACCGGTAAAAACACTGTTTGTAGTTTTCACTGTACGCAACAATGTCCCTCCGGGAAGCATATAGTTCGCATAAGCTGTCTGCCCAGTCATTCCCGACCAAGTATGATACGTAGCGCTGGCAGTATCAATTAAAGTTGCAGAAGTAGAGTTCTTGGGTGCGACCAATGTATAATTACCCCATTGTTGTGCTGACACGGAGAGAGCACTGATAACGGTAGCGAAAGCCAGAGAAAAAAATTTCATTTTCATATGCAGAGCTGCTAGTATTTCCCTGCAATGTCAATAAAATGTTATGGTAATGGAAATTTTAGAGGCGAAAACTGCTGATTATTAGGCGAAAATCAACTACATAGTGGAGATTGTACAAATAAGACCGAAAACACGATCTGGGCGCAGCGAACTTCTCTTGTGAAACAGATCTTTCATATTGGGGCACGATTTACGTAGAGCAATACTCAAAACTGTATTTTGTACACAACATTCGGAAAGAACCCAAGTTGATACGTAGTACTGATGCTCTGCGTTCGTGAATCATAACTCTCAGAGAACACGTTCTTGTGATTGGTCACGTTCTGTAAATCAAGCGAAAGAGTTTGTGCAACATTCTTCTTTCCGCTGTTAATCGTACAACCAACTTTGAAGTCCAAACGATAGTAATTTGCGTAGTAACTACCATACACATCTGATGACAGTTGCTCTCTTCCCAATAAATTAGAAGCATCCAGATCAATAGCAGTATAGGCACGACCACCTGCGTTTGTAAACTTAATGTCGCAGGAAATTTTATTCCTTTTGGCAGCACCTACAGACCATTCCTTACCAGCGAGAAAATTAAATACGTACCGACCATTGAACGCTGTGTTTCTTGTCACCCCATCACTGCCGGTATATGTTGAACTATAGATTGAGGAAGTGAAAAGTCCGTAATACCCTTTACTGAAAAACTTCTCCAATGTTAGTTCAATCCCATAGTTTTTTCCTTTCCCTCCATTGTATAAACTATCCTGCAAATCGGCTTTGAACGTCGCTCCTGTATTCAACATTGAATAGCTGCTTGAGAATGTGGTAATCGGTACATTGTAGATTGATTGGGAATAGGCTTCCACTTTGATTCTCCAACTGTCGAATGGTTGCCAATTGTATCCCAGAACGAAATGATGACTTTTCGTGAAATCCAAATCCTTGTTGCTTAATACAGTGTCGCCGTTTGCGTTAACAGTCTGTAAGAAATAGACATTGATCGGCTGCATTTGAGAATGTAAACCATATCCGAGATTAATGCTACTGTTTTCTGCAACATGATACACCAATCCAACGCGAGGCTCAACTGAAATGGAATTATTCAGAAACAACAACTGCGAATGTACTCCGGCATTGATCACTATTTTTTCAGTGAGAGAGTACTTTATGTGCGCATAGGCTTGCGCCAGATTAGTTGTGCCGGTGTAGTTCCAAATCTGTTGGAACGAATCAAGAATACGATCTTTGGTTTTATAGTAGAGATCTGCAACAATGATTTCATCCTGCACGCCGAATTTGAAGAAAAGTCGGGAGTTGATCTTTGCATTATAACTGGTCGCAAAAGAGTAACCCGATTTCACGACATTATTTATTTCCTTGATGTACTCCGTGTTTGTCGGGCGATCGAAATCATAAGCGGTTTGGTCAGTCGATGCATAATTGAGTCCGATTGTAGTACTCCAAAATGATTTACCGTTAATCTGCTTGTAATGGTTAATTCCGGCAATTCCTATTTTGCTGGCAAAATCAACCTGATTTCCGTTTGCATACAACGAACCGGGAGAACCGCCTCCAATGTTTATTGTACTGGAAGCAAGTATGCCGAAAGCTGAGAACGTCCCGAATTTTGCTGTTCCACTTGTAACTTTAAACGACAAATCCTGAAATGTAGGTGTTGCGGTTGTACCGATATCAATACCCACTTTTTGTGCAACACCTGCAAGTGAATAACGATAACCTATGAGATAGGAACCATCATGTCCTTTTCTGAACGGTCCTTCGGTTGTGACTTCAACACCTGTAATCACTCCTAACTGAATTGTTGTTTCGCGTTTTCTGTTATTGCCATTTCTAAAACCAAGGTCAAACACTCCTGCTGTTGCATTGCCGTACTCCGCAGGGAATGCCGAAGTGAAAAAATCAGAGCTCTTTAGTAGATTGGTGTTTAAAGCACTTACCGCTCCTCCTGTTGTACCTACAGATGCAAAGTGATTCGGATTGGTAACATTCATTCCGTCAATTCTCCATAATACTCCAACCGGAGAATTTCCTCGAATGACAATATCATTCCTACTGTCGTCAGGAGCACTTACTCCGGCGAAATTTGCAACCAATCGTGCAGGATCACTTCTCCCTCCTGCATATCGGTTCACTTCTTCCATTGAGAAGGTTCTTGCACTCACACTGGCTACCTTATTAATTGTCCCTTCTTTATTGTTGCCTGACACAACAACTTCATTCATTTGGTTGTAATTTTCTTCCATTGCAATATCCAAGATTACTTCCTTACCTGATGTAACAACCACATTCGGAATTGTGATGAGCTTATAGCCTGTATAAGTAACTTGGATGTCATAACGGTCAGGCGGTACATTTACCAAACTGTATTGGCCATTGGTATCGGTTACTACTCCTTTTTGCAAGGAGATCACCTGAACAACTGCGCCCACAAGCGGAGCCTGTGTCAATTTATCTGTAACGCTTCCTCTTATGTTTTGTGTGTTGGTTTGACTGTATACAAACGAAGGAATTGCCAGTAATAGAAAAACAAATCTCATAATAACGTGAATGAACTTTTAGATAAAATAATAGTGCGCCTCGTCGCGCCAACATTGACACAACTGCAAAACTGAATACACTAACTCTTAATGTAAATGCGGATCACCCCACCTTATACACACGAACAAACTCCTCCTCGTAACTTGCTCCTAATGGAACTTGAACTGTTCCGAGATAAATCACCTTATTACGCACTGCTGTGATTTTAGACAATGGAACAATAAAAGATCGGTGCACACGTACAAAATTACTTGCAGGTAATCGCTCTGTCATTTTCTTCATCGTCATGCGCGCCACAACAATCTTACCGTTGTCTTGATGGATTTTCACATAGTCGTCTAATCCTTCAACCAACGCAATATCCGCGAAGTTAACTTTGATCAAACTGTAGTCTGCGCGTATCAGCAAGTGGTTAGCTCCCGATTCTTCAGAACCGCGCATCAATTTTGCCAATTGAACTACCTTCTCTACTGCTTGTGAAAAACGCTCGAGAGAAAATGGTTTGAGGATATAATCTGCCGCCTTCAAATTAAATCCCTCCACTGCGAATTCGCTGTGTGCAGTAGTGAATATTACATGTGTAGTCTCCGGAATTTCCTTGAATAATTCCAGTCCCGACATGGATGGCATCTTGATATCCAAAAAAACAATATCCACCGGAAACTTGTGCAGATACTTGATTGCCTCTGATGGTTTCGTGAATGTTTTCTGCAATTCAATATCCGTTCGTCCTGAAGCAAATTGTTCAATTATGCTCAGTGCCGGTGGCTCGTCATCAATGGCAATTGCTGTCAATTTCATAAATCAAGTTCGAGATTTACGTGATACTCGTCACCATCACGAGTTACATTCAACTTGTGCTTCCCAGGATATCCCATCTGAAGGCGTTGCGTCACATTGTCCATGCCATGTCCGCTTTTGTACTCGTCGAGCACATCTATTTTCACAATTTTGTTGCCAACAAACATCGTTAACTTCTGAGCAGTAATAGTGATGCGAATAGTCACTACACTTTCTTCTTCGGGATTCACTCCATACTTGAACGCGTTTTCAACGAATGGAATCAACACCAACGGAGCGATGCGCTTTTGTCCGTTCGTTCCTGTTGTTTGATAGTCGATATTAACTGTCTTGCCAAGACGAATCCGTTGCAACTCAATATAGTTGCTTACATAGTTGATCTCCTTCTCAAGCAGAACCAATTCACTGTGCGCCTCTGTTGTCACATACCGCATCATTTCTGAAAGTTTCAGTACAGATGTCGCGGTCAATTCTGATCGCGTAATGGCCAACGAATAAATACTATTCAGTGTATTGAATAGAAAGTGCGGATTAATTTGTGCTTTGAGATAAGAAAGCTCAGCATCTAACTTATCCTGCTGTGCTTGCTTGAGTCGCTTGCTGATGCATAACAATATCGCAATCACCAAGACAATAACATAGCGAAAGACATTGCGCTCAATTTGATGCAACAATGGTGGCGGATTGATTCCCGGTTGATGCCTAGTAATAGGTTGATCATTTCCTGTACTATTTGGTTGCGGGATAATATCTCTTGAAGGAGGCGGCGGCATATTCTGCCCTTGCATTCCCGTACCCGGGTGAACTGATTGCTGTGGAGGACCAACTGCTCCCGGACCACCAAAACGAATAGGACCGGAAATCATTGCAGGCAACACAACAACAACCGCGAAACCGGCAAGAACAATCAGTGCAAAAGCAACATACTTACGCGTTAGAAAAAACTGCGGTACAACAAAATAGTACATCGCATAGAACACAATCAGCAAAACAACGTAAGTCGCAAAATCACGAACAAAACCGGGGATGTGTAGTAATTGCGGAATTGAATCGGTAGAGAATATCACAGGCAACGCCAAAAAACATAGCGATCCTATAACATGCAAGGCTATTTTACCATTCCTCGATTTCATTTTTCAGTGCTTTTGCCGAATAAAGGTAAACACAAGGTACCTTCAACAAAAGAACTGCGGTATTTAATGTTGATTCCGAGGTAAACTAATCAATTCGGATGCCAGCACGTGCTCTACTGATCTTCACCAGATTCGGAAAACAGTTTGATCCGCGACAGATAAAAACAGCGTCATTTGGTTTGTCTACTTGCAGGTAACGGATTTGCAGAAGCATATCCTTACAAGCAGTATCTGTCCGCAAATCTTTATTCATCGACTCAACAAGTGCCAGAGCAGTGTTTGCGGGTAATTCCACATACCACATTGTGTCATTTTCTACCCGGCTTACAATCTTGATTGTGTCGCCCAATTGCGTAACTCCATTCTCCCAAGCACTTATTTTATACGCGTGTGGTCGAGTGATTACATTGCTCATATTATAGTTCACTACTTGCGAATAGCGGATAACAACTTCTGATCCTGATGCATTAAACACTAACAACTCATTCAACCAACTGCAGCCACTGAACAAAACAGAAATTGCCAGCAGTACAAACGCCGGACTCTTCCCTCGGATAAGACCAAAAGACAAGAGTACCGGCGCCGGTGACTGTTACTTATATAGATTCCTTACTTCGATAAGTACAAGTTGCGTTCAGAATAAATAGTGTGGAAATACTCATCCTGTAAATCGTCGATGAAGTAAATCGCTTCTCCAGTAGATTTCATTTCAGGACCTAATTCCTTCTGTACATCAGGGAATTTATCGTAAGAGAACACAGGAATCTTAATGGCATAACCGTGCTTGCGTGGATTGAATTTGAAGTCTTTGACCTTCTTCTCACCCAACATCACTTTGGTCGCATAATTCACGTAAGGTTCATCGTAAGCCTTTGCAATGAAAGGAACAGTACGAGATGCGCGTGGATTCGCTTCAATGATGTAAACAATTTCATTCTTCACTGCAAACTGAATATTGATCAAGCCAACAGTTTTCAGCGCGACTGCAATTGTTTTGGTATGCTCTTCGATCTGCTTGAGAACATTTTCAGATAAATCAAACGGAGGCAATACTGCGAATGAATCTCCGGAGTGAATTCCTGCCGGTTCAATATGCTCCATGATTCCGATGATGTAAACATCCTTTCCATCACATATCGCATCTGCTTCCGCTTCAATCGCTCCCTCAAGGAAATGATCGACCAAAACTTTATTTCCCGGAATATCATTGAGCAATTTCACTACGTGCTGCTCCAGTTCCTGTTCGTTGATCACAATTTTCATGCTCTGTCCGCCTAACACGTATGAAGGACGAACCAGCAATGGGAATCCAAGCTCGCGTGAAATTGTAATTGCTTCGTCAGCATCTTCAATCACGCCGAATTTCGGATAAGGAATTCCGCATTCTTTCAGCAACGTAGAGAAACTTCCGCGATCTTCTGCAAGATCGAGTGATTTGAAATCTGTTCCGATAATCTTAATACCGTAACGTTCCAATTTCTCCGCAAGCTTCAATGCTGTTTGTCCGCCCAACTGCACAATAACGCCAACCGGATTCTCATGACGGATAATTTCATAAATGTGTTCCCAGAAAACAGGCTCGAAATAGAGCTTGTCTGCCACATTAAAATCTGTGGAAACTGTTTCCGGATTGCAGTTGATCATGATGGTTTCATAACCGCACTCTTTTGCCGCCAAGACTCCATGCACACATGAATAATCGAATTCAATTCCCTGTCCGATTCGGTTAGGCCCTGAACCCAAAACAACGACTTTCTTTTTGTCAGAACGAATGGACTCATTCTCCGTTTCGAAAGTGGAATAATAATACGGTGTGCGTGCTTCAAACTCCGCAGCACAAGTATCAACCATTTTGTACACGCGATTGATTCCGTATTCATCCGCACGTTTGTTATATACTTCGCTCTCGAGACAACGCAGCAGGTGCGCTATCTGACGATCAGCATAACCTTTTTGTTTTGCTTCGAACAACAGATCCTTGGTGATATTTCCAATTGTGAATCGCTCAATTTCTTTCTCAAAAACAACCAGCTCTTCAATTTGCGACAAGAACCATGGATCAATGCGCGTAAGCTTCTGAATGGTCTTCAGAGATATTCCAAGCTTCATGGCATCGTAAATCATGAACAAACGATTCCATGATGGTCGCTCCAATCCGGCGAGTAATTCCTGTTGATTCGTATTCTCTTTTCCATCAGCGCCCAAACCGTTACGTTTGATTTCCAAGCTCTGTGCAGCCTTCTGCAAGGCTTCCTGGAAAGATCGGCCGATTGCCATCACTTCACCAACTGATTTCATTTGGAAACCGAGTTCGCGATTTGTGCCTTTGAACTTATCGAAATTCCAGCGCGGAATTTTCACGATCACGTAATCGAGTGTTGGTTCAAAATATGCAGATGTGCTCTGCGTAATTTGGTTCATCAACTCATCAAGGTTGTACCCGATTGCGAGCTTAGATGCAATTTTTGCAATCGGATAACCCGTAGCTTTTGATGCCAAAGCAGAAGAACGTGATACACGTGGATTGATTTCAATGGCAATGATGTGTTCCTGATCATCAGGACTTACGGCAAACTGCACATTACAACCACCGGCAAAGTTCCCGATAGAGCGCATCATTTTGATGGCCATCGTACGCATGATCTGATAGGTAGTATCAGAAAGTGTTTGTGCCGGAGCTACCGTAATGGAATCTCCTGTATGAACACCCATCGGATCAAAGTTCTCAATTGAACAGATGATGCAGACGTTGTCATTGTTATCGCGAAGCAACTCGAGCTCAAACTCTTTCCAGCCGAGAACTGCTTTGTCAATCAATACTTCGTGAATCGGAGATGTTTGCAAACCACGGTTCAGTGCTTTGTCAAAATCTTCTTTCACATAGACAACTGCTCCTCCGCTTCCACCAAGCGTGAACGAAGGACGAATAACCAATGGAAATCCGAATTCCTGCGCAACTTCTTTTCCTTCGAGGAATGACTTGGCAATTTTAGACGGAGCCATGCTCACATCAATGCTGTTCATTCGCTGACGAAACAAATCACGATCTTCAGTTACCTTGATTGCATCAATATCGACACCAATCATGCGGACATTGAATTTCTTCCAAATGCCCATCTCATCACATTTCAAAGCAAGGTTGAGTGCCGTTTGTCCACCCATTGTTGGAAGCACCGCGTCAATCTTGTGCTTTTCAAGAATCTTGACAATGGATTGAACGGTGAGCGGCAGGAGATAAATATTATCGGCAGTGACTTTGTCGGTCATAATCGTCGCCGGATTGCTGTTAATCAGCGTCACTTCAATTCCTTCTTCGCGTAATGATCTGGCCGCTTGTGAGCCGGAATAATCGAATTCGCAGGCCTGTCCGATGATAATCGGTCCACTGCCGATGATCAAAACGTGCTTAATACTGTTGTCTCTAGGCATAGGTGCAGATAAAATCACGCGAAGTTAGGCAATAGCGGAGAGGCGTTTTAGAATTGTTTTCAACGGTTGTTAATATTTCGGGACGTGTGGAAATCTAAATAAGCCAGCAAATCCTGAAGCAGACCGTTATCTTGCACCATTACGCAATCCTATGTACGCTCAACCACTTCCCAATAACGCTTCACGCGCTCAAACTGCATCTGTCATGATGATGATCTCCGTGGTGCTTTTTGGCATTCAAACCATGAAAAGTTTGTACAAAATGACGCTAAACGAATATGAATTAGAGTCATCTACGTCACTGCTAATTGGAGAAGGTATATTGGGAATTATCCAATTTTTTCTCACTATACTTTCCGCAATATTTTTCATCATGTGGTTCCGGAGAGCCTACAACAATCTGCACATCTGTGGTGTGAAAGAATTGCCCTACAAAGAAGGTTGGGCTGCTGGTGGCTGGTTTGTGCCGTTTATAAGCTTATACTATCCATACAGAATCATGAACAGTATCTGGTCGGGCACACAATCGGCAATCCGTAAAATCGGTGAACGACATCAGCAGGAAGAAGACGGATACATTGGTTGGTGGTGGACTTTCTGGATTATTGCCAATCTAATTGCCAATATTCAGACGCAAATTGTATTGCGAGGCGTGGTTTCTCCATTCGACCAAGGAGCCATTGCCATGGAATTGATTTCAAATTCTTCGATGTTACTTGCTGGATGGCTTTGCTGGCGACTAATCCGAAGAATTGCATTTTTGGAAGAAGACCTTCAATTGCGATATGCAGAATGGCTTTCATACCAAACGCAGCAACATGCTGAGCAATTTCAGCAATCCACTCCGCCGGAATCTGTGTAGGAGTGGCCGGCGCTAATGAACATCACACTTTTTAGCGCACAAAAAAACCGTCCCAAACAAGTTGAGACGGTTCGTATGACTTTAACCGTAGTTTACGCTTTGTAAGTACCTTCTGAAGATACTGTCAATTTCTTGCGGCCACGTGCGCGACGAGCTGCCAAAACGCGACGTCCGTTTGGAGTAGACATACGCTCGCGGAATCCGTGTTTGTTACGACGTTTACGCTGTGAAGGTTGATAAGTACGTTTCTGTGCCATGACCTGAAAATCTTAAAAATTGGCGATTCGTTTTGTTGAATCGGGTTGCAAAGATAGTTTTCCTGATTAATCCGACAAACTTTACCGGCCAAAAATAATTTATTTCCATGAAAAACAACCGATTAATTATGCAGGTACATAGGGTTTTTCCTTGACATACAATACATTAAGCCCTAAAACGACTATCCCGTGAGTGCGTCTGATTTAGATGTACCTTTGCAACCTACGCGAAAATGGCTAAAAAAGGAAGATTTAAGGCGGATTCGTCCGGAAAAGACGAATTACCCAAGGCAAAACTCACCGGAAAGGCGCTAAAACGCTCTTCTCGCCTGTTTGGCTTCATGGGCAAGCACCGGTGGAAATTCTTCCTGGGTCTCGTTTTCTTAGCCCTCACAGCAGCCACAGCACTTATTTTCCCAAGCTTACTGGGTAAACTCATTGGAATAATTGGTGGAGATATAGGAGGAGCCATGAATATGGAAGCGGCTAGTAAACTCAGCAATACGTTCCTCACTGCAGATTTGAAGACGCGCTTGTTGGATGCAGCCAATACAGTAGGAATACAACTCATCATTTTATTTTCTCTACAAGCAGTTTTTTCGTTTTTCCGTGTGTATATGTTTTCACAAGCCACAGAAAACATGCTCGCTTCACTTCGTCAGGCCACATTCTCAAGATTGATGCGCATGCCGATGGGATTCTATTCGAAGAATCAAGCAGCAGAATTGAACAGCCGCATCAGTTCAGACATCACACAGATCGGCGATACACTTACCACAGGAGTTGCTGAGTTTTTGCGACAACTCATTATCGTTATAGGTGGTATGATTATCATTTTCACCATCTCGTGGGAGATGGCGCTGAAAATGCTGGCAATCATCCCTCCTATTGCAGTGATCACTGTAGTGTTCGGCAGAAAAATCCGCAAGCATTCACGCAATGTGCAAGACAAAATTGCAGAGTCAAATATTATTGTGGGTGAAAGTTTACAAGGAATTGCCAATGTAAAATCATTCACCAACGAAGGCTATGAAATTGCACGTTACGAGAAGAGCAACAAAATCGTTATTCAGGAAGCTATCAAATACGCAATATCGAGAGGCGCATTTTTCTCTTTCATTATTTTCTGTCTTTTCGGATCATTGATGCTCATGGTTTACATCGGTGTACAGATGGCTGTGAAAGATGAAATGACTGCAGGACAAATGATGTCGTTTCTCATGTTCACGATGTTTATTGCAGCTTCAATGGGCGGGCTACCCGAACAATATGCACAGATACAAAGGGCTGTAGGCGCATCTGAACGTATTTTCGAATTACTCGATGAAGAAATCGAAGAAGTAAAACAGGACGATAAACGAAACAGAAACTTGCTACGTTTAACAGGCGATGTATCCTTCAATAACGTTGCCTTCTCCTATCCTACGCGAAAAGAATTTACCGTATTACGCAATGTTTCGTTTGAAGCAAAAGCCGGACAAACCATTGCAATTGTAGGTCCCAGCGGATCAGGAAAATCTACTCTTGCGCAAATGCTACTGCGTTTCTACGAGCCAGATGGCGGAAGTATTTCCTTCGATGGAAAAAATGCAACCGCTTACGATCTTACTGAATTGCGGGAAAACATGGCCATTGTTCCGCAGGATGTATTGCTATTTGGCGGAAGTATTCGTGAGAACATTGCATACGGAAGTCCAGGGGCAACAGATGAAGAAATTATGGCGGCTGCACGAAAAGCAAATGCATTGAATTTCATTGATAGTTTCCCTGATAAATTTGAAACCAAAGTTGGTGACAGAGGAATTCAATTATCCGGTGGACAACGTCAACGCATTGCCATTGC
>Ga0114980_10000502_pt1 | contig 28724 bp, 21 predicted proteins | sample S_140806_EF_Meta_FD_87018 | JGI IMG/M metagenome (GOLD analysis project Ga0114980, IMG submission 87018) | Freshwater microbial communities from Lake Simoncouche, Canada to study carbon cycling - S_140806_EF_MetaG | ecosystem: Environmental > Aquatic > Freshwater > Lake | place: Lake...
CTAATGAGTCCTATTATTGCCATTTGGGGATTTAGTGTAAAGCCTATTCTATTAATGATCACTACCCTACTCTTAGCATGGCTATGGCTTATCTTTAAATTTCTACAACGTCATACTAATACGACAATCGCTTTATGCATCACCTTGTTGTGCGCTTATCACCATTACATTGTAGATTTTAAACAATATATCTTATCGGATATTCCTTGCGCTTTATTTTGTAGTATTTATTTGTACCAGCGAACTAAAGAACAAACCAGTAAGCAGTCTATTGTGTTGGCTAGTGTAGCATTAGGTATGGCCTTTATTATTCGTAGTCAAGCTATACTATTTTTGGGCGCAGAAGGATTATTTTTTATAAGCCAATGGTTAAAACAAAAAAGAACATTTGCATTTGTACCGGCACTAAAAAATATGGGTTGCGTTATCATTGCTTGTTTGCTTTTTTATTTCCTATCCAACTTTGTTGGACCTCGAAACACCCATTCTTCCCTTGAATTTTATAAACAACTCTATACACAAACACAGCATTCTTGGTCCTATATTGTTTTAAATAATATTAAGTATTTAGGCACATTGCTGCCCAGTTTTTTTTCTGGTTGGGCTTTTGATCCACACTTGCAAATAGCATATAACATTATAGGCACAGCATTATTGGGTGTGAGCCTCGTTGGTTTTTATAAAAGTTGGCGAGCAACCGTGCTTGATTGGGGATTTATTTGCATTTTATTATTGTTGCTAATAACGCCCGTGCATCAAGGATTGCGTTATCTATTTCCGATGTGGTTGCCCCTACTTTATTATTTAGTAAAGGGAGTGCACATTTCTTTTCTAAACAAGAAAACAGCAATAGTGACATGTTTTTTTTTCTTAGCGATGCAATACGATACTATAGAAGGCGCTACACATAACAATGATATGGGTTGGTCGCCCTATGCAAAAAACGATCAGCAAGCACTTGAATTTATTAAGACGACCGTGCCAAATTCAAGTCTTATTTTGTTTAGCAAACCGCGAGCACTTAGTCTGTATTCGGGGAAAAGGACAAGTTTATTAGCCGAACAAAGTACACTTATAGCGAATTACACCTATTTCAAAACTTATCACTCCTACTTTATATTGGTGAGAAAAGAACTAACAAGTTCCTATTACACTAGCTATATTCATCAGTATAGGGGCCTAAAAGACAGTATTCAAATAAATAATTTCTTTACCCTTTATCATTTATATTAATAGTCCTAAATATTTTTCATATTTTGCAAAAAAGCAAGTCCCTATGCTACCTAAGTACAACAGAATTTTATTAAAATTATCAGGAGAATCCTTAATGGGAGATCGCCATTTTGGTTTAGACCCAAAAATGTTAGAACTCTATGCGAAAGACATTAAAACAATTACAGACATCGGCGTACAAGTAGCCATTGTTATTGGAGGCGGCAATATTTACAGAGGCATGAATGAGGCAGAAACGGGTATTGAGCGTGCGCAAGGCGACTATATGGGTATGCTTGCAACCGTAATAAATGGTATGGCTTTACAGGCTTCCTTAGAAAAAGCAGGTGTAAAAACACGCTTACAAAGCGCTATAAAAATGGAGCAAATAGCAGAGCCTTATATTCGCAGAAGAGCCATAAGACATTTAGAAAAAGGCAGAGTTGTTATTTTTGGTGCTGGCACTGGCAACCCTTATTTTACTACGGATACAGCCGGTTCTTTAAGAGCCATAGAAATCAATGCAGATGTTATTTTAAAAGGCACACGCGTAGATGGTATTTACAGCGAAGATCCAGAAAAGAACCCTAATGCTACCAAATATACGCATTTGAGCTTCCAAGAAGTAATTAGCAAAGAACTTAAAGTAATGGATATGACTGCTTTTACCCTTTGCCAGGAAAACAAACTACCCATCATAGTCTTTGATATGAATCAATCAGGTAATTTGCTCGATGTGGTTTCCGGCAAAGCAATAGGGACTATCGTCCAATAAAAGAATAGATAAAAAAGGAAAGCGAACTAATCACAACAATTTAGTTCGCTTTTTGTTATTAGCGAAATAGACGGTGTATGGCAATATATAAATTGATAAGAAAGCAAGTCATTCCTTTAGATATCGCAACGTTATGGGATTTTTTTAAAGATCCTTCCAACTTGACTGCCATCACGCCATCTTACATGAATTTTGTAATAAAAACAATGGATATGAGCGATGCTATCTATGCCGGTCAGATAATCACCTACAGTGTGGCGCCCATTGCCAAAATACCACTGTTTTGGATGACAGAAATAACCGCCGTAGTAAAACATCAATATTTTATAGATGAGCAACGAAGGGGCCCTTACAAAATATGGCATCATCAGCATCATTTCACTACTACAGACCAGGGTGTAGCAATGACCGATATTGTTCACTATGAATTACCCTTTGGCATACTAGGTCAGTTTGCCCATTGGCTATTTGTAAAGAAACAATTAAATCAAATTTTCGATTATAGATTTAATAAAATTGCAGCTCTATTTAATTAACAAGATGCCTGATTGAAGGATAAAATGAAGTATATGGAAGCAACAACAGAATTAGAATTGGCGCAAAATAAATTTAGTATCCGAGATCTAGAAAATCTTACGGGTATAAAGGCACATACCCTAAGAATTTGGGAACAACGCTACCAGATCATTGTGCCTAAACGTACGGCAACTAATATTCGATATTATGATGCAACAGATTTGAAATTAGCCTTGCAAATTTCTATGCTTAATAATTATGGCTACAAAATTTCTAAGATTAAAAGCATGACCGAAGAGAATATTACTTCTCTTTTAAGTAAAATAAATGACCCGAAATTTAAACTAGAAGCCATTGTTAATGACCTTATCAGCTATACCATAGATTTAGATACGGTGGCTATTGAAAAAACTATTCAATCCTTTATTGACAAAAATGGGATACCTCAATTAATTGAAGAATTATTATTTCACTTCTTAGAAAAAATTGGGATTATGTGGATGACCAATCGACTTAATCCTGCTCAAGAACATTTAACCTCTAATATTATAACAAGAAAAATAGCTGTAGCTTATGAGCAGCTTTCAATACCTGTAAGCAAAGACTCAAAAGTGCTCTTGTTTTTACCCGAGGGCGAAATTCATGATCTCGCATTGTTATATGTTCAATATTTATTGAAAGCACAAGGTGTAGAAAATATTTACCTAGGTGCTAATACACCCATAAAAGATGCTATCTATGTGTGCCAGGTAAAAGCGCCGACACACGTATATATTCACCTCACATCGGTTACCGACTCCTTCGATGTAAAACGATTTATAGAAATAGCACATAAATCATTCCCAACAGCACAAGTACTGGTTTCGGGCAGTTTGTTGAAGGGAAAGAAGCTAAAGTTATACAAAAATATAAAATATCTTTTTAGTCTAAGTGATGTAAAATCAGCTATTTATAACAATTTAATCTAATTTTGTTTAACTTCTATATATAAAAGTATAAACAAAATCTATGTTGTTTATTAGAATTTTTGTTTAAGTTTGTTACATCAAATATTAAACAAAATGACAACAACTGATTTCAACACGGTTATTCAATACCACACCGATTTTTTAAGACCTTTTGCAGTATCTTTAACACACAATAGTGAAGATGCTAAAGACCTATTCCAAGAAACCCTCTTGAGAGCGCTCCTTTATAGAGACAAATATCAGTTTGGCACTAATTTGAAAGCATGGTTGTATACCATCATGCGTAATATTTTCATCAATAATTACAGAAAAAATAAACGATTCACAAAAGTAAGCAACGAGGCGCCTTCAGATTTGCAACAATACGAAACCGGGAAAGCGGCTTATAACGAAGGGTGGAATCATATGCGCATGCAAGAAATTAAAACAGCTATTGATGCCTTGCCAAAACAACTTCAATTTTCGTTTGAATTGTATTATGCCGGCTATAAATACCAAGAAATTGCTGATATTACAAAAGAACCAATAGGAACGATTAAAAGCAGAATACACTTTGCTAGAAAAACACTCGTAACGCAATTAGAAAGATAAAATTTGAAGCACATAACAATTATAGGAAGTGGGTTTGCCGGCTTATCAGCAGCAGCATACATGGCTAAAGAAGGTCATCAAGTTACTGTTATAGAAAAAAACGAACAAGCAGGTGGTAGAGCACGCAGTTTTGAAGCGACAGGTTTTACTTTTGATATGGGCCCTAGCTGGTACTGGATGCCAGATATATTTGAGTCCTTTTTCCAAGATTTTGGCAAAAAGCCTAATGACTTTTACCAACTTATACGGCTCGATCCTTCTTACCAAGTAATATGGGAAGATTTACAATTACCATTACCAGCAAACTTCAATGATTTAAAGGCCGTTTTTGAGTCGCTAGAAAAGGGTGCTGGCCATCAACTAGAATTATTTCTAAAAGAAGCTGCCTATAAATATGAAGTGGGTATTCACAAATTCGTAGAAAAACCCGGCTTATCTATAACGGAATTTTTTACTTTCGATGTAGCCAAGTCTGTTTTTAAAATAGATCTATTAACATCGATACATTCCCATGTAAGAAAATACTTTAGCAATGCTAAATTGATTCAAATAGCTGAATTTCCAATTCTATTTCTTGGAGCACTTCCTAAAAATACACCTGCACTCTATAGTTTAATGAATTATGCAGATATGAAATTAGGCACCTGGTACCCAATGGGTGGCATGACTGCTTTAGTGAAAGGCATGCAACAATTGGCTATAAGTTTAGGGGTTCAGTTTAAATTTAATGAATCTGTTACTTGCTTTGAATATCATAACCAATCTATACGCAAGGTGATAACTGATAAAAATACATATCCTACAGATGCTGTTATTGCTGCTTGCGACTATCATCATTTAGAAACAGCCATTCTAGAAGCTCCCTATAGAAATTATACGAATGCCTATTGGGAAAAAAGAAAGATGGCGCCCTCGAGCATATTAATATACTTAGGCATTAATAAAAAACTAAACAACATCCTACACCACAATCTTCTTTTTGATGCACCTTTTGACAAGCATGCGCAAGAATTATATACACAACCCAAATGGCCAAGCGATCCATTGATGTATGTAAATTGCACCTCTGCAAGTGACCCGAGTGTGGCGCCAGAAGGAAATGAGAACCTGATGGTACTGATACCTACAGCACCTGGTTTAATGGATACAGAGGAAATTAAAGAAGTATATTTCGAGAAAGCGATGGCTAAATTAGAAAAACACTTTGGAGAAGATATTCAACGTCACATCATATACAAACGTATTTACGCAGCCAAAAACTTTATTGAAGATTATCATGCTTTTAAAGGAAATGCCTACGGACTTGCAAACACACTAGACCAAACAGCTATCCTAAAGCCATCAATAAAAAATAAACACCTTCATAATTTAATTTACGCAGGTCAATTAACAGTACCTGGCCCAGGCGTGCCACCAGCTATTATCTCCGGTAAATTAGCGGCTCAATTAACTCTTAAAAACTTAAACAATTGATACAATTATTTCAATCCACAGCACAGGATTGCAGCAAATTAGTAACTAAAGCATACAGTACCTCTTTTGCTACAGCCATTCGTTTGTTAGATAAAAATATCCGACAACCGATATACAATATTTATGGATTTGTTAGATATGCCGATGAAATAGTAGATACCTTTCACGATTTCGATAAAGCTACCTTGTTGCAAGAATTTACTAATGAAACATGGTTGGCCATAGAGAGAGGCATAAGCTTAAATCCAATATTGAATAGTTTTCAGCAAACAGTAAACGACTATGCTATTCCACATAGCTTGATAAAAGCTTTTTTACACAGCATGGAATTGGATCTTCAAAAAACAGATTATACCACTACAGAGGAGTTAAACGAATATATTTATGGATCTGCAGAAGTTGTGGGCCTTATGTGCTTGTGTGTATTTTGCAATGGAGACATGCAGCTATATGAGCAATTAAAACCGGCAGCCAAAAAACTAGGTGCTGCTTTTCAGAAAATTAATTTTTTAAGAGATCTGCAAGCAGACAAAAACGATCTTAATAGAAATTACTTTCCCCAATTAACCAGTTATGAATTTAATGAAGTATCTAAAAAACTAATTGAATCAGATATAGAACAAGATTTTAAAGATAGTTTAGTAGGGATTAGAAAACTACCAAGTGGTGCACAATTTGGAGTGTATACGGCATATCAGTACTATTACAGTTTGTTTACAAAAATTAAAAATACACGTGCTGTTCATGTTATTGAAAAAAGAATACGGGTAAATAATTTTCATAAATTATTAATCGTATTTCAATCAAAACTAATTTTTAAAGCTAATTTAATTTAAGACACTATGAAACATATTAACAACCACGTAATACTCGTAAACGAAAAGGATGAATGGATAGGCACTTGTGAAAAATTGGAAGCACACAAAAGCGGGCAATTACACAGAGCATTCAGTATTTTCATTTTCAACCAAAAAGGAGAAATGCTTTTGCATAAAAGAGCATTAAATAAGTATCATTCAGGTGGCTTATGGACCAACGCTTGTTGCTCCCATCCAATGCCTGGAGAAAGCACCTTGCAAGCAGCCCATAGACGCTTAAAAGAAGAATTGGGCTTTGATTGTCCATTGCAAAACCTATTTACACTTCGTTATAAAAGCAGCGTTGGAAACAACCTCATTGAAAACGAATATGACCATATATATAAAGGTATTTATGATGGCAACATTGAAGCAAATGAAGAAGAAGTAATGGAGTATGAATTTGTTGCTATGGAAGAATTGAAAAAAAGAATAAATACGGCTCCTCAAGAATTTACGGAATGGTTTAAATTAGCCATTCCTAAAATTGCCAATTAATAGAGCTTAGTGGTTATAGCAACCAATATCGTAGGGCGTAGTCCGTGTCTTGTCGACTAAGTCTTTAGTAAATTGATTTAACGTGACGCCCGCTCCTATGAGGGGAGAATTTACTTTTGGTACAAAATTGAGTGTACTTGGATTGGTAAATAATGGATCTAAATTGTACAAATTACCATTAAGTGTTACATAACTAGGTAAGCCTACTTGTTGCTTCAATAAACAATTAGAAAATTGTATAGTGCAGCTAGCTCCATTTTTTTTATTGATAAATACTTCGTCAGCAAGTGTACCCCAAAACAAACAGTTAGTAAAATTTGCATTCAAATTACCTGCAACATAATTTGTATTATCGATATCATAGTAATTCAATAAAGCTACTATCGGTTGATCTACATGACTTGTTTTGGCTAAAGTTTGTCCGGGTATGTTCAAAAAATTACAATTCATGAAAGTATAGGTACCTCCTTGCAGTATTGCTAAAACACTAGCGCTGCAATCATGTAATAAACAATTTTCAGCATATATTTCAGCTCCAAAACTTATAATACCGTAACCAAATGAATTTTTGATAATGGTATTTTTTAATGTCAATTGAGGAGAGCTGCTAAAAACAGAATCTGGATTTACTTGAATGGTAGCTGCAATAAAACTACCGGTTCCTAATTTAGTACTAGCACCCCCATTCTTAATAATAGCATATTGAATAATATTATTTTTACTAAATGACGTAAAATAAATGCCGCCCCATTCGCCGGGATAATCTTTACCTCCAAAATAAGCTCTATCTAATCGATCTCCTTGGAACACTACACTATCTTTTTTAGTGCCCAAAACAGCTAAGGTACCCAATACAAACAATCGCGAATCAGCATGCATATACACACGACATCCTGCTGGAATGGTAAGGGTTTGATTTTCATCTACCGCTGCATTATGGATAATAACATAGGGCTTATCTGTTTTCCAAGTTTGAGTTTGCAAGGTACTATCTACTATGTAATAGGCATTTTGGCCTCTTGCTTGTAAGGGCAATTCAAAAGTTCGATTATTGAAATTGACCACTATTTTATCCTCAACTAAGAATGGTGTATTGGCGTTATTTGGATCGATCGTTACCGTTGCAAAAATGTACATGCTATCCTTTGCTTGCAATGTTACATATTGCTCTTCAACACTAGCAATACCGTTAATATTTAATTTAAAAGGAGAGGTAGTACCTTGTTTTAGTTTTATACTATTTAATACAATCGATTTATCTTGAGGGTTATATATTTTTAAGGGCAGGGTAAAACTACCTTGGTTCGTAAACACCGTATCAAAAGATAAGGTATCTGTAGAAAACGTGATATAATCCTTTAGATCTAATACACTGGTTTTTTTACAACTCCAGAGTGACAGAACAATAATGATATATACGAAATACGAGCGCATGTAAGGAAAATAAGTCAATTCTATTTGCAAAAATAATCTATTGTTAGCATAACGAATAGGGAATATTAAATATTGTTTCTAAAAGTCAATTCGTACCTTTGCATACTAGAACAGTTATCATTGCCCTATGCATTGCATTAGTTTGCTTTCAGATTTCGGATCGAATGCTAGTTCGATTTCAAAAATAAAAGGTGTTTTATTACAACAAATACCTTCTACTCAGCTTATTGATGTATCGCATCATGTGAGTACGAATAATGTAAGTGAGGCTGCCTATTTAACTTTGAGTAATTACAAATTTTATCCTCAAAATAGCATCCATCTTATTTTAATAGGACTTTTTCAAGGTAAGCCTCCTGCCATTTTATTACATGTGGCTGATGGGCATTATTTTATTAGTGCCGATAATGAAATTATACCTTCTCTTTTTGAAAAAGATGTTATTAGCTCCTACAAAATAGCCACCCTAGAAAACGGTATTTTTATCACAGATTGGGTAAAGACAATTATTCCCATTTGTCAAGCTATACAATCGAATACCCTGGAGCTATCTAATTTTCCTATTGTTACAAATAACAACAAAAGCGTTTTTGTGCCATCCTTTGCGAAAGGAAACACTTTAGATTGCCATGTGCTTTATATAGATACCTTTGGCAACATCATCATTAATTTTACCAAAAAGGAGTGGGAAGAAAATTGGAATAAACGAAACTTCATTTTATCCTTTTCTAGAACTTCAGAAATACATGAGATAAGTACTGATTATCACAGCCATGAACCAGGCTCGAAAATTTGCAGATTTAACGAAGCGGGATTTCTAGAAATAGTTCAAATAATGGGGCATGCGGCCAATACCTTTGGATTAAGCGTATACAAAAAAGATCATTTGATTTATTTTACAATTAAACTTCAATTCAAATGATCATACGAATAGTAAAAATGCAGTTTAAAGAGGAGCATATTCCTGCTTTTCATCAATTGTTTAATGAACGAAAAGAACAAATTGCCTCCTTTGAAGGATGCCTTCGTGTAGATATGCTTCAAGATATTCAAGATCCCTGTATTCATTTTACATATAGCCATTGGATAAACGAACAAGCTTTGACAAGTTATAGAGCTTCTTCTTTTTTTGAAGAAACTTGGACAAAAACAAAAGCGCTATTCGAAAATAAAGCAGAAGCTTGGAGTACTATTATAAAATAAAAGAGACGCAATTGCGTCTCTTTTATTTTAAATTTGTTTTTAACAACTGCATAATCTGATCTTGTCGTTGATCCGACACTTCTATCGTTTTGTTGGTAAAATTGATATCTTGTGCAGTTTGCAAGGGCACCAAATGCATATGTGCATGTGGCACTTCAAGACCAATTATAGCTACCCCACAACGCTTGCATGGCAATACCTTTTGAATAGCCTTTGCTATAGGTTTTGCAAACAGCATCCACTTACTCAACAGATCATCGTCGAGGTCAAAAGCATTATTAATTTCTTTTTTAGGTATAACCAATACGTGCCCCTCTACTAATGGGAAAGCGTCTAGTATGGCTATGAATTCATCGTCTTCGTCAATAATATGCGAAGGTATTTCTCTATTGATAATTTTTGTAAAAATGGAAGCCACTATAAAGAGATATTTTCAATAGTGAATTTTAAAGTTCCGCTAGGTACATTGATTTCAACTACTTCACCTATTTTTTTCCCTAACAACCCTTTACCTATAGGTGAAGTAACGGAAATCTTGCCTAATTTCAAATCTGCTTCTTTTTCAGAAACAAGAAAATACGCTATAGACTTTTTAGTGTTATGGTTGAGTACTTTCACCTTACTCAAAACCGACACTTTACTTAAATCAATATCTTTAGTGTCTAAAATACGTGCAGAGGCGATAGCAGTTTCTAATTGAGCTACTTTTGCTTCATGATGCCCTTGCGCTTCTTTTGCCGCATCATATTCTGCATTTTCTTTCAAGTCACCTTTTTCTCTTGCTTCGGCAATTTGTCTTGCTATTTCAGCTCTACCTACTGTTTTAAGTTGAGTAAGTTCTGCTTTCATTTGCTCTAAAGTTTCTTTTGAAACATAATTAATACCAGACATAGCTTATTTGTTTTGTTACAGAAAAAAATACAACGCTTTCTATGAAAGCGTTGTAGATATAAATATAATAAAAATTTTAGATTAGAAATTAAAACGAAGCGTAAAATTATGTACGCCATTTGCCGGTTGTTGAGTAGTTCTGAAAGAATAATCAATAGCAACTACAGGACCATCTTCGCCCAATTTGTGTTGCACGGTTAAGCCCGTACTTAAACCTGTATAAAAGCTATTATCAACATTTTGCTTTTCGAATCGGTAACCTAATCTGAACATCACTTGTTCTTTAAATCCATATTCAGCACCTGTAGTAATGTAGTCATTGATAAAAGAGTTCGACGTGAAACTACCCATTGCAGTTAAGCGATGTTTTGGTTTGTCGTCTATATTAGCTAATTTCTTTTTATCGAGATAAAAGTCGTAACCAATACCTAAAGCTAAGTAGGTTGGCAATTCGAATTTCTCTTGAGGAATAGATCTATTTAATTGATATTGGCTATATGAAGAAGCATCTGTGTTCACATTAAAACCAGCACCACTAAAACGCATTGTAGACCCAATATTTCTCAACGTGATTCCAAAGTGAAAATCATCGGACACATATTGAATACCAGTCTCAAGGCATATTGCGCCTGCTTTAATATTTTCTATTTGTTCAGAAACAAAAGTCATACCAGCACCTACAAAAATATTCTTACTAAATTCTTTAGAAAAGCCTACTGTTAAATTAAAAAACTGAGGTTTGAAAGATCCAATGCCACCATCTGGATTTGATGTACTTGTTTTTTGAATATCACCAAAGTTCATTGACATGATATTAACTCCCAATGTAGTGCCACCTTTTAATTTTTGAGCTAATGCTAAATTATTTACCGTGACATTAGAACCTCTCAAATACGTCATACTAGTGAAGCCTACTTCTGTTTTTTCGGCAGCTCCCAAACCAGCGATGTTTACTTTCATTGCTCCTATTCCTTTAACACAAGCTAAGTCTGCGCCAAAAACGCCGGTACTTGCACCCCAAGGATTAATAAGCAATTCCGTTGCACCAGCTTGTCCTGTTCTATCTTTATTACCAGCAAATGCATCTGCCATCATAAAGAAAGATGCAGTAAACAATGCTACTTGTAAATAGTGTTTTTTCATGAACCTAATATTTTGGTATTTTTTATTTCTTTATTTTATTAATAAGTTGTGATATCTAATGGACGCATTGCACCAAACCATCTAAGCACTGTTTCACCGATACCATCTGCTTTTACATGTATAAGATACATACCGCTAGCAATTGGTAAGCCTACATTATTTCTAATATCCCATTCTAAGAATGATTGGTTTGGATTATCTTTTTCCAAACGTTTAATTAAAGTTCCATCTAAAGAATAAATAGATACCGTTGCTTTTTTAGGCAAATTGGTAATTTTAATACGGGTATCTAATCTATTACTTTCATAATAATCTGCATAGCCATAATATGGATTAGGGACAGCGTTAATTTTATCTAATAACGCTTGCTTATCGGAATATGGATTTCCAACTTCATTTAATGCACTTGGCGCTAAACCTTTTGTAGAGAAAGCATACAATGGATTTCTTCCATTTCTTTCTGCAACGGTAACATCAGGCTTGTAGCGAGCATATGGACGGCGAACTCTAAAGCGCAATCTAGTTGTTGTTGGTATGATACCATCTTTAAATGACTTCAATTTGTAGCCATCATTCAACATAGTGGCACCGGTCCACAAGAACTTGTTATAAGCCCTATAACTCAATGCAGGAACTGGATTGTTTAGCAATTCGTTTTTAAACGCTTTACAAGAATCGTATTTGCTACTTAAAATATATACAAAATGACGTCCTCCAAAAATTGGATTTCCAAAATCATCTAGTGTTGTTGCAGTTGGGTTATAAATCAAATCTGCACCATTTTCTGATTTTTGATAAGAATCTTCTGTAAATACCACATTTAAGCGCTCTCCTGTTTCTTGGTTAACTGCATATCCTGGGAACCAAGACATTGCAGTATCCGCAGGATCGCTACTATAATATGGATTACCATTATTATCAACATATAATGAACGATGAGATCGTAAATCACTCACGCCCGTGCTTGATAATTTTTGAATTTTACCATCTGCTAAGGCAGCCTTTGGTTGCATCTCCAATACAACACAACGTGTCCATTTAGATTTGTCTGAAGTGAAGACTAAATCTACGCTTTGTAGATCATTTAAGCTGCGCATAGAGCTTTTCTTCACCATATTTAATCCACATGAATCAGAAACCCCATCATAAGCACCTAAAGAATAAGGAGCCCAAGTACCTTTTGTATTTAGATTATTACTAAACATTTTCTCATATACTTGATCTAATGTATCGTATTTATTATCAGAGAAACATTGTTTCGAATCGATGCTTTTACCACTTCTAATCCAGTTGAACATAGAAGAGTTCTCACCATCGTTTACACCTGCTAACCATGGTTTTGTAGGATCTTCAAAGGTTACATCTGAAGCGATATAGCCATTACCTTGATCTTGTTCATCATTAGGACGAAGAGTTTGTGCAATATTTACAGACAAGCCATATTTTTCTAAAATTTGCTCGTTCAATTTAGCCATATTTCTCTCTGAGTAAATGGTTACGTTATTTGTAATATCTACTAATCTCCATGAGCCCGAATCTGGAATAATACCTTTACTGGTATCCGTATAAGATCTTCCGGAGATATATAATTCCCAATCTGCTTTTTTCAATTTCAATGGATCAATAACTTTTACGTTTACTGGTCCAGCACCTGGTTTGTATACTAAATTAGTTGCTCGTCCATAATTTAATGCTTCCGCTTCTGATGCATCACTTAAATCCAATGCATTACCACCGTTTCCGATTCCTTCAATGCGTTTAATAATAACACCAGAACCATAAGCAGCATTTAAAACGGTACCCATATCACCATTTGCTGGATTAGGCATAGCGCTAACAACAGGAATTGAAATTCCACCAGCGCCTTTTGCACTTTCTAAATAAGCAATAGTTTGAGTAGAATCAATGCGTTTTGGATTTGGATCAAAAGCAGCAAATTGGTTATACGCATAGGCTACCGCAACGAAATAATAGTTTCTGTAGTTTACTAAACTTTTATTTTGGCCGCTTGCAAATGCATCTTGAGTGACTTCAAAACTGTGACTAATGCCTTGATTAGCTCCTTTTACTTTAGTTATAGCGTTCCAAGAGGTATCACTTACATCAATATTTTTATCATAGTTAACAATGGTAGAAATGCCATTTTTTAGATCGCACTGGAATACTTCCTGAGCGATATCTGTATTAACTTCCCCTTTGCTATTGATAATATCTGCTGCCGTAGTAGTAGGATATTTAACTTGGAAAACGCGATATCCTTCAAATTTATATAAAGAATCAGCAGCTTTTATTGCTTTTGCTCTTCCAGAAGCAACACGATATTTAGCATTAGAATCATAACCGAATTTCTCACCAAAGTTGTTACTAATAGAGTCATTCACTAAGTACATGATTAATTTTTTGTCCATCTCACGGATTACTAATCTTGGAGCTTCAGGACCTTCAACAACTTTAAAGCCGTTGTCAAATAATCCTTGTGCTAAATCATCCGCTGCTCTAATTTTTCTAAAATTAGCAGCCGGACAACCAGATACATCTGCTGTCCAAACGACTCCAATAGTAATATCATTACTTGTTCCTGGTTCTAATACGAAAGGACCAGAAGAGTGAATAAAACGTCTGTCTCCGGCATATCCTCCAGTTGCATTACAACAGTTACATTCAGTCCATTCTACTTTACCTAAATCACCTGTAAATAAAAATTTAGTATCCGGACCAGCGCCTGTTCCATTTGCAGGTAAACAACTTGTTCCAGGTAAATAGTCGTTATGGAAATGTGTTCCATTACGCATAGATCCCGTCATGTAATTATAAATCTGAATACCATTTGCTGGATTACCAAGATTTGGAGAATTATCATTGTTATAATAGGTAAATGCTTCCATAGATAATTTTCTAGAAGTATCTAAACCGGTATAAGGGCTTTTGTATTTCTTTACTGGGCCTACAAAGAAATCTACTCCAACCATAGGAGCTTTAGCACCATATGAATTTACCTGACCGTCACCATCAACTGTTTTAGAGTTATATAAAATACCTAAACCACGAATGGTATCACAACCAATATAATCATCTTGAAACCAACCTAAATCGGCATCTGTCCAAGTAGAAACATAAGTGCTATCTAAGGTTAGATTTCCTCTATTCCACATTCTGTAATTGTAGAAGGTAGCGTCGTTCATTGCATCTTTAGTAGTAAATGCAAATGCACTAGCTTGGATTTCTAATTTAATGGCATCCGTATTTGATTGTTGTTTGCTATTTCCAGCATCATTAAATACCCACCAAATATATTGGTCCCCATCGATTTTTGGATAGTCCCCTTTAGTAGCATCATATTTGCCATCATTATCTACGTCTACAAAATTAGCATAGGTATTGGACAAATAAGTTGATGCAAGGCCTAAATTGTTACCACTAGTACCGGTAGCATAAATATTTCCTTTTGCAGGCCATTTTAAAATGCTTTCATATCTTGGGTCTGTAACGGGCGCAGATGGATTAGCACGTTTCATTTCTACGAAGGCAATGATATCTGATTTATTTACTTTCCAAAATTTATCCCAATCAGAGCATGTTGCCGCTGTAATAGTACCACCAGCATTTACATCTAAAGGACCAGGCCAATAGTCGTTACCATCTTGACGATAGGTTTGCGCAGCTACTTTTAATTGTTTTTGTGCATCATAACCACCAATCCATAAAGAACCTGCAAATAGGGAGTTTTTCTTAGACCCTTTTGGCACTTCATAACGTGCTTCTCCGGTACCATTATCCCACCACATATCACCACCGGTCATCAAACGAGCTCGAACATTATTGATATCTAAATCGATACTTGCTTCAGCAGGTTTACAACCGCCAGTAGTTTTCAATAATTTCTGACGATATCCATTATATCCAGCATTTGGACGAGCAAAGGCTGAAATATTAAATACCACTAAAACTAGTAAACTTAAGCTAAGTAGGTTTTTTAAACGTATCATATTGTAACTATATTAAAAAAGTTGAATTAAAAATTAAAGTTAATACCAATATTGATTCTTCTTGGTAAGTTCACAGAACCCGGATTAACCATACTATAATTGTATAAGTCTATATAAGAAGGAGCATAAGTGGAGTTTGCAATTGATTGAGCACCTGAAGTTGATGTTAAATAACCATCATCATCCGTTCTGCCGGTATATCCATATACGCCTAAAACATCTTTAATATTCAATAAGTTGGTTACGTAAACAAATGCATTCAAAGCAATTCCTTGTTTCAACAATCCTTTTGAAGTTGTAGCTTTTTTAGTCAACATAAAGTCTTTATCAAAACGAATATCCATCATGAAGTGCCATGGTAAACGTGAACCATTTACTCCGCCATTTACAATACTAGAAGCTGCTTGCACATAGGATGTATAAGGCTCACCACTTCTTGCACGCATTACTAAGTTAAATCCTGCATTTTCTAAGAAATGTTTTCCTGCCAATACGGGACCTTCTTTATCTTCATAGCGATAGTCGATATTTGCTACAATGTTATGTCGAGAATCGTAAGACAAAGGTGTTACATAACGTAAGTTAGGCAAACTTGCTGCAATGAAATTTTGTAATAAACCGCCAGAAGAAATATAAGACGAACCACCATTAGCAGAATTGGCATTAGAACCTGTTCCTTCTGCAAATTGAAGCGTGTAGTTTAAGTTCATTCTTAAATGACCTAAACGTCTTAGATCATATTTCATAGACACCCCTTTGGTAGTAGAGAAGTCTCTATTGCCATAAGTATAATAGGTTATAGGATATGCATACAAATAAGGACGTACTTGAATCATATCTTTTCTTTCTTTATAGAAGAAACTTAATGTCAAAGCTGAATTATCCGTTAATTTTTGTTGGAAACCCATTTCATAATCAATCAATTTCTCGGGTTTTAAATCTGGATTATTGATTACTTGTTGCGCATTTTGCGACATCGTAAAATAATCTAATGGAGAGGTAAATACATTTGATTTAGGACGTTGTACGATTAAATCGTAGTGCGCATAAAACAATGCTGAAGTAGAAATTGGGAAAGAGAAAGAAATACGTGGCGCAAGATTAATTTGCGGTTTGTAATCGGTAAATGAATTGTTAGGATCATAACCTGTAGAATCCATTTTAATGGTATTCTTAGGAATAAATGGTTGAGGATCTTTACCACCACTATATGATTTTAAAGAAGAAGGATCTTCTACAATTTTACCATAGGGATCGTACCAAACATCTCCTTTTCTATATCCAATTACAGAAGGATCTGAAGAGCTAGCATCGTTTACATAAACTACATAGTCGCCACCGATATTGGAAGGATGCACACCATTGTTGTAAATATTTTTAGCACCCGCTACTTGATCTTTTGTTAAGCCAGCATAAAGCGTATACGGATCTTTCAATACTTTAGTATTCGCATCATATCTATCTACACGAAGACCCACATTGAACAACATATCTTTATACTCAAACTTGTCTAATAAATAACCAGCGATATAGTTTGGTCGGAATGCCCCTACTTCACGTGAGAAGTATTTGTTTCCATTAACCGTATAGGTTTTTGTAAAGAAGTCATTAAAGTTAACTTGACCTGTTAATTTATTACCTAAATAATCATAACCATAAGCACTAACTAATGGATTACCACTATTCAATAATTCGTCAGGTGAGAACATATTTAAGTTGAACGTAGAAGGATCTAAAACATCTACATTTAAGAAATCTTGACCTTTAGTATTTAAACCTAATTTTCTTCTTAAGTTATAATCAAATAAAGATTGGTCTTTTTGAACAAATAAACGATTATAGATTACGGTATCCGTTAAGCCTGGTGTTACTACTCCATTTAAAACATCTGATTTAGAGTAACGTTTACCACCTACTAAGAAAATTGGATTGTCCTTGTCTAAATTAGACATATGCTTGTTAACTAAAGAACGCATTAATTGCCAGATAGATCCAGACCCAGAAGAGGTTCCTTGATAAGCTGCTCCTTGCGCTGAATAACCTCTCTCTGCACGTTGTTGGTAGTATAAACCAAATTCAATAGCATGTTTTGTTTTCTTAGGTTTAAATTCAAAGGAGGCATCTACACCAAAAGCAAACTGATCTACACGAGCATAACCATATCCATTATAGTTATAACCTACGTTAGCAAATTTACCATAGGTATAAAGTGGCTGGTCGCCATTCAACATACCATTACCATTTCTAATTTGTGCAATTGTTAATGGTTGGTTGGTGGTTAAATTAAAATATTGAGAAGTATAATTTGCCAACATAGGATTAACCTCTGCACGTTGGAAGCTTAAACTTTTTGGCACGTCATAGGTATACAAACCAACCAATGTTCTTTTGGTAGCTGTATCTATTGTATTAGATAAATAGAACGGTTGATTTTGAATATCAAATTTACCTACATAACCATAGTTGAATAGATCTTTCTTAAGATCATTTCTTTGTGTAGTAGAATAGTCTACTTGATAATCTGCTTGTACCGTGTAATATGCATTTGAAATTAACGCATTTTTTTGCTTATCATTATTATTAAAACGTTGCGTGAAACGCAAATAAGTTCTACCGGTATAGTTAATAGAATTAGGCATTGCAGTAGGTGCTAGCAATGCAGTTCCTCTGCTATAGGCTCTAGAATTATCATACGAAAAAGTAGTTCCCCAAGTAAGATTGGTATTATCATTTATTTGGAAATCTAATTTTTCATTTAAACGAAATGTAGATGCCGTTGCATTCAAACGTTTTTTAGAATATAATAAATCTTTGTTGGTAATATACTCAGATGCATAGTTTAAAATCGTATTGCCACCTGATGATTTAGGACTAACTCTTAAAGGGTTTTGTTGAATATAGCTCAAAACCTCATCTTTTACTTGATATGTACCATAATAACTTGGGCTGTTATCTTGATCATATTGATAATCCGCACCTACTCTAAAACCAATAAGTGGTTTCTTTTTAAAAGTGCCATCTTCCTGTTTTACTTTTTGCGCAAATAAAGGACCCGAAAGATCAAAATTCAATAGGTTGTTATTATATCCATCTATAGAATGCTGAACGATACCGCCACCACGAACATTAGAAGTAATACCTTTTGTAGTAATATTGATAACACCCCCAATCGCATCTCCATAACGTGCAGAAATACCAGAGGTTAATACTTGCATTTCTGAGATAGAGTTTTGAGATAAGTTAGTACCTCTACTACCTCTTACTTGCACCCCATCAATGATGTATAAGGTACCTTCACTTCTTGCACCACCAATGCTAATAGCTGCGCCACTTTTTTGTTGATAGGTATTAGGCGAAGCCGTAGATACCATATCTTGTGTATTACGAGTAGGTAATTTTTCAATTTCTTTTGAAGTTAACACACTGGTACTACCTGGACTAAATTTATCAATCAATGGTTTTTTGTAGGCAACTACTTTTACTTCTTTACCCGTAACCCCTTTCTTTTCTAAATTAAAAGTTAAGGTAGTTGTTTTATCTACACTCACAATAACACCAGAAATCTCGGAAACTTGGTACCCCGGATAGGATACGCGCACATTATAAGAACCTGCGAAAATAGCGCGGATATTGAATTTACCGTCATCATCGGTAACAGCACCCCCTTTTTTAAGTTGGCCTTCAATAACCTCTACATTTGCACCAATAACCGTGATCCCTTTCTCGTCTTTTACCTGACCAATGATATTACCAGCTTGCGCTATAGCAAGTTTAGAAACAGATGCTAATAATACCACCAATAATAAACGCAGTGTATATTTCATATTCTTTATTAAATATATGTTAAGTAATAGTTGGTAAAGATAAAAAAATCTGTTAAAAAGCAATAAAATTTGATAATTTAATTTTAAAGCTAACTTATTGATAATTATACTAATTTAAGTTTTTGTGCAAGTACTAGACTCATTTTATCAAGGGCTTCATGACTATACCCAGCGATATGGGGTGTAATCAGTACCCGATCATCTGCTAAAAGGCTATTAAATAAGGTTTTTTGTTGTTCATTCATATTAGAAAGAGGCTCCGTTTCCCAAACATCAAAACAGGCTTGCTTTATTTTACCCTTTTTTAGACCAATGGCTACCGCCTCCGGGTCTACCACATTGCCTCTAGAGGTATTCATCAACACAATTGGTTTTTGAAAATTGCCTACAACTTGTTCGTTAAATAAGTACTTATTTTCATCACTTGCAGGCACATGATAGCTTATAATATCTGCTACTTCATAAATATGCTGCATGTTTTCTTGGGCTTTTACATAATCTGGATAGCTAATTGCTTGATTGTTATCATAAGCTAAAATAGACATGTTAAAAACAGACAATTTATGAGCCAATGCACTTCCCGTATGGCCAAATCCAATAATGGCTATTGTTTTACCCTCTAGCTCAAAGCCTCTATTGGCCTCTCGCTCCCATATACCTTGGTGCAATTCGTTGTTACTTTTCACAATTTGCTTTGACAAACCTAATAACATACCCAATGCATGCTCGGCAACAGCATTGGCATTACCCTCCGGACAGCTAACGCATACCACCCCTTTTTGTGCAGCATAGGGCATATCAATTATTTCCATACCCGAACCCATTCTGCCTATAAATTTCAACTGAGCTGCCTGATCTAATAATTTTTTATTGATTTGCAAACGGGTAGAGGTTATAATACCTTCATATTGAGCCACCGTAGCTAATGCCTCTTGTTGCGTAATATCCAAAGCGAAAATACATGCATAGCCTGCTTTCTCTAGTGCTGCTATCAAAACAGCATGCACGGGGGCAGCAATTAAAACTTTGGGCATCTTATTGGTATGTTTTATGTAAGTACAAGAAATCTTCAACACTCAATTGCTCAGCACGCTTTTCCATCATAGGATCCAATAAAGCACTAGGCTCCAGCGTACCTTTCAGTGCATTACGCAATGTTTTTCTTCGTTGATTAAACGCAGCTTTCACTAATTGCTTGTACTTCTTTTTGTCATGCACAGCAATAGGATCTTGTTTGTGCGTAAGTTTTATAACGCCCGACATCACTTTGGGAGGTGGTTTAAAACAACCTGGCGGCACGTCAAACAAATATTCGATATCAAAAAAAGTTTGCATCAACACACTCAAGATTCCATAAACCTTTGATCCGGCTTTGGAGGCGATGCGTTGCGCCACTTCTTTCTGAAACATGCCAATAACTTCATCTATCTTATCTTCCCAATCATACACTAAAAACATGATGGGCGAAGAAATATTATAGGGGAAGTTGCCAATAATTGAAAAGGGTTCCTCAAAAGGCTGAGCAGCCTTCAATACATCTTGATGAATGATCTTATCTTCTAATTGTGGGTAGGTATGTTTTAAATAAGCTACTTTTTCATCATCTACCTCAATCAATTTTAAATCTATATCCTTCCAATTTAATATATACTTCGTTATAGCACCCCCACCTGGACCAATCTCTACCAATCGCATGCCAGTCGTATGTCCAATTTGAGCCACAATTTTTTTACACATTTGCTCATCATGCAAAAAATGCTGTCCCAAGCTCTTCTTTAAGGTATATTGCATGTGTTGGTTTGAAATTTTTACAAAAGTCAATAAAATAAGTAAGAAACAAGTAGATCCTTCGCATTTTTTTATGAAAATAATATGATGCGCTCTAAATTATCTTAGTTATTTTTGTTATTCTAAAACTAATAACCATGCAACTCAAATTTAGCAATGCTACTAAGCACCCATACGAAATTATTTTAGCGGATGATAAAAACTTAAAACCGCTCAATAAACTTATTAGCAAAAAAGAACACGATTATGTTGTAAAATCAAAATCCAATGAACAAACTATAATAACGCTAAATAGATTAGATAGTCTTAAAATTGTTGTACTCATTAAGCAAAAGAAAAGTAAAAGCGATACCGATGAGGCTATTCGTAAGCTAGGCGCTAGTGTGCAATCAATTTTAAATTCCCATAAAGCAAAGCAAGCATTCATTCAATCTACCTGCGCCGCTAATAATGTTTCTTATCTTTTTGCAGAAGGCTTATCATTGGCTAACTATCAATTTTTAAATTATAAATCAGATGCAAAAAAACTAACGCACAGTTTAACGACCTTGTTGTTTTCTAAAAATAGTTTTACTGCTACCGAATTAAATCAACTTGATATTTTAAACAAAGCCATAAGCAAAGCAAGAGATTTAGTGAATGAGCCATTGCAAACGCTTACTGCTACCGCTTTAGCAGATGCTTTCAAAACTATGGGCAAAGAAGCCGGTTTTAAAGTAACTGTTCTTAACAAAGAGCAAATCACCAATGAGAAAATGGGCGGCATTTTAGCAGTCAATAGAGGTAGTATCCTCCCACCCACTTTTTCCGTTATGGAATATAAACCTAAAAATGCGCAAAACAAACAACCTATCGTTTTAGTAGGCAAGGGTATTGTGTATGATACGGGAGGCTTAAGTTTAAAACCTACACCAGCATCTATGGATAGAATGAAAAGCGACATGAGCGGATCGGCTGTTGTAAGTGCTACTATCTATGCTGCATCTTTACTTCAACTTCCATTGCACATCATTGCATTAGTACCTGCTACCGAAAATAGACCCGGCGAAAACGCCTATGTTCCAGGTGATGTTATTACTATGTATAGCGGAAAAACTGTAGAAGTTTTAAATACCGATGCTGAAGGAAGACTGGTATTAGCCGATGCATTACATTGGGCAAAACGATATGAACCAGCATTAGTAGTAGATTTTGCAACCCTTACTGGTGCAGCAGCAGCAGCCATAGGCGATGTGGGTATCGTTTGTATGGGCAACGCTGAGGAGAGCACTAAACTTGCATTGAAAACCGCTGGTGCAAATCAATATGAACGCTTAGTTGAATTCCCTATGTGGGATGAATATGGCGATATGATTAAAAGTGATATTGCTGATTTAAAAAATATTGGCGGTCCATACGGGGGCGCTATTACTGCAGGTAAATTCTTAGAACATTTTGTTGACTACCCTTGGATGCATTTTGACATTGCAGGTGTTTCTCTAAACATGAGTAAGAAAGGATACCACCCAATTGGAGGCACAGCCTATGGCGTGCGCATGATGATGGATTTTTTAATGCATTATACAATCCAGAAATAATACGCTACTTTTAACCACAAATTAAGACGCATCAACATGAATGAAAAACCAATAATAGGTATTACTACAGGTGATTTAAATGGAATAGGATTAGAAGTGATTATTAAAACACTTTCCGATACGCGTATAGTAGATCGATGCACACCTGTTATATTTGCATCTAATAAGGTTATCAATTATTACAGACGAATAGCAGCCGATAGCCCTTTTACCTTTAACAGTATCAAAGATTTTTCTAAAATCAATAATAAACAGATCAATATTTTTAATTGCTGGGAAGAAGAAGTAGGCATGCAACCAGGTGTACTTACAGATTTAGGCGGTAAATATGCTGTTCGCTCGTTAACCGTAGCTGCACAATGCTTAAAAGACGGACAATTAGATGCTTTAGTTACAGCGCCCATCAATAAAGCAAATACGCAAAGCAATGACTTCCCTTATACCGGTCATACTCCTTATCTAAAAAATATATTTTCTGCAAACGACGCTTTAATGATTTTGTATAAGGACAATTTTAGAGTTGCGCTAGCTACCGAGCATATACCTATTGCTGATGTAGCTAAGCATATCACTAAAGAGTTGATCAATGCAAAATTGCAAACGCTTCGTCAATCGCTTCAAAAAGATTTTGGCATCGACAAGCCAAAAATCGCAGTTCTTGGCATGAACCCACATGCTGGTGACAACGGCACCATTGGTAAAGAAGAAGAGCTTATTTTAAAACCAGCAATCGACACCTTATTTCAACAAGGGCATTTAGTTTTTGGTCCCTATAGCGCAGATGGTTTTTTTGCAAGAGGCTCTTACAAAGAGTTTGATGCCGTATTAGCCATGTATCATGACCAAGGACTTGTTGCATTTAAAACAATTGCACAGGGCGAAGGGGTTAACTATACAGCTGGATTAAGCAAAGTAAGAACATCTCCCGATCATGGAACGGCCTTTGATATCGCAGGCAAAAACGAAGCAGATCCCACTTCTTTTAGAGAAGCATTATTCAGTGCAATTGATATTATACAGCAACGCGAAGAATACGCAAGCAATACTGCCAATCCATTACGTAAAGCCAAAATTGAAGTAGAACGAGGCGTTGTGTAAAAATTAAACTATGTTAGAATACAAAAAAATTACCTTATCAAACGGATTGCGTTTTTTATATCACGAAGATAGAACCACCCCTATGGTGGCGCTCAACGTTCTTTATGATGTAGGTGCCAGAGACGAAGACAAAGAACGTACTGGTTTTGCCCATCTTTTTGAACACCTCATGTTTGGTGGCTCTATTAATATTCCAGAATATGATACGCCCCTTCAAATGGCAGGTGGGGAAAATAATGCCTATACAACCAACGATATTACCAACTATTATATTCAATTACCCGCCGAGAATATAGAAACGGCTTTTTGGTTGGAAAGTGATCGAATGCTCTCTTTAGCTTTTAGCGAAAAGAGCTTAGATGTACAACGAAAAGTAGTATGCGAAGAATTTAAAGAACATTATATCAATAAACCCTATGGTGATGTTTGGAAACACTTACGCGCACTCGCCTACCAACAACATCCTTATCAATGGATGACCATTGGTAAAGAACTTGCACATATAGAGCAAGCACAATTAGAAGATGTAAAGGCCTTTTTTAAAAAACATTACAACCCTCAAAATGCGGTAGTCTGTATTGCAGGCAATTGCTCATTTGATGAAGTAGTAGCGCTTGCTAAAAAATGGTTTGAACCCATACCTACTGGCGAAAAATATATTCGCAATATTGCACCAGAGCTTACGCAAACTGCAGCGCGCCATCTGGAAGTGCATGCCGATGTGCCTTCCGATGCCTTATACATGGCATGGCATATCGCTCCAAGATTAGATCCATCGTATTATGCGACAGATATTATAACGGAGATCATGGGGCATGGCAATGCTTCTAGACTGTATCAGAAATTAGTGAAAGAACAACAATTATTTTCTTCTATTCAATGCTATCATACCGGCAGTGTTGAAGCTGGCTTGTTAGTCATTGACGGTAAAATTAGAAATGACCAATCTATCGAAGTTGCTTATGAAGCCGTTGAAAAAGAAATTGCCTTATTGCTTGCAGAGGGCATTAGTGATTTTGAGCTTACCAAATCAAAAAATAAATTAGAGGCTATGATCGTTTTTGAAGATATGCAATTACTATCTAGAGCGAATAATTTAGCATTCTATGAACTATTAGGTGATGCAGAGAAAATAAATCAAGAATGGGATCATTATAATGCTGTTACTAAAAAAGAATTAATGCAAGTAGCACATCGCATTTTTATGCCCAATAATAAAAACACCTTGTTTTATAAAAGAAAATAATGGGTCCGAGTATATCTGTTGTTATACCTACTTATAAAGGAAAAGCTTTGTTGGCTCAAAACTTGCCGAGTGTCTTTCATGCACTAGAACAAGCTACTACTATATTTGAAATCATTGTAGTTGATGATGCTTCTCTCGATGATACTGCAGCATTTTTACAAGAACACTACCCCTCTATAAAATTGCTAAGCAATGAAACGAATAAAGGGTTTTCTCCAACAATCAATAAAGGTATTTTTGCTGCACAATACGAATGGGTATTATTGCTGAATAATGATGTAAAATTATTACCTACTTATTTTACTGTTTTAATTCCTCATTTAGAAAACAAAAATTGCTTTGGCATCATGGGTAAAATCATTGGCTATGACAATGATGTATTACAAGATAGTGCCAAATATCCTAAATGCACTTTATTAAATATCAATGGCACAACCAACTATCAATTTGTAAATGAAACGCAGCGCAGCGCTATATACACCTTTATGCTTTCTGGAGCCAATGCGCTAGTGAATAGAGAGAAATTGCTTTTACTCAATGGCTTTTGCGAATTATTTGCTCCCTTTTATTGGGAAGATGTAGACCTTTCTATTAGAGCTTGGAAGATGGGTTGGGAGTGCTTATATGAACCTAATGCTATATGCAGGCATCCGGCTTCTACCACCGTAAAAAGCAATTTCAAAAAAAGACAGACGGCCATAATTGCTAACAGAAATAAGTTACTCTTGCATTGTATTCATTTAGATACGGCTGCATTGATCTTATATCACTTCAAACTTTTAGGCAAATCTATTTTTGCTTTGTTACGATTGAATTTTTCTTTTTTGAAGAGTTGCTATTTATACCTCCAACTAATACCGGAGGCTATGAAAACAAGAACAGCCATTAAGCAATTACAAGCTGCACAACATCAAAACAATACCCTATCTGATTGCTATCAATTTATAAAAAAGAGTATTGGCGAAGAAGCGATTACTTTGTTTTAATTGGCTTATTATAAATACGCTTCAAGGTATAATAGGCTTTCTTTTTAGCCCCGTAGTAATCTATTATACTCCAACTAATAGCTGGCCAACAATCATTCCATTGCCAAACTAAAGAACCCATACAGTAGGGTGCAGCATAGAGCTGAGTCGTTGCTGCTAAAGCTACTGCCTTACTTTGTAATTGCTGTGTAGCTTGAATATACGTATCGAAACTTGAATACGTCAAATTTTCTTGTTTCAAATAGGCATTAATGGTAGCAAAACCAGTTGCGTGTTTTTGATGAGCTAACAATGCAGGAGCAGCAAGATGTAAATCCTTGTTCGATAAAAATTTTATCAAACTTTTTTTATTGGGAACGCTTTGCATACCATACTCACTCATAAAACGAGGTACCTTTTTAGCATAGGTACTAATGGGCTCCATGCCCCACCATACACCCCAATAATGCATATCGCCGGTATATTCACTCGTATCATTGCCCCACCCTATTTTTGGTGAACTAGCGATATAAGGTCGATCATCTAATTGATGTATCAATGCTGGTATTTCTTTTTCAAAAAACAATTGATATGCATTCCATAATTCTTTTTTACTTGCATCGGACAATTGATAAGATTTAGTCCAGCCCCAATTATGCCAAGCTTCATCAATTTCATTATTCCCACACCATAAAACAATGCACTGGTATTTACGCAAGCGTTTAATATTATCTTTCAATTCAGCAAAAACAGATTGCTTAAACGAGGAATCGCTCGGATACATAGCTCCTGCAAACATCAAATCTTGCCAAACATAGATGCCTAAAGAATCACACAATTGGTAAAATATATCTTGTTCATAAATTCCTCCTCCCCATACGCGCAGCATATTGACACCTGCTTGTTTGGCCGCCACTAATAAATGTCTGTAACGATCATGACTTATAGCTGGCAAAAACATATCGGCTGGCACCCAATTAGCGCCCTTCATAAAAACAGCTTGCTTATTTATCTTAAAGTAAAAACTAGATCCAATACTATCTGCTTGTTGTATTAATGCTACTTTGGGATGCTTCGCTATAACTTGCTCTTTTTCTTCGCCTTCCACAATAGTTACTGGTTTCCAAATACCAAGGGTGAGTATACGCGGAGCAAAATCCCAACCAAATTGATATTGCGCTTTTCTTACAAAGTTGCGTGTATTTTCACAAGGTAAAACGGTAGGATATTGTTTTGCTATGCTATCGGCTCTTTGATCAACATTATATAAAACAACTTTTAGCACATTGTTTTGAAGTTTTACTAATTTACTAATATCAAACTTCCAAGTTCTAAACATATTATCGGCAGTACCAAGCAATATGTTGTTAAAGTAAATAGCCGCATAGGTATCAATACCTTCAAAAATTAATTGAATGCGTTTTTTAGTATGCACTTGAACCGGATAATCAAACTGTGTTTGATAGATCCAATTCGTTTTTCCAACCCATTGAATGCTATCAACATTTGTTGACCAATAAGGATTGGGTATTTTATGATGCCGAAGCAAATCTTGCTGTACCGTACCGGGTACCTGAGCAGAAAAATATTGGGTGCTTCCTTCTTTGCAAAAACGCCAATGCATCTTTATTGTTGCTTGTGATGTAGAAGCAAAACAACAATAACAAAAGAAAATAAAAATGATTTTATATATAGGCATACTTATATGATACCGGCAGTTCTCCAAACAGCCAACTGTTCTTCCCAACGCCATGCGGTTTCCATCATTTGCTCAATCGAATACGCACACTCCCAATTTAAAATAGTACGCGCTTTGGTGCAATCGGCATAAACGGCTTCTACATCACCTGGTCGGCGAGGGCCTAGTTCGTAAGCAAGTGATCGACCTGTTACTTTTTCAAACGCATGAATTAATTCTAATACACTCACGCCATTTCCACTACCTAAATTATACATATCAAAATTAGGTGCTGAAGTATGCTGCAAAGTATACTCAAGCGCTTTGGTATGTGCATGTGCAATATCCATAACATGAACGTAATCGCGAATACAAGAACCATCTCTGGTTGCATAATCATTACCATGCACTTGCATTTTTGCAATTTTTCCAATAGCAGTTTGCGTAATTACAGGTACAATATTCTCAGGCTTTTCTTGTAGATCGCCCAATAAACCAGAGGGATGCGAACCTACTGGATTGAAATAGCGTAATAAGCTAATTTTCATAGCGGGATGTTGCGCAGCTACATCTTTGCAAATAATTTCTCCCATTTGCTTTGTACTAGCATAGGGCGATTGTGCTTCTTTGATTGTTTCTAATTCGGTAACAGGTAAATGATCCGGATTCCCGTATACAGAACAAGATGAAGAAAAAACAAAACTTTTCACTTTATGTTTTGTCGCTTCCTCTAATAGATGCATTAAAGAAAGCAAATTATTTTCATAGTATCGTAATGGTTGCATCACCGATTCTCCAACCCATTTAAATGCAGCAAAATGAATAATGCCATCAATATTAGGTTGCTCTTCAAAAAGTAATGCGATACTTTTTTTATCTGTTAAATCTAGGGTGTAATGCGGAATATTAACACCGGTAATTTTTCTTACATTTTCTAATAATAACAAATAACCTCTCGATAGATTATCTACAGAAATAACTTCATGGCCATTATTGATTAA
>Ga0114980_10000505_pt1 | contig 28681 bp, 26 predicted proteins | sample S_140806_EF_Meta_FD_87018 | JGI IMG/M metagenome (GOLD analysis project Ga0114980, IMG submission 87018) | Freshwater microbial communities from Lake Simoncouche, Canada to study carbon cycling - S_140806_EF_MetaG | ecosystem: Environmental > Aquatic > Freshwater > Lake | place: Lake...
AGCGACACCTGCTCGTTCGGGCCTGCGCCGAAGCCGACGGCAGCGCCCGAGAACAGCTTGGCCTTCGAGGCCACCTGGGCGTGGATTTCCAGGCCCATGACGATTTCCCAGGAGCCGGTGCGGCCCTGGATGAGTTTGGAAGGAGAGGTCGCTGTGTCGTTCATGGCCCTGTCCTAGCGTCCAGTCGGCCGTGAGGAAAGTTCCGGTCTTGAGCGCGTCACGAAAAGCCGGTTATCTGGAGCCTCAATCCCGGAGAAAACCATGTCAAAGCTCGCTGCCGCCCTCGCCTCGATCGCCCTCGCCGCCGTCGCGGGCACCGCCCTGGCCCAGACCCAGACGCCGCCCCCGGCTGCACCGGCCACCGCCCGTCCGACCATCGCCAGCCCGGTCAAGGATCTGTTGGCTAATCCTCAGACCCTCGCGGTGATGGAAAAGCACCTGCCCGGCATCTCGCAACACCCCGCCCTGCCGCAGTTCCAAGATATGACCCTGGCCCAGCTGGCCCCGGTGTCGCAAGGCCGCCTGACGCCGGAAATCATCGCCGCGATCGATGCCGACCTGAAGGCTCTGCCGGCCGCCTAGGGCTTCCGGATCCCTCTCCTTGCGGGGAGAGGGACCTTTTCCTCACCACCACTTCTCCGGCCGGGCCACAAACCCGGCCGCGTCTTCCAGAGCGCTGGCCACCTGGAAGACCGTCGCCTCGTCCAGCGCCTTGCCGATGACCTGGAGGCCGAGCGGCAGGCCGGCCTTGTCGAGGCCCGCGGGCACTGAAATCCCCGGCAGGCCGGCGAGGTTGGCCGTCACGGTGAAGATGTCGTTCAGATACATCTGTAGCGGATCGATCTGCTTGTCTCCAAGGGCGAAGGCGGCTGAGGGGGTGGACGGCGTCAGGATGGCGTCGACCTTGTCCCAGACGGCGTCGAAATCCATGGCGATGCGACGACGGACCTTGAGGGCGCGGACGTAGTAGGCGTCATAGAAGCCGGCTGACAGCACATAGGCCCCGATGGTCAGGCGGCGCTGGACCTCCTTGCCGAAGCCCTCGGCACGGCTGGTCTCATACAGGTCGGCCAGTGAGGTCGTCCCCTCGGCGCGATGGCCGAAGCGCATGCCGTCATAGCGCGCCAGGTTGGACGAGGCCTCGGCCGGGGCGATGATGTAATAGGCCGGCAGGGCATATTTGGTGTGCGGCAGGCTGATCTCGACGATCTCGGCCCCGCCGGCCTTGAGCCAGGCCACGCCCTGATCCCACAGGGCCTGGATCTCGGCGGGCATGCCATCGACAACATATTCCTTGGGCACACCGATGCGCAGACCCTTGACGCCCTTGTTGAGGGACCGGGTCCAGTCGGGCGTTTCGACGTCGAGGCTGGTGGCGTCCTTCGGATCATACGAGCACATCGAACGCAGCAGGATGGCGGCGTCCTCGACCGTCTTCGTGATCGGGCCGGCCTGGTCCAGCGAACTGGCGAAGGCGACCATGCCGAAGCGGCTGGCGCGGCCATAGGTGGGCTTGATCCCGACCGTGCCGGTGAAGGCGGCGGGCTGGCGGATCGAGCCGCCGGTGTCCGAGGCGGTGGCAGCGAGGCAGAGGTCGCCGGCAACGGCCGAGGCCGAACCGCCCGAGCTTCCGCCCGGGGTCAGATCGGCGTTGGATGTCGTTGACTTCCAGGGGTTCACGACCGGACCGAAGGCGCTGGTCTCGTTCGACGAGCCCATGGCGAACTCGTCCATGTTGAGCTTGCCGAGCATGACGGCGCCGTCGCGCCACAGGTTGGCGGTGACGGTCGACTCATACGGCGGGACGAAGCCGCGGAGCATGTTGGAGCCGGCGGTGGTCTGGACGCCGTCGGTGCAGAACAGGTCCTTGATTCCCAGCGGGGCACCTTCGAGGGCACCGCCCTCCCCCTTGGCCAGACGGGCGTCGGAGGCGCGGGCCATGGCGAGGGCCTTGTCCGTGGTCTGGACCACGAAGGCGTTCAGGCGCGGATTGGCGGCGTCGATACTGGCGACGAAGGCTTTCGTGATCTCTTCCGAGGAGAAGTCGCGGGTCTTGAGGCCGTCGAGGGCGGCCTTGAGCGTGAGTTGGGTCAGGTCGGACATTCTATTCGACCACCTTGGGCACGACGAAGAAGCCGTCGGCGGCGCGCGGGGCGTTGCCGAGGACGTCAGCGACCTTGTCGCCGTCGGTGACGACGTCGTCGCGCAGGCGCATCGGCTGGGCGACATTGGAGGTCATGGGCTCGACGCCGGCGACGTCGACTTCATTGAGCTGTTCGATCCAGGCAAGGATGCCGTTCAGCTCGGCGGCGAGCGGCTCCAGCCGGTCTTCCGGGGTCTTGATGCGGGCGAGGTGCGCCACACGGCGCACGGTCGCGGCGTCGATGGCCATGCGGCCCTCCACATTATTGAACGCTGGGCGAAACCAGAACGGGCGGGATTAGCGTTCCAGCCCCGGTTTCACAAGGATTCTGACGCTACGGCGCGGGCGCGATCGTCACAGTGGCCGGACCGGTGGCGGTCGGGGGGGCATAAGGGGCCGGTGCGGCCTGTTGGACAGGCAGGGCGACCTTGCGGCTCTCGACCTGGGGGTCACAGGCGGACAAACCGAGCAGGACGACGAGAAAGGTCACCGGTTTCATGAGATGAGTCCCGTATCAGCGTTACCGCAGCTTGCACTTTGACAGGGCGGCTCGCCAGTCCTACCGCCACAGCGTGACAGTTCTATCGCTCGAAGACCTCGCCGCCTCGACCCCGCCGGGCACCCCCTGGCTGGGGCTGGATCTGGGTGAGAAGACCATCGGCGTGGCGGTCAGCGACACGACGCGCATGATCGCCAGCCCGCTGTCGCTGGTCCGCAAGACGAAATTCACCGACGACGCCAATGCCGTGCTGAAGCTGATGGACGGGCGCAAGGCGTCGGGGCTGGTCATAGGCCTGCCGTTGAACATGGACGGCAGCGAAGGGCCGCGGGCCCAGTCCTGTCGGGCCTTCGCCCGCAATCTGCAGCGGATCCGCCCCGTGCCGTGCGCCTTCCAGGACGAGCGGCTGTCCACCAGCGCGGTCGAGCGGTTCCTGATCGAGGAGCTGGACCTGAACCGCAAGCGTCGCGCCAATGTGGTCGACCGCACCGCTGCCGCCTGGATTCTGCAGGGCGCACTGGACCGGCTGAGGCCATGACCGCCCTGCTCACCGGCATTGTCCCGGTCTTCGCCATGATCGCCCTCGGCTGGGGGCTGAAATGGCGGAGCTTCCTGGACGATGACGGCTGGCGGGCGGTCGAGCGGCTGACCTATTTCGTCTTCTATCCGGCCTTCCTGATCCCGGCGGTCTGGCGCGCAGATTTTGCCGGAGGCGCGGCCGGCCCCGTGGCGGTGGCGACCGTGGCGGTGGCCCTGACCGTGGCCCTGCTGACGGTGCTGGCCAAGCCGATGCTGCGGATCAGTGATCCGGCGTTCACCAGCGTCTTCCAGGGCGTGATCCGGTGGAACGGTTTCGTCTTCCTGCCGGTCGCAGGCGCGGTGTTCGGCGAGCAGGGGCTGGGGATTGCGGCCGTGGCCTTCGGCGTGCTGGCGCCGGCGCTGAACGTCGTCTGTGTGCTGGTGCTCGCGCGGTGGGGCGCCGGCCAGGGCGGAGGCTGGCGGCTGGCCCTGTCGTCGCTGGCGCGCAATCCGATCATCTGGGCGTGCGGAACCGGCGCGGCGCTCAATCTGACCGGCGTAGCGAAACCGGATCTTCTGATGGGCGTGTTCGACCTGATGGGGCCGGGCGCGATCGCCCTGGGTCTGATCACGGCCGGGGCCGGCCTGAGTTTCCGCTATGCCGCGTCGAGACCCCTGCTGATGGTGACGGTGACCGTGATCAAGCTGATCGTCCTGCCGGTCGGGATGTATTGGCTGACCGGGGTGTTGGGCGGGGACAGGATGGCGCAGGGGCTGGCCCTGCTGGCCGGGGCCTCGCCTGGGGCCGCAGCCAGCTATGTCATGGCACGGCAGATGGGCGGCGATGCGCCCCTGATGGCGGGGGTTGTCGCCCTGACCACGGCGGTCAGCGCCCTGACCATTCCGATCCTGCTGGCGGTGTTCGGCTACATCTGAACACAGGATCTGAATACGGACGGCTTCCGTTCCGGCTCGCACGGCCCTATAGGCGGGCCTCGATGAGCCAGGCTGCCGCACTCACCGAACTGATTCTGGAGCGGCTGTCGCCGTTTCCGCGCAGCCATTTCCTGTCAGCCGGCGACCTGAACGCCGCGACCACCCCGCCCCTGCTCGATCTGGCCGACGCCTTCGTCGACTTCAATCGCCAGTCGTCCAAGTCCTTGGATCTGATGCGCGGCCGCACGGTCATGAACCTGTTCTTCGAGAACTCGACCCGCACCAGCGCCTCGTTCGAGATCGCCGCCAAACGGCTGGGTGCCGATGTGACGGCGCTTAGCCCCCGCAACTCGTCCACGGCCAAGGGCGAGACCCTGATCGACACGGCTGCGACGCTGAACGCCATGAAGCCCGACGTGCTGGTGGTCCGCCACGGGGCCTCAGGGGCCGCGGCCCTGCTATCGCAGAAGGTCGGTTGCGCCGTGGTCAACGCCGGCGACGGGCGGCATGAGCACCCGACCCAGGCCCTGCTGGACCTGCTCAGCCTGCGCCGCGCGTTCGGCGATGTCGGCGGGCTGACTGTCGCCATCTGCGGTGACATCGCCCACAGTCGGGTGGCGCGGTCCAATGTGTCGATGCTGTCGATGATGGGGGCCCGGGTGCGGCTGATCGGGCCGCCGACCCTGGTGCCGGGCGACGCCGACCGGTGGGGCTGCGAGGTCTTCCACGACATGCGCGAGGGCCTGAGGGGCTGCGACGTCGTGATGATGCTGCGGCTGCAGCTGGAGCGGATGGAAGGCGCGCTGGTGCCCTCGACCCGCGAGTATTTCCGCTTCTGGGGTCTGGACCGCGAGAAACTGTCCTGGGCCAATCCGGGCGCGAAGGTGATGCACCCCGGGCCGATGAACCGGGGCGTCGAGATTGATTCCGACGTGGCCGATGATCTGACCGTCTCCCTGATCCAGGATCAGGTGGAGATGGGCGTGGCGGCGCGGATGGCGGTGCTGGCAGCCCTGTCGGCGCGACTGGATGGAGCGACGTCATGAGCGCGCGCCCTTCCAATACCCTGGCCATCCTGAACGCGCGGCTGCTGGACCCGGCAACGGACTATGACGGTCCGGGCGCGGTGCTGGTCGAGGACGGGCGGATCATCGAGGTCATCCATGGCGGCGGCGCGGTCGCTCCGGCCGGCGTTACGGTCGTCGACGCCGGGGGTCTGTGCCTGTCGCCCGGCCTGATCGACATCCGGGTCAAGACCGGCGAGCCGGGTGCCGAGCCTAAGGAGACGCTGAAGTCGGCCAGTCTGTCGGCGGCGGCGGGTGGTGTGACCACCATCGTCATCCAGCCTGATACCGACCCGGCGATCGACGACCCGGCGATGATCGAGTTCATCCTGCGGCGCGGCGCGGCCCTCGGGCTGGTCAATGTGCGCGCGGCGGGGGCGGCGACGAAGGCGCGGGACGGAGTCCACATGGCCGAGCTCGGCCTGATGGATGAGGCGGGTGCCCTGTATTTCACCGACGTGGACCGGGTCATCGCCAACACCAGAACCCTGCAACGGGTGATGAGCTACGCCGCCGCCTTCAACGCCCTGATTTCCTGCCGCCCCGCCGATCCGTGGCTGAGCGAGGGCGCGGTGGCGACCTCGGGCGAGCTGGCCACCCGGCTGGGGCTGTCCTCGGCACCCGCCATCGCCGAACGCATCCAGCTGGAGCGCGATCTGGCGCTGGTCGAACAGACCGGCGCGCGGTTCCTCGTCGACCAGATCTCGACCGAGGGCGCGCTGGAGACGCTGGCCCGGGCGCGGGCCAGAGGGCTGGAGGTCGCCGCCTCGGTGTCGATCAACCACCTGTGCTTCAACGAAATCGACATCGGCGACTACCGCACCTTCTACCGGCTCGATCCGCCGCTCAGGCCCGAGAGCGACCGGCAGGCGCTGATCGAGGCGGTGCGTGACGGCCTGATCGACGCCATCACCAGCGCCCATGCCCCGGCCCCGGCCGAGGACAAGCGCCGACCCTTCGCCGAGGCGACGCCGGGCGCGGTCGGGCTGGAGACCCTGCTGCCGGCGGCCCTGACCCTGCACCATGAGGACGGGCTGGCGCTGCTCGACATCCTGCGCCCGCTGACACAGGGGCCGGCGACCCTGCTGGGTCTGGACACCGGCATGCTGGCGGCCGGAGCCCCGGCGGACCTGATCCTGTTCGATCCCGGCGCGCCGGTGGTGATCCAGGCTGACGCGCTGAAGAGCAAGTCGAAGAACTCGCCGTTCGACGGACGGCGATTGCAGGGCAAGGTCTTGCTCACCTTCGTCGGCGGCCGCATCGTACACGACACACGCTAAGAGGGAGCGAATCACTTGCAGGATCTGGTCGCACCCGCTCTCGGGACCCTCGCGCTCGCCGCGGTGGGCGGATACCTGCTGGGCTCAATTCCCTTCGGCGTGATCCTGACCCGTCTGGCGACCGGCGAGGATGTGCGCAGCATCGGCTCGGGCAATATCGGCGCGACCAATGTCCTGCGGACCGGACGCAAGGATCTGGCCCTCGCGACCCTGCTCCTCGACGCCGGCAAGGGCGCGGCGGCTTTCCTGATCGCCCAGGCGCTGTTCCCCGGCGTGCCGGCCATCGCCGCCGTCGCCGGCGGTGCGGCCTTCCTCGGCCACCTGTTCCCCGTCTGGCTCGGCTTTAAGGGCGGCAAGGGTGTGGCCACCTTCATGGGCTTGCTGCTCGCTGCGGCCTGGCCGCTGGGCCTGATGGCCATAGCGACCTGGCTGATCGTGGCGGTCCTGTTCCGCATGTCCTCTTTCGCTGCCCTGGTCGCAGCCCTGGCCTCGCCGCTGCTGGCCCTGCTGCCCCTGCCGCTGGCAGGACTGCCGGCGTCGGGCCCGGTGCTGGCCCTGGCGTTGGCATCCGCGATCCTGATCTGGCTTCGCCACCACGAGAATATCGCTCGCATCCTGAAGGGGACCGAGCCGCGAATAGGCGCGAAGAAGCGGTGACCCTGACGGACGCAGAGCGTTTCGCGCGCCTGCGTCTGGCGCGGACCGACCAGATCGGTCCGGTGACCTTTCGCCAATTGCTGGAACGGTTCGGCTCTGCCGGGCGGGCCCTTGAGGCCCTGCCCGACCTGACACGGCGCGGTGGCTCCCATGGGCATGCGATACCGCCGGTCGACGACATTGCCGCGGAGATGGAGGCGGGCGAGCGGATCGGGGCACGGCTGATCGTGCTGGGCGACGCCGACTATCCTGACATGCTGGCGGCCGTCGATCCGCCTCCGCCGCTGCTGTGGGCGCTCGGGGACGCGAGTTTGATGGCCCGCCCCTGTATCGCTGTGGTCGGGGCGCGAATCGCCTCGGCGGGCGGACAGAGGATCGCCCGAGGCCTGTCGCAGCAGCTGGGTGAGGCCGGTTATGTCGTGGTCTCGGGACTGGCGCGCGGCATCGACGCCGCGGCCCATGCCGGGGCCTGGCCGACCGGGACCGTGGCCGTGCTGGGCGGCGGGGTGGACGACATCTATCCGCCCGACAATGCCGACCTCTATGCGCAGATCGTCGATCGGGGCTGTGTGGTCTCCGAGAGCCGGATCGGCGCCCGGGCACAGGCGAAGGACTTCCCACGTCGCAACCGCATCATCTCCGGCCTGTCGCGTGGTGTGATCGTCGTAGAGGCGGAACTGAAGTCCGGCTCACTGATCACCGCCCGGCTGGCCGGCGAACAGGGCCGGGACGTCTTCGCCGTCCCCGGCTCGCCCCTCGACCCCCGGTCACAGGGACCGAACGAACTGCTGCGGCAGGGTGCCATACTGTGCGAGGGGCTGGAGGATGTGGAGCGGGCGTTCAACACCTTGCGGACCCTGCGCGAACCTTCACCCGCCAATCCCTTCGACGGCGCGCCCGACGACGTCGAGGCCGCGGTGATCGAACAGGTCGCGGCCCTTCTGTCCCCCACCCCGACCCCCCGCGATGAGCTGGCCCGCGCGCTGGGACTACCGATCGGGACCGTGGCAGCGGCCCTGCTGGAGCTCAATCTGATGGGCCGCGCCGAGCTTTTGCCAGGTGGTCTGGCCGCGACAGGATGACCCTGAATTCCAGCGCCGATTGACAGCAGCCCTCCCGCCAACCACGTTCCGCCCCCTTTCCGAGCCCGCGCAAGGCCCCCTTCCCGCATGAACCTCGTCGTTGTCGAGAGCCCCGCAAAGGCCAAGACCATCAACAAATACCTGGGCCCGAACTTCACTGTTCTGGCGTCCTACGGCCACGTCCGCGACCTGCCGTCGAAGGACGGCTCGGTCCTGCCTGACGATGATTTCGCCATGAGCTGGGAAGTCGACGCCCGCGCCTCCAAGCGGATGTCGGAGATCGCCGAGGCGGCGAAGAAGGCCGACCGCGTCATCCTGGCGACCGACCCCGACCGCGAGGGTGAGGCGATCAGCTGGCACGTGCTGGAGATCCTGACGAAGAAGAAAGCGCTGAAAGATACGGCCGTCGAACGGGTCACGTTCAACGCCATCACCAAGTCCGCTGTGCTGGAGGCCATGGCCAATCCGCGCCAGCTGGATATGGAGCTGGTCGAGGCCTATCTGGCCCGCCGAGCGCTGGACTATCTGGTGGGCTTCACCCTGTCGCCCGTGCTGTGGCGCAAACTGCCGGGCGCGCGGTCGGCGGGTCGGGTGCAGTCGGTCGCACTGCGGATCGTCGTCGATCGCGAGATGGAGATCGAGGCGTTCCGGCCCCAGGAATACTGGTCGGTCGAGGCCGATCTGGCCGCCGACAGCCCGCCCTTCACGACCCGGCTGGTCAAACACGCCGGCAAGCGGGTGCAGCGGCTGGACATCACCTCCGAGGCCATGGCCAGCGCCGCGCGCGATGCCATCAAGGCCGGTAGTTTCACGATCAAGTCGATCGAGAAGAAGCCGGTCAAGCGCAGCCCCTCGCCGCCCTTCACCACCTCGACCCTGCAGCAGGAGGCCGCGCGCAAGCTGGGCTTCACCGCCCAGCGCACCATGCAGGCGGCGCAGAAACTGTATGAGGGCGTCGACGATACGGGCGGCCTGATCACTTATATGCGGACCGACGGCCTGTCGGTCAGCCCGGAGGGCATCGCCCAGGCGCGGGAGGTCATCGCCGACCGGTTCGGCCCGGCCTATGTTCCCGAACAACCCCGATACTACAAGACCAAGGTCAAGAACGCCCAGGAAGCGCACGAAGCGATCCGGCCGACCAATCTGACGCGGCATCCGGACAGCCTGCGGCTCGAGGGCGACCTGTCGCGGCTGTATGAGCTGATCTGGAAACGGATGATCGCCAGCCAGATGGAGTCCGCCCGGCTGGACCGGACCACGGTCGACGTCGAAACGCCGGATGGCCAGACCGGCCTGCGCGCCACCGGCCAGGTCGTGGCCTTCGACGGCTTCATCGCGGTCTATGAGGAAGGGCGCGACGACAAGCCCAGAGACGGCGCCGATGACGATGACGACACCACCCGCCTGCCCGCGCTGAAGGAAGGCGCGGTCGCAAAGGTCGAGGCCATCCGTACCGACCAGCATTTCACCGAGCCGCCCCCGCGTTTCTCGGAAGCGACCCTGGTCAAGAAGCTGGAAGAGCTCGGCATCGGCCGGCCGTCGACCTATGCCTCGATCCTGACGACCCTGCGCGACCGCGAATATGTCCGCATGGACAAGAACCGGTTCATTCCCGAGGACAACGGGCGGCTGGTCACGGCCTTCCTCGAACAGTTCTTCACCCGGTGGGTGCAGTATGACTTCACCGCCGCGCTGGAGACCCGGCTTGATGAGGTTTCAGCCGGGGATCTCGACTGGAAGGTCGTGCTGCGCGACTTCTGGAGCCAGCTGAAGCCGGCGACGGACGCCGTCACCGCGCGGCAGGGCGTCATCGACGAGCTGGACACGGCGATCGGGCCCTTCCTGTTCCCCGACAAGGGTGACGGGGCGGACGCCCGGCTGTGTCCGCTGTGCAAACAGGGGCGGCTGCATCTGAAGGCCAGCTTCAAGATGAAGTCGTCCTTCATCGGCTGCTCCAACTATCCGGAGTGCCGCTATACGCGCGGCTTCGGGGCCGCGACCGGCGTCGAGGACGGCGGCGACCGTGACCTGGGCGTCGATCCCGTGACCGGCGCGCCGGTTGCGCTGAAGATCGGCCGGTTCGGCCCCTATGTGGAAACGACAGTGGCCGGCGAGGAGAAGCCGAAGCGGTCCTCCCTGCCCAAAGGCTGGTCGCCGGCGACGCTGGCGCTGGAACAGGCCCTGCGTCTGCTGGCCCTGCCGCGCGAGGTCGGCATCCATCCGGAAGACGGCAAGCCGATCTCGGCGGGTCTCGGTCGGTATGGACCCTTCGTGTTGCACGCCGGGACCTATGCCAATGTTGCTGACATCGATGAGGTTTTCGACATCGGCCTGAACCGTGCCGTTGTGCTCCTGGCCGAGAAGCGGGCGGGCAAGTTCGCGGGACGGGGCGCGGCGACCGCGCCGTTGAAGGACCTCGGTGCCCACCCGGAATCGGGCGAGCCGGTGCATGTCATGGCCGGCCGGTTCGGCCCCTATGTGAAGTCGGGCAAGATCAACGCCACCCTGCCCAAGGGGACCGTGCCCGAGGACATGACGATGGAGATCGCCCTGCCGCTTTTGGCCGCCCGCGCCGCGGCCGCTCCGGCCAAGGGCAAGAAGGCCCCCGCGGCGAAGAAGGCCGCTCCGAAGGCGGCGGCGAAGAAGCCCGCGGCGAAGAAAAAGGCTCCGGCGAAGAAGCCGGCCAAAACCTAGGGTTTCAACAGCCGGTCGCGCGCGGCATTGAGCCGGGACGCCAGGCCTTCCGTGCCGCCCTGGTCGGGGTGTGCGCGGCCCATCAAACGCTTCCAGGCGGCGTTGATCTCCCGGGGCGTCGCCTCGGCCGTGACGCCGAGGAGGGCGCGGGCTTCGGCAGGGCTCATCGCCTCGGACCGGGGGGCCGGCGCGCGTTGGCGTGAGGACAGGGTCAGCCAGACGCCGGCTCCGGCGAGCGCCACGGCCGGGAGCCAGGCCCCGCGGACGGCGAGCAGGACCGCACCGGCGATCAGGACAGCGCTGAACAGTGTCGCGGTAACGCGCCAGTGGCCCCGACCCGGTCGCTCGCCCTGGCGACCCAGCCGAACCAGTGCCCAGACTGCGATCGCGGCAAGGGCCAGCCAGATAAGGGTCAAGACCTCATGCCGCCGCGTCTAGCGGGGCGTCCAGCGCGCTGCCGTCCAGCCCGAGGGCCAGCATGAGATTGCGCATCTCCTGCCGCGCCGCGACATGGGCGAGGGAGACGGCGACCGGCCGGACCTCATTGGACAGGTCGGCCACGGTCAGGCCGAACGGGAAGAGCTCGCGGTAGATGACCCGGTCGCGCAGGCCGGGCCCGATGCGGAAGCCGACCCGGCGCGACAGTTTCTCCATCCGGTCCTCAAGCCGCTGGCGGTTGCGGGCGGCGGCAACGGCCATGCGGTTGACCACGACGATCCAGTCAATGCTGGCCTGACGGCCCTCGGTGATCGCCCGGTGCTTGCGGGCCTCCCAGACGCTCTCGGAATAGATCGAGGGCTTGAGCAGGTCGAGCGTGACCGGATCGATCTGACCCAGCAGGTCGAAATCGACAAAGCTGTCGTTCATCGGGGTCACAATCTGGTCGGCCAGGCCATGGGCGGTGCGCGACAGAAGGGTGTCGCCGCCGGGCGTGTCGATCAGGATGACATCCGCCTCGGTCCGGGCCTGGGCGAGCGCCGTCTGGAAGCGGGCCAGTTGCTCCTGCTCGTCGGCCCGGGCCAACGCCTTGCCGTCGCCCATGTCGGGCTCGACCGGCATCGGCAGGACCTGATGGTTGCCGGTCATCCAGGCCGCACGATTGGCAAAGAACCGGGACATCGAGCGTTGCCGCAGGTCCAGATCGATGATCGCGACACGCCGGCCGGCGTGCAGCAGGCCGCAGACGATGTGGATGGCGAGGGTGGATTTGCCCGCCCCGCCCTTTTCGTTGCCGACGACGATGACCGCAGGTTCAGCCATGGATGTTCTCGCCCCTCTGACGACCGACGACTCAGACGCGCGGCATCAGGCGGGCAGAATCGCGTCCGTGGCGGCGGACGTCAACGGAAGTATGGACGAGGCCTGTGGATGCGTCGATCAGAGGACGCGATTGCACCACGGATCATCAACCCGGGCAGCAGCGCAGACAGCGGCGGCTCCGGCGGCGGGGGCGGCCACCTTCAGCCGGACCAGGCGGCGTCCACCGAGCTCGACGCTCTCATAGACCGGTGACAGGCCGTCCAACGCCCGGGCCGTCTCGCCGGACTTCAGCCGGGACCAGGCGGAGCGGGCGGCCGCTTCACTTGAGTATGCCCCGAGCTGGACAAGACCTTGATCGGGGCGATGGGCGGGCGGGCGAGCCCTCGCGATGGCAGGTCGCAGGCCGGCGTCTGACGAAGCGGCATCGATCCGGGCCGAGACCTGGCGCACCGCAGCGTCCGCTGCGATGGGCGCGGCGGCCGCGACCATCCGGGGAGCAGCCTGTTCGACCGCCCCTTCAAGACCCTCACGGGCATCCCAGAGGGCGTGGGGGTCCATGACCTCGACACGAAGGGCCGGGCGCAGTCCGGCGCCGGCGGCAGTCCGTTGCGGAGCCGTCGCAGCGCGCCCGCCCTCAACGTCGATCGCGGCCACGGTGTTGGCCAGGTTCTCGAAACGGTTGGGATCGCTGTCGACCATGCCACAGGCATTCAGGCCGAGGGCCGCGGCGAGCACCGCGACTGGACGAGTGAGGAGGCTGGGCTTCATAAGCCGATACTGGCACGGCAAGTTCTGCCGCACGGTTCACAATCAGGCTTAAGCCAAAGGGTTAATCCGTTCATCATGACCGAGACTGGCGTCCTTTCGGTGGTCCGCAGCATCGCGGCATTGCGCGAGGCCCTGACCGTTTGGCGACGGCAGGGACTCACCGTCGGCTTTGTGCCGACCATGGGTGCCCTGCACGCTGGCCATCTGACGCTGGTGCGGGCGGCCGAACAGCGCGCAGACAGGGTCGTCGCCAGCATCTTCGTCAACCCGACCCAGTTCGCCGCCCATGAGGATCTGGGAACCTATCCCAGGCAGGAGGCACGGGACGCGGAACTCCTGGCCGGGGCGGGTTGTGATCTTCTGTTCGCGCCGTCAGTGGAGGAAATGTATCCGGCGGGCGCGACCACCACCATCAACGTCGGGGGGCCGGCTGAGGGACTGGAAGGCGCCTTCCGGCCGCAGATGTTCGGCGGCGTGGCCCTGGTGGTCACCAAGCTGCTGAACCAGGTCCGGGCGGATGTGGCGGTGTTCGGCGAGAAGGACTGGCAGCAGTTGATGGTCGTGCGACGGCTGGTCCGCGATCTGGATATTCCCACCGTCATCGTCGGCTCGCCGACCATGCGGGACGACCACGGCCTGGCCCTGTCGTCGCGCAATGCCTATCTGGGCGAGGCCGAAATTAAGGTCGCCCGGCGGCTGAACGGGGTTCTGGCGGAGGCCGCGGACCAGGCCGCCGCCCGGCGCCCCCTCGCCGCGGTGGAGCGCGACGCGCATGCCGCCCTGCTCAAGGCCGGGTTCGAGCGCATCGACTATGTGGCGATCCGGCGCACGGACGACCTCGGGGCCTTCCGGAACGGCGTTGTGGATGCGCCGGCCAGGATTCTGGCCGCTGTCTGGCTGGGGCGGACCCGCTTGATCGACAATATGGCCGTCGCCGCCCCGGCCTGATCCGTCTCAGGCCAGTTTCAGGTCCATGTCTCCGCCGATCCATTCGATCCGCGACCGGCGACGGGCCTCGGCCGAGGCGGTCGGATTTCCGAGGGCGGCCTCGGCCTCGGCCAGCACGAAATAGCTGTAGGGATCATTCGGCCAGTCCTCGATCAGTTCCAGCACCTTGGCCCGGGCCCCGGCGGCGTCGCCCTTCATCAGCAGGGCCGCCGCGAGGCTGCGGCGGGTCGGGTACCAGATGATGGGCGGATCACCGCCCTCCTCGCCCTGACCCTGAATCGCCGCTGCGCGGGTGAAGGCCGTGATGGCCGCGTCGGCGTCGCCCGCGATCATCGCCGCACGGCCTTCCAGCACGCGCTGGGACAGTTCGGTGAAGTCGCGACGCTCGGCCGCCATCGGTCCCGAGGCGAAGAACGGATCGGCGCGCAAGGTCCGGATCGCCTCAGCCTCTGCCCGCACGGCGGCAGCGTCACCGGCCCGTGCCGCCGCCTCGCCGCGCGCATAGTGCCAGCTGACAACCAACATCGGATGGGTCGCGGCGGGCTCGGGCAGCGACGCGACCTGCTCAGCCGAACCAAACCGGCCGTAGTTGGCATAGGCATTGTTGGCGACCATCTGCCGCCACATGTTGTCCGCCGGAATGTCGGGGTAGGTGGCGAGGAACCACTCTGCGAGCTTCAGCCCCTCCTCGGCCCCGCCGGCCATCAGGGCCCCGCCCATGCCAAAATGGATGTTGTGGCCGTGCAACGGCATGCCGGGCACCCCGCCGGGGGGGCGCGCGAGCCGGTCGTAGGCCCGGTCCAGCGCCACAGCATTGACGTTGGACATCATGGCATCCCGATAGCGGCCGACCCGATAGAAGGTGTGCGACGGCATATGCACGAGATGGCTGGCCCCGGGAGCCAGCCGGGCCAGACGCTCGCCGTAGGGAATGGCCTTGTGCGGATCGTCCGACCATTCGGTCAGGTGGATGTACAGGTGGATGGCACCGGGATCGTCCGGCGCTGTCGCAAGCGCCTGTTCGAGAAGACCCATGGCCCGGGTGATGCCGGGGTCCTTGGCCTTGCCGTCTTCATCCCACCATTCGTCGGCCTTGAGCATCCAGGCGTCAGCCGTGATGGCGGCGACCGTGATATCCGCCGGATGGCTGCGGGCGATCCGGTCCATGGCCTGGGCAAAGCGACGGCTGCGGGTTTCCCTTACGCCGCCGTAGCGCTGGACGAGGGCGTCGATCATCTGGCGCTGCATCGGTGTGGCGCGCCGCGCCAGTCGACGGGCGTCCCGCGCGGCTCTCAGGGCGGCGGCCTGGCTGTCGTCGTCATTGCCCCCGCCGTTCAGATTGGGGCCGAGGGCCCAGGCCTCGCCCCAGGCGCACATGCCACAGCTCGGGTCCAGCAGCCGCGCCTTGCGGAAGGCCCGGACCGATTCCTTGTGCTCGAAGGCCCAGCGCAGCCGGACGCCGTGATTGAACCAGGCCTGGGCTTCCGGAACGGCCGTATCGACCGCAAAGCCTCCGGTTCCGAAGCCCTCGACCATGACCATGTCGGCGAACGGCGTCCCCGTATTGGCCGAAACGGCGGGGCCACAGACCTGGGGCCGCTCGATCCGGTCAAGCATGGCCCGCTCGGCGGTCGCGTCAGCAACAGCGGCGGGGCCGATGAGCGAAACCGTCAGGGCGACGCCGGCCAGCAGGATTGTGCGCATCATCGGGGCCTCCCCTGCCCTCGTCGCCACCTTGGCCTGAAAGGGCGCGGTCGCCAAGATCGGTCTCAGCCGCAGCGGACCTGCTCAACGAGGCCGCTCTGATCATTGAAGAAGATGTTCAGGCGACCGGGTACGAAATCCTGGGTGATCGGACAGGTCGTACAGGTGACGCGCCGGTTCACCACATTCACAGGGACCGGGATCTGCGACCTCGGTTTTCCGACCAGCCATTGCAGTTCACCCGCCCGGCATATGTCGACTGTCGGGCCGGGCGGGCTCGACCGGGCCGGCGTCTCGACCCGGACCTCCTCGATGGTCTGCGGAGCCGGCGCGTCCGGGGCTGGTGTCGAGCAGGCCGCCAGCGCCAGCAGAGCGATCAGGCCGCCTTTTCCCAGCGTCCTTCCGGCGACTGTTTCCAGTAGGCCAGTGCCGCACCCGCCTCTTTCAGGGTCTTCCACCGTACCCGCGCACCCGCCAGCGCGGCCTCGTCCCGTCCGTCGAAGATGATGAAGCATCGCTCTATGCCTTTCATGTCGCCAAGGTCTGAGCCGTCCACAATGAACAAAGCCTGAGCCGCGTTCGGATTCTCCTGCCCTTCGGTCAGGAGGATCGGCTGTCGCGCCGCCTCGGGCCCCGCATCCCGGCCATGGGCCAGGAAGCTGTCATCGCGATACGTCCATAGCCGTTCATCGATATCGTCGAGCAGACCGGGATCGGCAGCACGCACAAGCGCCCGCCAACCCCGCTCGCGCGTCTTTTCCATCAGGCCGGGCAACACCTGTTCGAGGGTCGACCGCTCGAGGTGGTAGAACCAGATTTCGGGACTGACGTCAGACACCCGGCTCTACCTTCCCAGAGACTTACGACTCGTAGCTGTCGGCGACCATCCGGTCGAGCGTGCGGACGCCCCAGCCGACGGCGCCATCGGGCACGGTCGAACTACGGCTGTCCTTGACCCAAGCGGTCGGGGCGATGTCGATATGAGCCCAGGGCACACCGTTGGTGAAGCGCTGCAGGAACAGGGCGGCGGTGATCGAGCCGCCGGCGCGGCCGTTGCCCGTGTTCTTCACATCAGCGATCGGCGTATCGATATGGCGCTCGTAGAAGGCCGGGATCGGCATCCGCCAGGCGTTCTCGCCGACCTTGGGACCCGCGGCGAGGAAGTTGTCCGCCAGTTCGTCGGAGTTGGAGAACACCCCGGCGTACTCGAACCCGAGCGCCACGATCATCGCGCCCGTCAGGGTGGCCAGATCGAGCATGAATTTCGGCTTGAACCGCTCCTGGGTGTACCAGAGGCAGTCAGCCAGGACGAGGCGGCCCTCGGCGTCGGTGTTGAGGATCTCGACCGACTGGCCCGACAGCGACATGACGACATCGCCCGGACGCTGGGCATTTCCATCGGGCATGTTCTCGACCAGGCCGATGACGCCGATCGCATTGACCTTGGCCTTTCGGCCGGCCAGCGCGTGCATCAGGCCGACGACAGCGGCCGAGCCGCCCATGTCCCACTTCATCTCTTCCATGCCGTCGGCCGGCTTGATCGAGATGCCGCCGGTGTCGAAGGTCACGCCCTTGCCGACAAAGGCGATCGGCTGCTCGTCCTTCTGGCCGCCGTTCCACTTCATGATGACGACTTGACTGTCGCGCACACTCCCCTGGCCGACGCCCAGCAGAGTCCGGAAGCCGAGCGTCTCGAGCTCCTTCTCCCCCAGGACCTCGACCTCGAGGCCGAGACTCTCGAGGGCTTTCACCCGCTTCGCATATTCTTCGGGGTAGAGAATGTTGGCGGGTTCGGCGACGAGGTCACGGGCGAACTCGACCGCCGAAGCGACAGCGGCATGGGTGGCCCAGGCAGCCTCGGTCGCCTTCACATCGCCGGTGACGATCTGGATGGTCTCGATCGACGGCGTCTTCTCGGGCTTGAGCGTGGTGCGGTATTTCAGGAACCGGTAGCTGGCCAGACGGGCCGCGAATGCCGCACGGGCGGCCTGATCGGCCGAAAGGTGCGAGGCGTCGATGGTCAGGGCCTTCGCCCCCGACAGCTTGACGGCATGATAGGCGGCCCCTGCAGCGGCCTCGAGCGCCAGATCGTCGAATTTGGCGATGTCACCCGCACCACTGAGCAGGATGGTCGCGGCGTCGACTCCCGCGGGAGCGGCGACGGTCAGGGTGCTGTTCGATGCCCCCGTAAAGCGGCTGGCGGTCATCGCCTTCGAAAGCGCGCCGGAGGTTGCTGTGTCGAGCCGGGGGCCTTCGCCTGCCAGGGTACGCCCCTCGTGGACCAGAACAGCCAGAACCTCAGCGGCGTCCGCAGACGCGACGAACTCGATCTTCATTCACAACTCCCGCCGGGCGATACGCCCCGGCTCTGTATCGATGGTGCAAGTGCGCGCAGTTCCAACTACGCGTTCGGGTGTGTATTAGATGCTCTCCCTCCCCGCCGCCTGCAACCGGCGATTTCCTGCCGTATATGACCCTGATTCAAGGCTATCTTTTCCGGCAGATCGCACGTCCCGTCGTCGGCGCGTGCGCTGCCTTGGCCGCGATCGGCATTCTGAGCCAGAGCCTCGATCAGCTGGAAATCATTGTCGAGCGCGGCCAGAGCGTGTGGGTGATGATCAAACTGACCCTGCTGGCCGTGCCGCAGTTGCTGGCGGTCATCATTCCCATCGGCCTGTTCGTGGGAGCCCTGATCGCGCTGACGCGTCTGCAGCGCGAGCAGGAACTGACGGCCGTCTTCGCTTCGGGTGTCACGCGCTGGTCGGCGATTCGCCCGGCCGTATGGATCGCCCTGATCGCGGCTGTCCTCACCCTGGTCGTCACGACGGTCGGTCAGCCGTGGGCTCAACGTCAGGCGCGGGCCGAGGCCTTCGCCGTCCGCACCGACCTGGCGGCCCTGTTGGTCGAGGAGGGGCGATTTGTCCAGGGACCGAATGGCCTGACCGTCTATGTCCAGCAGATCGAGCAGAACGGCCTGCTCAAGAACCTGTTTGTCTATCTGGAGGACGGAGACCGGGTTACGACCTGGGACGCGGCCGAGGCCCGGTTCAGCCGGATCGACGGGCAGCCCTATCTCACGTTGTTGAACGGATCCTGGCAGCGTTACTCCTCGCGGGGTGTGCTCGAATATTTCTCGTTCGGCCGCAACGACGTGCCGCTGGCTCAGTATACCGAGATAACCGAGCGGATTCGCTACAAGCCGACCGACCTCTATCTGACCCAGTTGTTCAATCCGTCACCACGCGACCTGGAGCAGGTCGGCCCGGCGGGTGAGCTGATGGCTGAGGGCCATCTGCGACTGTCCGCCCCCCTGTATGCCCTGATGGCCATGGCCATGGCGCTGACGGCCATCATGGGCGGGCCTTTCAGCCGCACCGGCTATGGCTTGCGAATCGCCAAATCGGCAGGCGCCTTCCTGCTGGTCCGGGTCGCCGGCTACGGCGTGGTTTCAGCCAGCGCCTGGAACAGCTGGCTGAACGTGTTCCAGTATCTGCTGCCGATCGTGGCCACTGCGATCGCCCTGGGACTGCTGTTCCGGGCGCTAAAGCCACGGCCGCGAGCCGTCGGCGGGCTGTTCGAGCGTTTGAAAGGGCGTTTCGCATGACCGGTCGTACCCTGCCGGTCCTGCCCTGGCTGAGACTTGGCCAGATCGAACGCTATGTGCTGGTGCAGCAGGCACGGTCGCTGGGGATCGCCCTCGGCGTCATCGCGGCCCTGATCATGCTGATCGACTTCGTCGAAATTTCGCGCGGCGTCGGCTCGGACGTCGATCTGTCGGGTGCCCGGATTTTCGGCCTGATGCTGTTGAAGTCGCCACAGGTGATCATCCAGCTGCTGCCGTTCGTCTTCCTGTTCGGCACCCTCGCGGCCTTCGTAGGCCTGAACCGGCGAAGCGAACTGATCGCCATGCGGGCGGCGGGGGTTTCGGCCTGGCGATTTGTGCTGCCGGCGGCAGGCGCGGCCCTGGTGTTCGGCCTCGTCACTGTCACAGCCCTCGGACCTTTGGCCGCCTCGGGGGACGCCCTGTTCCAGCGCGAGCGGACGCGGCTGTCGGGATCGGCGGCCGGGGTGGAAGCCGTTCCGACGGTCTGGATCCGCGAGGGCGACGATACCCGCCAGATGGTGATCCGGGCCGAGCGTCAGGACCGTTCCAGCGCCCGGCTGCTGGACGTCACCTTCTTCATCTACACCAACGGTGCCGAAGGGATGCGGACCTTCTCGGAGCGGATCGATGCGGACTCGGCGTCCCTGTCGAACGGAAGCTGGCGGCTGGTCAACGCCGTCGGCGCGGAGATCGGCCAGCGCGCCGTGCGATATGCCACGCTCGATCTTCCTTCCAGCCTGGCCGATGAAGAGGCCTTCGAACGCTTCGCCCGACCGCAGGCGACCTCCTTCTGGTCCTTGCCGGCGCAGATCGACCGGATCGAGGCAGCAGGCTTCTCCTCGACCGCCTATCGCCTGCGGCTGCAGCAACTGCTGGCCACGCCGCTGATGTTCGCGGCCATGTCGATCCTGGCCGCAGCCTTCTCACTGCGCCTGATGCGCCTCGGCGATCTGGCGCGGATGAGCGTGGCGGCCGTGGTGCTGGGATTCGCCTTCTTCTTCGTCAACCAGGCGGCGTCCGCCTTCGGGTCGGCGGAAGTGATCCCACCCTGGCTGGCGGCCTGGTTACCGCCCCTGCTGACAGCGCTCGCCGCCTTCACCTTGCTGTTCTATACCGAAGACGGCTAATCGGTCCGGCAAGCCCCCCGGCTGGTCGGATCCGAGGCCCTTCAGAGTGATTTCCTGTATGCAGCGTGTCCGCCGCGCGCCCGATTTGGGAGCCTTGCGCTACCGGCTTCTGACCGGTGTGGCTGCAGTTGCCTGGACCTGCCTGGCCGGAAGCGCCCTGGCGCAGGTGGCCCCGGCCGCCGCCGGCACGACGGGGGCCGGCGCTGACGGACTGACCCCGGACGCCGTCTATATCGAGGCGGATTCCACCGTTCGCACCGGCGACGTCATCACGGCAGACAGCACCGGTGCCGACCGCGTTCTGGCCCGGTTCCGGGACGCGACCCTGCGGGCCGGGACGGTCAGCTATGACCTGGGGCTGGGGATTGCCTCTGCGGACCGGCAGGTTGAGTTCAGCGACCCCGCAGGCAATGTCGTTTTCGCCAGCCATCTTGAGCTTGATGCCGATCTGAGAGCCGGGGCGGCCGTCGATTTCGCCACCCGCTTCAGCAACGGCGCGAGCCTGATGGCGGCAACTGCGGTGCGTCGCAGTGAGAACGTCAACCAGCTGAACTACGCCCTCTTCACGCCCTGCCCCATCTGCGACGCCGAGGGAAACGCACGGGTGCCCAGCATCGCCATCCAGGCGGAGACGGTGGTCCAGGACGAGGATCTGCGGGCCGTCCTGTACCGCAACGCCGTGTTCCGGGTCGGCGGCGTGCCGGTCTTCTACCTGCCGGCCTTCGCCCATCCGGATCCGACCGTCGAACGGGCCTCCGGCTTTCTCGTGCCGACCCCGAGCTATGACGAAGGCCGGGGCGTGAGTCTCGAGATCCCCTATCTGCGGGTCATTTCGCCCTCCGAAGACTGGCTGATCAGCCCACAGTTCAACACCGACGTCGCACCCCTGTTGAACCTGCAATGGCGTCGCCGATTCGTGGACGGAACGGTCGTGGCCCGCGGCGGCTATACCTACGATCGCAGCTTCGGGGATTTTGACCTCGACGGCGACGGCGATGCCGAGAGCAACGTCAAATACGGCGACCGCACCAGCCGGAGCTATTTTCTGGGCCATGGGCGTTTCGATCCGCAGGGACCCTGGCGCTGGGGTTTCACGATCGAACGCGTATCGGACAAGACCCTGTTCGACCGCTACGACATCCGTGATCCGTATCAGGACAACGGGCTCTATTATGGGGATCAGAGGCGGCTGATCAGCCAATTGTACGCCGAAAGACAGACCGCCCGTTCCTACCTCTCGATTGCGGCCTTCGGCCTGCAGAGTCTGCGCGTGACCCGGTTCGATGCCGTCACGCCGGCACTGAACGAGTTTGAGGCTGACGGAGCCCTGCCGGTGGTGGGCCCCCTTGTCGAGGCCCGCTGGGAGCCGTCGGGGCCGGTGCTTGGAGGACGGTTGCGGCTGCGTGGATCGGCTGTCGCACTGTTTCGCGGTGACTATGTCGGTAGCCCGGTACTGCGTCCGGCGGTCATCCCAGCGGTCCCGTCAGCCGGTCTGCCCGGCGTCGACAGCCGACGGATCTCGGGCCAGGCCGAATGGCGACGGACCCTGATTTCACCCCTCGGGGTGCGCTGGGAGCCCTTCGCGGACGTCCGCGCCGACCTCTATTCCGTTGAGGACCTCCCAACCCTGCCCGGCGTGGAGGAAGGCATCATCTCCCGCGGTCGGGCGACAGCGGGCCTGGACATCAACTACCCCCTGTTTCGTCGCATGGGCCCCGAGGCCGATCTGATTCTCGAACCCATGTTGCAGCTGTCCGCGTCGACTGACCCGGACCTCGACCCACGGATTCCCGTCGAGGACAGCCAGACCCTTGAGCTGGACGAGAGCTCGCTGTTCCGGACCGACCGCTTTCCGGGCTATGACCAGTATGAGGGCGGTCTCCGCGTGACGCTCGGCACGCGCGCAACCCTGCGCTGGGCGGGGGGTCGACAGGCCAGCCTGTTCATCGGCCGCAGCCGTCGCTCGCAGGAAGAACCGGCCTTCCTGACGCCCGCACCCGATCTGCCCGGACAGCTCTATGATCCGACCGGATTGGCATCCCTGAGGTCTGACTGGGTCGTGCAGGGCAGTTTCTCCCCATCGGACCGTATCCGCGGCTGGGGTCACGCTACCCTGGACGATTCCGGTGGGGTCCGGCGGGCAGAGTCGGCGCTGGACGGGCGCTGGGGCCGGCGCAATTCGGCGACGGTAAGCTACATCATCGACCGTTCGAACCCTGTGGCCGGGCCGCTGAACCGGAACTACGAATTCGTGCAGTTGTCGGGTCAGCAGTTCGTCTATGGGAATTGGGGCGTGACGGCGTCAGGGATCGCCGATCTGGAGCGGGACATCATCACCCGCTCTGAAGTCGCCCTGTTGTTCGATGACGACTGCTTCCGGTTCGAGATCGGCTTCCGGCGCGACAACACCCGCGTCCGCCCGACCGGACCCTCGGAAGGCGTCTTTGTGCGCCTAAACCTCGCCACTTTCGGCGGTACAGGGTATTGACGCAGCGACGGGCGCTGACGGCCGTGCGCACCGGAGGCGCGCGGTTCGAAAATCCGGCAAATAAGCCGGACCAGCGCCGCTTGAGGAACCAGGACTGACATGGGTTTGCAGCGTTACATGACGGGCGTGGCGATCGCCGCCCTCCTGGCCGGTTCGGCCATGGCGCAGACCGCGCCACCGGCTCAGCCGGCCGCAGCGGGTCGTCTGAATCCGGCGGCAGAGGCTGCGCCGGTCCCACCTCCGGCCCCACCGGCCTTCCAGTTGTCCGACGGCATCCTGGCCACGGTCAACGACAGCGTCATCACCGGCTTCGACCTGAGGCAGCGGATGCTGCTGCTGATCGCCATGACCCAGGTCCAGCCGACGCCGGAGAATATCCCCGCCATCCAGCAGCAGGCCCTGAATGCCCTGATTGATGAGCGGCTGCAGGCGCAGGAACTGACCAAATATGAGGACCTCGTCATCGACGACGAACAGGTCCAGGCCGAGATCACGGCCATGGCGCAGGAAGTGGGTGCCACGCCAGCCGCCTATGTTGAATTCCTTGCCCAGGGTGGCATCCGCCCGAGCACCCTGCGCGAGCAACTTCGGACCCAGCTCGGCTGGTCCCAACTGGTCGGCGGCCGGTTCCAGAGCCGCGCGCGCGTGAGCCGCTCCGCCGTGGCCGCCGCCATGCGGCAGGTGGCCGAGGCGGCCACCAAGAAACAGTATCTGATCGGTGAGATCTATCTCGAGTCCGCCCGTGTCGGAGGCCAACAGGCCGCGCTGAACGGTGCCAACCAGCTGGTTCAGCAGATGGTGCAGGGTGCGCCCTTCCAGGCCGTGGCCCAACAGTTCTCTGCCGCACCTTCAGCCACACGCGGGGGTGATGCGGGTTGGGTCGTTGAAGGCACGATGCAGCCCGCCCTGCAGCAGGCGCTGGACCAGCTTGCTGTGGGCCAGCTGTCCCGCCCTATCCCGGTCGAGGGCGGCGTTTACATCGTCTATATGCGCGACAAGCGGGACGGAGCCTCGGCCAGTCTGGTGCAGATCAAACAGGTCATGGTCGAACTGCCGGACACGGCGACCGAAACCGAGGTCGCTGCAGCGACCCAGCGGCTTGAGTCCCTGCGCCCGCAGCTGACCTGCGACAACATGCTGGCCCGGGCGACATCCGAGCAGGGGCTGTTGGGCGCAGATCTGGGCGAGGCCGATGTGCAGAACCTGGCCCCGCAGTTCCAGCAGGTCGCCCGATCCGCCGAAGTCGGGTCGGTCAGCACGCCGGTGCGCACCCCGCTCGGCGTCCATCTGCTGGGCGTCTGTGGTCGCCGGGTCGGCGGCGCTGAAGCGCCCAACCCGCAGGAAGTCGAGAACAGCCTGTTCCGTCAGAACCTCGCCACGCTTGGCCGCCGCTATATGCGCGACCTGCGGGAGGACGCCCTGATCGAGATGAAATGATGAGCGCCGGCCCCGCGCCGCTGGCCCTGTCCATGGGTGATCCGGCGGGCGTGGGGCCGGAGATCATCGCGAAAGCCTGGGCGGCGCTGCAGGTCGAAGGGCCGTCCTTCGTCGTCATCGGCGACGCCGCCTTGCTGCGACTGCAGGGCCAGCCGGTCGAACCGGTCCTTTCCGCCGCTGACGCTAGGGATGTGTTCCGCCGGGCCATTCCCGTGCTCGACCATCCCCTGCCCGCGCCCGTCATTCCCGGCCGGCCCGAACCGGTCAACGCCGGGGCCGTGGCGGACTGGATCGAACAGGCTGTCAATCTGGCCCTGTCGGGTGAAGCCTCGGGGGTCGTCACCGCCCCGATCGCCAAGGCCCCCCTCTACGCCGCGGGCTTCCGCTTCCCCGGCCACACGGAATTCATCGCCGAACTGACGGCCGACGTCCCGTTCAGCGGAACGCGCGGGCCAGTGATGATGCTGACCGCCAGGGACCTGCGCGCTTGTCTGGTGACCATCCATGCGCCCCTCTCCGAGGTCCCGGAACTGGTCACGGCTGAACGGGTCTGCCGCACTGCCCGCGTCGTGAATGAGTCGATGAAGCGCGATTTCGGCATCGCCGCGCCACGGCTTGCCCTTGCGGCGCTCAACCCGCACGCCGGCGAGAGCGGTTCGATCGGGCTCGAGGAAATCGAGATCCTGATCCCGGCGGCGTCCGCCCTGCGGGCCGAAGGGATCAGCATCAGCGACCCCCGGCCGGCCGACACCCTGTTCCACGACGAGGCCCGCGCGACCTATGACGCCGCCCTGTGCCTGTATCACGACCAGGCCCTGATCCCGGTCAAGACGTTGGACTTCTGGGGCGGGGTCAACACGACCCTTGGGCTGCCGGTGATCCGCACCTCGCCCGACCACGGCACCGGCTTCGATATTGCCGGCAAGGGGGTGGCGCGCGCCGACAGCCTGATCGCCGCGGTGCGGCTGGCGGGGGAGATGGCGGCCGCGCGCGCGAGTGGTTAGTGGTTAGTGGTTAGTGACTGGCCGACGCCGGGGCCATGGCACGGTCCGCGCCGCCCTTCCGCTGGCGTCGAGGCCGCAATCACTAACCACTAACCACTAACCACTTCTCCCGGCTATGAAACACCGGTGAACCCTTCCGACCTCCCCTCCCTTCGCGAAACGCTCGACGCCCACGGCCTGCTGGCGAAGAAGAGCTTCGGCCAGCATTTCCTGCTGGATCTGAACATCACCCGGAAGATCGTCCGGCTGGCGGGGCCGTTCGAGGGTCGGGCCGTGATCGAGGTCGGCCCCGGTCCCGGCGGACTGACGCGCGCCCTGCTGGAGAGTGATGCGGGCCGGGTGGTGCTGGTCGAGAAGGACCCCCGCTTCCTGCCCCTGCTGGCGGAACTGGACAATGGAACCGGGCGACTGGTCACCGTCGAGGCCGACGCTCTCAAGGTCCGCGAGGCCGAGCTGGTCGAAGGACCGGCGCATGTGGTGTCCAACCTGCCCTACAATGTCGGCACGCCCCTGCTGATCAAATGGCTGACCGGGCCATGGACCCCGCACGCCCTGACCCTGATGTTCCAGAAAGAGGTGGCCGAGCGGATCGTCGCCGCCCCCGGAGACGATGCCTATGGGCGGCTCGCGGTCATTGCGCAGGCGGTGTGCGAGGCCCGGCTGGTCATGCACCTGCCCGCCGCCGCCTTCACCCCGCCGCCCAAGGTCGCCAGCGCCGTGGTCCATCTGGTCCCGCGCGCGGACCGGCCGGAACGCGCCCTGTTGACCGCCCTGGAACGGGTCACCGCGGCGGCCTTCGGGCAAAGGCGCAAGATGCTGCGGTCCAGCCTGAAATCGCTCGGCGGCGCGGACCTTTGCGAAGCGGCCGGGCTGGAGCCCGATGTCCGGGCAGAGGTCGTCGATGGCGCAGGCTTCCTGCGGCTGGCGCGCGCGGTTCTCGGGCAACCCCTTGAGGCCCCCGGGTCGGACGGGGACGGGGTCACCCTGATGCGGCGCAAGCGGACCTGAGGCGGAGGCGGCTCGGTAATCGCCCCCGGTTCGCGCTTTCAGGGCCGGGCTGCAGTGGCTGGAAGGTTCATCACAAAGGACACAACGCGTCAGCTCTGGCGATGATGGCTCCAGGCGCTTCCGGCCGGAGCCGGGAAGGAACCACTCGCTCAGACCGCCTCGTCCAGCAGGGTGTCCTTGTAGGCTTCCACCCAGATGTTGCGGAACCGGCGGCTGCGCTCGGCGTGATAGATGTGCGCCAGTTCGGCATAGCTGCGGTCGAAGTCGTCGTTGACGAAGACATAGTCGAACTCGCCGCAGTGCTCGATCTCGCCCTTGGCATTCCGGATCCGGCGTTCAATGACCTCGTCGGCGTCCTGCGAACGGGTGACCAGACGGCGGCGGAGTTCCTCGAGGCTGGGCGGCAGGATGAAGACGCGGACGGCGTCCTCCGGGCATTTCCGGGCGATGTCGCGGGCCCCCTGCCAGTCGATGTCGAACAGGACGTCGCGACCCTCCGAGAGGGCGCGCTCGATCGGCGCACGCGGACTGCCGTAGCGGGCACCGTGGACGTCGGCCCATTCGAGGAAGGCGTCGGCATCAATCAGCCGCTGGAACGCCTCGGCGTCGACGAAATGATAGTCGCGGTCGGCGACCTCGCCCGGACGGATGCCGCGGGTGGTCATGGAGATGGACAGCTCCAGACCGCCATGGTCGGCCATCAGGCGGCGGCACAGACTGGTCTTGCCCGCCCCCGAGGGACTGGCCACGATCAGCATCACACCGCGACGGGGATGGCGTTCACTCGACATTCTGGACCTGTTCGCGGAGCTGTTCGATCACGGCCTTGAGCTCAAGGCCGATTCCGGTGAGCGCGGTCGTAGCGGATTTCGAGCAGAGGGTATTCGCCTCCCTCATGAATTCCTGCATCAGAAAGTCGAGTTTCCGGCCGGCGGGGGGTTGCTGCAACAGGGTGCGGGCCGAGGCGACGTGGGCGGTCAGTCGATCCAGCTCCTCGCGGACGTCGGCCTTGGTCGCCAGAGAGGCCGCTTCGAGGAAGATCCGCTCCTCAAGGCCCGGCGCGTCCGGAGCCAGTTCGGTCATGCGGCGGGCGAAACGCTCGCGGATGGCGGCGGTCTGGGCAGCCGCTTCCGTTTCGGCCGCAGCGGTCGGGGCGGCGATCCGGTCGATGAAGTCGGTCACGACCGGCAGGAGCTGGGAGCCCTCGCGGTCACGCGACAGTTTCAGGGCATCGAGCGCCTGATCGATCGAAGCCGCCATGGCGGTCTCGACGGCGGCGCGGGCTTCGGGGTCGTCGACCTCCTCCGGGGCCTCCAGCACACCGCGCAGCGACAGCAGGCCGTGGGCCGACGGCGGGGTGGCCCCCTCCTCCGCCAGCTGGTTGGCCAGGGTCAGATAGCGGGAGAGGATGTCCTGATTGACCTTGAGCGCCGCGGCTCCGGGGTCCGCGCGCTTGCCCTGAATCCCGAGGGTGACCTGGCCGCGGCTGAGCCGGGCCTGGGCGGCTGCCTTGGCGTGGCGCTCGAGACCGTCGAAGCCCGGTGGGCCGCGGAAACGGACCTCCAGATTGCGGCCATTGACCGAACGGGCCTCGACCGACCAGGTCCAGTCGCCATGGGCACCGTCGGCCCGGCCGAAGCCGGTCATGCCGGAAATGGCGCTCATCCGGCGGGGGCCGGAACGGGGATGCGGATGACCCTTGCCCCCGGCGGGACCGTCACGCCGGGTGGCACGGCGGCGGCTCCGGAGGTTGCCCCGGCTTCGTCAGTATCCGAGGCGGCCGGTGCCGGCGCTTCAGGCGGCAAGCCCGCGCGCTGACGCTCGATGGCCCGCCAGCGGGCGACGTTGGCACGATGCTCTTCATAGGTCCGGGCGAAGGCGTGGCCGCCCGAGCCGTCGGCAACGAAGAAGATGTCGCCGGTCGAGGGCGGGTTGAGCACGGCGGCGACGGCGTCACGGCCGGGATTTGAGATCGCCGTCGGCGGCAAGCCGTCGATCTGATAGGTATTCCAGGCATTCGGCCGGTCCAGCTCGGACCGCCTGAGCCCCCGGCGCAGCGGCACCCCCTTGGTCAGGCCGTATTCGATGGTGGGATCGCTCTCCAACCGCATGCCGGAGCGCAGACGGTTGGTGAAGACGGCGGCGACCCGCGGGCGTTCGGGGGCGAGTCCGGTTTCCTTCTCGACGATGGAGGCCAGGATCATGGCCTCCTCAGGCGTTCGGACGACTGTGGCAGGGCTTCGGGCTGCCCAGAGGCGGGCGAGATTTTCGTCGCGGGCGCGACGCATGCGGGCGATCACCGAGGCACGGGTCTCGCCGCGGCTGATCTCATAGGTGTCGGGCCAGAGACTGGCCTCTTCGGGAACATCCTCGATCGTCCCGGTCAGAATGGCCTGTTTGTTCAGGATCTCGACCGCCTGGGCCGAAGACCAGCCTTCCGGCAGGGTGACGTAATG
>Ga0114980_10000507_pt1 | contig 28620 bp, 19 predicted proteins | sample S_140806_EF_Meta_FD_87018 | JGI IMG/M metagenome (GOLD analysis project Ga0114980, IMG submission 87018) | Freshwater microbial communities from Lake Simoncouche, Canada to study carbon cycling - S_140806_EF_MetaG | ecosystem: Environmental > Aquatic > Freshwater > Lake | place: Lake...
AGGATACACGACCAATACAGTGAGCAACCTAGGTTCAGGAACGTATAACGTAATTGTTACTGATAATAATGGTTGTACTGCCACTGCAACAACAACCATTGCACCTTCTACAAGCTTATCGTCCGTACCTTCATCAACAGATCTTTTGTGTTTCAATGATCAGTCCGGTACTGCATCTGTTGCGATAACCGGTAATAATGGACCAGTTACTTATACATGGACACCGAACGTGTCAAGTGGAAACTCCGCAACTAATCTTTCGGCGGGAACTTATGTTGTTGATGTAGTAGATCCTACGGGATGTACAGTGTCATCAACGATAACGTTGACCGAACCGCCAGTATTGACAACTGCAGTTGGTGGATTTAACGTAAGTTGTTTCGGTGCGTGTGATGGACAAGTTGTTGTAATTCCTACTGGAGGAACAGGTAACTATTCATTCGCATGGAACAACGCATGCAACCAGCCAAGTTGTAATGCCATTTGCGCAGGAAATTATAGTGTGACAGTTACCGACCAAAATGGTTGTACCTCATCAGGAACTACAACCGTGACAGAACCTACGCAAATTGTAGTTACTACTTCTTTCGATACAGCGCATTGCGGACAAGCCGATGGTAATGCATATTCGAGTGCAACTGGAGGAACTGGCGCATTAAATTATTTATGGCTGCCAGCAACAGTGGATAGTACACTATCGAATGTAACAGGTGGTACATACACCGTTGTTGTTACCGATGCCAATGGATGTTCCGATACGATACCTGTAAATGTAGTCAATCAAGCTGGTGTTGTGGCCACTATTGCTGGTGTTACACCTGCATCATGCTTTGGCTCTACAGATGGTAATGCTACTGCTACTTACTCGGGAGGTAATGGTCCGTACACATACAACTGGTCACCTAGTAGCCAGACTACACCAAACGCTTCCGCATTAGGTGCCGGGCAATATGTTGTAACCGCAACAGATGCGAATGGATGCACATCTACCGCAACAGCTGTCATTACTGAACCCGCACAGTTAACCCTGCAAGTGACTGCAACACCATCTGTCGTTTGTGAAGGAACGCCGGTAACACTAACAGCAACACCTGGAGGAGGAAATCCTGGTTATACAGTAAACTGGATGCCTATCAATCAGCAAGGGAATACACAAACGATTGTTCCTACTGCTTCTGGTCCTTATACAGTAGACCTTACTGACATCAACGGGTGTACAGCACAAGCGGTAACTAACGTGGTGGTGAATCCAATGCCAACAGCAATTCTCCTTGGAGATTCATTGGCAGGGTGCGCTCCATTGTGTGTCAACTTTTCAGATCTCACAACTGTTTCGAGCGGAACAATTACCACATGGCTTTGGGATTTCGGAGATCAGACCAACTCAACTTCGCAGAATCCATCACACTGTTATCCGATTGCAGGCCAGTACAACGTAACATTAACATCGACCACAAACGCAGGTTGTGTGAGCACAATTGCGATGACCAATTACATTGATGTATTCGGAATTCCAACAGCTGCATTCACAGCAACACCTCAACCAACTACAGAGCTGAATCCTACTGTGTACTTCACAGATCAATCCATTGGTGCTTCAGTCTGGACATGGAGTTTTGGTGATTTAACAGCAAGTTCGTCTTCGTTGCAGAACCCATCATTCACTTACCCTGGTTCGGGATGTTTTGATGTTGTACTTGAAGTAGAATCTTCCAATGGTTGTACAGACACTACAATGGAGGAAATCTGTATTGACCCAGATGTCGCAATTTATGTACCGAACACTTTTACTCCGAATGGAGATGGAGTGAACGAAATATTCTTTGCGCAAGGAATTGGCATCAACACCGACAAGTTTGAGTTGTGGGTATTTGATCGCTGGGGCAATATGATATTCTACAGCAAAGACATCAATGATGGCTGGGATGGAACAGTTCAAGGAAACACGCAACTCTGCCAAGAGGATACTTACGTTTGGAAAATCAAATGCATAGACATCATGGACAAGAAACATAACCTGATTGGACATGTTAACTTGATTCGTTAACCGCAAATCTGTTGAAACAAAAAGCCAGTCGCTACGACTGGCTTTTCTATTGATACAATATTCTATTATCGCAATCTATCCATTGAGTTAACAAGATCTTCATCACGCTTGATAAAAAGTCTCGCCAGAAAAAACATCAACACGTGAGCGAAACTTAGATATGTTCCGACTCCAGTGGTGTACACGCGTTGATCGACATACGTTTCAGCATTCAGTGAATATGGAATTGCCAAAAGTGCTCCACTCACCAGTAAAGAAACGATTATGCCGATAGTACACAATCGCATTTGCAACTTTCTATTCTTGAACATTGCCATTGCAAAACCCGCTAGCACAACGATCAAAATCTCGCCCAACAACGCGAGCGGATAATCAGTCAATGTTAATTCCTGTGCCAACTGTGGACCTTTTGCACCACCCATTGCCATGAATGGAACGAAAAACAAAGTCACGAACACGACATCGTTCAACAAGAGGAAAATAGTTTGGATACGTTGAATCATGTTAATTTGATTTTCAACAAAAGTAACCGAAATGCCGTTTTTGCGCCAAAACAAATATTTTTATCGCATTTGGGTAGGAACAAATTATTCTTCGTATTATTGCACTGTACTTCTGCCGTGAACAATTAGAAGCATTGTTTTTCCCAGGTAGACGTTATCGTTTCAACTTCTTAAAAAATCATATCAATTATCAGTGCTTTGACGGTATCCATCCGCACTTCCGCTTAAACATTTAAGACAGAAGACCCCTCAACAAAGCTAAATTCCCTTCTACAACCGCATTATTTATAGCATTTACTGATTAATCAAACCACATGTACGACATTATTGCATTGAACTCCAAACTCGTTGGAGAACTTCGTGAGATTGCAAAAGATCTGAACATTCCAAAATTTGAATCGCTGAAAAAACAAGAATTGGTATACAAAATTCTTGATACGCAAGCCGTAGCCGGCACGAAAAAAGGTGGAGAAGAACCTGAAGCCGACAAAACAAAAAAAGTTCGAAAGCCAAAGCCTGGAGCAGAAGACGCGGGAGATTTGTTTAAGCCAACCGTTGAACAAGACACTCGCTTTGTTTCCCTTGATACTGACAAGAAAGAAACTGTTGAACCTGTAGCTCCTGTTACTCCAAACACACCTGTTGAACCTGTAAGTCCACCAGTACAACAACAGGAAAAACGTCCATTCGAACAGCGTCAGCAACGTCGTCCGTTCCAGCAGAATCAGAATAAACCGTTTAATCGCGGTCCCAATCCAAATCAGAATCAGAATACTCCACCACCGCATAACCAGCCTCCTGCATTTGTGCAATCGCAAGGACCAAAAGGTGAGAATGGAAATCAGCAGAATCCGAATTCCGGGAATGAGAATCGTAACAACGGTAATCAGAACAATGGAAATCAGAATAACGGAAATCAGCAGCGTCAAAATTTCCAGCCACGTCAACCGGTTGAAGAAATGTACAATTTCGACAACGTTGTAAGTGCAGAAGGTGTTTTGGAAATTATGCCTGATGGTTATGGATTCCTTCGTTCTTCCGACTACAATTATTTGAATTCACCGGATGATGTATACGTTTCTCAATCACAGATCAAATTGTTTGGATTGAAAACAGGCGATACTGTTCGTGGCGGAATTCGTCCTCCGAAAGAAGGAGAAAAATATTTCCCATTGGTGAAAGTTGAAAAAATCAATGGTCGCGATCCCGCTTATGTTCGTGACCGTGTTCCTTTCGACTTCCTTACTCCACTTTTCCCTAAAGAGAAATTCAATCTCGTTGGTGGAAGTAACATCAAAATGAAAGCGCCCATGTCAATGCGTGTGATGGATATGTTCACACCAATTGGTAAAGGTCAGCGTGGATTGATCGTTGCGCAACCGAAAACAGGAAAAACTATCCTCTTGAAAGAAGTTGCAAACGCAATCGCAGACCACAATCCGGAAGCGTATTTGATGATTCTTTTGATTGACGAACGTCCGGAAGAAGTTACAGATATGGCACGTAGTGTACGTGCAGAAGTAATTGCATCTACATTCGATGAACCTGCAGATCGTCACGTAAAAATTGCCAACATCGTTCTTGAAAAAGCAAAACGAATGGTAGAGTGCGGACATGACGTGGTGATTCTTCTTGATTCAATTACGCGTCTTGCACGTGCGTACAATACCGTTCAACCTGCATCAGGAAAAGTACTTTCGGGTGGTGTTGATGCGAACGCATTGCAGAAGCCAAAACGTTTCTTCGGTGCTGCACGTAAAATTGAGAACGGCGGATCACTAACCATACTTGCAACAGCATTGATTGATACCGGTTCCAAAATGGACGAAGTAATCTTCGAAGAATTCAAAGGAACAGGTAATATGGAATTGCAACTCGATCGCAAATTGGCGAACAAGCGTGTATATCCTGCTATCGATCTTGTTTCTTCTTCTACACGTCGCGATGATTTGTTGCTGGACAAAGACGTTCTGCAGCGCATCTGGATTTTGAGAAACCACCTTGCAGATATGAATCCGCAAGAAGCAATGGATTTCTTGAAAGACCGTATGAAGAATACGCAGAGCAACGAAGAGTTCCTGATTTCAATGAACGGATAAATGAGACCTCATTTTCTCTACGGACTCATTGGTGCAGGAGTAGTTGCAGCATTGCAATTAACTTCTATGATTGGAACATTCAGCGGTGCTGTTGGAGGACTACTTTTCTATGGTCCAATGCTCGTGTACTTCTCATGCATCTATCTGGCGATTAAACGCACGAAAGAAGAACAACCCGATCAGGTGCTTCCGTTCAAAACTGGATTGAAATCAGGTGGAATAACAGCTCTTATCATTTGCATAATTTGGGGAATTTCATTTTTTATCGGACTTACACATCAGGATGTACGTGCATTTGTTCAATACAAAATCGCTAACGGACAACAAACGGAAATTCCTGCTTATCTGGAAGCTTTCAGTAGTCGCCAACACATGTTCGACATGACGAAGTTCTGGGTAATGCCGAATTTCCTTTTAGGATTTCTGGTGATTGTGGGTGCTACTGTTTTGATTGCGCGCAGAAGGAAGAAAGCTTAGAAATAATTTTATAAAAGAGTAAAGCCCGAGAGAGATTTCGGGCTTTGTTGTTGGGTGGATTTTGAGTTTTCTTGGAAGAAGTTTAAAGAGTTCAACTGTGCGCAGACAAACCTAAGAAGGCAGAATGGGATCAGGTTTGTGAACGAGATTGCTTCCTGCGTCGCAATGACTCGTTCTGCAATGACTCGTTCAGCAACGAGCAGCCACCTCCGCAAAATCAACTCCATCAAAATTCCCGCTCGTCATAAACAATAAAACAGAGTTGCTCCAGGTCTTCGACTGAAGTTCTGCAACAAGTTGTTTTGAATCGGTATAAACTTTGATATCAGGTCGCGCGAAAGCATCTCTCACCTGATCTATTGTAATTGGAGCCAATTTCTTGTGTGCGATGGTCTGCGGATTGAAATACACATAGGCTTCATCAGCAGCGTCCATTGCGCCGTTGTACTCTTTGAGAAATTCAGCAGTGAGTGAACTGAATGTATGCAATTCCATGCACGCAACCACTTTCCTGTTAGGGAATTGCTTCTTCACCGCAGAAGTGGTAGCTTTCAGTTTGGAAGGTGAATGCGCGAAGTCTTTGTAGCAGTTGAACGTATCGCGTTTTGCTACGAGTTCCAATCTGCGCGCGGCGCCACCAAACGATTGAATTGCTTCGTCAAAATGATCATCGCTCACCCCTATTGCATTACATACATAACGCGCACCGGTGACATTCATTAAGTTGTGATCGCCAAACACCAGCAACGGAATTTCCTTTCCATTGCAAATCAAATATGTTGTGCCATCACGAATTACATTTGGCGGAACTCCGTATGGTTTATTGATGATATCATTAGTAGCTTCTTCTGCTGTTTTCCTGAGAACTTGATCTTCCATGCAATACACCAATACACCCGGCTCTTTACGTCCTTCGCGCCTTTGCGGTTCAATTAATTCAATGAACTTAGTAAACTGCTCCACATAATTCTCAAACGTCGGAAACACATTAATATGATCCCACGCTATTCCGCTCAGCAAGGCAATATGCGGATGGTACAAATGAAATTTTGGTCGTCTGTCAATTGGTGATGCCAAATATTCGTCGCCCTCCAGCACAATAAACTTTGCTTCGGAAGTAATTTTCACCATGGTTTCGAATCCCGCCAATTGTGCACCAACCATGTAGTCTGTATCAATACCGCAATGCTTCAGCACATGAAGAATCATTGCAGTGATTGACGTTTTTCCATGACTGCCGCCAATGACTACGCGTGTTTTGTCCTTGCTTTGTTCATAGAGATATTCGGGATACGAGAATATTTTCAATCCAAGTTCTCTAGCTCGCACCAGCTCCGGATTATCTTCACGCGCATGCATACCGAGAATCACTTCGTCGATAGAAGCATCAATCGATTCCGGATTCCAGCCCATGTGTGCAGGAAGAATTCCATGTTTTGCCAATCGACTGCGTGAAGGTTCATTGATCTCATCATCGGAACCCGTAACATGGTTTCCTTTCAGTTTCATAGCGATTGCCATGTTGTGCATTGCGCTACCGCCGATTGCGATGAAGTGAATTCTCATAAGTTGATCTTTTCGATTGTTCAATTTTACGATGATTCACATCACGCGCTATTGCCCCACTTGCGAAGATGTACATATGCCTTTGTGAATAAACCGGAGAGATTCTGCGATTTCTTCCATTTGCCGCACCACTGACGCGAAAAATGCAAAAGTTTCGTTGGCAATTGCGAAATACCCCAAAAGTGCTCAGTAAGCGTCTTACTTACCGCTGAACAGGCAGGACACATACACGGTACTTTTGACTCATCAATACACACCAAAATGAAAAACATCTTTATAACACTCGCTCTTGGGGCGATAATCTCGGGTCAGGCAAATGCACAAATGATTACCAAATCGAATGGAAAATGCGGCTTGGTGGACGAGACCTCCAAAGTTATTCTTGAATGCAAGTACGACAAGGTAGAGCCGTACACACCTGGAGCGCACAAGAAAATGTCGTATGTCTATCAACTGAATCGCAAATTCGGTGTATTGATCATTGACGACTACATTCAGACCGGATTGATCTATGACAGTATCTACATTCACAACGGTATACTCACTTTGCAACTACAAGGAAAACTTGGGTATCTCGCAGAAGATGAAGAGAACGTTTCGCACATCATTGAACCCGAATACACGTATTTGTTCGCTATGGCAGAGTCAATGAACCGTTACGACAACTATGTCAATGAAAAAAAAGACAAGATATCAGTAATGAAAGATAGTCTTTGGGGAATTTTGAATTACGGGAGCGGTACCATTCAGATTCCCATCAAATACAAAAACGAGGTAGTAGATGATTCATGGAATCCTTTGTATAGCTCTGTTGATCGTCACAGTGAAATAGAAATCTGCATCAACCCAAACACAGGAGCAGAATTCGAAAGCACTTGGCTGGCAACCATGCACGTAGATATGCTAAAAGGCATAGTCATCTCCACAGACAAGTTTCACTATGGAGAAAACGGTTCTCGTCAAATCAAAATCTGGAACTATGACACTGGTCAGCTGTTGTGGTCGTATACAAGTCATGCCGCAATAGTAGAAGCAACACTTCTCGATGGGAATATCGTGTATGTACGTGAAGAATTCGATGCAACATTTCTACTGAACAAACAGGAAAACAAAATGGTGTACTCATTCTACAATTACACCAATAATGGCCTGCTGCTCACCAATACTTCACCGGTAGATTCTCAAATTTTCATTAAGAATCTTGACGCCGATTCAGGTTATGAAATTCTCGTTAGCCGCACTTATAATGGAAAGCGGAAACCTATTGGAAAAATCTTCCATTAAGCCAATTCACAGAAGGTCAATACACCCTGTTTTCGGACGATACTTCGTATATTCGTAGTGTATTCTGCAACCCACACGATTATGCGCGCGTTATCAATTATCGGCATCATTCTGAGCCTTGGAGGAATTCTCACTTCTATTGTAATCATGACAGAAACACATTGCTATTGTTACTGCAATGATGATTATTTTTCAAGCGGAAGTACAGTTCCTGATGAAGCCTTAGGTGGAGGATTCACAATGTTAATGATCAGTGTTTTCTTCCTAGTTTTCTCTATCATTTCTACAGTTGTTAGTTTCGGGAAGAAAACGCAGCCTGTCGTATTAGGTGGACCAAATTACACAGCACCATTCACCACTTATCCACCATATCCGCAACCAAATCCGCAATTCAATAACCCAGGACAGAATCCATATACACAGAATTATACGAACCCGTACAATCAGCAACAGCCGCAGAATCAATATCAGAATCCGCCGCTACAGAACACCTACCAGCCTCCAACTAAAAACAGTCCATTCCAAAATCCGCAGCAGAATAATCCATACCAAAATCCACATTCTGCGAAAAATCCATACGAGAATCCGAATCCACCGAAAAATCCATACGCACCACCTACTCCGCCACCATTGCCACCTAGCGAGTAGAGTTTAGTGGTTAATGAATATTGATAGTTTGAACAGATGAAATTACATACAATAGATACCGGTTTTTTTAAGCTCGACGGAGGTGCAATGCACGGAGTTGTTCCAAAGAGCATGTGGGCAAAAAAAAATCCAGCGGACGAAAACAACATGTGTTCGTGGGCCATGCGTTGTTTGCTGGTTGAAGATGGAAATCGCTTGATTCTCATTGACAATGGACTTGGCGACAAGCAAGACGCAAAATTTTTCAGTTATTATTTCTTGCATGGAGATGCTACCTTACAGAAATCACTTCGTGCGAAAGGATTTGATGTTTCTGATATCACGGATGTCTTTCTAACTCATCTGCACTTCGATCATTGCGGAGGTAGTATCGGAAAGAAAGACGATAAATTCTACCCTGTTTTTCAGAATGCTATATATTGGAGCAACGAAGAACATTGGGCGTGGGCAACTAAACCAAATGCTCGAGAACGAGCTAGCTTTCTGAAAGAAAATATTCTTCCTATTCAGGAAAGCGGTCAGTTAAAATTCTTCAAAGAGAATGACGAATTAATTCCGGGTTTCAAAGCGTGGTTTACTCATGGACACACCGGCGCCATGATGCTTCCGCATATCGAATATCAAGGCAAAACGGTAGTATTCATGGCAGACCTTCTTCCATCTGTTGCGCACGTTCCGCTACCGTGGATAATGGCGTATGACACACGTCCACTTCTTACACTTAGCGAAAAAGAAACATTCCTACCCAAAGCTGCTGACAACGAATTCGTTCTCTTCTTCGAGCATGATTATCAAAACGAATGTTGCACCGTTAGCAAAACAGAAAATAACTTTCAAGTGAAAGAAACATTTTCACTCGAACAATACTTCGAAAAATGAGAAACAAAATAGCAACGCTCTTCTTACTACTCGTATCAGGTGTATTATTCGCCGGAGGAAACATTCATTTCACGGAGGGAAAGTGGGACGAAATAAAAGCGAAAGCAGTTAAAGAGAAGAAGTACATTTTTGTTGACAGTTATACTGACTGGTGCTACTGGTGCAAAGTGATGGACAAGCAAACATTCACCGACTCGAGTGTTTCTAATTGCATCAATAAGAACTTCATTGCGGTGAAGCGAGAAATGGAAAAAGATGAAGAAGGAATTGCAATGAGCATGAAGTATCATGTGAATGCATTCCCAACCTATTTGATTTTATCTCCAGAAGGAGTTCTAGTTTATAAGATCATTGGATTCCGTCCTGCGAGTGAATTTCTTGCTGAGTTGAATAAATCGCTCCAAGCGAAAAATGGACTTTATCCCGGAATGAATGCACAACTTGATCCAGGATTTCCTTCATTCTATCGTGAGTCATTTGGCACAAGCAAGAAACGTCAGTATCCAGCACTAAAAACAGTAACCGATTTTCTTGATGCACAGAAAGATCTCTACGCGGAAGTAAGTTGGAGCATTATGTGGCGTTTTGAACTCAATGAGAAATACGAGAATTGGGTGTTGGAAAATCGCAGTAAGCTTTCTGAACTTTACGGTAGCGAAGAAGTAGATGGAAAAATTGCATCAATTATATCCATTCGCGTTGATCGCGCTGGGGAAACCAAAGATGAAAGTGCATTTAATGCAGCGTTAAAAATGATCGATCGATATCTTCCAGAACAAAAGGAGGAGTTGACGATTTCGTTTTCGCTGGATTTCTATCTAAAAATCGGCGCATGGTCCAAATATGCGAATACTGTTCAACAAGACATTGATAAAAATGGATACACCAATGCAGGTATGATCAATGGTTGTTCTTGGACGATCTACGAACAATGCGGAGAAACTTCTGTGATTAAACAATCTATTGTGTGGATGGATTCAGTAACAAAACAATATCCAGAATACGCTTATCAAGACACTTATGCAGCATTGTTGTATAAAGATGGACAGTACAAGAAAGCCGAAGAAATTGCAATCCTTGCGATCAACACAGGCAGAGCTGCAGGAGAAGACGTTAATGCAACTCAGAAACTACTGGACAAAATTCGATTGAAACTGAAATAATAGTCGTGGCTGCATGGACGAACTTGCCAGAGAAAAACTCCTGTTTCTGATTACAACTCCAACGTATGCTTTCTTCATCATTGGAGAAATCATCTTGAGCTATATTCACAATCGTCATTACTATACCACCAAAGGGACCATCATGAATGTGTGGTTGTCTGCAGTGAACTTTGGTCTTGATTTACTTTTGCGTGGATTTGTAATGATCTTCCTTGGTGCTTTCTTGACAAATCCAATAACCACGATTGAAACACCTTGGGTCTATTGGACAATCCTCGTATTAGCGGAAGACTTCATGTTCTATTGGTTGCACCGAGTTGATCATTATTGCAGATTATTCTGGGCAGTTCATGTAACACATCACTCATCGGAAGAATTCAATTTGACTATTGGATTCCGGTCATCGGTTTTTCAACCACTGTATCGCTTTTTATGGTTTATTCCACTTCCATTGTTCGGATTCAAACCTGAAGATATCATGTTGGTTTATGCGATCACTCAGATATACGGCATTTTGATTCATACACGCTTCATTGGAAAACTAGGTCCTTTAGAATGGATTTTCTCCACACCATCACATCATCGTGTTCACCATGGATCAAATACCCGATATCTCGATAAAAACATGGGCATGGTCCTGATCATTTGGGATCGTATGTTCGGTACATTTCAAGTGGAAGAAGAAAATGATCCGGTGAAATTCGGACTCACTTCCAATCTTACTCAACCCTACCATCCGATCAAAACAATTTTTCACGAGTGGGTGAACATTGGGCAAGACCTCAGTAAGCCCATTGGTATCAAAGCTAAGTTCATGTATTTGTTAGGACCTCCTGGATGGAGCCATGATGGAAGTAGAAAAACGTCTTCACAATTACGTGCTGAACTTCAGAAAAAGGACGCTGTGAAGTAAACGTGTATGATTCTATGTGAAAAAATATTACGTTTCAGCCTTCATTTCACCTGACATTACGCAGGATCAACATCAACCACTAAGCGAAGTTTCTTGAAATCAGGATGCGTCTTGAAATCAACAATGAGTTTTCCAATAATCTCCTTCCACTTCGCACTGTTGGCTTCACGCTCGAACTTAATCAGAATATTTTTCAAATACTCATCTCGTACACGCGAAACAGAAGGATATTCTGGCCCAAGCACACGCGCACCCATGTGCTGTCGCAATTGCGTAGCCAAATGATGTGAACCATTGTCCACCAAAGTAGCTTCCTTCCCTTTAATAGTAACACGCATCACGCGATAGAATGGCGGATAGTGAAACTCCATGCGATCAGCGAGCTCACTATGATAAATTGCGTTGTAATCATTCTTAATCACACACTCAATCACAAAGTGATGTGGGTTGAACGTTTGAATAATTACTTCGCCTTTCTTTTCTCTGCGCCCTGCTCTACCTGATACTTGTGCCATCAATTGATAGGCCCGCTCATGTGCGCGAAAATCAGGATAGTTCATGACTTGATCTGCATGAAGAATACCCACGAGAGCAACATTTCCAAAATCGAGCCCCTTCGTCACCATTTGTGTACCAATGAGGATATTGGTCTTACCGGTTTCAAAATCGTCAATAATGCGCTGCAAGCTGTATTTACCTCGCGTGGTATCCAGGTCCATGCGCGCCACTCGTGCTTCAGGAAAAACAATACTGAGTTCTTCTTCAATTTTCTCCGTACCAAATCCTTTCAGCTTCAAATCTGTTGTGCCGCATGCTTCACATTGTTGCGGCTGACTGGTAGCATAACCGCAAATGTGACACTTCAATTGATTTGAATGCTTGTGGTAAGTCAGCGATACATCACATCGTATACAATGTGGAATATGTCCGCACGATTGGCACTCAATACTAGGCGCAAATCCCCGTCTGTTCTGAAAGAGAATAACTTGTTCACCATTCTTCAGCACTTCAGTTACACGTTCAACGAGCAGCGGAGAGAAATGTGATTTCATCAACTTCTTGCGCGTCGCTTCCTTTATGTCCGCCACAATTATTTCCGGCAAGACCGCTCCACCGTATCGCTCATGCAATTCTGCAAAACCATACAACCCATGTTTTGCATTATAGTAACTTTCGACCGAAGGCGTAGCAGATCCCAATAGCGTTTTCGCGCCATGCAAACGAGACAACCATATTGCGCTTTCACGCGCATTATAACGTGGAGCAGGATCTTGTTGTTTGAACGATGGATCGTGCTCTTCATCGATAATCACCAATCCTAAATCTCCCCAAGGAAGAAACATAGATGATCTCGCCCCAATTACAACACACGGTTTCTCTTTGCGCACTTCATTCCAAACTTCAACCCGCTCCTGTTCATTAAAGCGAGAATGGTAAATGAGAACAGCGTCGCCAAAATGTTTCTGCAAGCGAACAATCAGCTGGGTTGTCAGAGCAATCTCTGGTAGCAGGAAGAGCACTTGCTTTCTCGCATTCAATTGTTCACCAATCAAACGCGTGTAGACTTCTGTTTTTCCACTGGAGGTTACTCCGTGTAACAGAACAACATTCTTCTCTTTAAAATCAGATTGTATTTTATCCAGTGCCTTCGACTGATGTTCGCTTAACGTAGCCTCGTGGGTTTTCACTCCGGTTTTTTTGATTCGGGAAACTTCCACTTCGGTCTGAATCAATACCTCCTTTTTCAAAAGTGAATTCAATGCTCCGGATTCACCCTTCAATTCACTTATCAGATCAGCACGTTTTACAGGAGACTCCACTCCTGAGTACTTTCCCGACAAATGCAGAAATGCCATCAACGCCTCCAACTGACGAAAAGCCTTTTTCTCCAGACGATCAAAAAGCTTTTTCAGTTCTTCTTCAACACTATATCGCTCCGAAAGCACAATGTATGATTCATACTTCGGACGAAATCGCTCTTTGATTTCCTCATAGACCATGAGCACGTCCGCGTCAATCAATTTTCGAATCAACGGATAAACTGTCTTCCTATCGAGGATTGCTTCAATATCTTCTAACGTCAACACATTCCTCAATTCCAACGCTTCTACCAATGAGTAAGACTCGTCGTCAAGAGTATCGCGTAATCCATCCCACGAACTACTCAGAACAATCTTTGTTTCGCTAGATAAGCGCAACCCTGTAGGAACGGAAGCAATCATTACTTCGCCGCGTGTGCACATGTAATATTGCGCCATCCAATCCCAGAACGCCAATTGCTTCTCAGTAACTACAGGCTTATCATCAATAATATTCTCGATAAACTTCGCAGTATATTTAGGTACATCGGAATGTACGCGAGCAACAATTGCAGAATACAGTTTGTTCTTTCCAAACTGTACAATTACTCGTTGGCCAGTTAATATCTGATCATTTAGCGCTTGAGGAACACGATACGTATATAGATTCGGCAATGCGAGCGGGAGAACTACATCAACAAAATAATCTCTGCGCTCTACTGTCATGAATCTTGAATAGCATATTACTTGAGCTGTCCTAATGGGAATCGCTCAGACTTGTGTTCCCAAAGATAACGCAGGTTGCGCAATTTTCACCCTCAGAATCTCGACTAATACTTAGTGAATTCTCAAAACAGAAATCGTAAATCGTCAAACTTTTCCCGATCTTCAACCCATGACAAGCGAACAAATTGCAGAAGCGCTCGATCTCACGGCAAAGCTGATGGAACTTCACGGAGAAAATCCGTTCAAAGTCAAAGCATTATCGAGTGCAGCTTACCGAATCGACAAATCAGGAATAGAACTGGACGGCAAAACGCGAGAAGAACTCGAGAAAATTGAAGGCATTGGGAAAGGAATAGCTGCAAAAATTGAAGAACTGAACATAACAGGAACAACACAGGAATTAGCAGCGCTATTGGAGAAAACACCTTCGGGAGTAATCGAAATGTTGGGAATAAAAGGAATAGGTCCCAAGAAAGTTGCGCAGCTCTGGAAAGAACTGGAAGTTGAAACACCGGGAGAATTACTCTATGCGTGCAAAGAAAACCGATTGGTGGAGTTGAAAGGATTCGGAGCAAAAACACAAGCTGCCATCGTCAAGTCTATTGAATTCTCAATGGCTAACAAGGGTAAATTTCACTATGCTACCGTTGAGCCATACGCAATTGCGCTGGTAGAATTTGTAAAAAAACAAATTGGGTCTGACCTTGTTTCTCTTACAGGAGAAATCAGAAGAAAAGGAATTATCATTGATGAAATTGAACTCCTGGTAGGTGCTGAATCCATCTCCATGGATGGATTCGATAATCCGCTGAACATTCCTGTTGCGGTAACCGTATGTTCACCAGAGGAGTATTATGGGGCATTGTTCTCTTCAACAGCAACTCCTGCTCATTTGAAACAACTGGAGCATCTGAACCTGGTAATTCCAACAAATGCAAAATCAGAAGAAGATATTTATGCTTCTGTAAAACTCCCATACATACAACCGGAATTGCGAGAAGGACGTGGAGAAATTTTACTTGCACAACATAACACGTTACCTGAACTGATTGATGTTTCTGACTTAAAAGGAATTCTGCATTGTCACAGCACATGGAGCGATGGATTTCATTCGCTTGAAGTGATGGCCACCACTTGCAAAGAAATGGGCTATCAATACTTTGGTATCTGCGACCATTCCAAATCGGCTTTCTATGCGGAAGGATTGAAAGAAGATCGAGTGATGCAACAACATGCTGAAATCGACACACTCAATACCAAACTTGGATCTTTTAAAATACTTAAGGGAATAGAGAGTGATATTCTTTATGATGGTTCACTTGATTATGAAGAAGATGTTTTGAAATCGTTCGACTTCATTGTAGCGTCTGTTCACTCTGTATTGAAAATGGACAAAGAAAAAGCTACACAGCGTCTGATTACTGCAATTGAAAATCCATTCACAACAATACTCGGACATCCCACTGGTCGCCTGTTGCTTTCACGAGAAGGATATCCAATTGATTACAAAAAAGTAATCGACGCGTGCTCTGCAAATGGCGTTGCAATAGAGTTAAATGCGCATCCATACAGGTTGGATATTGACTGGACCTGGATTCCATATTGCATGGAGAAAAATGTAATGATCAGTATCAATCCAGATTCGCACGAGAAAGACAGTATGACCGATGTCAAGTGGGGAACAATTGCTGCTAGGAAAGGTATGCTGACTAAAGAATTCTGTTTGAATGCTTTCAGTCTACAGGAATTCACTTCGTGGCTCCAGCGTAAAAAACGTTAACCTGACAAAACGATCAAACGCTGAACAATGAACGGCGAACCTCCAACAATCAACTGACAATGGCACTACTCAATTCTATTGCATCTTGGCTCATGGTGAAGCGCATGCACCAGATTGAGTTATTCATGAAATATCCGCATGAAGTACAGGAGGAGTGTTTCGAGAGTTTGATACAATCGGGAAGAGATACAGAGTTCGGAACTCGCCACGGATACAGAGATATTAGAAACTACGAAGACTATATTGCACGTGTTCCAGTACAGACATATGACAGCTTAAAACCTTGGATCGAACGCACACGTAAAGGTGAACAGCATTTGCTCTGGCCTACAGAAGTAAAATGGTTTGCGAAATCATCAGGAACAACCAACGATAAGAGCAAACTCATTCCCATAACTGATGAGTCGTTGAAAGATTGTCATTACAAGGCCGGTAAGGACATGATCACGCTCTATTGTCACAACTATCCGGATCATAAATTATTCACAGGAAAAAACCTTGCCTTAGGAGGATCACATCACACCGATGAATTTGACAATTACGAGTCGTATCAAGGAGATGTTTCCGCCATTGTAATACAAAATCTTCCGCTTTGGGCAGATCTGTTTCGCGCTCCTAACGTGGACATTGCTTTAATGAGTGAATGGAATGAAAAGCTGCAGAAAATTGCAGAAACTACGCGCGATGAGAATGTAGTAAGTCTCGCGGGTGTTCCCTCCTGGATGTTGGTTGTTTTGCGCAAAGTACTTGAACTTTCTAACCGGAATCTAATTCACGAAGTGTGGCCAAATCTGGAAGTTTATTTTCACGGTGGAGTGAATCTAAATCCGTATCGACCACAGTTGAATGAATTGCTAGGTAAGAATGTAAATTACCTGGAACTATATAATGCCTCTGAGGGATTCTTTGGTATGCAGGATCAAAAATCAAGCAACGAACTTTTGCTTATGCTTGACTACGGAATTTTCTATGAGTTTATTCCTCAAGCAGAATGGAATAATCCTGAACCCAAAACCATACAGTTGCATGAAGTGCAAACAGGACAATCCTATGCGATGTTGATCACTACTGCTGGCGGATTGTGGCGATATTCCATTGGCGATACGATTGAGTTTACTTCTACTCTGCCATATCGATTTCGGATCACCGGCAGAACGAAAAGCTTCATCAACGTTTTCGGAGAAGAGCTGATGGAAGGTAATGCCGAACGTGCTTTGCAAATTGCATGCGAAAAAACACTCGCCGTAGTGAATGAGTACACCGCAGCTCCACGCTTTACTTCAGATAAAAAGCGAGCTTGTCATGAATGGGCGATCGAGTTTGCAAAAGCGCCAAAAAATGCGGACTACTTCGCGGAAGTGTTAGACAATACCTTGAAGACGCTCAACTCAGATTACGAAGCCAAGAGATACGGCAACCACATCCTGCTTCCGCTTCAAGTTACCAGCGTACCGGCGGGCACCTTCAACGCGTGGCTAACTGGAAAAGGGAAGCTCGGCGGACAAAATAAAGTTCCACGTTTATCCAACGAACGAAAAGTTCTAGATGAAATTCTACGTATACACGAATAGAACGGCTTGGTTTTTGAAGTATCTTCATACAGCATGAAAAGGTTTGCACTTCTCTTCTTTGTTTGCATGTGTTTGGCGTTTACACCTGGAACACGACGTCCAGATTTTCAATTAACATCTAAGGCCAATCAAATTGTAAGCGATAACCTGTCGAATGTATATGCGGTCATTAACGATCAGTTCGTGAAGTATGACAGTAAACTGAGCAAGCAAAAAGAATTCAGCAACAAAAACTTTGGCAGCATCACATCAGCAGATGTAAACAATCCGCTGCGCATACTGCTCTACTATCGCGATTTTGGCAGAGTTCTTTTTCTAGACAATACGCTTAGTCAAAATGGTGACGCATTGGCCATGGAAAATCTTGGATTTCCAATGGCTACATTGGCTGCTTCATCATTCGACAATGGGTTGTGGATTTATAACCAGCCTTCCTTTGAGTTGGTACGCTTCAATACGAATCTTGAAATTTCTGGAAGAACGGGAAATTTATCTCAGATCTTAGGAGTTGAGTTGCAACCGAATTTCATTCTTGAAAAAGACAATCGCGTTTTTCTCAATAATCCAGCTACTGGAATTCTTATATTCGATGTATTCGGCACTTACATTAAAACGATTCCCATTCTACACCTTAATAGTTTCCAAGTAGCCGATGATGAAATCATTTATTTCGCTGAAGGATCATTAAAATCGTGGAATTTGAAAACAGCAGAAACTTCTGTTTACGAAGAACCGCAGAACTCACGTGCATTGAATATGCGCATTGAACGCGACGCAATTATTGTTCACGATTCCTCTTCAATCTCCACATTCATACGCCACAAATAAAACGGCTCTGTTACGTTAAGCAACAGAGCCGTATTGTTATGAATTGAATTACTTAGAAAGGAAGATCATCACTGTCATCCGCGGAGCTGAATGTAGAAATGTCCGGCGTTGGAGCATTCTGCATTACAGGCTGCGATTGTTGTTGCGGAGCTGCGTTCACTGATTCAATTTTCCACGCCTCAATAGTGTTGAAAAACTTGATCTCACCTGTTGGAGCTTTCCACTCGCGACCACGCAAGTTGAAGAAAACGCGAATCTCGTCTCCTGGATTGTATTGATCAACAATACCACATTTATCCTGCGTCAACTGGAAAGTAATATGCTGTGGATACTGAGAAGAATTATCTGTAATTACGATGTCTCTCTTCTTGAAACGATCGGATACTTGTTGTTCCGGATACTTGACCTTAAGGGTGCCTGTTACATTAAACATGATAAATTGTTTTTAAAAATTACACTATGAAATAGAAACGTGAGTCTGTAAACAAAGTTAAGAGAATCCGATTTCCGCTTTTCACGTATTAGAAGATTGTTCATAACTGATCAGAAAGCAACACCTTCCAAGCCTCATCCACCTTCCCTTCTTCAAGTAATCCTGCGGCAATATGATGCAAATGAACATCTAACTTATTCATGTCCTTGCCATACAATTCAAAAGCCTCATTTATTGCGCCTTTCGATACATAATCGCGAATTTCCTCTGCAGAAGGCATTTTTTCAACATTCCCTAGTTGCCCAAGATGGTTACCTGTTAAAATTTTACTGTGTCTAATGGGTTCAGGAAGTCCATCTACACCAATTCCAATCGTAGTCAACGGCTTTGCTACTTTGAAGAGCGCATCACCCGAAGCGCGACAATACCAATCTCCGCCCAATCGCGCAACAAGGTCTATTTTGTTCTGATCAATCATTTTGGTTTCCGGGTTGATCACCTCTTCGTTAACGTGAATCATTACCACTTCAGCAATAACCAAATTACCGGCACCACCCTGTTGACCCAATTCTATAACCTCACGAACAACACACTCGAGTTGAACAGGAGATTCTTTCACGCGCGAAGGACGAATTTTCACTGAAGGAATTTCAGTCAAACCGGCTTTCTCAAACTCATTTACACCTTTCGGGTATTCTGTGCTACTAAGTGAAGCCTGTTGCACCAAAGCGTGATTTACAACATTAATAACCACTTCAGGCACCTCTTTCACGTTATCCAATGTATTCTTCGTAGCGCCGGTTCTTCCACTCCGTGCAGGAGAGAAAATTACAATCGGCGGATTGGCAGAGAACACATTGAAGAAACTGAATGGACTTAGGTTGGAGTTTCCGTCAGCATCAACAGTACTGGCAAATGCAATAGGACGTGGTGCAACAGCATGCAGAAGATATTGATGAATCTGGGCTGTTTTAAGTTCTTTCGGATCGAGTGATAGCATACTGCAAAAGTACGATTTACGGTATATGAAGTACGAATTTTGTCATTCCATCGTAGTAATTCACAAATCGTAAATAACTTCGCGGGATGAACAAAACAGTATTGATAACCGGTAGCACCAGTGGAATAGGACTAGGAATTGCCCGAGAATTTGCCAAAGCAGGTTACGCCGTTTCATTCAACGGTTTAGAGAAGAATGGTAACGAAATTGCTGCTAAAATTGGACGTGAATTCAATGTGAAAACTTTTTTCTCGGGCGCTAATCTCCTCAATGCCGATGAAATAAAAATGTTCATTGAACAAACAGAAAACGAATTAGGTCCAATAGATGTTTTGGTGAATAACGCAGGTATGCAATTCGTTGCGCCAATCGAAGAATTCCCGACTGCAAAATGGGATGCCATCATCGGACTGAATCTTACTGCTGCTTTCCACACTACACACCATGTACTAGGTGGAATGAAGAAAAGAGGCTGGGGAAGAGTTATCAATATTGCCTCTGCGCATGGATTGGTTGCTTCTGAATATAAGTCGGCATATGTCGCTGCAAAACACGGACTAGTTGGCCTAACGAAAGTTTCTGCGTTAGAAGGTGCTCAATTCGGCGTCACTGCAAATGCAATTTGTCCGGGCTACGTTGATACTCCTCTTGTTCGCGGCCAAGTCGCAGATCAAGCGAAAACGCACAACATGAGTGAAGAAGATGTTATTGCTAAAGTGATGCTGGTAAAACACGCTGTGAAAAAATTCGTGTCAACAGAATCACTTGGCGCATTGTGCGTGTTCCTTGCTTCACAGCATGCTGATCTCATTACAGGTACCGCTATTCCTGTTGATGGTGGATGGAGCGCGCAGTAAAATAAATGATACCCAAAACCATACTTGCAATATTTATTGCGCTGATTTTTGCAGCTGCAGGAGTAACACAAGTCTACTTTATTGAAAAAGACAACCACGATATTTAGTGGATTGCTTACGATAATAGCCAGTCTACCGTTGTTGGTTTCGTGGGTGGTAATGGGCATTGCTGTTGCATTGTTTATTTCCGTGCCGCAATCCAAGGGAGCCAGAATCACAGCTTCAATTCTGATGATTATCCCTACCGGTGCAATAGGAATCTCATCCGAAGTACTTTTCACCCAAGGGAATGAGGAAGAAATGATGTATCCGCTATTGCCGATTTGCGCATTGATCTTTACCTATGTTATTGGTATTTCGGCGTGGGTCAAGAAAAGACCAACCGAATAAATTGAGATTAGATATCAACTGACTTGCCAAAGGATTAACAACTATCTTTGCGCCCGTGAATCCCCGTCATCTTTTTGATAGAAAATTTGTTTCTCTCGCCCTGCAAGGCGGAGGAGCTCATGGCGCATTTACCTGGGGGGTTCTTGACCGACTACTGGAAGTAGAAGAACTTGTTGCGGAAGGAATATGCGGAACGAGTGCAGGCGCTGTTAACGCTGTTACACTTGCCTATGGAATGCACATCGGTGGACCAGAAAAAGCAAAAGAGCTTCTTGAAATTCTTTGGAAAAAGATTTCTCAATACGGAAGCTATATGTTCAAACCTTCGCCATGGGATAATGCGACCAACTTCGGGAACCTCTATCATTCGCCGGGCTATATGTGGTTCAATGCAATATCGCAATCACTTTCTCCCTATGAGCTGAATCCGTTCAATTACAATCCGCTTCGCGATATTCTCAACGAGTTGATCGATTTCAAAGAGCTTCAACATTACAATACCAAGAAACTTTTTGTTTGCGCAACGAACGTTAAAACAAATCGCGCTAGAGTTTTTCATAACCACGAAATAACTGTTGATGCTGTTTTGGCTTCTGCTTGTCTTCCCTTTCTTTTTCAAGCAGTAAAAATTGACAATGATTACTATTGGGACGGCGGTTACATGGGCAATCCTCCGCTTACTCCTCTCATTGCAGAAACATCCGCACACGATGTGTTGTTGGTAAAAATCAATTCTATCAACATCAATAAGATTCCAACTGCCGCGCGCGACATTGCTGAACGTGTTAATGAAATCAGCTTCAACTCAAGTTTGATTAATGAAATGCACTTGGTGCATTATCGCAATGAATTAATCCGTCGCGGTGTTGAACTTCCCGAACAGGATCGTGAAATTTTTGTGCACTGCATTTCAGGTTATAGCGTTCTCGATCAACTCTCTTATTCGAGTAAACTCAATACTTCATGGGAATTTTTGCAACACTTGAAAGAAGAAGGACGACGTGTAGCAGAAACTTGGCTAGAAAAAGAATATGACCAAGTGGGTATTCGCTCTACCTTCGATATCGAAGAGCACTTCCTGAATAAATACTAGTCAGTAGACTCACAGAACTCCATGATAATTCGATTAAGTTGAGGAATGGCTTCAAGGTTCAGCGTGTGTCCGGCATTTTCGATTACAATCAGTTTTCCTTTCAGAATTGCATTGGCAACTTGTTCTGCCACATCTACAGGTATCAAAACATCTTCTCTACCCTGAACTACTGTAACAGGTACTTTTATTTCTGCCAATCTTCCACGGTAGTCACCTCGCAATTCAGTTGCTTTCATCAGACGCAGGAGATTCTCAGCAGGAGGACTGGCATTCACCCGCGATTCCTTCAGTGATTGAATCGGAATTAGCGGTTTCTCAAAATAGGACGCGCCAAGAACCACGGGTAACATCACTTCTAACATCAATGGATATCCGCCTGCGAGTACTGCAGCGGTCCAACTATCTCCAATCGCATTAAATACAGCTGTATTGTGCGCAAATGTAGAAAGCAATAAACCGCCTGAAAAGAAATCAGGATATTGAACGAGTGCATGTTGAGCCACTGCGCTTCCATAGGATAGACCGCAAACAACTGGTCGCTCTATGTTAAGATTGATCAAGACATTTACAATGTCCTCCGCATGCTGATCGTAGGATCGGAATTCACCATGAGCACTCGATCTTCCTTGAAACACCAAGTCGACTAACAACACATTCATTTCTTTAGCTATAACAGGTGCCACAGCAGCCCACGCAAGAGTGCTTTGAGACAATCCGTTCAGAAATACAATTGTTTTCCCATTGGGATGTGTTGCTATGTATTCATAATACAACTGATTTCCATCAGGCAGCGTAAAGAAATTAGCGGATACAGAACCCATGTGCTTTTTAAATTCTTAGATTTCCGTCACGAAAGTAAAGCTATTGCCCGAGAAAGGAACACTCTTAACGCATCGAACGCTGGAAGCTTTAAAGAAAACACTAGACGAATTACCAATCGGGATTGTTGTTACAGACAATACTGGAAGCGTGCTTTATGTAAATGACTGCTTGACAGAAAATATTGGTTCAGCATCCATTTCGCATATAACTGATTTACTTGCTGATTTTCCTAACACAATTTACACCGATACAACTCTCCACTTTCCATTAAGCTTCACATCGAAAATCAAGCCTGAAAAGAGAAATGGAATACATTTTCATTGTAGAGTTAAAAGAAATAATGCAGGCAATTATCTATTCAGCGTAACGGATGTGGATGTGCATCTGGATCAACTACATGCCATAAATGCACAAAAAGACGCGGCTGAAAATCTTCTGCGCTCAGCGGTTATTGGTGAAGGTACGCTGGAGGAGGCCTTGGCTGAAATCTGCCGTATTGCAGCGGTTTCACTGAATGTTACTCGAGTAAATATTTGGGAATTCGGCAATGAGCAAGCGGCTATTACAAGTTTGATCAACTTTGATGCGCGCGTCACAGAATTGTTAAGCAACGTCACGCTGTATCGCTATCAAATTCCAAATTATTTCCGACTCATTGAAACGGAAGAAATTATTCCTACTCGCGACGCATTGAATGATAGTAATACAGCCGAATTAAAGGATGGCTATCTCGCGGTCAACGGAATCCAATCTTTAATCGATGTTCCCATTCGTATTTCAGGTAGAATGTTTGGCCTGGTTTGTTTCGAAGACACCAATGAAAAACGCGAATGGGATAGTGGAGAACAAAAATTCGGACTGTTTATTTCACAGGTAATTGCACTTACAATTGAAACATCAAGGAGGAAGAAAACACAGAAGGAACTGGAACTGATTCTTGATGAAAAGCGAATTCTCCTCAATGAGATTCACCGGAGAGTTCGAAATAACTTTACGCTTATTCAGGATCTGATTCGGACAGAATCAACGCGTGCCACAGACGAATACCATCGTGATCTTTTCACGGAATTACGCAATAGAGTGAATAGTTTGGATATGCTCCAGCGGCAACTCTATCAGTCCGAAAAAGTAGACCGAGTAAATTTTCGTGATCTGATTCTTGACCTTATTGCTGGCTATCGATCAACGTTTTCCGGAAATGAAACGGAATTCGTGACTACTTTGGATCAATGCGAACTCAATGTAGCGAAAGCCTCAATAGCGGGATTATTACTAAATGAAATAATCATGCATTTAGTCAGAGTGTGCCGTGATGGAAAGAAGAAAGAGTCCATTGCTATTCGCTTGAAAAAAATCAATTCCAGAGTCCAATTATCAGTCGTTACAAGCATTATCTTCGATGAGCTTGATGAGAGAGAAAAAATGCAGACCTCATTTGAGATGGCAGAAAAGCTTGGTAGCAAACTGGACGTTGATCGCAACTTGGGCACGAACTACCGAATCTCTTTTGAGTACTAGTCTCACCTGATTTTCATTGATAGATCGTTACTTTTCTACCAAATATACATCGAATGATAATATCCCAAAAAGTCGTATATTTCGTGTGGTAAATTGCACATTGTCAAATCCCTTACTATGAATCGAATTCTACGCGTCCTACTCTTCGTAATTTCATTTATTGCTGAATACGACTTGCACGCTCAAGCTTCTGCATGTCCCAGCGTTAATGCAGGCCCCGATCAAACCATTTGTCCGGGACAATGTGTAAACCTTACCGCTGCAATTCAAGGTACGTTACAGACTACTACCTACAACGTTTCCACGATCCCTTACAGCCCTTACTCCTACACCACCGGCACGCCGGTATTGGTAAACATTGATGACGTATGGACTCCTGTAATCAACATGCCATTTTGTTTTCAATTTTTTGGAAATACCTATTCGCAACTTGTAATCGGTTCAAATGGACTCATTTCGTTTAATCTTACATATGCGAATGCTTATTGCCAATGGCCAATTGGTGCCGCAATACCTTCTAACGCAGATCCGCTAAACTCAATCATGGCTCCATGGCATGATATTGACCCGTCAATTGGTTCCACATCAGACACTCGTTATGCCACATACGGAACAGCGCCTTGTCGCCAGTTCGTCGTGAGTTGGTACAATATTCCTATGTTCAGCAGCTCTTGCAATAGTATGTTGGCGAGTCAGCAAATTGTTTTGCATGAATCTACCAACATCATTGACATTTACATTTCGAACAAGCCAACTTGCTCCAGTTGGAATGGTGGCTATGCGATTGAGGGAATTCAAAATGCCACGGGTACCACAGCGTTTTTCGTAGCGGGAAGAAATTTTCCTAGCGTTTGGTCTGCTACCAATGATGGTAAACGTTTCATGCCTGGGGGTGCACCAAATTACACACTGACATGGACCGGACCATCAGGTCCGTTGGGCAGTGCAAACCCTATCACCGTTTGCCCAAGCACAACCTCTACTTACACAGCTACAGTAACAAATACAACCTGCGCAGGGAACATTGTTGTAACAGATCAGGTAACCGTTTTTACAACAGGTGGTGGAATAACGACAGCTGCAGCACAGAATAATATTACCTGCAACGGACAATGTACGGGAACGGCAACAGTTACCATAACCGGTGGGTCAGGTCCATTTACATATGCATGGGCTCCTGTGGGTGGGTCCGGTCCTTCGGCAACAGGATTATGCGCGGGAACCTATACATGTACAGTCTCCAATGCGGCCGGGTGTACCACATCACAAACTTTTAATATCACACAACCACCTGTAATAACTATTGTCCCCACTCAAACAAACGTGTTATGTAACGGGCAATGTACCGGTGTTGCCAATGTCGTAGCTTCCGGAGGCATAGGAACGTATACATACTCTTGGGCTCCCGTCGGCGGAACTGGTCCGTCTGCAACGGGATTATGTGTAGGCTCTTATACATGTACAGTTACATCTGGACCCGGATGTACGGCCACACAAAGCTTCACAATTACACAACCGACTGCAATCACTTCAAGCATGTCGTCTACACCGGCTACTTGCAGTGTCAGCAACGGAACCGCTTCAATTTCCGCTTCAGGAGGAACCGGTGTATTAAGCTATAACTGGACACCGGGTAACCCAACAGGTGATGGAACTCCGAACATTACAGGATTACCTGCGGGAGTTTGGACTTGTACTGTTACAGATGCGAACGGTTGTACGCACACAAATACAGTAACCGTTAGTGCAACCACAGGACTTACCGCTACGAGTAGTGGAGTCAACGTTTTGTGCTTTGCAGGTAATGGAAGTGTAACCGCAACTCCAGTTGGAGGAACCGGACCTTACACTTACGCATGGTCGCCTTCAGGAGGATCATCAGCAACTGCATCTGTACCATTCGGATCTTATACTTGTATTGTGACAGATGTTGCAACAGGATGCACCGCAACTACCAGTGTCTCTATCACTCAACCTACAGTTGTAACGGCAACCGCTTCTGGAAGCCCAGTGTTATGCAACGCGGCGTCAACAGGCTCTGCAACGGTAACACCCGCAGGAGGTGTTGGTGCCTATACGTACACATGGACTCCAACAGGAGGAAATTCGGCAACTGCTACCGGCCTAAGTGCTACGAGCTACACCGTAACCGTTGCTGATGGAAATGGATGTACTACCACTGCTACAGTGGCCATCACACAACCAACAGCATTAAGTGCGACAACTTCATTCACGCAATCTACATGCGCTACTGCCAACGGTTCTGCTGCAGTTGTAGTAGCCGGGGGTGCAGGTGGATATGCATACAACTGGTCTCCTTCAGGAGGAACAAACGCAACTGCAACAGGTTTGTTCAGTGGAAACTATTCATGCACGATAACGGACGCAAACAATTGCACACTCACGGTAACCGTAAATGTTCCAAGTGCTAACTCGCCTGTTGTAAGCATAATGACCTCCACCAACGTAACGTGCTTCGGTGGAAGTGATGGTTCTGCTACAGCAACATCCACCGGAGGAACTACACCATACACCTACGTTTGGACAAACGGCGATCCTGATTCATTAGCAGGAAATCTTATAGTGGGAAGTTATTCAGTTACGGTAACAGATGCGAATGGATGCACATCTACAACATCAGTTACAATTACTGAACCACCCCAGCTTGCAGCAACCATTTCAGGAACAAACATCTTGTGTTTTGGTGCCACAACAGGTTCTGCATACATAACTGGTACTGGAGGAACAGGAATTTACACATATGCATGGTCACCAGCAGGAGGTAATTCAGATACTGCAAGTGCTATAATCGCTGGAAGTTATACGTGCACGATCACCGATGCTAATGGATGCACCACTACTTCATCTGTAACATTAACAGAACCACCTCTACTTACAGTAGCTTCTGCAGGATTCAACGTAACCTGTAATGGGGCTTGCGACGGACAATTAGTAGCTATCCCAGGCGGTGGTTCACCAAACTATTCATTCCAATGGAGTACCGGTTGTACAACACCATCGTGCAATAGCATTTGTGCTGGTCAATATAGTGTCACCATCACAGACATGAATGGTTGCACAACTACAGATACTGCAGTTGTAACAGAACCAACCGCCATCACAATTGCTACATCCACTGTTGATGCACATTGCAACCAAGCTGACGGATCTGCGAGTGCAGTTGGTAGTGGTGGTTCAGGAGTTTTGACGTACCAATGGATTGGCGGACCAGCCAATGCGAACTATAACAACATTGCAGCCAATACGTATTCGGTGATAGTTACAGATGCAAATGGCTGCGCTGATACAGCTACTGCTGCAGTCAATAACATTAACGGAGTAATTGCAACAGTAGCTAGCTCAACCAATCTGACTTGTTTTCAATCTGCCGATGGATCGATTGATGTAGATGCTACTGGAGGAACACCGACATATACGTATGCTTGGTCACCTTCTGGATCCACAACGGATATTTCCACAGGACTATCAGCAGGTGTGTACGTTGTAACCATCACTGATGCTTCTGGTTGCACTGCTACTGTTACTGCCACGCTAACCGAACCACCTGTAGTGTCTGTTACAGCAACAGCTAGCCCAGCATCCATTTGTATCGGTAGTTCAGTTACACTAAATGCTTCACCCGCAGGTGGAACTCCAGGCTATGTGACAACATGGAATCCTGGATCTTTAGCAGGTAATTCGCAGATAGTAACACCAGCTGCAACTACAACATACACAGTTGATGTAAGTGATCAAAATGGTTGCACTGCGTCTTCTACAGTTGCGGTTACTGTTAATGCCTTGCCAGTTGCTCTTGTTGGTTCAGATGTAACTTCAGGTTGCGTTCCGCTCTGCGTTAATTTCGATGACTTGAGTACAATAACCGGTGCTGCTACAATTACAGGATGGTCGTGGGATTTTGGTGATCAAACAAATTCAACTCAACAGAATCCTTCACACTGCTACTCAACACCTGGAAATTACACGGTAATTCTTACAATCACTACGTCTGATGGTTGCACGCAGACCGTAAGCATGAACAATTACATTCAAGTATTTGCGCTTCCTGTTGCAGAATTTATTGCAGGGCCTCAACCCACAACGATTCTAAATCCTACTATACAATTCACAGATTCATCATCAAATGCTGCATCTTGGTTGTGGAGTTTCGGGGATGTAGGCAACTCTTCTTCTACAGATCAGAATCCAACTTTTACTTATCCA
>Ga0114980_10000510_pt1 | contig 28460 bp, 25 predicted proteins | sample S_140806_EF_Meta_FD_87018 | JGI IMG/M metagenome (GOLD analysis project Ga0114980, IMG submission 87018) | Freshwater microbial communities from Lake Simoncouche, Canada to study carbon cycling - S_140806_EF_MetaG | ecosystem: Environmental > Aquatic > Freshwater > Lake | place: Lake...
ATGCGCGGGTCGCGGAACAGCCGGTTCAGGCGACCCTGCCATTCTTCAAGTTGCTTGGTGTAGGCGTTTTTTGAAAGCGTCTGATCCAGTTGCAGCGCACGGATCACGTTGAGATTGCCAATCGCCGGCAGCAGCGGCGGGGTGCGGTCGGGCAGACGCGGTACCGGTTTGTCGTCCAACCGTTCACGCATCGCTGCCAGCAGCGTGCGTCCGACAGTCAGGCTGCGATAGCGGGCGTCGGCGCCCGACACCACCAGCCAAGGCGCCTCGGCAGTGCTGGTCTTCCGTACAAACGGTTCGCAAACTGCCTCGAAATCGTCGTAATGCTTGAACATGACCCAGTCGCCCTGAGTCACCCGCCAGCTGGTCACCGGATCCTTTTCCAACTGATGCAAGCGCTTTTTCTGTTGCGGTTTGGACAGATGGAACCAGAATTTCAGCAGCAACACGCCTTCGTCAACCAACATGCGCTCAAGACGCAAAATCTCGCTGATGTCCTGATCAAACTGGCCCTCGTTACTCATCCCCATGACCCGTTTGACAATGGGTTGTGTGTGCCAGGCGCCGAAAAAGACGCCGATCTTGCCCTTCGGCGGCAGTGCACGCCAATAACGCCAGACGCGCGGCCGTTCACTCTCCTCATCCGAAGGTTCGGCAAACCCATGGACCTCGATATGACGCGGGTCCATCCATTCGTTGAGCAGGTTGACCATCTCGCCCTTTCCTGCGCCTTCGACACCGGCGATCAGGATCAGCGTGGCAAAATTGCCGTTCTGCTTGAGATCGTATTGCGCATTGAGCAGGGCTTGCCGCAGTTTCGGCTCCTCCCGCTTGTAGGTGGCTTTATCAATGCTATGGGAAAGGCTGGCGGACTCGAACATGAAACCTCCTACAGAATGCCCGGGGCGAGCACTGCCCGCACCGTGATGTCGTCGTTATCGTCGCGCGTGATCCACCAGATAGCGCCCTTTTTCACATTCCACGGCTGCTCGGTCCCGGTAATCGCCAGGCCTGCGGCGGCGCCCAGTGTCGGCTGGTGGCCGACAACCACAACAGTACCTTCGCCGTCAGGCCAGCCTGCAGCCTTGAGCAAACCTTGCGGTGTGGCTGATGTGGACAGGGCAGGTGCTATGGCGAAATCGACGGCCAGTGCCGCAGCCGTTTCACAGGTCCGCGCGGCCGGGCTGGCCATTACGCGCCACCCCGCAGGCAAATGGCGTTCGAGCCAGTCTGCCATTTTCTGCGCCTGCTTGCGCCCCTTCGCCGTCAGCCGGCGTTTGTCGTCCGGAATGCCGTCCTCGGCATCGGCGTGCCGCCACAAAATCAGATTCATGCTCACAGCGTTTTAGGCTCCGCAAATTCAAGCGTGACTGCCGGCTCCGCTGATCGTCAGCGCCGCCACGGCTGTGGCGCATCGCAAAAGCGCCGCCACACCGACATCAAACGTTTGCGTTGCCGTATTGCGCGCTGCTCGTGCCATTACACGACGGCATTCGCTGTCGCTGCAGGCCACCGGCTTGCGCCGGCCCGCGCAGCTTCCAGCAAGGTTTCCAACACGGCCGCATCGTTGATATCGCCGAGTATATCCTGCAGCTTCTCGAGCCGGGCGCGCTGAACCGCCATCGCTTTGACCTGGAACAAATCATTGAAAAATTCCACGGCATAGCGGAGTTTCTTGACGGCAATGCGCAAGCGATGCAACTGATCCGGGGTTAGCTTCGAAAGATGACGGCCGCGCTTGAGGACCTGGGCATGGCGTTGTTTGAGTATGCGTGCGGCAGCGGCACGGGCCGGTTCGTGCCAATCTGCGGCAGCAGTCATTTCCGGTGCCGCGAGCGAACGTCCCAGCGTCAGCATCAACACCAGATAATCATTTGTTTTTATTAATTTTTTTGAACCTCTGCGGGCAAGTTGCCATACCGGATCGCAGGCTGCAATCAACCTCGCCATATGCGGCAAATCGTGTATGCGCGGCAGGGTTTCCGTCAGCAGTACGTCCCAATCACGCGCTGCGCCCAAACCGGCGGCGAGCGTACGCAGGCTTGCGGCGTGCGGCAGATCATCATCAGTACCGCCAAACTGATGCCGAAATAGGCTCAGTACTGATCGCAGCCGGCGCAATCCGACACGCATCTGATGCAGATACTCCGGGTCATCGGATTCCAGTACACCGCGGGCGTTGCCCTGCACCTGCGCCAGCGCCGAGGCTGCGATTGCTCTAAACGCGTCTCCTGCATCCATCGCTGTGTTCAGTCTTACGACGGACGCCTTCAGTGGTTTGGCGAGCTGCGGCCTGAACAATGCGTAGCCGCGACCGGCTTTGGAGTGGTGCTCCAGACTCAGCGGTTGCACGGCCGCCAGTTTCAGAGCGAGGTCGAACAGTGCCGTCACCGGTCCGCGCTTGAGTTCAAGCTCCAGTTCACAGACGGCTTCACGACGATTCCCGCTGCGGATCTCGCCACGATCAATCGCGACCTCGATCAGGACATCGGGTGCCGGTGTCAGCAGCCGCACGTGACGCCGGATATTTGTTGTAAGCACCGGCAACAGTGCAGACCTGATTTTTGGCGAACGAAGGGTCCGTGTAATCTCGTTGCGTGGCAACACGGAAATATCCGGATTCCCATCGCGCAGGGCCGTCTCGAATTCAAGCCGGGCGTGCACTCCCGATTCAACAGTGCCGCCGCCCTTGACCGCCTGCACCCAACGACGGCCCTCACGCCGGACGCGCAGTGCGATGCGGTTGCGCCAAAGGTGCAGTTCGGGGGTGTCGTAATAGGTGGCCGCCAGCACTACGGTCCGTGCCGCACCGGAGCCTCGTAGCAAGGGCGATGCCAGCAGCGCACGGAACCGCGCCGGAGGCACCCGCATCTTGAGCTCGATTTCGCGGTTCGCCGTCACGGCCTGTTGGGCACTGCGCGGCGAACGGGCTCGGCGCTTCATGCGCTCGGCTTGTGTGCCAGACTTTCGAGCAGTTGTTCCTGCGCCCCGACCGGCTTGCCACGTCCGGGCAACTGGCAGGTGTAACGACCGTCTTCACCCATTACCCAAGCGCGGGTATTGTCTTCGAGGTAGGGCATCAGGCCCTCGGCAATCACGCGCTGGCGAAGCACGGCGTCGAGAACCGGGAAACAGACTTCGACACGGCCGAAGAAATTGCGGCCCATCCAGTCGGCGCTCGACAGATACACTTTTTCAGCGCCGTCGTTGTTAAAAAAGAATACGCGGGTGTGCTCCAGAAGGCGTCCGATCACCGACCGCACACGGATATTCTCCGACAGTCCTGGAACACCGGGGCGCAATGCACAGACGCCTCGCACAATGAGATCAATCTGCACACCCGCCTGCGAAGCGCGATACAGCGCACCGACCACTTCCGGCTCCAGCAAGGCATTCATCTTGGCGATGATCTGGCCCTTGCCCCCGGCCTTGGCGATGGTAGTTTCGTTTTCAATGGCACGCATCATTTCGCGATGCAGTGTAAACGGGGCCTGCAGCAGGTGACGCAGCTTGGACGCGCGACCGAGCCCCGTCAGTTGCATGAACACGTCGGCCACGTCGCTGCAGATTTCTTCATGGCAGGTGAACAATCCGAAGTCCGTATAGATGCGTGCGGTTCGCGGATGATAGTTGCCGGTGGACAGATGCACATAACGCCGCAAGCGCTCGCCCTCGCGGCGCACCACCATCAGCATCTTGGCATGAGTCTTGTGACCGACAACGCCATAAACCACGTGCGCGCCGACTTCTTCGAGTCGTTGCGCCCAGTTGATGTTCGCTTCTTCATCAAAACGGGCCATCAACTCGAGCACAACCGTAACTTCCTTGCCGCTGCGTGCCGCACTGACCAGCACTTCCATCAGCTCAGATTCGGCGCCGGTACGGTATACCGTCATCTTTATCGCGGCCACAGCGGGATCGCGCGCCGCCTGTTGCAGCAAAGAAATTACCGGCTGAAACGACTGGTACGGGTGATGAAGCAATACATCGCCGTCGCGGATCACCTCGAACATGTCGCACTCCGGACGCAACCGCTCGGGCAGTCCCGGCCGGAACTGCGGAAATTTCAGGTTTGGGCGGTCAACCCCGTCCGGCACGCTGATGACACGTGCGAGGTTTACCGGACCATCCACACGGTAGAAATCCTCTTCATCGAGCATGAACTGTCGCAGCAGGAACTCCGATATGGGTTGAGAGCAGCTGTCCGCGACCTCCAGACGTACCTCGTCACCGAAGTGGCGATGCGGCAATTCACCGCGCAGCGCGGTGCGCAGATCCTTGACCTCTTCCTCGTCGACAAAAAGATCGCTGTTGCGGGTCAGGCGGAACTGGTAACAGCCCTGCACTTTCATGCCGCTGAACAGTTCACCGACATGTTCGTGCAGCACGGATGAAAGAAACACGAAATCATATTCAACTCCCGCCACACCCTTTGGCAGGCGGATCACCCGTGGCAACACCCGCGGCGCCTGCACGATGGCGATACCCGAATTACGGCCGAAGGCGTCCTTGCCCTCCAGCTCCACCGCGAAATTCAGACTCTTGTTTAGCACGCGGGGAAATGGATGTGCAGGATCAAGCCCGATCGGGGTCAACACCGGCATCACCTCGCGCCGGAAATAACCGCGGATCCATTCGTTCTGCTGCGGCGTGAATTCGCTGCGACGCAGAAAGCGGATGCCCTCCCGCTCCATGCCCGGAAGGATCTCTTCGTTCAGCAGTTGGTACTGCCGCGCGACGATTTCATGCGCCTCCCGCGCAACGAGCCGGTAAACCTCTTCGGCACGCATCTGGTCGGGGCCGACCGGCGCCGAACCGGCTTCGATTTCTGCGTGCAGGCCGGCGACGCGAACCTCGAAGAATTCATCAAGATTGCTGCTGACAATACACAGGAAGCGCAACCGCTCGAGCAGCGGATGTTCGCGATTTTCCGCTTGCGCCAGTACCCGGCGATTAAACAACAACAAGCCGAGCTCACGATTGAGATAGAGCTCGGGGGCGAAACCGGACTTGCCGGGCTTGCGACGCGGGCGAACAGGCGAATTCACAGATAAAGTCTCTCGCGGAAACCGTCAGGGCTTGGGCGGCACGTACCCGACCGCGGCATCGGCACCATCACCGAAGAAGTGCCGTTCCATCTGCTGCACAAGGTAGTCACGGGCTTTTTTATCCGCCAGATTCAGCCGGTTCTCGTTAACCAGCATTTTTTGCTGCTCAAGCCAGTTTTTCCAGGCCTCTTTCGACACATGCTCGAAAATACGCCGCCCCAGATCACCGGGGTAGGTCGGGAAATCCAGCCCTTCAGCCTCCCGCTTCAGCTTCACACACATCACCTGACGCGCCATCTTTTCTGCTCCGATAATAAACCTTAATGTTAAGGATTTGTTGCGATAAATCAGTGCTGCCCCGCGTCAGAGCCGCTTGGTCAGCACGACCGAACGCCGGCGGAAGTTATAAAGCTCCTGCTTTTTCTGCGGCAGCGCACTGACATCGGTCTCGACAAAGCCCCGCTCGACGAACCAGTGTTCGGTCCGGGTGGTCAGCACGAACAGCTGCTTCAGCCGCAGGCCGCGCGCCCTTTTCTCTACCGCCGACATCAGCCGCTCCCCGGCGCCACGGCCGCGAAAATCGGGATGTACCGCAAGGCCCGCGAGTTCTCCCGACCGCTCGTCCGAAAACGGATACAAGGCAGCACAGCCGATGATCATGCGGTCATGCTCCAGCACCCAAAAACGGTCGATTTCCATTTCCAGCAGGTCGCGGCTGCGTTTGACCAGAATACCGTCGGTTTCCAGCGGCTCCAGAAGTCCCAGGATGCCGCCAATGTCGTCAATCTTGGCATGGCGCAATGTTTCAATCGGATCTGGCGTCAACAGCGTGCCCACGCCCTTGTGCGTAAACAGTTCCAGCAGCAGGCTGTCGTCAAGGTGCCCGGAAATCAGATGCGCACGCCCGACGCCCTGCTCACAGGCGCGCACGGCAGCCGGCAGGTAAGTCTGCATTTCCTCGGACTGGATGCGGCCCCGCGACAGCAGGCCCTGCGCTTCGCGCACGGTCAATTCGCGCAACAGTTCACCGCGGCTTCCGGCCACACCGGCCGATTCCATCAGGAAAATCAGCTTGTCGGCTTTCAGCGCCACCGCCGTCGCCGCAGCGACGTCCCCCATCGCCAGGTTGAACACCTCGCCCGTCGGCGAATAGCCCAGCGGCGGCAGCACCACCAGATCATCGTCCTTCAGGCGCCGTTCAATCGCCACCGCGTCGATCTTGCGCACTTCACCGGTGTGCATCAGGTCCACACCATTCAACACGCCAATCGGGCGCGCGGTAACAAAATTGCCGCCCGCGACGCGAATATGCGCGCCGGCCATTGGCGAATTGGGCAAGCCCATCGACAGCAGCGCCTCGATCTGAACGCGCAGCTTGCCGGCCACTTCCATCGCCGCCTCCAGCGCCGGGGTATCAGTGATACGCAGCCTGCCCGCAAAACGGCTGCGCACCTTCTGTGTCTTCAGTTTAGCTTCGATCTGCGGCCGCGAGCCGTGCACCAGCACCAGCTTCACGCCCAGCGCCGCGAGCAGATTCAAGTCATGCGTGAGATGGAAAAACCGCCCGTCGGCAACCACCTCGCCGCCAAATGCAATAACAAAGACCTTGCCACGAAACGCGTGAATGTACGGCGCGACCGACTGGAACCAGTCAATGAAACGATCCTGCGCCGACAGCCGGGGGCGTGCGGCGACGCGCTGTATTTCCGCATCCTGCCGGGCCTGCGTCTGTTTTTTCTGGGTGGAAATGGAAGTCTCCCCTTGCGGCTTGGTCAAATCAGATTTGCGCATTCAATTTAATGGTATGCGGTTTCCCGGCAGGCGGAAAGCGGACGCACTAAAAATCACCCCACAACGCCTGCATGGCCGCGAGCAGCGCCACCGCAGCGGTCTCGGTACGCAACACCCGCGGACCCAGCCGCAATGGCTGAAATCCGAAACGCAGGGCATCCGCGGCTTCGGTCGCAGTGAAACCGCCCTCGGGTCCGGCCAGTACAGTCACCATCACGGACGGACGAGGCAATTCGCGCAACATCACCGTGCCATCCGGCGCCAGCAGCAAACGGACCCCGTCCTGAGCCGCGGCGCCGTCCAGCCAGTCGCGTAACGACAGCAGCGGCCGCACTTCCGGCACGCGGTTGCGGCCACATTGCTCACAGGCTGCCGCCACCACCGACTGCCAGTGCGCAACGCGTTTCGCGGCACGCTCACCGGACAATCGAACCACACAGCGCTCTGCCATCAGCGGCTGGATCGCAGAAATCCCCAACTCGACCGCCTTCTGAATGGTGTAATCCATGCGTTCGCCACTCGATACCGCCTGCGCCAACGTCACCTGCAGCGGCGATTCGCGGTCTTCGTCGCGACGCTCACGCACCTGTACGCTGACCGCGCCACGTGCGCATTTGCTGATTGCGGCGTCATAAGCAACACCCCGCCCGTCGAACAGGGTCACCGCGTCGCCCGGTGCAAGACGCAACACATGGGCCACATGGTGCGCCTTGGCTGATGGCAGCTCGCACAAGCCATGGTCCGGGATAGGACCCGGAAAATATATTCTAGTCAATGGGTTAGCGTATCTTTTCCAAGCTTCGATTATGCCATAGCCGGGCCTCGCTGGCGGTATTCCCGGAGTGGGGGCAGGTATACAATTGCGCTCTTTTTCCGGGTGATGTGTGGCGCTTTCGTGCCGCGACCATCCGCTGAGGAGAGTCCGCTTTGCGCATCGTCATCCTGGGAGCCGGTCAGGTCGGCAGTTCCGTTGCCGAAAATCTGGTGTCCGAGGCCAATGACATTACCGTCGTAGACACCGACGCCGGACGATTGCGCAAGCTGCAGGATCGTCTGGATCTGCGCACCATTGTCGGCAATGCCGGGCATCCGGAGATCCTCGAGCGTGCGGGCGCACGCGATGCCGACATGCTGCTGGCCGTAACGCAAAGCGACGAAACCAATCTTGTCGCCTGCAAACTTGCCGCGACGATGTTCAACATCCCGACCAAAATCGCGCGTATCCGCGCGACGGATTACCTGTCGCACCCGGAAATGTTCACACCGGAAAACTTCGCGGTAGACACCGTGATCTGCCCGGAACAGGTGCTGACCGACTACATCGGAAAGCTGATCGAGTTCCCTGAATCGCTGCAGGTGCTGGAATTCGCGGAAGGCCGTGTCAGTCTGGTCGCCGTGCGCGCCTTTCACGGCGGCCCGCTGGTCGGCAAGGAATTGCAGACCATTCGCAAACACCTGCCCAACCTGGACACCCGGGTTGCGGCGATTTTCCGCCAGGACAGCCCGATCATTCCCGACGCCACCACGGTGATCGAAGTCGGCGACGAAGTGTTTTTCATCGCAGCAACCCAGGATATCCGCGGCATCATGCGCGAGCTGCGGCGCATGGACAAACCGGTGAAACGCGTGATGATCGGCGGCGGCGGCAACATCGGCCGGCGGCTGGCCAAGGCCATCGAAGACCGTTATGAAGTGAAGATCATCGAATTCAATAAACGCAGCGCCGAGAATCTGGCCGCCGCCCTCAACAAAACGCTGGTTCTGGTCGGCGACGTCACCGACGAAGAGTTGCTGCAGACCGAAAACATCGGTGACATGGATGTCTATTGCGCACTGACGAACGACGATGAGAACAACATCATGTCGTCGCTGCTCGCCAAACGCATGGGTGCGCGGCGGGTCGTAGCGCTGATCAACCGCAGCGCGTACGTCAATCTCGTGCAGGCCGGCCAGATTGATATCGCCATCTCACCGGCACAAGCCACGATCGGCACGCTGCTCGCGCATGTTCGCCAGGGTGACTGTGTGGCGGTGCACAGCCTGCGCCGTGGCGCAGCAGAGGCTTTGGAACTGGTGGCCCATGGCGACGCACGGTCTTCCAAAGTGGTCGGTCGGCGAATCGAAGAAATTGATCTACCGGCCGGAACAACCATCGGCGCGATCGTGCGCACTCACGAGCGCACGGCCGGCACTGACGGCAAAATCATGCGCGAGCATCAGGTAATGATTGCCCATCACGACACCGTGATCGAACCCGATGACCACGTCATCGTCTTCGTTGTCGACAAGCGCACGGTGTCCAAGGTGGAGCGGCTGTTCCAGGTCAGCGTAGGTTTCGTGTGACTCCACTGCTGACGGTCTTCCCGCACCTCGGGCTTATCGCGATGGTGATGAGCCTGTCGCATCTGCTCCCGCTCGGCATATCAATCGGCCACGACGACGGTGCCGCGCAGGCTTTCGTCGTTTCGATGATCATCAACTTTGCCGTCGGTTGCGCGATGTGGCTGGGCACGCGGCACAAAAAACGCGACCTGACACCGCGCGACGGCATCCTGCTGGTGGTGCTGGCATGGTGCGGCGGTGCGGCGTTTGCCACGCTGCCCCTGCTGCTGGCGATTCCCGGGCTCACCTTCACCGACGCCTACTTCGAAACCATGTCGGGCCTGACCACCACCGGATCGACAATACTGTCCGAACTTGACGCGCTGGCGCCCTCGCTCAACTTCTGGCGCTGCCTGCTGGTCTGGCTGGGCGGCATGGGCTTGATCGTCCTTGCCGTAGCCATCCTGCCGCTGCTCGGCGTCGGCGGCCGGCAGATATTCAAAGCCGAAACACCGGGTCCGATGAAGGACGCCAAGATGACGCCGCGCATCACCGAAACGGCGAAAGGCCTTTGGGTCGTTTACGCCATCATTTCGGTCGCCTGTGCAATTGCCTATTACCTGGCCGGCATGACCTGGTTCGATGCCGTGGTCCATATGTTTTCCACCATGGGACTGGGCGGATTTTCCAGCCACGACGCGAGTTACGGCTATTGGGATTCCCCCCTGATTGAAGCCGTCGCCATTTTGTTCATGCTGATAGCCAGCATCAACTTCGGCTCTCATTTCCTGGCCTTGCGCTCCAGAAGTATCGCGCCTTACCGCGCCGATCCGGAGCTGGCCTGGTGTCTCGGCATCATTCTCGGCAGTTGCGTCGGCATTGCCCTCTACCTCGACTGGATGGGCATCTACCCGGACTTCCTGTCATCGCTGCGCTACGCCAGCTTTAACGTGGTGTCGATTGCCTCCACCACCGGATTTGCCAGCACCGACTTCAACCTGTGGCCGATATTTGCACCGATGTGGATGTTGTTCCTGTGCAGCTTTGCCTCCTGCTCGGGATCGACCGGCGGCGGCATCAAGATGATCCGCGCGCAACTTTTGTACATCCAGGTCTATCGCGAATTTGTGAAACTGCTGCACCCGACTGCCGCGGTCCCCGCCAAACTGGGCGGACAGGTCATGGAAAACAAGGTCATCTTCTCGGTACTGGCCTTCCTGTTCATCTACATCGCCAGCATCGTCACAATGACGCTGGTGATGATGGCCAGCGGACTTGACGATCTGACCTCATTCAGCGCGATTGTCGCCAGCATCAACAACACCGGCCCTGGTCTGCACAAGGTCGGACCCGCGACGACCTACGCGGTGCTGTCAGACTTCCAGACCTGGGTTTGCACATTCGCGATGCTGCTCGGTCGCTTGGAACTGTTCACGGTGCTGATCGTCTTTACGCCGGTGTTCTGGCGCAAATAACCGCTCTCTGCTCCCGCTTTATCCCTTCACCGCCTTGAACATGTCGAGGGCCTTCAGCCTCGCAGCGGCATGGTCGACTACCGGGGCCGGGTAATCCTTGCCGATCATCACGCCGGCGCCCTGCTGCTCCATTGGCGTCAAATTCCATGGCGCATGAATCGCCCGTTTGTCGCACCCGGCCAGTTCGGGCACATAACGACGGATGAATGTGCCGTCGGCATCAAACTTTTCAGACTGAGACACCGGATTGAAGATGCGGAAGTACGGCTGGGCATCACAGCCCGTTGAAGCCGCCCACTGCCAGCCGCCATTGTTGGCCGCAAGATCAAAGTCGTTGAGCTGGTCGGCAAAGTATTTTTCGCCCCAGCGCCAGTCGACATGCAGGTCCTTGACCAGGAACGAAGCCGCAATCATGCGCAGCCGGTTATGCATGTATCCGGTCTGGTTCAACTGACGCATCGCGGCATCGACGATCGGGTAACCGGTACGTCCCTCGCACCAGGCTGCAAACAGGGTTTCATCGTTAGGCCAGCGGATCGCGTCATAGGCCGGCTTGAATGCACGCGACACCACATGCGGATGATGATGCAGGATCATGAAATAAAAATCCCGCCACACCAGTTCCGACAACCACGTCGCAGCCCCTTCACCATTCTGCCCACCGACACCCGGCCAGGCCAGGCGAGCCAGCTCGCGTATTGAAACCGTACCAAACCGCAGATGCACTGACAGATAGGACGGGCCTTTTTTCGCCGGAAAATCACGGTGGTCGCGATAACGCGACATGCGCGGCTGAAAATCCGCCAGCAGCTTGTGCGCCGCCACCGACCCGCCGCTGATACCCAGGGCCTGCAAATTGGTCGGCGCGAAGCCGATATCGGCAAGCGTCAGCAATCGCTTGTGATCCGGTGCTTTAGCAAAATGTTTTGTGTAACGCCCGACGGGATAGGCTTTTACGAAAAACGGGGTCAGTTTTTTCAGCCAAGCATTTTTGTAAGGTGTAAATACCGAGAACGGCGTGCCGCCAAGAGTCAGCACTTCATCCTTCTCGAAAATGACCTGGTCCTTGCGTGTCAGGAATGCAATGCTCCGCGCTTTAAGTGTCTTTGCAACCGCCTGATCGCGTTCGAGCGCAACCGGTTCGTAATCGTGGTTGGCATAAACAGCCTGCGCGCCAAGCGTTTCGGCGAGGCGCGGAATTTCGTCCCGTGCCGAACCATGCAAAGTAATCAGTTGCCCGCCAGCTGCCTCGAGCGCTCGCGCGAGCTCCATTGCCGATTGAGAAATAAATTCGACGCGCCGGTCGGCTCGCGTCGGCAGCGCATCGAGAATTTCAGTGTCGTAGACAAAAACACAGTAAACGCGCCGACTGTCCTTCAACGCCGCAAAAAGCGCGGCATTGTCCTCAATGCGCAGATCGCGGCGAAACCACATCAGCGCAGCATCGAACTGTGTCATCGGAGGGTCAGACAGACAAAAGGAGAGGGGGCGGCGAAACAGAACATCAATTGTCGCTGCCGTGACCCGGCTTTACAATACTTTGACTTATGACCAGCGTCGACCTCACCCAGCACTTCCTGATCGCCATGCCTGCCATGGTCGATCCCCATTTCGCCCGTACGCTGACCCTCGTTTGCGAACACAACGAAAACGGCGCACTGGGCATCGTCGTCAACCGACCGACCGACATGAACCTGCAGGGGCTACTGGAGCAAGTCAAAATTTTGCCGGACCGCGACAATTTCAAGGGCGTGCCTGTCCATTTCGGCGGGCCCGTCCAGGTGGATCGCGGTTTCGTGCTGCACAGCCCGGCCGGCGCCTGGCAATCCACATTGACCATCGGCAGCACCATGGGCCTCACCACTTCAAAGGACATCCTCGAGGCCGTCGCCCGCGGTAACGGACCGGAACAGATCCTGGTAACGCTGGGCTATGCGGGCTGGGCTCCAGGTCAACTGGAACATGAGCTGGCACAGAATGCGTGGCTCACTGTGGCGGCGCGCAACGACATCCTGTTCGACTTGCCAGCGGAAGAGCGCCTGCCGGCGGCGATGCAGCTGCTCGGCGTAGATTACGCCAACCTTTCGGACGTAGCCGGCCACGCGTGAACCCGCGACCGGCGCAAGGCGCGGTTCTGGCTTTCGACTTCGGCGAACAGCGTATTGGTGTCGCCACCGGTGAAATCAGCCTCGGCATCGCGCATGCGCTGGAGGTCATTTCCGCAGAAGACAATGTCACCCGCTTCGCACGGATCGCCGCGCTGATTACCGAATGGACGCCGGTGCTGCTGGTGGTCGGCGTCGCCAGCCACGACGACGGCGCCATCCACGAATCCGGGCGGTTGGCGCGGCGTTTCGGTCAGCGCCTGCATGGCCGATTCAATCTTCCGGTGGAATTCATCGACGAGCGCCTGACCTCGCATGCCGCGGAGGCCGCCCTGCGCGAAGGCGGCGTTCGGGCCGACCGGCGGGCTGCCTTGCTTGATGCCGCTGCCGCCGCAGAGATTCTGCGCACCTGGTTCGAGACGCCGCAGGAAAAAAACCCGCCTTGAGCGGCTTTGCGGCGTTTTATCAGGGGGGTGATTGTGTTAGGCTACGCCCCGCATATGTGCCACTGCCATGCTGGGTAACCCGCTTCCAGATGCCGAGCTGCTGCTCGCATCACTGACAGACCGGATGCAGCCCGCTGTCGGGCCGAACACCGGGCTGGTGGGTATTCATACCGGCGGCGTATGGCTCGCCGAACGCCTGCATCACGCGCTGGGCCTCAAACTTCCCCTGGGCACTCTCGACGTTTCGTTCTATCGCGACGACTTCAACAAGAAGGGTCTGCGGCGCAACGTCAAAAGCTCGGATATCCCTTTTGACATCGACGGCTGCGACGTGATCATCGTTGATGATGTGCTCTTTACCGGGCGCACGATCCGCGCCGCACTAAACGAGCTCTTTGACTATGGTCGTCCCGCACGTATCCGGCTGGCTGCACTTGTCGACCGCGGCGGTCGCGAACTGCCGATATCGGCCGACTTCATCGGCACCGACGTTACCGTAGCGGCCGGTGAAAGTATCGAACTGACGCGCGACACACAGGGCCGGCTGGCTCTGAAACTGACCCGGGACTGAATATGTGGCTTGATCCGGCAAACCCGCAACTCAACAAAAACGGCGAACTGCACCACCTGCTGTCGCTGGAAGGCCTGCCGGCAGACATCCTGCGGCAGATCCTCGACACTGCGGAATCCTTTGTCGGGGTCACCCAGCGCGAAGTCAAAAAAGTGCCTCTGCTGCGCGGCAAAGCGGTGTTCAACCTGTTTTTCGAAGCCTCGACGCGGACGCGCACGACCTTTGAAATTGCCGCAAAAAGACTTTCCGCCGACGTCATCAATCTGGCGATTAATGTGTCCTCGCAGAGCAAAGGCGAGACGGTGCTGGACACCGTGGCCAATCTGTCGGCGATGCAGGCTGACATGTTCATTGTGCGGCATGCCGCCAGCGGTGCGCCGTATTTGATCGCTAAACATGTTGCCCCGGACATTCATGTGGTCAATGCCGGCGACGGCCGACATGCGCACCCGACGCAGGGGCTGCTCGACATGTACACCATCCGCCATTACAAGGGCGACTTCACCAAATTGCGCGTGGCCATCGTCGGCGACATCCTGCACTCGCGCGTGGCGCGCTCGCAGATCCATGCACTGACTACGCTGGGCTGCCCGGAAATCCGCGTCATCGGCCCAAAAACGCTGCTGCCCGCACATGTCGAACGGCTCGGCGTGCAGGTGCATGCCGACATGCAGCAGGGTCTCAAGGACGTTGATGTGGTGATGATGCTGCGCCTGCAGAATGAACGCATGAAGGGCGCGCTGCTGCCCTCGGCGCAGGAGTTTTTCAAATACTACGGCCTGACCGAGGACAAGCTGGCGCTCGCCAAACCCGATGCCATCGTGCTGCACCCGGGACCGATGAACCGCGGTGTGGAAATCGATTCCAGCGTTGCTGATGGCAAGCAATCAGTGATTCTGCCCCAGGTCACCTTCGGCATCGCCATCCGCATGGCGGTCATGAGCATCCTCGCCGGGAACTGATCGCGATGAAAATCCATATCAAGAACGGCCGCCTGATCGACCCGAAAAACGGAGTCGACGCCAAACGCGATGTGTTTGTCGCCGCCGGCAAGATTGTCGCCATCGGTGAAGCCCCAGCGGGATTCAGCGCCAACCGCGTCATCGACGCCACCGGTCGTGTGGTCTGCCCCGGTCTGGTTGACCTTGCAGTCCGTCTACGTGAACCGGGCTTCGAATATCTCGCCACGCTCGAAACGGAAATGAAAGCCGCGATTGCCGGCGGCGTAACCAGCCTGGCCTGCCCGCCCGATACGGACCCGCCACTCGACGAACCGGGCCTGGTGGAAATGCTCAAGTTCAGCGCGAAGAATCTGAATCAGGCGCATGTCTATCCAATCGGTGCGCTGACAACGGCCCTCAAGGGCACGAACCTGACCGAAATGGCGGAACTTCGTGATGCCGGCTGCGTTGCATTCTCGCAAGCCGAAGCGCCGCTTGCCGACACCCAGGTACTGATGCATGCGCTGCAGTATGCGGCGACCTTCGATTTTCCAGTGTGGCTGCGCGCGCAGGACCCGGCTCTGGCAAAACACGGTGTGGCCCACGACGGTGAAGTGTCGACCCGACTCGGCCTCCCGGCAATCCCGGTCACTGCGGAAACCGTCGCGCTGTCGACAATACTGATCATCGCGCGCGAAACCGGAGCCCGTGTTCACATTGCACGATTGTCGTCGGCGGAGGGTGTCGCGATGGTGCGCGACTCGCGCGCCCGCGGCCTGCCCGTGACCTGCGACATCGGCATCCACCATGCACATCTGTCCGAAATGGACATCGGCTACTTTGATCCGAACTGCAATCTGACGCCGCCACTGCGCAGCCAGCGCGACCGCGACGCACTGCGCGCCGGTCTCGCTGACGGCACGATTGATGCGCTGTGTTCGGACCACACGCCGGTGGACGAAGACGCCAAACAACTGCCCTTCTCCGAAGCGGAGCCTGGTGCGACCGGTGTCGAGTTGTTGCTTCCGCTGGCCTTGAAATGGGCAACAGAGTCGTCGCTCGGACTGTCTGTAGCCATAGACCGCATTACCGCAAAGCCTGCCGCAATACTCGGCATCGATGCCGGCCACCTTGCCGTGGGCGCAACCGCAGATGTCTGTGTTTTTGATCCTGAAGCCTACTGGCGCGTAGAACCCGCAGCACTGTTCAGTCTCGGCAAGAACACGCCGTTTTCAGGTTTCGAAATGCGCGGCCGGGTGACTCACACACTGGTCAGCGGCAACCTAGTTTACGAGAAGAAATAACTTTAAAAACAATAAGTTATGTCTTGTGGCGCACCGTTTCCCTGTGCCATGCTGTTAAACTAAGCGCGTTTCCCGTGGTCGAACCGGCCACCCTGCTTCCACTACAAAGCGATCCATGAATCCCTTACTCGATATCTCCGGGCTGCCCCGCTTTTCCGATTTCAAACCGACCGATGTCGCGCCGGCCGTTGACCAGTTGCTCACAGAGAACCGTGCATTAATCGCGCGCATTGCAGCGGACAACGCGGCGCCGAACTGGGACAACTTTGTCGGTCCGCTGGAAGACGCCAACGAACGCCTGCACCGCGCCTGGGGCCAGGTTGGCCATCTGAATGCCGTGGTCAACAGCCCGGAACTACGCGAGGCCTACAACACGACGCTGCCGAAAATCACCCAGTATTACACCGAGCTCGGCCAGCACGAGGGTCTTTACGCCAAATTCAAGGCGCTGCGTGGGGGCCCGGCTTACGCGCAGCTCAGCACCGCGCAGAAAAAAATCGTTGATAACGAAGTGCGCGACTTCCGTCTCGGCGGCGCCGAACTCGCCGCAGACAAACGACCGCGTTACACTGAAATCCGCGATCAGCTGTCGATGCTGGGTTCGCGTTTCAGCGATAACCTGCTCGACGCCACCAATGCGTGGTCGCATTTCATCACCGATGAAGCCGGGCTGGCCGGACTGCCGGATGACGCGAAAGAAGCGGCCCGCGAAGCCGCAGTGGCAGACGGGAAGGAAGGGTGGAAATTCACGCTGCATGCGCCTTCATACATGCCGATCATCCAGTACGCCGACGACCGCGCGTTGCGCGAACGCCTCTATCGCGCCTACGTCACCCGTGCTTCCGAGTTCGGAGACGCCAAACTCGACAACACCCCGCTGATCGCCGACATCGTCAGGCTTCGTCGGGAAATGGCACAGATGCTCGGCTTTGCCAGTTACGCCGAATACTCACTGGAACCGAAAATGGCGGAAACGCCAGCCCAGGTGCTGGAATTCCTGCGTGAACTGGCGGCGCGCGCCAAACCGTACGCCGAACGCGATCTGGCTGAACTGCAGGAATTCGCCCGCAAAGAACTGGGCATGCAGAAACTCGACGCATGGGATGTGCCGTATGCGTCGGAAAAGCTGCGCGCAGCACGTTATGCATTCTCGGAAAATGAACTGAAGCAGTATTTCCCGGAAACCACCGTGCTGCCCGGCATGTTCAAACTGATTGAAACGCTGTACGGACTGACCATTACGCCGACCGAAGCGCCGCAGTGGCACGCCGACGTCAAGTTCTTTTCGATTCGTGACCGCGCCGGCGCGCTGGTCGGCCAGTTCTATCTGGATCTTTACGCCCGCAATACCAAACGCGGCGGCGCATGGATGGACGACGCCATTACCCGTCGCACCACACTCAAAGGCACGCAGGCGCCGGTGGCCTACCTCAACTGCAACTTCTCGCCGCCCGTCGGCGGCAAAGCCGCGCTGTTCACCCATGACGAAGTCATCACACTGTTTCATGAACTCGGCCATGGCCTGCATCACCTGTTGACCCGTGTTGATTACCTCGGCGTCTCGGGAATCAACGGCGTCGAGTGGGATGCCGTCGAGTTGCCCAGCCAGTTCATGGAGAATTTCTGCTGGGAATGGGATGTGGTGCAGCCGATGACCCGCCATGCCGATACCGGTCAGCCGCTGCTGCGCGCACTGTTCGACAAGATGATCGCCGCGAAGAATTTCCAGAGCGGCCTGCAGACCGTGCGTCAGATCGAGTTTTCGCTGTTTGACCTCCGTCTGCATTACGACTTTGATCCGGCCGGCGCACAAACCGCACAACAGCTGCTGGGCGAAGTCCGCCGCGAGGTTGCGGTGCTTTTCCCGCCGGATTACAACCGTTTCCCCAACAATTTCTCGCACATCTTTGCGGGCGGATACGCCGCCGGCTATTACAGCTACAAGTGGGCCGAAGTACTGTCAGCCGATGCCTACAGCCTGTTCGAGGAAAACGGCGTGCTCGATGCGTCGACCGGCATGCGCTTCTGGAATGAGGTTCTTGCTGTCGGCGGAAGCAGGCCCGCGCTCGAATCGTTTGTGGCCTTCCGCGGACGTGCGCCGAAAATTGACGCGCTGCTGCGACACAACGGCATGGCGCAACAGGCCGCGTGAGTCCGGGTCGCGGTATCATGCAATACTGCAACTGATGCTCAATAATTCAGCAGCCTGAATTCATCGCGAGGTGCTCAAATGAACAGGATCGTTTTTCTGATCGCCGCGGTACTGCTTGCGGCCGGAACCGCACAGGCCGCCCAGCTCTATCGCTGGGTCGATGACAAGGGCCGCGTTGAATGGCGGGACACACCGCCGCCGGCCTCTGCAAAAAAAGTCGAGCGGCGCTCAGTCGGTGACAGCGTGATTGAAACTTCAGGATTGCCGTACAGCGTGCAGCAGGCGGTACGCAATGCGCCTTTGACCCTGTATGTGAACGACTGCGGCGACGCCTGCATCAAGGCGCGAGCACACCTGAACCGGCGCGGCCTGCCGTTCACCGAAAAGAATCCGCGGGAGAATATCGACGCCTTCAAAAAGCTGACGAATGGCGGCATGGAAGTGCCCCTGCTGTTCGTCGGCCGAGAGGCCCTCAAGGGTTATGAAGAAGGCATGTGGGATATGGCACTCGACAATGCAGGGTATCCGCGTGCCGTGGCCGGCGCCCGCCCTGCGCCGAAGCCGGTCCCCGTTGCCATTGCACCCCCCGCGCCAGCTTCAGTCGATTCGCCCCCACCGTCCCCGCAAGGTGAAGCATCCCCGGCATCGCCATAGCGCACTTTTCCGCGATTGCCATGACGATGAGCGGTTAGTTGCCGGCGACCAAGGCAATTTCAGTAGTCTTTACCAAAAAAACCCCGCCGAAGCGGGGTTTTCAGGAAACTGGGACTGCGTTATGCCGCAAGCTTTCTGCGGCGACCAACCCAGCCCAGCAATCCCAGGCCTAGCCCCATCATTGCGTAGACTTCCGGCTCCGGGACCGCCGTCGTGATCGCTACTGCGTCAAGCGAGCCACCATATGAATCACTGGTACCCGTGGCTGCAAATCGCAGCTCGTCGGAACCGCCCGTCCCCACAACCTGCACGGTGTAAAGAATCCAGTTATTCGTCGTCGAACTCGCGTTGATACCACCGAAGGTGCCCAGAGAAGAACCATTCCAGAACACACTGATATTGTTGGTATTTGCCGGCCCCGTTACACCCGGGCGTGTCGAATAGGCAAAGCTCAGGTCGTACACCTCACCGGCAGTTGTTGATATTCCCTGATACGCCACGCTGTTTCGAAACGTATCGAGTTCGACAAAGTTCTTCCCCTGGTAAGCCTGACCAGCAACGTTGTTACGGATCTCGATGCCATAATCAGGGGTAGGGCCGGAAGACCATCCGTTTACTGAACCATTGTAGAAAGTACTCCACGTTCCATTTGCAAGAACGTTGTCCTCGAAGCTACCGTTAATAATACTGGCAGCCGTAGCGGATCCACTTACAAAAAGTGCTGCGCCGATCAGCAGGCGTTTAAAATTATTCATTTGGCTGCTCTCACAAATCAAGGTTGGTCTTCGAGTGCAAGGTTCACCCGAATGGACTTCTTTACGACTTTCAGGATAGGGAGAGAACCTAGAGTCGTCCATGCTCGGAACATACCGATTTCGCTGATTGGAAAGTCCTATAGCTAATGGATAAATCCCCCGTTTCCAACAGAATAACCACATCCTCGAGCACCTCAAAAAACCCACCCCCATAAAAATTATCATAATAAACAAATATTTAAGTTAAATATGAAACTAGCTGCATGGAACGTCAATTCACTGAAAGTCCGTCTGCCACAAGTGCTCGATTGGCTGGGCAAACATGCTCCGGACGCCCTGTGCCTGCAAGAAACAAAGCTTGAAGACCCGAAGTTTCCGCTGGCCGAGATCAACGCCGCCGGTTATCAGGCTGTGTTCAGTGGACAAAAGACTTACAACGGCGTGGCCATCCTGACGCGCAAACCGGTCACCGCCGTCAGTTTTGGGATCCCGGGTTTTGATGACCCGCAGAAACGCGTCATCGCCGCGACACTGGATGGCGTGCGCGTGGTCTGCGTTTATGTCCCCAACGGGGAATCGGTCGAGTCCGACAAATACCAATACAAACTTGGATGGCTGACGGCGCTGACGGCATGGTTGCGCACAGAGATGGCGCAACACCCGTCACTGGCACTGCTGGGCGACTACAACATCGCACCGACGGATGCCGACGTGCATGACCCTCAGGCGTGGGCAGGCAAGGTGTTATGCAGCGACGCGGAGCGTGCTGCGCTCGCTCGATTGAATGAAATGGGCCTGAAGGATACGTTTCGGCTGTTCACGCAGCCGGAACGCTCGTATTCGTGGTGGGATTACCGGATGAATGCGTTCCGCCGCAAGATGGGCATGCGTATCGACCACATTCTTGCCTCGCCAGCACTCGCGGAGATCTGCACATCATCCACAATCGACAGCGAACCACGCGGCAACGAACGCCCTTCCGATCACGCGCCGGTATTGGCTGAATTCACTATCGGAAGTACTTCAAAGTCGCCATGAATCAAGCCTCTTCGTTGCGGCCAGGGTCGATTTTCAGTTCCTGAATCTTTCGCGTCAGCGTGTTACGGCCAAGACCGAGCAGTTGCGCCGCTTCGATGCGGCGCCCGCCGGTCTGCGCCAGCGCCTTGAGGATCAGCGTTTTCTTGAACTGACGCGTCAGCTCATCCATGATCGAGGTTTCGCCGCGGTGCAGTCGCAGCTCCGCCTCGCGGCCGAGCGCCGAAACCCAGTCTTCCGTTCCGGCGACTGTCGATTCCGAGCGCATTTCCGGCGGCAGATCCTTGACCTCGATCGTCGCCGCCGGCGCCATCACGGTCAACCAGTGACAAAGATTCTCGAGCTGGCGCACGTTGCCGGGCAGATCCTGCATCGCGATGTAGCTTAACGTGCCTTCCGACAGACGCTTCGGTTCGACACCGAGATCGCGCGCGCTTTTTTGCAGGAAGTACTTTGCGAGTAGCGGAATGTCTTCACGACGCTCACGCAGCGGCGGCAGGCGCAGGCGGATCACGTTCAGACGATGAAACAGATCTTCGCGGAACAAGCCCTGCTTGACCCTAGCTTCAAGATCCTGGTGAGTTGCCGCAATGACTCGCACATTCGCCTTGATTGGCTGATGCCCGCCAACCCGGTAAAAATGGCCGTCGGACAGCACGCGCAGAAGGCGGGTCTGCAACTCCTGCGGCATGTCACCGATTTCGTCGAGGAACAGCGTGCCACCCTCGGCCTGTTCAAAACGGCCGCGGCGCATATTCTGTGCGCCGGTGAACGCGCCGCGTTCGTGACCGAACAATTCGGACTCGAGCAGTTCCTTTGGAATCGCCGCAGTATTGATTGCGATAAACGGCCGGCCCGCGCGCGGACTGTGGCGGTGCAGCGCACTGGCCACGAGCTCCTTGCCGGTGCCCGACTCACCGGTAATCATTACCGTCGCATGCGACTGGGACAGACGTCCAATGGCACGAAAAACTTCCTGCATGGCCGGCGCCTGCCCCAGCATTTCGGGCACCGCTTCGCTGACTTCGGCGGCAGTGTCCTGACGCACGCTTTCGTCCATCGCGCGACGAATCAGTTCGACCGCGTGGTCAACATCAAACGGCTTGGGTAGATATTCATACGCCCCGCCCTGAAAGGCGGTCACGGCGCTCTCCAGATCCGAATATGCAGTCATGATGATGACCGGCAACGCGGGGTGCAGTGTCTTCGCGTGCTGCAGCAACTCAAGGCCTGATTCACCCGGCATGCGGATATCGCTGACCACCACCTGCGGCGTTTCATTTTCCAGTGCGGCCAATGCTTCGCGTGCGGAAGAAAACGCCTTGAACGCGATGTTCTCGCGCGTCAGCGCCTTTTCGAACACCCAGCGTATCGAGCGATCGTCGTCTATGATCCAGACAGGTTTCATGTTATTTCACAGTCAGTGTGGTTGCGCCGGAGTGCCGGCACGCGGATCGTCCTGCACCGGCAGCAGCAAGGTGAAGCAGGTGCGCCCCGGAACGCTATCGACAGTAATTGCGCCCCGGTGCTGGGTGATGAAATTGTGGGCAATGGTCAGGCCGAGTCCGCTGCCGCCTTCGCGACCCGAAATCAGAGGCTGAAAAACCCGTTCACGCATGTTTTCCGGAATACCCGGACCGTTATCACTGATCTCGATTTGCACGGCATGGCGGAAACGCCGGCGCGCAATCGTCACCTGTCGCGCGACGCGTGTTTTGAGACGGATTTCACCACTGGCGAGATCCATCCCTGACACTTTGATCGCCTGCGCTGCATTGCGCACGATGTTGAGTACGACCTGGATCAGTTGCTCGCGATCACCCGTCAACAACGGAAGACTGGTGTCGTAATCGCGACGCACCGCGATATCCGGAAACTCCGCGAGCATCACGCTGCGCACCCGCTCCAGCACTTCGTGAATGTTCACCGGACCGGGCAGCGGTAATCGATGGGGCGTCAGCAGCCGGTCCATCAATGCCTGCAGGCGATCGGACTCCTTGATGATGACCTGGGTATATTCATGAAGCCCCGGTCGCTCAAGTTCGCGGTCCAGCAACTGCGCCGCGCCACGGATGCCGCCGAGCGGGTTCTTGATTTCGTGCGCCAGATTGCGGATCAATTCGCGGTGCGCCTGACTTTGTTCGAGCAAGCGCGCTTCACGCTCCACACGCAGTTGCTGATCGATCTGCCGGAACTCCAGCAGCATGGCGGCTGCGTCATCACCGAGATCCGCCGGGCTGACCGTGCACGCCAGATTCAGGCGCTGCCGCCCACTGGTGGCGATCTCGATCTCGTGTTCGGTGTAACTGGAGTGGTTGGCCCGCGAGTAACTGATCGCCGCGGCCAATATGGCATTTTCACCAAGCAGACGTTCAATGGTGAGCCCTGCGGCGCTGGTATGCGACGCTTCAAACAGGTTTTCTGCAGCTGGATTCATGTAGAGCACGGCCTGGTTGTCATCGACCACAACCACCGCGGTGGCCAGCAAATCGAGGCCGGTCAGCGCTGCGGGGTTCATGGTGCGTTCCTGCAATAAGCAGGAGCAAGATACAGGCCAGATTGACCGTACGGGCCGGGCAGCACCCGGGAAACCTCAGATATCGAGCGCCGCGAACGCAGCGCGGGTGAATCTAGCGCAGCGAGGACATTTCCTTGCGCAGGTTGACGATATTGCTTTCGTGCAGTGCCACTTTTTTCTTGTACGGCTCCAGGCGCTCGAGCACACGCTGGTAGTTGCGCTCGTTGCCGAGACGAGTCGACTCCTGCTCGGCAAGATCCTTTTTCGCCTGTTCGAGCAATTGCTCCTCGTTGGCCAGCTCCTGCTCGAGAATCTTGCGGCGACCCGCATCGCGCTGCTGCTGAGTGGACGGATCGACCTTGGGAAAGGTGCCGGGCGTCGCTGAACGCGTATCGCCGGGTTTTACCGCACCCGGTTTGGGCGCCGGTACGGTCGACCCGGTCGGCAAATTCATCGATTTGCAGCCGGCGGCCTCCGCTTTGACGTTGGTAAAGCGCTTGTTGCCACTGCCGTCGACGCACTCGTATATCTCTGCTCGCGCGGAAGCCGCATACGCCATCAGCAGCACAGAACAGATCAAAAAGCGCATCAGTAACCCCGGTTAATTCAGCACGCATGCCATCGGATCTTCCAACGGAAGAATCAGTCGTGTGGTTGACTGGCAGCATGAGCTGTAGCGGGCTAAGTCTATGTCAGCAAAGTAAAAGTCGCAATGCAATGCGGAAAAACAAAAGGGCGGGCAATGGCCCGCCCTTTCGCCGCAACACATGCAATCAGAGGCTGTAATACATCTGGAACTCGAGCGGATGGGTGGTCATGCGGAACGCGGTGACTTCGGCCATCTTCAGTTCGATATAGGCGTCGATCATGTCGTTCGAAAACACACCACCGCGGGTCAGGAACTCGCGATCCTTGTCGAGATAATCCAGCGCCTGGTCCAGCGACGAACAGACATTCGGCACTTTTTTCGCTTCTTCCGGCGGCAGATCGTACAGATTCTTGTCCACGGCGTCGCCAGGGTGAATCTTGTTCTGGATACCGTCGATACCGGCCATCATCATTGCGGTGAAGGCCAGGTACGGATTTGCGGTCGGATCCGGGAAACGTACTTCAATGCGGCGCGCTTTCGGATTGGCGACGTGCGGGATACGGATCGAGGCCGAACGGTTTTTCGCGGAGTAGGCGAGATTGATCGGCGCTTCAAAGCCCGGAACCAGGCGCTTGTAGGAGTTGGTGCCCGGATTGGTGATCGCGTTCAGCGCGCGCGCATGTTTAATGATGCCGCCGATGTAATACAGCGCGAGTTCAGACAGCCCGGCATAACCATTGCCGCTGAACAGATTCTGGCCGCCCTTCCACAGCGACTGGTGCACGTGCATGCCCGAACCGTTGTCGCCAACGATCGGTTTCGGCATAAAGGTCGCAGTCTTGCCGTAGGAATGGGCAACATTGTGCACGGTGTACTTGAGGATCTGGTTCCAGTCGGCGCGTTTCACCAGGCTGGAGAACAGGGTGCCGATTTCGCACTGACCCGGCGCCGCAACTTCGTGGTGATGCACCTCAACCGGCACGCCCTGCTCTTCCAGCGCCAGGCACATCGCCGAACGGATATCCTGCAGCGAATCCACCGGCGGAACGGGGAAATAACCACCCTTGATCGCCGGGCGATGACCCATATTGCCGCCGTCCATGTCATCACCTGATGACCAAGGGGCTTCGGAAGTATGCACGCGGGCCGAAGCGCCGGACATGTCGATTTTCCAGGTCACCGAATCAAAAACGAAGAACTCGGGTTCCGGACCGAAATAGGCGGTATCGCCGATGCCGGTCGATTTCAGATACGCCTCGCCGCGTTTGGCGATCGAGCGCGGATCGCGGTCGTAACCCTTGCCGTCGGCAGGTTCGATGACGTCGCAGGTCAGGTTCAGGGTCGCTTCGTCGGTGAACGGATCCATGCGCGCACTGTCCGGATCCGGCATCAGCAGCATGTCGGAAGCCTGAATACCCTTCCAGCCGGCAATCGACGAACCGTCAAACGCGTGGCCGTCAGTGAACTTGTCGTCGCCAAACATCTTGGTCGGCACGGAAACGTGCTGTTCTTTGCCCAAGGTATCGGTGAATCGGAGGTCAACGAACTTGACTTCGTTGTCCTTGAGCATCTTCATGACATCGGCAGTGCTTCCCATCTAACTCTCCTAACGATTGCGAATGATTGAAAGGGGTTTAGTTTGCTCCGGCCCCGATAAGAGCAGGATGTGTACCAAGGCGGTGCAGCCCTAGGCATTTGAATATAAACAGCTATTAATCTGTCTGCCCCAAAAAGATGCACTGTTATTGTGCGGTACAGCAGGGCGTGCACGATTATAGTGCATCGTTCGCCGGTGCGCACTCGGTTAAAATCTTCAGTCTTAAACTTTTTCCACCAAGGCCCCCGAATGAGCAACACCAAAGCCATCCTTGATGCAGCAGCCGAACGTGCCGGACAAATGGGCATGCCCTACAGCGGCGCACTGCTGCCGAGCGAAGCCTTTGAACTGTGGAAGTCGCTTCCGGGGGCCCGCCTGGTGGATGTCCGCACCCGGGCCGAGTTGGACTGGGTTGGCCGCATTCCGGGAGCCGTCGAAATCGAATTGCTGAGCTATCCCGGCAACCGCCCGAACCCGGCGTTTGCTGACCAGCTCGCGGAACACGTGCCTGCAGACGCCCCCGTGCTGTTCATTTGCCGCAGCGGCGGCCGTTCACACAATGCCGCAATGATCGCCACGCAGTCCGGTTACGCCGATTGCTACAACGTACTTGAGGGTTTCGAAGGCGATCGTGACGCGCAGGGCCACCGCAACACGATGGGCGGCTGGCGTGCTGCGGGCCTGCCTTGGGTACAAGGCTGAAACAGGTTACAACCGGCCCGCTTACCAGCGAATCAATCCGCTCCACGCACTGATCAGGATAAACAGCCCAAAGCCGATGCGATACCAGGCAAAAGGCCGGAAATCGTGAGTGGCCACGTAACGCATCAGCCAGCGAATGCAGACGAACGCTGAAACAAACGCGGTGACGATGCCGATTCCGAACATGCCGATGTCATCGACCGAAAACAGCGTGCGGTTCTTGTAAAGATCGTAAGCACCCGCAGCCACCAGCGTCGGCACCGCCAGGAAAAACGAAAACTCGGTCGAAGCCCGCCGCGACAATCCGAGGAGCATGCCGCCGATGATGGTCGCACCGGCGCGCGACACACCCGGGAACAATGCAAAAGCCTGGGCAAAGCCGACCTTCAGCGCGTCTTTCCAGGTCATTTCATCGACGTTGTCGATGCGCGCGGGCTGATTGCGGCCCTCAGCCCAGAGAATGATCACGCCGCCAACAATCAGCGCGATCGCCACAGGCACCGCGTGAAACAGGTGGCCTTTGATAAAACCACCGATGGCGAGGCCGATCACCGCCGCCGGCATGAAGGCCACGATGAGGTTCAGCGCAAATCGTTGTGCCGGCACCTCGGCAAACAGTCCGCGCAAAACCCCGATAAAGCGGGCACGGAATTCCCAGCACACGGCCAGCATCGCGCCGGTCTGGATCACCAGTTCGAAGACCTTGCCTTTTTCGTCGTGAAACCCGAGCAGGCTGCCGGCGATGATCAGATGGCCGGTCGAGGAAACGGGGAGAAATTCGGTAAGGCCCTCGACGATGCCGAGGATGAAAGCCTTGAGTGCGAGAGTTGCGTCCATGGGGTCGGCATTCTACGCGAATGCCACAGCCAGCCCTATTCGTAGCGCAGTGCCTCGATCGGCAAGAGCCGTGACGCCTTACGCGCCGGGTAGTAACCAAAAAAAATGCCGATCGCGCCGGAAAAACCGACCGCCAGCAGCACCGGTTCAACGCCCAGCCGGATCGGCCAATCTGCAAATTCGCCGATCGCCAGTGTGCCGCCGACACCGAGCATGATGCCCAGGAAGCCGCCGATCAACGCCAGCGTAATTGCCTCGACCAGAAACTGGGTGAGGATGTCACGCCCGCGCGCACCCACCGCCATGCGCAGGCCGATTTCGCGCGTACGCTCGGTCACCGAGACCAGCATGATGTTCATGATGCCGATGCCACCGACGAGCAGCGACACCGAAGCCACGGCAGCCAGCAACAAACCCATGATGCGCCCCGACTCTTCGCGCGCTGCCAGTACTTCCGACAGGTTGCGCAATGAAAAGTCGTCTTCCTGCCCCTGTTGCAGGCGATGGCGCTGGCGCATCAAGTCGCGAATCTGCGCCTCGGCCTCCTTCATATCTTCACCGTCGCGCACCTTGATCGACACCGAACCTACGGTACGCAACCGTCCTGCGCCCTGTCCGATCACACGATTACGCGCCGTAGAGATCGGCATCAGGATCACGTCGTCCTGATCCGTGCCGTACAGGTTTTGCCCTTTTTTCTCCAAAGTACCGATCACCGTAAACGGCACCTTACGGATGCGGATCGCCTGCCCCACGGGATCCACATCACCGAACAGATTGCGCGCCACCGTTTCTCCGAGCAGCGCTACTTTGGCGGAGCCGGCGATGTCGGCTGGTTCTATTGGCTTGCCATGGGCCACAACCCAGTTGCGGGCCTCCAGAAACTCCGGCGTTATGCCGAAGAACACTGTGGACCAATTGCCGCTGCCGCCGACCACCTGACCGGTACCGCGCAGCGTCGGCGCCGATACCTGGACCGCAGCCACATCGCGTTGTATGGCGTAACCGTCTTCCTCGGTCAGCGTGTTGCGCGACCCCGAGCCCATGCGCACCCCACCCGCCACGGTCGAGCCGGGCGTCAGGATGATCAGGTTGGTACCAAGACCCTTGATCTGCTCTTCAATGCGCTCCTGCGCCCCGGATCCAACGGCGATCATGGTAATCACGGCCGCCACTCCGATGATGATGCCGAGCATGGTCAATGCACTGCGCAGCTTGTTGATGCGCAACGCGCGCAAGGCGATACGAATGCTCGCGAGGACGTTCATGGTTGTATCTGCTCGGCGGCTTGCCCCGCGCGCAGCTGTGCAGCCATCGCCGCAGCGTCCTTGGGCTGACTGACCTGCCGGTCTTCAACGACGCGCCCGTCACGAAAACTCACCACGCGATGAGCAAACTCGGCGATGTCATGTTCATGGGTCACCAGCACGACGGTCAAACCACGGGCATTGAGCTGCTGCAGCAGCGCCATGACCTCGCAGCTCGTTTGTGTATCCAGCGCGCCGGTCGGCTCATCGGCCAGAATCAGCACGGGATCGTTGACGAGTGCGCGAGCAATTGCCACGCGCTGCTGTTGGCCACCGGAGAGTTGAGCGGGGTGATGATGACCGCGTTCGGC
>Ga0114980_10000516_pt1 | contig 28265 bp, 6 predicted proteins | sample S_140806_EF_Meta_FD_87018 | JGI IMG/M metagenome (GOLD analysis project Ga0114980, IMG submission 87018) | Freshwater microbial communities from Lake Simoncouche, Canada to study carbon cycling - S_140806_EF_MetaG | ecosystem: Environmental > Aquatic > Freshwater > Lake | place: Lake...
AACTAGGCTGTGGTCTCTGAATAATTCATACTCTGTATTTTCTGCATCCAAGAACACATCCGACATGTTGTCTGTTATTATTAACTCCTTTGAAGGCTCAGTTATGTCAAACATTGCATTGTACATGTCAGCAAAAGTAGACAAGGTTTGTTCTGAAGGTTCTACTAATACATCCTCCATAGCATTCAAAAAGTCAAGTACATCCTCTCTACTGTGAGTAATAGCTTTTGTTGCTAAGTCTCTCAGGTCAATGCCGTTTTTAGCAGCATCTTTCTTTATTTTATTCAAGATTTTGCCAATAGCATTTCTGCTCTCTTCCCAAGTCTCTTTTCTAATAGAGCTGTTAAGGAAATCAATATTTTCAGACATACTTCCATTGTAATCATCTGTGATAGTGTTTGCAATACTACCTATGGTGCTTGGTAATTTATCAACAAGTTCCCCGTTTATTACAGTCTTTACTGGGACTGATTTTGTGGTTTTGTTTAAGTCGTCTACCAATGCTTTGAACTCTTTGTCTTGAGCATATCTTTCAGCCAATACCCCATCTAAATTAGCAGGGATTTCTTCTGGTGCTACATCTGATACAGCATCTGCTATCTCTCGTTCTATCTCAAAAGGATTAGAGGATCTTTGTTTACCAAGTGAGGTTAATTCAGAAGACATAGGGATTACAAAAATAGGGTTATACTCTACAGAAAACTCTTCTGTGTTTCTAAGCTTTAATAGAGTCTCTCTTATATTTCTTTGAATATCCGGAGAGTTCAATATCATATCTATCTCGTAATCATTATACATCTTACTTCTTTCTAGCTTCATTCTGCTGAATGTTACAACACCCTTTGTGCTTAAAGCCTTCATCAGACTTGTGTATAGATCCTTTGAATTAGTTAATCCAAACCCTAACATAGCGTTTTGTACATCCATTACCTCTTCATTTTCAAGAGCTTCTGTTTTAGCAGAGTTAAACTGTAAAACTGTGCTTGCATCAGGTTCACCGTTTTTATCAAAACCTTTTGGTGAAACAGGTCTAGCTTTTCTAATCATTTCAAACCCTGATGTATTTCGGAATCCTAGAGAGTTATAAAAGTCTCCTAGTTTATCTTCGTCTGTAATCCCACCATCTCTTGAACTTACTGCTAAGTATACATCTTTTCCAATTGAATCTGTATACTTCAAGAAAGCTTCTGCTGCTTTTCTAGCGTTTCCGTTTCCTTTATTATCAGACTCTAGTAATTGAAGTTCTATCTGTCCTGTGTCTTCTCCGGTGATAGGGTTTATTCTATCAGCAGCAAACACCCTAGCACCATTCATATCTACGACTGGTTTTCTAACATTGCTACTACTAGTAGTAGTAGTTTGAACTTTCGGCTCTTCTACTCTATTATCTTCTACTGAGTTAGTTCCGTATTTTTCTTGAACTTCAGATAAAAGACCTGACCTTTGAGCTGATGTATAGTACCCTTTAACTATATCATTATTACTAGCTGTCACAATGTGGTCTAAAACTGTTATGCTGAACTTTTCTAATTTTCTAGAGATATCTTTTACCGAAGAAAAATTATCTTGATTACCGTAAAATATAACACTTTTAGCAATTCCAAACTCTCCTATAAAGCTAGTCAATTCTTCGTACTCAATACCATCTTGAAAAACGTAGTTTCCAATAATTTTATTATTTTGGTCTAAAATAAGAGCTGCATTTTTAGGCATAGCTGAAAATCTAAACTGTTGTATGACATTAGCGGAATCTTCAGCTCCAGCCACTTTACCTAGAGGCTCTGATAAAATCTCTTGCTCATTAAGGGTATAAGTAGTTAAGTTTTCCTTTTTACCTTCTGTTTCAACTCTGGCTACACCTTTTGCTGATGTTAGTCCAAACTCATCTAATATAGTATATTGTTTACTATATGTATCCATTATAACATGCTCCAAAGAAATGTTTAATTCTTTTAGTCCAGAAGCCACTCTTGAAGTAATTTCTGAATCAGCCGCACTTGGGTTTAAGTTACCACTTGGGTGATTATGTACAAGATACACTTTTTTAGATTTGAATTTATTAACCCCCGAAAGAACTAGTCCGGGATCAATAACTGTACCTGTAGATCCCCCAACACTTAAAAATTGGATATGTGATTTACCTTTAGCATCCGTATGAACTGCAAATGCATGCTCTACAGATTTGTTTTCTAGTAAGCTCATAATCTCAGCTACATCAGCAGCATTCTTTACTCTAGTTGTACCAGTAAATTGTAAATCTTTGGATTTATTCCAAATACCTTTTACTGAACGAAATACACCGTTGATTTTATCTCCCTCCCATTGTATTCCATCTCTTGAGTCGTAATCCACATCTCCAGATTCTGATAGATAGGATACTCCACTTTCGGTTGTTGCTGTTGTTGATCTTCCTTCATATTCTTTTGCTCTTTTTGGTTTTGATAAAGCAGATTTTTTGTTTTTACTATCTAATAGCATTTTACTATAGATATCTTTTATTCCAGGGTTTAATTCGTTGATGTCTCCAAAATAAGCTATTGCATCTTTTATAACTTCAAAGAACCAATCTTTTAGTCTTTTGAATATACCGTCAATATCTCCATTTAAGTTGGCACCTTCATATATGTATCTTTCAGCACCTTTTGCAAAAGCTTCTCTAAATTGTTTTGTGCCTTTTTTATGTCCGCTCCAATCTTCTACAATTTTAACTTCTTGTGTTGTTAATACATCTTCATATTTATGTGCTAACTCATGTACAGGAGTTGTTACATCTGCATTATTTTTATCTAATAATATTAATGTAGATTCCTCTGTTCTTACAATAGCCCCTCTTCTATCTTGTTTGTCTATAGATACATCAAATCTATCGCTAGATACATCAAACCTAGTTGATGAAAGAAGATTTGGTACCTTAACGGCACTATTAACAATCCTTAATTTTTTATCTATTTTAGTAGTTGGAGGTAATAGTTCGTTTTCAGGAATCTCAATTGTACAGTTGTCAAATTGTAAATCATACAAAAAAGTTACATTTTTTCCTATGTTTAATACTCTATTATTTTTATTTATATCAGAGTCTTGTATTACTATATCAGCTTTTATAACGGAGTTATCTGGGATATCTATCACTGCAATAGCTCTATCACTAGATATAAATCTAACAATAAAATCTGCATTTTCTGGTATAAAGTCTATATCTGTATTTTCAAAGTTGACAGTTCGGAGAAAATATGCATCTTTTATTTTTTCCATACCGCCACACTTTTCAAAAGTAGTAGTCGAGCCAAATAATGTACCTCTGCCAAAATTGCTATCTCCAAAATATATACTTTGGAAGTCTACAGTATTGTAAAACACAACATTATTCCCAACATTAAATTCCTTTATTTTTTCAAAAATCGCAAAACCTTCTTTATCAGCACCTTCACCAGGTAACATACCTATTTTAGCTTCCGATTCTATATCTAATTTAATAAGATTTTCTAAAGCAATCCTATTTATTTTTGCCCCTTTAGATATTCTTAATGCAGTATTTGAATTACTCCAGAGTCCCGTACCCTTAAAACTAAGATCATCTATTTGTACATCAGGCTCTATAACAAGTAATCCTCTACCATTATGAGAACTAAATTTTTTAAGTTTAGTTCCTTTTTCTATATTAAATTTTCCGTCAAAAGTTATATCATGTAGTATAACTTCTTCTAGACTAGAACTTTTACCTATAGTAAAATTTTCAATAATGGGAGCATTTGTTAAAATTAATCTTTTAATTTGAGCCCCATTAGTTATATTAAGATCATTTCTTAGATGCACTTGATTAAGAAATAATTCTGATATCTTAGCTGTAGACGGGATACTAAAGCTTTTAGGTAACCCATCTAATCCTGGAAAATCAGCTATATTAAGAATTTTAAAATCTACATTATCTGGTATAGTAAACCCCTCTTCAAAATCACAAAGGCTTAATTGTATAGTTGAACTATTTTTCATACCATTTGGAATTGCCCCTTTTGGTAAGTTTGACTCAGAAATTGTGATACCCATCCTAGAATTACTATCATTTGGCAATTGAAAACCCTTGTTGAGATAGCATTTGTTAATATATACTGATTCTAACATATTATTTTCCAACAAAGTAAAATCTTCAAAAGTGGTGTTAATTGCTGAAAAACCACAACCTGCATATTTAGGTATACTAAAACCTTTTTCTATTTTTGAACCTGCTAAAAATATCTCCCCTATGCTAGAGGGGATTACAAAATCTTTTGATATTTTAGAATCATCAATTCTTAGCGCACCATCTATTCTAGTACTTTTAGGTATTGTAGAATCTGTTATTGGGATTGTTGAAATGCTTAACCCTCTTTCAAAATGTAAATTTTCTAAGAATTTAACACCTTTCGCCTTAAAAGATCGATCATATTGGAAAACATCTTTAAAGACACATCCATTACCAATAACTAGATTTCCAGATATATTAGATCCATCAAGAGAGAAATCTGTTAGTACAGAGTTATCTTCTATAATAAGATTCTTAAAATATGAATTTTCAATTTTAATAATCGCCTCACCTAATTTTGGTAATATAAAATCATCCTTGAATACAACATTTTCTAACCCAAAAAACCCGTTTACTTTTCCAGAATTTCCAAGTTTTAGTTTTAAATCTTTTGAATTTTTTACTCTAAGTGCCTCAGTTTCATAATTGTCTCCTATTTCAAAAGAGGCCACATTTTTAATATTAATTGTTTTTTTGGAATAAAAGTTTTTTCCTATTTTTATAGATGACATAAGATTCTTAAATTTATCAGAAGTCTCAAACTCTATATCTGTTGCACTTACATTATCACCAATAATAATTTCAGAAGCATTGTATATAGTTATATCACCTGTTACTTTTAAACCATTTGGTAAAGTAACTATATCTTTTTCATCCGAAGTATAGATAGTAAGATCACCAATTATAAGTTGATTTTCTTGTATGTCAAATCCAGTTATTGTATTTACACTAGTATACTCTCTGTTACTGCTTATTTTGGAGTATATTTTGTATTTTTCGTTTACGTCTGGTAATTTATTTTTATCAAAGTCTGCTCTTAGGTCTCTATACTCTGATTGTTTTGCGGAATCATAAGTTTCTAATCTTAAACCCATAGTATCAATATAATCTTGTAGATCTTGTTTACTAAAATCTTCATTATTAACTAACTTATGGTATATTCTAGATGTCTTTATATTATTCGCATACTTAAGACCGTTTTGTATTTTTGGCAGTTTTTTGTATGCCTCGTCTGCCTGCTCTTTGGATAAAGCCTGTCCTGCATCTGTGCCTTTTAGTTCGGATATATCGCTACCATCGTATCTAATAGTAATGGTAGGTTCTAATGTTTTGTCTAAGAATAGATAAAAATCTCCTTTTGGTAAATAGCTAGAAGCCATACCCCCACCAGTACACCAAGGGTTTGAAGACATAACTTTAGCTACCTTTTTACTAACTAATGTTAAGGCTTTTATATCACCTTCTTCACTAGATTTATTGAACTTTACCCAATAGCCATTCTCAGTCTCTTCTTCAATTCTGTCTTTGATTAAATCCCAAGTTTCTTCTCTTGTGATAAAAGCTTTATCTGTGTGTTTGTCAATAAGTTTTATTGGATGTGTATCACTTCCGTTTTTTAAGTCCTGGTATACATTTGGCAATACCATAGAAGATAGTTCTTGGTGATTACCCACAGTCATTGAATTTCTTTTTGCTTTCTCTCCGGGAATTGTTCTTGTTACATTACCGTTGTCATCTAAAACCTCTATGTCTTTAGCTACGTTACCCTTCAAGGTAAGAGCAACCATCATATATTTAAACTCTGCTGAATAATCAGAAGATGGTATTATATACTCCAAAGAAGAGACTAAATTAGCTCTTTGTATACCCTGTAAGTTTTTTATATTTTCAGATATAGCATAGCTGTTACCATCTATAAGAGCTTGTATGGACTCTTTTTCTGCTTCTGTTACAGCTCTTTTTAAAGAGGACTGCAAGAAACTAGGAGATAGTTCTTGTATGTAAAAGTCATTTGTGTTTGCAGCTCTATCTTTAATCTCTAGAAGTCTTCTATTAATTTCAGCTGTTATTTTTTCTTGGTTACCTAAAGAAGATAATTTTGTAGTATAGCCTAAGAATCCAAAAGTTTCTTCTAAGTCTAATAAAGAGGACATGATGTAATTATCTTTAGCTATACCTAAGTTTTTGATATATTTAGGCTGTACTGTTTGGTAATCTACTGTGGTGCCTTCTTCTGTTACCCCGGAAAAGTCTTTGATTAATTGATCAGATAAACCAGATAGTTCTGAAATAGAGTTTGGCACATCTTTCAAGAACTCTTGCACATTGCTTACAGTTCTTATAGCCATACTTCTCTTTAACTGCTCTACAGTTTTTCCTAGTCTCTTTGCAATATTAGTATAGATTATATTTGCAACTTTTTCTAGTGTATCTGCTTGGTCATCAGAGATTTTCTCTACTTTTTTAAGTTCGTTAGCTATAGATGTATCCCAGTTACCTTTGTCTTCTAAAACTTCCTCCTGCACAGGAGTTAGTGCAGATGGTTCTACTGAAGATACGATACCTTGATTAAAAGAGTTTATTTTGTCTTGTGATATAGACTTAAAATCCTCCAGTTCAGTCAAGGCATAAAGATTTAAGGCGGCATTTTTATTACCGCCTGTCATCTCTGCTAATGTATCAAATAATTTACTTCTGTTTCCGTCTGGTGTTTGTACAAAGTCAATTTCACCTTTTTCATCTCTGAAAATTCTACAGTTTAATGCCATTATTATGTTTTATTTTTATGCAAAATTACGAAATTACTTTTATATATCCAAATTTGTTAACTTTTTTATTCATTAACAATCCTCTAGATCATCTATAATAGTTTCAACTTTAGCTCTGTATTCTGGACTTACTTTTACTAACTCTCTTAGCAAGGCTACAACCTTTGGATGATCCAAGAAGTCGTACTCTTTTGCTGTCAAAGTATTATTTATAAACTTATCTAGTATCTCCGAAGCTTTTTCATCTGTAAAGTTTATTCTCCAGTCTTTTACTGAACTAGTAAGTCCGTTTGGGCTCAAATCAATAATAGGTTTAGGTGAAGACAAAGGATTGTCTGTCATGTCTACAGCTATAGAAGCATCGTTTACTAGGTCCTCTGCTGAATAGGCTTGACTCATCCATTCCTTTACATCTGCTGTTTGTTCTACCTTATTTAGGTCAGCTATAGCTTGTTGTAAGTTTCTAGTTATGTTTCCTTCTTGGTCAAACAGTGTTTGATTCTCCATATCTAAGAAATGTAAATCATACTTTGTTGTAGAAAGTCCGTTGTCAACTAGCATTTGGTTTAGCTCTAAAGACAAGGATGCTAAGTTTTTACCATCTCCTTTTTGGAACTCATCAACCATACTATTCAAGAACGCATCTCCTATGTTATTATTTGTCTTTTTAAGATTCAAGGGGAAAGCAAACAAATACTGTCCTTGTCTCATTACAACTACAGGAGTTCCGTTCTTATTCAAGAATTTACTAACGTAGTCCTTTCTAACTTTTGTAGTCTTACCGTCCTTAAGCACAAGCTTTCCGTTTTGTATGTAACCATAGGTTACTACTTTTTTAGGCTCTATCTCAAAGTATTTTATTTTACCATCTTCATACACAAAGTTTGGTGTTCCTAGAAGTAGGTGTTTAACTTTTGTTTGTATCGGTAACTCTAAATTAGTACCACTTACAGCTACCCCTCCTTCAAGAGCCAATTTTACTGCGTTTAATGCAGCCAGTCTAACTCTCAAAAATCCAGGACTGTCTGAAATGTCATAGTTAGCCTTCAGATCGCTTAATTTATTTCCTCGGTAGTCTGTGGCATTTATCTTGATATTGTCCATTAGATCTTTACCTAGCTCTTCCTCAGTCTTTGCATTAGGTACACCGTCTTCAATATCTTGTAATCCTTGTTGGTAACCTTCGATTAATATCTGGTTGTACTCATTCTCAAGGTCTACTGAAAATAACACAGGTTCTCCCGGTAGCATTTCGTATAGTTGGCTTGGTGTATAGGTATTAGAGTCCTTGAAGTCTGTACTAAGATTCTTGTTAGTTTTTAGATCATACACAACCCCATATCCGCCATTGTTATATAGCTTTATGTTGTTGGTCTGTAGACTAGCTTGGTTAAATATGTTTTGGTATTCTGCCTTACTTTTGAAAAGTAGTCTACCACCTTTGTCTATTCTAATTACTGCTGAACTACCATCTTCTAATACCACTGTGAACTTAGCACCAACCTTGGCAAGAGTCTCTAGGTCTGTCAAAGACAAGTTATCCTTAGAGCTTTTTACAATCTCCTTGTTGCCTTTGGTTTCTACTTGTTCGTATCTTATAGTATCTAAGGCTAGTCTTTTTAATAACCCGGCCAAAGTCAAGTGTGATACAGAGGTTCCATTTTTGGTTTGAGATACAAACACATTTTCGTAAGTCTGAAGAATCTCTCCATTTCTTATAGGTTCCCCTTCATCTGTTATTGAAGGATTTGGGTCTACCGCTGTTTGTAGTTCTACGTCTGTAAGTTCAACATCTGGTATTACTGGAACGGTCTGTGACCTTGCAATATCTTGCATTATCATTTCTGCTATGGATACTCCATCCTTACTTCCGTAAGCTTCTAGTAATCTCCAATTTGCAAATTTCTCGTTAAGTTCTTGCAGTCTTAATACCTCTTCTTTTGACAAAGATACCAAGTTTTTTCCTAACTGTGGTAAGGTACTATTTCCATAAGGACTCTTAAATGAGATAGTTTTGTTGTTTATTTTTGGATCATTTATAGCTCTCTCGGCCAAAGCTTGAAACTCTAACATCTCAGCTTCAGACGGCATTTTAGGAGTGGTTTCTGTACCGTAGTACTCCATTAAATAGGGGCTATTCTTGATAAGGTTGGCAATAAAATCTTTTATAGAAGTTTTTACCTCTGCTACATTAGTAGACTCTAGTTGATATCTTTTATTAATCTCATCTATCTTAGCTTGCTTTTCCTTTTCTAGCTTTTCTATTTCTTTTGCATTGCCTTCTGCTTCACTTTGTGCATTAGTAGCAGCAGTTGCTGCAGCCGCATTAGCTTGTTTTAAGCTATCTAATAAAGGAGTGATTAATTTATCATACCTGTCATATATTTCATTATACTGGTCTAGGACAGCAGTAGTCATCATGGTCTTATCTACCTTACCATTAATAACTTTATAGTCTTCTATATTAGGTATTTTAGAAAGCATTTCGTTTTGCTCCTGCTCTCTTAAATCTGCTATTTGCTGTTGTATATTTTGAGGAGTGGCTGCTATATTAGACAATTCGCTACTTAATAAAGCTAAGGTACTATTAACGTGATCATAGAACTCATTGGAGTCAGTATTTTTACCAGCCGGTTTTGTAGGTAAGTTCATAGTATCGTTAAAAGCTTCTAAATCTGCTTTACCATCACTTAAAAATCCTATTCCGTCCTTTAATCTACCGTTACCGTTATTCTCTCTGCTTTCAATAGTCCCTATTCCCTCATTAAGTATCTTAGAAAGCTTCTCAAATAATTGGAATCCGTAACTATTATTTATTTGTTCTTCTGAACCTTTGTTTATCCACCCTTTCTCTACTCCAATCCCAAATACTGCATACCAATTGCCGGCTTTTACATTTTTCTTACCTGCTTGTCCAGTACTGATATAAAAAGGTATGTTGTATTTACCTATTTTCATCATTACCATTACTCTATCAGAGTAATCGACTACGTTGTATTCTTGACCATTAATATTAATTGGAGATAGTAAATTATTACTTCTTAACCAATCTAGTTTTTCATTTAGGGTAGTTAGTTTATTTAACTCTGCTACTATAGTGGCTACTGGTGTAGATACCAAACTAATATTAGACTCTGATTGTTGAACAGGAGCTTGTTGTTTTTTTAACTCTGCTATCTTGTCATCGTACTCTTGTGTTACTTTGGCAATAGCTTCGTCTCTCTTGGCTTGTTTTTCTTCTCTTGTGGGTTTTTTAATAGAGTCCCCGACTTGTGCTGTTTCGGTTTCCTCTTCGTCTTGCCCGGCCTTTTCTATTACTTCTTTTACAGGTTCAGCAGTTTCTATCTTATTGATAAACTCCTCTACCCCTCTCTCTTGCATACTATCTAGCACACCTTGTAAAAACTCAGCTGTCATCAAGTTAGGTGACTTGTCTGAGTATATTTCTGAGATGATGTTTCTCTTGCCTCTTAACCCAAGTTTTGGATCAGATAGTTGTCTAGCTAAATCAGCATATCTTTTGAATGCATAGATAGACTTACCATACTCGCTTACTAACTTTTGTAGTTTTAGTGCTTGTTGTGGGTCTATCTTTTTATGCTCTTGAATTAACTCCTTTATTCTTTGTATGTTGTTCTCTCTGTTTTGTAGGGTAGTAGATGTTATTATTAACTCGTCTACATCTTTACCGAAAGGGTTTGTTAGATTAGCTGTTTTTATCAACAGTCTGTACTCAGTGGTTAGTTGCTCTTTTTCAGTTTCTAACTGAGCCATTCTAGTTCTAACACCATCAATCTTGTTTAGTGCATTTCTTCTACTTTCAGGGTCAGAAATAGTACTAATAGTATTTTCTAACTGCTTGTACTCTTGCTCTAAGCTAACTCTTTCTTTTTCAAGTTTTACAATTTGCTTTTCTGTATTCTTAGCTTTAGTTTGAGTTTCTTTACCGGCTTTTAACAAGGTATCCTCAATAGATAAAGCTGTTGAGATTTCTTCTCCCAAAGTTTTACCAACTTCATTTTTTATAGATGTCAGCAAGTCTTGAGAGAACCCATGAACTTTTTCTCCAAGAGTCAATTCGTAAGCAACAGCATCCTTAATGGCTGACATACTTACTTTGTCAAGTTTTGCTTTTTCTTCTTTTGTTAGATTGTCATTCAAGTAGTACTCAGCAAACTCTCTATTTTTGGTGTAAGTTTTTGTAGTATCCTTGTACTCATCAATCATCTTTTGCTTCAAATCTTCAGCACCTTGTTCATCTACTTTGTACTCTTTCATTATAGACTCATTGTCTATATTCTTGATAGCTGCCTCTGTTTGTTTTACAGTTTCATCTGTGTACTCTAAGTTATGTGCATGTGAAATTTGAGCTATTATCGAAGATTGTCTTGATAACTCTCCCCCGGTAACATCTCCTGTTTTTCTTGCGTTATCTATTCCCTCTCCGGCTGCTTGTGATCTACCTGCGTATGCAATAGTCTGAGCCATTTTGTTTGGGGAGTAGTTGCTATCGTAGAAAGCCTCTAAATTTTTTACTTTTTGCTCTTCTTGAACAAACTCGCCTCTAAGGCTTTTATTTTTATAGGCACTAATACCTGTACCAGTCAATAGACCGATAAGCATACCAATACCTACCTCTTTCATTCCTTCTTTTGTGCCATAGGTATCCGACAAACCTTGTGTAAAGGCATCACCTATTTGCATTGTATTGTGTAAGTACTTGGGGTCGTATGTAGATTTGATCCAGTTTTTAGCTGTATTTTGACCAACAGACTGCATACCCTCTTCCCATAGACCTTCTATTAAGGCACTCTCTCCAAGGTTCCAGCCGTATTGAGCTGCTTTTTGGAATTTAGTAGCTGTTTTGGCTACTATTTTGCCTTCAACACTCTCTAGACCAATCCCAAATATTTTAGAATTTGCCCATTTTGAAGAGGCCGAAAGTGGACTACTCATATCAAATATTCTACCGATAGTCATCAAGTTAGATGAACCAACAATAGCCATATTGTAACCGTACAAAGCATTAGCTGAATTTGTCAAGTCTTTGTCAAACTCATCTAACTCTTTTTGTGTGGGTTTTCTGTTATTCTTAGATTCAAAATCCTCTAAGAAATTATCTTTGCTTTCTCGTATATAAGTACGAGCCTCCATACCAGATTCAAATCCTGCTGAAGTGTATGTAAATCTTGCTACGTTGGCTAGTTTTCCTGCTTTACCAAATGCCGTTGCCATACCTACAGGTAGTTTGGCATTTGCATAGGTTTGTAATATTGGTTTAGAAGCTATACTTCTAGCCTCTGCCATAGCTGTCATCTTACTAAGACCTCTTTCTAATCTAGACCCCGATGCGGCAAATCTTTCAAGTTTAGCACCTAATCTAGCTGCACTAGTAGCCACTGCTGCTCCTCCTGTTGCATAGTCCCAGATAACTTCAGAGCCAATGGCAGAAACTGTAAATGCCGCACCACCTAGTACGTCCTTAGCCCAAAAATTAGCTGTACCCATAGACTCAAAAAAGCCCATGTCCTTTTCCTCTTTGGTATAATAGTTAGGCAGCTTGTAATCCATTTTCTCATTAAGGTCATCAATATAGTTATTGAACTGGTTATCGTAAGTGGCTCTAAAGCTTCCTTGTTTTACCCCCTCATAGATACCATTTACTGTGCCAACCGTGCCTCCAATTATACCTGTACCAACCTGCCCTGCAAATTTAGTTAAACCATTTATCCACTTATCTGCTGTACTTTGTGTTTGGCCTGCGTACTCTGCATTATCTACACCTACCTTATAATCATCATATTTTTTTATAACAGAGCCATCACGCATGGTTGCATAAGCATCCTGTACGTTGTAGTTTTTTTCATAAAAAGATAATTTTTCAGGTCCTCCTATCTCAGTGCCAAAAGCCAAACCATTATCCGGGTTAAAATCTTCCGGTTGGTCTGGCAATTTTTGTCTTTTTGGATCTGTGTAACTACTTCTTATATCCCCAATAATACTCTCTAGTCCTGTAGCTGGAGCAGCAGAAAATCCTTGTGCTTCAACTCTTCCTAATTCTTTGTAGTAATCTTCCATTCTTATTTGAATATGGTTTCTGCTTCGTCTGGGTTCTTCATTATATATTTTAATATTGCATCGAGTATTAAAACTTGAGGGTAATTTTTAGTTAAGTTCAAGATGTCATCATTTAGTATAGGGCTAACATCAGAAAACTTACCTTGCAATATTAATTTGTTTGTGTTTTTATTTTTGATCAATTCCCCCCAACTACCGTCCATTGGTTTTACTGTTAGGTCAAAATTGTCTAGTTCAGTATCTATATTATTTACAACTTTTTGTATTTGATCTGGTGTTAGTATGCCATTAAGTCTGTTTTCAAACAAGCTTTTTGTTCTAGCTTTTGTTAGGTAGTATGCTGGTGAAGCTGCCATACTGCTAGTTATAGATCTATCTATAGTTAACATATTAGCATCTGCTTTACTTAACAAGTACTCATTTGAAGAATCTACAAAACTTGGTTGTACATAAGGTTTGATCTGCATTTTTGTAGCTACTCTAGCGTTTACTCCTTCGTTTCCTTGAGTTACGTCTATGTTTCTAGCTATTCTTTCATATCCTGCATCTCCCTTTTCAAATGTAACTGAAGCTGCACCTTTTCTGACTTCTTCTCCTTTTACTGTTCGGACCCCTTGTCCTTGTACGACAGTGATATTGCCATCTACATCTACCGAAGCGGTAAATGGTGCACCTTTTGGGTCAAATTCCGGGCCGCCATCTTTTTGGCTTATTAAGTTAGCAATAGCTGTTTTTTCTGCTTCGGATGTTATATTAAAATTCTTTGTGGTGGTAAAATAAGCACCGCCTCCATTTTCATTTTTACCTATTAGAACTTGCCCAGCTGCCTCCTTGGCTTTTGTGCCATAAAATTTATCACCCCAATCTATGAAACCTCCTTCAAAAACTCCTGCACTAGTATCTCTAACTTTATCCATAAGAGTTGCAAACTGTTTAAGTTTTCCAACATCCCCTTTTATATTCTTCTTCAAGTTATTCCATCCGCCATTTGCATTAACAAATTTGGCCATTTCACCACCTAAAGCTTTTAATTCTTTGATGTGTATATCGTTATTTTCTACACCTGCTTCAAGCGCACCTACAATACCTCCGATAATCGCTCCTCCTGTAGCTGTAAATGGTGAAAGGGGTGCTCCTAATCCTGTAGCTATTGTTGCTGCTCCTGCTATAGTTGCTCCTTGTGCTCCTCTGATTGCAGCTTGTTTAAGTATGTTCATAGGATTACTAAATTGACCATAGCTAGCGTCTGCAAAACCTCCGCCATCTTTTATGTGGTCATAGCCCATCTTGAAGTCTGCTATGTACTTGTCAGCGTCTTTATCAAACTCGTCTATGTAACCTTTTTTATCGGCTTCTAACAAGTCATTCATCAAACTCATACGTTTTGCGTCTGCTTTAGTTACTACTTTGGCCTCATTTCCATATACAATATTCATCTTAGAAGCATTAAAGGCTTCTACGACAGCTGTTGCACTTGAATATTGCTTGGCTATGTTTTCTTTACCTTTTATAGCTCTAACTCTTCCATTTACAAACTCGTAGCCCTTTTTAGCTAGTAGGGCATTGAACTCATCTTTTTGATGTTTCTCAGTAAAGTCCCCATTATACGCAGTTGATACTGCATTCATAATTTTATTATATTCTGTATTGTGGTCTTTGTGTACCGCATCTACTAAAGCTGGTGCTTCAGGAAGCTGTGTTCTATCCTTAGAGATTCTACGTATCCAGCTGCATTTCCAACTGCAGGGTTACCATTTGCATCTAATCCTAATTTTGCATTAGATTCTGCTTGTTTTCTTATCTCTTCTTGCTGTTTTAGTTCTAGCTCTTTTTGTGCAAAGTAGTAATCATCCTTTTTATACTCCTCGCTTACTCTACCACTAGCAATACTAGCAATGCTGTGTTGGTATCCTAATTTCTCTAAGTAGTATCCTAATTGTTCTGGGTTATCTACATCTATATTTTTAAAGTTGTCTTCAGATTCTACTCTTTCTTTTTTGATATAGTCTAAGCCTCTTTTAGCATCTTCAATTTCTTTTTTGCTTTTAAGGGTGTTATTTATTACTGCTTCATATTCTTTTATACCTGCATCGTAAGTGTCTAATTTAGATTTTTTCAAGGTTTCAAAGTTAGATTTGGCTTCCCCCATATTATCCTTAACTCTAGCCCAACCATCTATCTTGATTTGATTAAGTACGTCTGAAGACAAGAGTTGAGGCATGTATTGGTATATCTCTTGGGATGTAAGACCATTTAAAGTAGTTTTTCTTACTTGTCCCTCTCCATTAGGTATCTCTATTACTTGGTCCCCCTTCAAATCTTTTATTTTTTTGAGTTCATCAAGTACTTTATTTTTGTCTACAAAGGGGCTATATGATAGATTACCTAAGTCATCTGATTCTCCTGATGCATACTCTTGTAGGCCTGCTTTGTAAACCGCGTACGCATGATTAGCCTCATTGTAACCACCATCCTTTTTACCTTTTAGGTCGGCTAGTTGCTGGTTAAATGAATTTATTCTTTGGGAGTTACTTACTTGTTTCTTTACGTTATCATCTACTGCTGAAGAGATATAACTAGATAGTTGTCTAGCAACTGTGTTATCTGTTAAATCTAACTTTGCACTAGCATCTACGTTAGTCAACAGCTTTTGTAATCTGTCACCTAAATACTGTTTATCCTTATCTCTATACAAAGGTATTGCAGACACTTTACCAATAAGGTCTTCAACTTTAGCTAAGTTTATATCAAACTTCTGTTGCATAGCATGCTGGATTGCTCCGGTATACTGTGCAACATCTGTTGTTTGTAGTGTGTCGCTATAATTTAATGGTTGCGAATATGCTGATGCCATATCTTATGTGTGAATTTATTGCAAAAGTACAACTTTTATTTGTATCCTACAAATTAATTAAATTATTTCTTTTTAAATCTGCCTCCAAATTTAATTGCTGGATTTTTTGCTTTTGCCTTAGATTTTTTAGTAGTATCAGGTTCGTACTGGCTTTGAACATATCTTGTATTATCTTGTCCTGAAAGTATACTAGGATCATACTCAGTTGCATACCCATTTCCAGTAAATTGTACATTTGGATTATATGCGTTTTGAGCATTCATCATATTTACATATTTCCAATTGTTTGTTTGATCTCTAAATCGTTGATTTATCATATTTTGATAATCATTCTCCCAATTACCTAATCCTGTAAGAGTTCTCTGTTCGTAACTTAATGCGTTTTGGCCTCTATACAAATCTTGAGTGTCTGCAGCTTTTGTATTATATATATCTGCTGCATTTTGTGCTTGTGCATTATATCTGTTAGTATCTGAGATTTGCTTGTTTGTTCCAGTTATCTGATTTGCAATCAAACCTATACTAGATGCGGCTTTTTGTTCTGGTGACAATCCACTAAAGTCTACAGCTTGTACAGCTCTATCTATCTCTGATATACCCTGTGTTGCAGAAATTTTAGCAGGATCTATTTGTCCTATTTTAGTATCTATTTTTGTAGATGGGTGCCATTGAGGCATGCTTATAGGTCTTATTGGTACACCTAAAACTCCCATAACTTTCTGCGTTTTACCTGCTGTAAAAGGTGCTACGTCCGCTGCTGCTTCTTCTTCTTCCGGTGTTGCCGCTGGCTCCTCTTGCTGTTTAACAGCTGTCATAGCTTGTAGTACTGCATCGTGGAATGGTCCTGGTTCAGAGTCTGTAGCAAGCTTTTTAATTTCATTATATCTAGCTTCTCCTGTTAATCCCTTCAGCTGCTCTTGAATATTTGGAGCAAACTTACCTTTATTTTCAGTTAACCACTGGTCTATCTTTTTAACTCTTTCTTGGTCTTTCCAAGTAGCATCTACTAATGGTAACCATGCTCTTTTATAATTAGTGCCTTGCCATATAGGATTCTTATTTATCTCTACAGGGGTGTAAGGTAAGGTTTTGACTGTTCTAGGATTATTAGTAAAGTCAGTTCTGTTTGTTGAGTTTAAAATTATATCTTTATTTGCATCCCATAGTTGGCTATAGTCCATTCCTAATGGAGATGAGCTCAAAGGGTTTCCAAATCTATCCACTGTATCTTTAGCGTCTACTACTCCATCCATATTCATATCTCCTCTGAGATATGTGCCTGCGGCTTGATACATTGGTAAACCAGCTAACTCAGCAGCTCTTTGTGGAGATATGCCATGTTTAGCCGCTAAAGAGCCTATGTAGCCACCGTTTGCTTTTTCATACTCTTCTCCCTCTTCTTGCTTTTTAGACATCTCTTGAATTTGAAAAACTACATTAAATAGTTGTTCTCTTTCTTTTTCAATCGGTTTCTTTTTTTCAGCTAGCTCGTACAACTTCTTGTTTATGAAGTCAAGATTCAAGTTAGATGTATTTTTGTCTTTTACATCTTCTTTTTGCTTTTTCATAATCTCCATAAACTCTTCTAACTTATCGTTAATTTCGTCTAGGCCTGATTTTTTGTTGTATTTGTCTATAACTGTTGCGTAGGTATCATTTGGTCTTACTGGAAGCCCAATGATCTTTTCCATTCTTTTGGCGGCATCTGCTCCAACTTTTAAGTGGTCACTAATTATCTTAGTCCCCTCCTCTAGCTTAACTGGCATACCTCCCTTTTCGTGAGTTTTACCTTCTGCTTTTCTTACACCTCTAGAATCAAATATGTATTCCCCACCCTCAATTTCAGCATTAGGTTCTACTTCAGACTCCTCTTCGTTTAAGGGGAATTGGTATTCCCCGGTCAACTCTTTGAACATTTGGTCTTTAGTACCACCGTCTTTGAAAAATAGGTTTTCAAATATTTTTTTTGGTATAGATATCTTATTTGTACTGGATGTCATAACTATCTGTTTTAGGATTGTATGTGTAGCTTTTTATTGTTTTACCCCTCAACATATTTAAGTACTTGCCCCCCATTTTCATGGTCTGTTGTTGCATCTCTTGTTCTTGTTGAGGTGGGGCTTGTTGAGCTCCTTGAGATTGTTGCATTTGCTGCATAACCATTTGGATCATTTGAGAAGCCTCTTGTTCAGGAACTCCCATTTGTATAAGCTGTTGTAGTATCTCTTCTGGGTTAGCCCCTTGTTGTAAAGCTTCGGCTATTTGAGCTACAACTTGTCCCATTTGATTCCCTTGGTCTTGAGGTTGTTGAGCAGGCATTTCTTGTCCTCCCTCTTGGTAGTATCCCCCATATCCTAATTGTGGAGTTGCTTGTTGACCACCTTGAGCTTGTTGCATTGCAGCTTGAATTATTTGAACAGCTTGCTCTTGTGGTATACCGGCTTGAACTAACTGTTGCAAAACTTCTTGAGGTGATGCACCTTGTTGTAACATTGAAGCCACTTGAGCCATTATTTGTTGCATTTGGTCTCCACCACCTTGTTGTGGCATTCCTTGTTCTGGCATACCCTCTTGCGGAGCTTCCATTTCAGGTTGCATACCTCCTTCTTGGTAGTATCCAGATAATTGACGATATTGGTTTAAATTTTTATATTCATTTTCTCTTTCATTATACATATTATTGTATGAATTGCTAAGATCGTTTTCATAGTTTGCTAATTGCATATTAGTTCTATTCTCATAATTAGCAGCATCACTATCTTCTACACCATTTACTCCCCCACCTTGATACGCTTGTCTAAACATAGGAGTCTGTTTTCCAGGATTAAAATCCATAGGACTACTTGTTATTAACAAATTTGGGTTTGGAGGTGTGTTTGGCACTCTCATTCTATTTGATTTAACATAGTCTTGGTAAGCCTTGTCGCTTGTAAGCATGAATCTACCCGGAGCTACTTTCTTTTTAGGTGCCATGACTACGACCTCTTTTAGTTGGCCGCCATAATATGTTCTATTATCTTCCATTTGTTTTTTAACGGGTGCTTGTACCTTTTTAACAGGTCCTAATTTTTCACCTTTTAAAAGTTTATCAGCTAATGCCATATTAGCTTTTGCAGAACCATCTGTAAAGCCTTCTTTTTTAGCTGCACTCCAAGGTTTGCCTGTAACTTCTTGCCAAATTTGCCAAACTTCTTTTGGCTTTTGTTGAGCAGGTTGTGGTGTTTGCTGTGGTAACTGTGGTGCACTCGTTGTTGTAGGGATACCAAAACCATTCATTGTAGGTTCTGGTTGTGGGTAGATTGCAGGTTGTGGTACAAATCTTTGTTGTACTTCTTGTCTTTGTCTTACTTGATTTGGGTATTTGTTTACTAGGTCAGATTCCTCTTCTCCGTATAAATCCCCTTCTTGATACATTGGGTAGGATTTTCCCCCAAACTTGTAATAGCCTCCTTTTCTCATTTCTTCTTGTTGTTGTTGTGTTTCGTATTGTGGTAAATCTAGTTCTGGCATTTGGTATGATTGTGCTAGCATAGCGATTCTTTGCTTCATTGGCAAATCATCCATGTCATCCATATCTTCCATTTCTGTGTCATCTTCTATCTCTCCCCCTTCTTCTGCATATTGTGGTCTTCCGGCCATGTAGTCTCTTTGATTCTCATACATTGATCTGGTTAAGCTTGCATTTCTTTTACCTGCCCCCATACCACTCAAGAAAGATTTAGTTCCTTGTAGTAGAGCGTTAGCTCCGAATAATGCAGCTTCCCCCGTTCTTCCTTGCCCTGCTGCTAATCCTGCACCAGTCAAGCTTTCACCTATACCATATCCTTCGTAAGGATTAGCAAATTGATATGATTTTTTACCACTTTCAAAGTCTTCTCTTGCATCTCTTTCATTCTGCTGGTTTTCTTGTTCTTGCCCTTTTTTAACATCTTCAACAACACTAGGCCCAGGGTTTTGGGAAAGTTGCTGTGCTGGTGTGCCATAAGTTAGGCCTGTAGGTTTATTTTTAATGTCAAGTGGTTCAACTTTTGGATTACCTAAATTACCAGTTGGTGACCAATTTGCAGGTAAATTCTGCGAAGCTTGATTTATGCTATATTGTGAATTACTCGTAATACTTGACGGTAAAGCTCCAATAGCTGTTTGTCCAAACGGGTTAGGTCCCAAATCTGGCATAGATGGATCTTTAAATCCACCCATATCTGCAGGGCCATTTTGAAACATAGGTAATTGTCTACCACCAAGCTCGTGCTTTTGCTCATACATAGAGTAGGCAATTGCAATAGCTTGCTTTTGAGGACGGCCTTCTCTTATTAACTGTCCAATTTTATTACTTATCCAATCTTGTTTCCCACCTTTTTTAAACATACGAGTTTCTGCTACATACGAAGCCCCACCAAATTTGTAATCTTGGCCCGGTTGCATAATAGTAGTGCCACCTATAGGATTCCCGTTTTGATCCAATGGTGTCCCATACAATGGATAAGGAGTGTTTCTCATAGTTATATCCTCACTAGGTATATAGTTAATGAAGTTTTTTTCTGTATCATACCCCGGTGTAAACCCTGTTTTGTTTATGAGGCTAGATTTTCTTTTGGATTTTCTTTTCATTTTTATTTTGTATTTATAATATTCTTTGTATCTTTGTAAAAAATTTAAACTATGGAAAATATTAATTATTGGGTTGAACACTCAAATCTTTTTTTTCATCAGATCTTTATGATTGTGATGGGTGCTCTTTATTCTATGTCTTTTGTTTTAGGTGTGTCTTATAAAGCAGTTAATATATATTGCTACTTTGTTTTTTACCCTGCTTCATTCTCTATGTTTTTGAAAAGTAAGGTTAAATACCTAATTCTGTCTTCTACTTTACTGTTCTTTTTTATTCCGGGGTTTGAATCACTATCCTCTAAATTTTTTGATGATTGTGTTATATTTTTAAACCACTCTGCTAAAGTTACACATTCAAATTACATTAACATGTCTGTTTATCTTTGTGTTGTTTTACCCCTGCTTTTATATGTGCCATTTTTGTTATGGAGGTTTGGTAAAAAAATGTTCTTAAAAATTTTAATAACTTTTACATTAATTTGTTTTTGCTATTTACTATTTATTTATCCATTTTTTAAGCCTCTACTTGTAACGCTGCTTGATTTGCTCTAGTATTTTTGCATACTCTTTTTGCATATCTGGTGATTCTGCGATCTGTCTAGTTAGCTTCTCTAAAGATTTATCATCTGTAGGGACTACATCAGAAGCTCCAGAATCATCAGCTTTGTATTTTAAATTAGCCATTTGTTTTATAAGACCTGGTGTTAACGGTATTCTATCGTATATTTCAATTGGTGAACCAAAGGCAGATTCAGCAACTGCTAAATCATCTTTCCCTTTTAAATCCCAATTATCATAAAAACTTAGATACGGATTACCCTTTTTGTCAAAGTCTATTCCAAATGTAGCATTCCACATTACATTTTTAGGATCTCTAAACCCTGCTTTATTTATTTTTTCACCGCCTTTTTTTCCACTTGTTTTATCTTTTGCAATAGTTTCTGGAGTTATCTCCCCGTTAGCCAATCGTTTAAATAAGTTTGTGTGTGTAGCAGCTATTTTTATATAATCTGCAACATCTTCTGGATTCTTAAATGTAACATTGGTGTCTGAGTTATTACCTGCTTTAAATGATGATGCTGTAAAAGTATCATATTTTTGAGGTAATCCAGAGTACATTCTGTAGATGTCTTCTCTCCTATTACCTTTAACTCCAGGAAGTCTTTTTACTTGTTTGTTTTTACTTTTTTCAGAAGCTAACCTATCAAAAAATGTAAATTGGGTTTTCCCCTCTTCATCTACAGTCGTGTCTGGTGCGTATCCTTGTGGATTAGTTGAGTTTACTATTCTATCTTTAAGCTGTAATGGTAATACTTTATTCCATTCACCTTTATTTTGTGTTATTTGTAAGAAGCTGATATTCTTTTCTTTTCTAATATCAGATAAAGATTTATTATCTAATAGGTATTTGTATGACCCCTCTGTCTCATTGCTTGGTCCTACAGTATCTAATTTTGGATTGTACTGTAAGTTATAAGGTAAATATTCGGAAGCAGTCCCCTTTGCTGAGTTAATAAGTTGTTGCTGTTTATCATCAAGGTATTCAGTGGTTCTTGTTAAAAAGCCTTTTTGTTCAGGTTTACGTAGTCTAGCAATTCTTTCCTCTTGCTCTAATGATAAGTTGCTTTTTGGTGAACTCCCCGTTATTTCAAACTCCTCTAGGGCTTTCTTTGTCATTTTACCGAACTTGCCGTCTATCCCGTCTTTATTTTTACCATAGTCCCCTAAATCATATCCTAAATCATATAATTTTTTTTGTAAAGTCATTACTTCACTCATTTTAACAGCTTTATGTATGTCTGGGTCTATCTCTTTTAACTCTTTCATTTTTTGGTTGACTTGAGAGTTAATACTAGCCATAGTCTTTTTATCTCTAAGTTGCTTTTCTATCTTTGGCTCAAATTTTGAAATTGCATCTCTTACTACTACATACTCTTCTTTTTTCTCTTTGTATGGAACCTTTATTATCTTTTCTTCAGAAGATGGTGTAACTTTATCTTGTATAAATGTAGGTATAGTACTTTTTTCTACTAGCCTGTCATTTGCTTCGTCTTTAAGTTTTAGCTGCATGCTTGAAATATTATCTCTTGTAACTATGTTATTACGTAAAGAGATAGGATTTCCTATACTAGTTACTACTCCAGCAGGTGTTAGTACTGTTTTCTTTTTACCTACTACGTTAACTTGATCTAGCTCCCCACCAAACCAAGTTTCTCTATCAGCATTTTCTGATATATCCCCTGATTGTAAGTTTCCACTTTTGTATAAGTCTGCATACTCTTGAGAATCAGTTCTTACCTTTCTCATAGTTCCGTCTGCATCTTGTAGGGTAACTATTTTTACTGGGTTTGCTTCTTTAGCCCCCCCTTCTTGATACATAGGTAATCCATAAGAACCTCCATTTGACATGTGTGTAAGCATGTCTATTAGTTCATTATTAGAGTATATCCTTTTTAGTTCGGAAAGAGGTATTTGTTCATTTTGTGTAAGGTAACCTCCGTTTTCGTATTTGGCTTTTATTTTTCTTTCTTGCTCCAACATTTGTTTAGTTGGCTTTTTGCCAGAGCCTTTATTAGCTCTAATGTTGTCCCACAATCCACGTCTAGAATATGAACCATCAGCACGTTTAATTAGCTCACCGCCATTTTTAAATTTTCTATTTACATCTTTTAAATATATCCTATCATATATTTCAAAAGGTTTTGTTAGACCTAGTGCTTCTCCTGGATTCATACCTGATCCAGTGCCTTGATCAAATTTATCATAGTATGAAATATATTCTCCTTTTTCATCTTCTCCTTTTCCTAATATATATCTACCTATTGCATTTGAATGGTGTTCTGATCCTTGCTTAATAGTTTTATGTGCGTCTTTTCCTGCACTACTATATCCATTAACTTGCCAACTATCATTCCCTAGTTTACTTTCCCCTTTATCTAATTTTCCAGAAAGCACTCTTTCATAATTATCTAAAACTTCATTTACAAATTCTCGATCATGATTTAAAGATATATATTTTGCATTTTTATCTTTAGATGTTGATGGTTTATTTTGACTTTCGACTAATACACCATGTTCTAATGGCTGTCCTCCATAGTATCTATACAGATCTCCTAATGGTCCATACTGTTCATATCTATTATACCCCGGTTGATTACCTGATGCAAAACTTGTTAGCCCAGGTATATTGCTTAAAATGCCCGGATCAAAATCTTCCCTAGTAGTTATAGGGTTTTGTTTACCACCTTTTTGGTAGTATCCCCCCATTTCTTTTTTAGTGAACTTTGGGTTATTTGGATTAAATGGTTTATAGTCATTAGTATTATGGATACGTCCATACCATGTACTACTATAATTAGGATGAGGCCCTTGTGTTTTTAGATCCCAAGTTGAACCTTTTGGTGCAGTATTTTGATAGTACCAATCCCTTCCTCTATTCATCAAAATTCTTCTTTGATTTTCTGGGAGCTTTCCTATTGTATTATTGTATTCTTGATCAAATGAATATGGTGCGTTTTTTCTACCCCCCCAAGTACCATCCTTATCTAATTTAGATGGATCATACTGTTTATAGTATTCTTGTAATGCAAACGCCCTAGGGTCTTTTGTTATCTTATTATTATCTTTATCCCAGCCAGCATTGAAAACAAAGTCCATTGCTTCGCCTATCTCCATTGCACTTGCTTTAGGCATTATTTTTTGTACCTGTGGATATATGCTATTCATTAATACCTTTCTGTATACAGGGTCGCTATAATCAGGATTGCCATTAGTGCCGTCTAAAGGTGCACCACCTGGACCACCTCTTAACTGTTCGTATTCTAATATTTTATCAGCTTGATGTGCAACGCTGTCTCTTTTTGTGGTGTAAGTACTCGGTTTATTATTGTAAACAATCGGTGCTGTAAAAGGTTTTTTTGATTCCGCTGAAAACCCTGCATTTTGGTATTCGGGTAAATCTACTTCACCACCTTCTGCCCAAGTACCAAATCTTTTATGCCAGTATAGTGGGCTAAAGGGATCATTAGCTTTAGCTGAATCTCTACCTCCCATTCTATCCCAGAATCTTTCTTTTCTGTCTTTTGAACCGTGTTGAGAAAAGTCTTTCATACCATCATATCCTCCATGGACTATCTTGTATTGGTCTCCTTTTCTAGCAAGTACCATCCATTTTTTACCTGGTCGTGTTGATTGCTTTTTTGCTCCAACTTTAGTAAACCCTGCATTTTTGTATCTGTCTGGTATTCCCCCCTCTTTGTATTGTGGGGTAATTGTTACATTGTCTCTTAGTGTGTTTACCCTTTCGATTGCTTTAGGGTTTGTAGAATTACCATACTTATTTTGCCAATATGCATTTTGTGCATCTGCTTGTTGCATTGCTCTTAACGCTGTTTGTTCATCAGCATTTTGTAGATTATTAGCATAATATGGTTGAGATCCATCCATTCTCATACCTGAATAATTTACATTATATGAATTAGGACTTACTGCTTCAGGTCTTATAGTTGATATTGGGGTTTCTATGTTTAAATTTACTAGACCTTGAGGTTTTAGATTGGTTTGTATTGATTGTAATTTAGGTCTTTGAACTATTACTTGTCGTTCTGGTTTTTTCCAAACAGGAAATTGATTACCATTATTTTCTCCTACAATACTAAGTGCAGCATAAGGTAAAACTTTAGATGTTTTAACATTTTCATTAACTGCATCAAATCCAGCTTGTAATGGTTTCCAATACTCATCACGAGTACCATCTGGGTTTACAGCTTTTTTAAAATACTCAAGATTTTTATAATTATTTTTATTATATAATTTCTTCTTCTCTTTTTCTGTATATGTATTATCTAGAAATTCTTTACTAACTTCTACATCATAACTATCTAAATTTTTTTTTCCCACTGTGGTTTTTTTCAATAAATCGAAAGCTTTTCTTCCTCTTTTATATGAAGACAAACTATCCTGATAAGCTACATATCCAGGATCTTTTTCTGATTCTACATATACTATACCTGCTTTTTGGTATTGATTAAGTGCTCCCCCTTCTTTGTATTCTTGGAGTCCTTGGTATGTATTAGTCATAGGAGCTACTTGCTTGTAGTTCCTTGCAAAGTAATCTGCTTCTTCTGGAGAACTAAATACTATATCCTCCGAAGATGCTCCGGGGTTTTCAAAGTATTGTAGTTGTTCTTCCCCTGTGTCTTGTAATAAAGGTCTAGCATAGTTACCCGTAGAAGACATATAATGTGTCCCCATTCCTTCAGGTGTCATACCTGTTTTAGGCATAGCTTGTGACATTCTTACAACAGATGGGTTTTGGAAAGCGTTGCCCATACCTATCTTAGATTTCATCATACCGGTCATGGCTGTGTTATAATCATCGTAGGTTTCTTCCATCATTCCGGGCTCTCTTTCTCTTACGGTTTCATTAAACCACTCTCCCCCGTCTTGGTATATTGCCTTAGAATAATCCTTTAGATTATACTTTTTATTTATGTAGTTCATCAATACAGGATCTGATCTTAATACCTTGTAATCTTCCATTACCATTCTTTGGTAATTTGGATCGTTTGGGTTATAGTTTTTTAATCCTTTTTCTTTTATAAAATCAACAGCCATATCAAATGAATCTGCCCCCTTTATATTTTTTGTATCTTTTAGTTTATTGTCGTATTGCTCTAACAGTCTTGGGTGTTCCGCCAAGTGTTTTTTCATTGCGGCTTCGTCCTTTATACTAAAATACCAGCCTTGATTATTTGAAAAAGATTTTACCCCCGGTACATCTTTGTCTGCTAGGAATTTTAGTGGGCTTTCTGGTCTGTAGTCTTCGCTTGTATTCCATGCGGAAGCCATTGCTTTCTTGCTAGTCTCTACAAACTTACCTACTTGTTTACCCTCTCTAGAGGAATAACCTTTTCCAAATACAGACTCTCTACCTATTATTGCTAATAGTTCAAATGGATCTATATTCTTTTCTTTAGCAGTCTTGTAAGCTTCATCTACTATATTAGGGTTTATACTTGCGTTTCTGTATCTACCTTTAGTTAGTAATAATCTTTGTGAATTATTTTTTATGTAGTCGTTTTGGTTAAGAGTGTCTGACTTCTTTTTATTAATATAGTCATACTTTTTCTCCATGCTGGCAAAATCAGTAGGCTTTGTATCTAGAATTTTTTTATTCTTTGCTATCTTTTCCTCTTCATCATCTTCCCCCGTAAAAAACTCTGTAACAGTTGATATCACAGGATCTACATAAGTATTCCAGAATCCACCCCCAGTTTGATACTCTGGCATTTGTGGTGCTTGGTATTGGGGTAGTTCTATCTGTGGCATGCTGTATACTGAATTGTCTACAGGTGCTTGTTGTTGTGGTGCTTGTTCTTGTTGCTGTGCTTCTTGGTATTGGCTGTTTAGCTCATCTAAGAAGTTCTTTTCGTTTTCTTTTTGTGCTAGTTCGTTTTTTGCTTGTACAGCTTCTGCATCATCCGGTGATTCTGTGTCTTCTGATGAACTACGTGTGTTCATAAAAGCATCAAACTCGGCTCTTTGTTGAGGGCTTAATGCATCGTAGTTTTGTGTTAGATAAGATATATCTAAGGTAGGTGCTTGTTCTGATATGTAGTCTACATTTTCATAAGGCGTACCTGATAAAATGGAATTAGCAACTCCTACCCTTTGTCCAACTGATTGTTTTTTAGCCCACTCTGCTGGTTTTTCGTAGTGATTCATAAAAGCTATAGCAGCCTCTTGTGGATTTTTAGCACTATTTAACCCCTGCATAGCCTTAGCATATGCCGGACTATTAAGTTCTTCTACTACGTAATCTAATTGAGTTGTAAGGTTATCGTACCTTTCCCCTCTTTTTTTAGCAAAGTCTAATAGTCCTTGCTTTCTTTCACTGTGCCATTGGGCTATTCCGATAGATCCCATATTATCAGCCTTACCCACTACTGTGGTATCAAAATTTGATTCAGCTTGTAAGTTCCCCACTATACCTGCAGCTTGCACAGGAGTTAATCCTCTACTAATTAAGTGGTTATAAGCAAATCTACTTTTATCGTTTATTGGCATTTTATAGTTATAAAAAAGTTAAGCCCCTAGTTGTATTAAGGGGCAAAATTAAGAAAATAAATTCAAATTACAAAATTAGTTAAATTTTTGATTGGCTAGTTGTAAACTTGAATACCAAACTATATCTACTGTCTTTATCGTAGGTAAGTCTATTTAAAAACCAATTACCTGTAAGTCTTTCTAACAATGGTCTGCCCTTAAAGCTTACTATGCTAGGATTAGTAAATATCTCTATTTGATTGTCATCTCTTAGTATAAATGGTATATTACTAACATTGTTTTTTACTCTATTATAGAAGTAATTGTAGCTCCATTCAAAACTATCAGAATTTGTAATCATAATATCCTGAGTGTTATTAGCATTAGTCTTAGGGTATTTGTTAGAGTTTGTTATTCTGTTTGCCTCTGGTATAAGATTTAAATACCCCGATGTTCCAATATTATTGTAGATTATAGACTTATTAAAGGTTATAGCGATATCTGAAGCATAATCGTAGTCGTTGTGGTATCTTCTAGTCTCTGTCCACAAATGTACGTTATTTAGAGTCTTAGTCAAGAACTCATCTTTAATACCATACTCTAAAGTAAACGGATATTTTTGTCCGTAGAATACTTGGTAAGATTTATTTGTAAGTAAGTGTGACCAAAGCCCTGTTCCAAAATCTGCTGGAGGTGTTGGACTAGCACAATCTAATTGCCCCTTAATTTCTGCATTTGTGTATACTAAACTTCCTGTTAACATACATGGTAAAGTAGCTGTAGCTCCTCCAGTAATTGTTCCAGAAATAGGTGTGTTATCTCCATCACAAGCTGTACCTGACCAATT
>Ga0114980_10000519_pt1 | contig 28223 bp, 21 predicted proteins | sample S_140806_EF_Meta_FD_87018 | JGI IMG/M metagenome (GOLD analysis project Ga0114980, IMG submission 87018) | Freshwater microbial communities from Lake Simoncouche, Canada to study carbon cycling - S_140806_EF_MetaG | ecosystem: Environmental > Aquatic > Freshwater > Lake | place: Lake...
CTCGAAGGGGATCTTATAAGCGGCCTCGGAGAAGTGGGAAGACTGCCGCTCGTTGAGGGGATTGAGGCGCAGGATGCGGGATTCGAGTAGCCCACCGAGCAGGCCGTGCTTGGAGATCCACCAGTTGTGGTCTGCTATGGAAAAGTAACCCACGGGCCGCCCCTGCGCCAGCTCCCGCACCTCAGCGAGGCGTTGTAAATGCCAAGGTTCTTGCCGCCGCGAGACCGCCGGCATGATCAGAGTATTCGCTCCCATCATGGTGACGGCGGTGAATAGCCCCATAGCCACTAAGCGGCGCGGGCTTGCTCAGCTGCGCAGCATGGACAAGAGGCCGCACGCACAGACAGGCATGATGAGTGCTCCCCAGTGATGCCAGGCAACCCGCACGCCGTCTCGGACTCCTTGCCCATGAAAATGGCCCATCCATTGGCCGCCTGAGATTCTGGCAGCGCCACCACGCTGTCCGCGAAGTAGCCGAGGTCTGCGTGGATCTGTCGTACTTGCCCATCTGTGGTGGCTTATTGGTAGGGTGCCTGGAATACCGGCAGGAGGATCGCGCACACGAGGAGAAGCCCCCCCAGCCTCTTTCCACGTCCAGGTGGAATCCGAACTCACAGAGGCATCGGAAGCGAGAGGAGAGGCCGGATTCCGCCAAAGCCGCACGGCTGCCATCACTTGCCCGCTGGCTATCCAGGTCATGGAATTGAGGTGTCGCAGGCAAGATAAGGCTGAAAATCCAACCACGAAGATCATGCCTGAGGCCCAGCCTCACGGCGAGGAGGAGCAGCTTCTGGCCAAGAAGGCTAGGGGCAGCCACCCAAAAGACAGCCAAAGCCGAGCAGGCAGGCGAGCGTAGTAAGCATAGCCGTCGTCAAAACGAACCAAGTCGAGGGGGTGGAGGGAGAAAGAGTATGGAGGTCCATCACCCTTAAATTATTAAAATTATCAAATTCTTGGTCCGGGCCTCAGTCTCTCTTTATTCCCTCTGCTGGAGGTTTTCGAGGCTCGTCCCCCCCCGCATCACCTCCTCCAGCGCCAGCCTTTTCGCCTCAAACTCCTCCTCAGTCAGCCGCCGGGGCATGAAGTGCGGCTGGTCGAACACGATCGTCACTTTCGAAAAGGGCAGGGGAAGAAGGAACTCATCCCAGGTCTTGAACTGAATCGCCCGACTGTAGTGGAGGTGAACGGGAATGATCGGCACGCCGGTCAGTTGCGCTAGTTTCACGATACCCGGCTGCACCCGGTGTAGCGGCCCACGTGGTCCATCCGGCGTGATGCCGATCTCGTAGCCCTCCCGCGCCTTCGCGGCGAGGGCAATGAGGGCGCTCATGCCTTTTTCCGGCTTCGAGCTTGATCCACGCTCCGCTTCGATGCCAAAAGCCCCGCACACATCCGCGATGATTTGCCCGTCTCCGCTGGGACTCGTCAGAATAGTGCCCGGCACATGCGCAAACCACTCGTGGTGCAGCCACGGGATCAAAAACATCCGGTTATGCCAGAACGACCAGATCCAGCCACGGCGATTCGCATCAAACACACCCGCCTCATCGCGGATCTCCCAGCGCAGCGTCATCCCGATGCCGCGCATGAGCCAGGCGATGATCTTGCCGGTGTTTTTGATGCGGATCTTGGCCATGCAAAGCCCCGCTTCCTGAAAGAGGCGCGGCGGGCATGCAATCGCTTTTTCGTTCTCACCTGAAAAGATGATCGCAGCCGCGTGTTGCACTCCTCGGGGCACTTGCCAAGGGTGGCCGCCCCTTCTTCCTACCAATGAGCGACCCGATTCGGCATGAGTGCGGCATTGCCGTCGTGCGGCTTAAAAAGCCGCTCGGCTACTATCACACCAAATATGGCAACGCCCTTTACGGCTTCGATGCCCTCCAGGCGTTGATGCAAAAGGTGCGCAACCGCGGCCAGGACGGCTTCGGCATCGGCTGCTGCAAGCTCGACATGCCTCCCGGACTCCCCTACATGTTCCGCGAGCGCAGCACCGAGAGCGTCGAGCGCATCGGCCAAGTCTTTGAGGGGCTGCGTAAGGACATGAAGCGCATCGCCCGCCGCATCAACGACCAGCGCAAAGAGGAGCGCCATCAGGAAGGCAAAGAGTTCGTCGCCTTTGAAGACGATCCTGCGGCCATCAAACGCGAGTTCGAAATGGCCGGTGAGATTTATGTGGGCCACCTCCGCTACGGTACCTGTGGAGATTTCGGCAAGGGAGCCCTCCATCCCTACATGCGCCGCACCACCTGGCCCACCCGCACCCTCATGGTGATGGGAAATTTCAACCTCACCAACACCCACGAGCTCAACCAAATCATGATGAAACGGGGCCAGCACCCCGTCTTCGGCACCGATACCCAGAGCGTGCTCGAAGAGATCGGCTTCCAGCTCGACGAGGCCCACACCCAGCTCTACCACACCATCCGTGATGCCGGTGTGCAGGGTGAAGAAATCCCCGCCCAGATCAGCCGCCTGCTCGATGTCCAAAACGTCATCGAGCGTTCCGCTGGCCGTTGGGATGGTGGTTACGCCATCGTCGGCGTTATCGGCAATGGCGATCTCTTTGCCATGCGTGATCCCAATGGCATCCGCCCCTGCTTCTACTACGAGAACGACGAGATGCTCGTCATGGCCTCCGAGCGCGTCGCCCTCATGTCCGTCTTCGGCCTGGAAGAAAACCAAATCCTCGAGCTGCCTCCCGCCCACGTCCTCATCGTCAAAGCCGACGGCCAGACCTCCCTCAAGCCCTACCGGCCCATCGGAGACTTCAAGCCCTGCTCCTTCGAGTGCATCTATTTCTCCCGTGGCAACGACAGTGCCATCTACCGGCAGCGCAAAGCCCTCGGCGAAGAGCTCGTCCCTCAGGTCGTCAAAGCCATCGACAACGACTTCGAGCATACCGTCCTCAGCTTCGTCCCCAACACCGCTGAGACCGCCTACTTCGGCTTCCTCGATGGCTTGCGGAAGGCCCGCCGCGTCGTCGTCCGCGAAGCCCTCGCCGAAATGCTCACAGACGGCACCTTCGATGAAGCCGATCAGGCCCGCCTCGACGACCTCGTTCTGCGAAACTGGCCCCGCGCCGAAAAAATCGCTCTCAAGGACATCAAGATGCGCACCTTCATCGCGCAGGAGTCCGGCCGTGACGCCCTCGTCTCCGGCAGTTACGACATCACCTACGGCGTCGTCACCCCGCAGGATAATCTCGTCGTCATCGACGACTCCATCGTCCGTGGCACCACCTTAAAGAAGAGCCTCCTGCGCATCCTCGCCCGCACGAATCCGAAGCGCATCATCGTCTGCTCCACCGCCCCGCAGATCCGCTACCCCGATTGCTACGGCATCGACATGGCCGAACTCGGTAAATTCATCGCCTTCCAGGCCGCCGCTGCCCTCCTCCGTGAGCGCGGCATGGCCCACGTCATCCGCGAGACCTACCTCGCCTGCAAAGCCGAGCTCAAAAAGCCCAAGGAAGAGATGCGCAACGCCGTGAAGGCCATTTACGCGCCCTTCACAGACGAGGAAATCTCCGCCAAGGTCGCCGAGATGATCTCACCGGAAGAGACTCCGTGGCATGGCGAGGTCAAAGTCATTTACCAGACCATCCCCGGCCTCCACAACGCCCTCGGCGCTGAATACGGCGACTGGTATTTCAGCGGTGACTACCCCACGCCCGGCGGCTACGCCGTGGTGAACAACAGCTTCATTCTCTACTACGAAAACAAAGGCGGCCGCGCCCACGAGGCGCTGCTGTAGGGGCCTTGTCATGAAACAAGGCGGGGTGCACTCGCTTTATTCCTGTGTGGCTAGCCTTCTTAAAGCCTCTTGCTTTCAAAGCGGGCTGGCGAGGAACAGAAGCTTTGCAGCATGCCCAGCAGTGCCTCTACCCATTACAGCGAATCAGACGTTTCTATCTGACTGATCTTGACCCATGTCCGCCCCATCGCCTCACAGGTAAACTTGGGCTGCCCTCCGTTGATATTGCGGCCACAGCAGCCGTGCGGGTCTCCACACACAGCTTTTGCAGGATGGCGCTCACATGGTGAGTGACCGTCCGGTAGCTGATGCCCAGGATGATGGCGATCTCCTTGTCCCTTTTTCCCTGTGCCATCCAGTGGAGCACCTCCGCCTCCCGGCGACTCAGCCCGGCACGCCGCAATGATGTGTCATCGCCTGCCTCAATGACCGGCCGTTGAGGCAGCGCCTTCGCCAAAACCAGCGACGTTTGATAGGCCTGGTCGACGAAAACTCTGATTCGAGGGGAGCGCCGCCGAAGGGTTCCGATGGCAGGATGGCCTCTGCGATATGCCGGCGCAGAGCAACGGCGACTCCGCCGACGGTCCTCAAAGTCTGGGTGGCATGCGGGGAATGGGTCTCGAAGAGCGGGTGGTTTCGATGGCCGGGCTGGTGTCCTCCCTCACGGGTTGAATAAAGGGTTACTCCAAATCGAGAGGCGGCAAAGGAGGTGAAATGAGATGATGGTAATCATGAAAAATATGAACCGTCGTATGATCAAAGCTTTGTTAATCACCACTGCCACCCGCCTATGGAGGCTGGCTGACATGTCGAAACAGTATCTGCTGGGAGCATTGTTGATGCTTGGCCTGGGGGGCGCCTATTTGCAGCACCAGGAGGATTCCGCTTTCCAACGGCTATCGAGTGCAGCCTGGGAAGAAACACAGTCAGCCGAAGCATTCGGAAAGCTGGTGAGCTGCCTGAGTGAGCCTCTGAGGGCACAGTTTGACCGCTTGAGCGCTGAAGAGCGCGAGGTGCTGCTGCTATTGGCCTACGTAGCAAGACTCGCGCACGAGCGTGATCTGAATTTTGGCCGTTTCACCCGCCCAAACTATCTTCCACGTATTGGTGCCCGCGACCATTTGAACGATCCTGGTGGCAAGTGTGCCAGTTACACGATCATCCTCGGTAAGTTGCTGCGATGCTCAGGCTACAAGGTTCGAAAAGTGGGCCTTACTTCATCGAAAACCGGCCAGCGTGCGACGCATCATGTGCTCGAGGTTTGGCTTCCGGAGGCGCAAGACTGGGTCCTGCTCGATACCATCTTCTCGCATGCCTTTGTGGATGCTGACGGGTCTCTCAGCTCAGCGGCCGAGGTGCAGAAGGACTGGCACCAGGTCATGCAGCAACTGCCTGCTGACTACGATGCGGAAACATTCAGCTATGTGAGCCTCTATTACACCAACTGGCAGCGCCTGCCCGGTTTTGCCCTGGTGGAGCAGCTCATGCCAGGCATGGATGCCTGGCTGCAGGCGCGTGGTGTGGCCTTGCCATTTGTGTTTCAAATGAGCGGTTACGGCTTCATCAGCGCAGTGGCTTTCTGCATCGCTGCATTATGGATGATGATGCCTTGGTTGATTACCTGGAGGATTCCCTTGGCGTCTTTTAAATTCCAACCTGTTCACTACAAGGTGAGGGCAGTCTCAACGGCCTCCATCAATCTCCTGCGCCCCATGAAACGGCTAACCAACCGCTCATCACCGCCGAGTATCGCGCCAGCGGCCAACTAGTCTAAAACTCTCAAAACCTGCGCGGAACGAGAGGTCAAGGCCCCGCTGGAACCATGCGTTCGGGAAGCGGATCGCCCATCGGAGACGGGCCGGTGGGGCGTGTAACCTCGAATGTCGGGCTGGTGTCTTCCTGCACGGGTTGGGCGCGGGGTGCCCAGCGGAGAAAGAGATCCAAAGCGGACTGATGGCCGCGCTGCGAGAGCTGAGAGGCATCGTCAATGCGGTGGGCCACATCGTAGGCACCTTCATCGACCTGGCTGTCTGCATCGAGCGTGCGGTCTCGCAGGGTGATGCGGTAGAACTCGGAGGGCTTTGTGCCCTGCTCACCCGCCACGATGAAGGCGAGGTAGCCGATGCCCACCTGCTTCAGCACCGGATCGGTCTGCAGAAGCGCGGCGAACTCGCACATCATCTCCTCGCGTTCGCCTTCCGAGGCCTCCGCCCAGGTGCGATACATGGTGTTCAGAAACGCCGCGAGGATCTTGATCGAGTCCTGCTCGCGATCACCCATGCCGAGAAGCCGTTGCTGGAGCGTTTTTCCCTGGCGCTGAAACTCCGCGAGGGCGGTCTGCTCCGGATCCATGAGGCGGATCTCATCCAGAGCGGCCAGATACTGGTCAAACTTGCTGCGAAGCAGGGCGGCGAGAATGAGTTCGCCTTCTTTGGGCTCCAGGTGAAGGTGGCGGGCCAGCACTTCAAAGAGTGTGGCGGTGCCTTTCTCCGTGAGGCCTGCGGTGAGTTCGAGGGCCACCACGCCGTCACTTTTCGCCGCCGTGCTCAACGAATGCAGGATCTGCGGTGCGACGCTGTCAAACATGACCGGCCCGAGCTTGATGGCGATTTCCGCCATGATGCGCATGGCATCGTCCGAATCCACGCTGTTCACGGAGAGGCGATGCTCACGCCCGATCTCCGTGATCCCATCCTTGGTGGAGCTGGCCGGATCGGAGGAAACGCTCCGCACCAAGGACCGCTCGAGCACCTCGCCCTCGCCCGCGAAGCCCATCAGCCAGCGAGTGCCGTGCCCACTCTGTGATTCGGCCTGCGCCGCGAAGAGACTGCTCTGGCTACCTTCATGAAGGGTGTACTTCACCAAGCGACGCTGAATGTGCGCATCCACCTTGGCCGCCAGCGGCAGATTGGCCCCGACGCTGCGGCTGAACGAACTGCCCGCATGCGTGACCGCCCGCACGAGCGTCGTCGGTGTGCCCTTGAGTGACGCTACCCGCTCGGTATGCACCCCACCCATGGAATCTGCGCCCCCTTTGAACTGATGCCACGCGGCGTCTCGCGCATTGCGCAGGTCGTTTCCGGTTGTGATCATCGAAATGACACCTGATAGCGGACCCCACAGGCGATCGAAGGCCTGACGATGATCCTCTCGCGTAAGGTCAAACTCATGATAAAGCGTCGCCCCGCTGTTTCGAGAGCCTGCGGCCAGCGTGGCGGAGAGCGGCGCGAAACGGAGCTTCCGCTCCACTCGCTTGGTGGCGATGCGGTATTGCCCTTCGGTGATCTCGTTGAGGTATTCGGTGCCGATCCGCACATCGATCCCGGCGGTGTAACCATCGCTCGAGCTGGATTGAATGATGAGCCCGACGGCGTGCTCGCTGCGTCGATACAGATGCACGTCAAACGAACCGCTCACCTGCACGCTGCCCGAAGCGCCCGCCCGGGCAATGATCGCCTGATCGCCCAGTGCCTTGCCAAACAGCGGCAAAACCTTCTCCATGCCGATGCCGGGGCCGAAAGAGGTTTGTACCGGGATGCTGAGCATGGTGCCGACATCCAGGGTATCGAGGTCCGCGCTGGATCGTGGAATGGAGGTGGGCAGGTAAACACCATCCAGCGCCATCGCCCAGTAGTCCGGTGACTGCCGCATGAAGAGGCACGACTGCGTGCGAGACACCCCGGCAGATATCGAAAGCGGCACGCTGACACCAGCAGCATTCAAGGCCGCTCCCGCCGGATTAAATCCTGCCCCGTAGCTCAGCGTCCAGGAGATCTGATCGGACCGGCGAAAGTGTGCGCCCAGTCTTTGCAGCTCATAACGACCGCTCACTCGGGCACCCAGCCCAGGAACATCGGTGACGGGGAAGTTGAACCCCGTTTGCGCCGCGCCTTTGAGGTTACGTTGGATCTGTTTGTTCACCCAGTTGAGGCCACCAAACGTGGTCAGAGACGTGCGAAGAGGTGGCTTGGAGGGTTTGTCCTCCTCTTCAACCGGCAGCGCCTTCGCGGGCAGGTCCGTTGCCGCATTGACTGCGATGGCCAGCACTGCGAGGAGCATGCTTATCAGCAGGCACCGAGGTGTGGAGGTGGTAGGCAATGGACGATGACGCATGGGCGGATTGATAACTAGCCCGGCTCTTTTCGCCACCGCCATTCCAAAACGCCTCATCACCCCAACAACCGCACAAACGGATGCCCTTCGTTCTGGTCGATGCGTTCGGGGAGGCCTTTGTGGTTGTAGGTGAGCTTGGTGTGATCAATGCCCATCAAATAGAGGATGGTGGCGTGGATGGAATGCACATGCAGGCGATCCTCAACGGCATACAAGCCGAGGTCGTCGGTCGCGCCGTAGGTTTGGCCGCCTTTGACGCCGCCGCCAGCCATCCACATGGTGAAGCCGGTGGGGTTGTGGTCGCGGCCGTCGCCTTGCTCGGACATGGGCGTGCGACCAAATTCGCCGCCCCAGATGACGAGGGTCTCATCGAGCAGGCCGCGGGCCTTCAAATCAGACAGCAGCCCGGCGATGGGTTTATCGACGGAGTTGCAGTATTTGCCGTGATTCACCTCGATGCCCTTGTGCGCATCCCACTTGCTACCCGCGCCGCTGTAGAGTTGCACAAAGCGCACGCCGTTTTCGACGAGGCGACGCGCCAGGAGGCAGTTGCGGCCAAAAACGGCCGTCGCCTCGTTGTCCATGCCGTAGAGCTTTTTCGTGGCTTCGGTTTCTTTGCTGAGATCGACCGCATCGGGAGCCTCGGCCTGCATCTGGAAGGCGAGTTCGTAGCCTTTGATGCGGGCGTCGAGTTCGGTGTTGCTGGCACGAGGGGCATTGTAGTCGCGATTCAAAGCACCGAGCAGGTCCAGCTTCTCACGCTGACGGCCACGATCGACGCCTTTCGGGTTGTCGAGGAACTTGATTGGCGTGCCTTCGGAGCTGAACTCCACGCCCTGATACACCGCAGGCATGAAGCCATTGCCCCAGTTGCGGGCACCGTTCACCACCGTGGCCTCGCTGTCTTTGATGACGACAAAGCCGGGCAGGTTTTGATTCGAGGTGCCGAGGCCATACTGCGCCCAGGCACCGAGCGAGGGACGACCGCCGAAGACAGAGCCGGTGTTCATTGAGCACACACCACCGGCATGATTGATGCCGCTGGAAGCACAGGAATGAATCACCGCGAGGTCATCCGCATGCGTCGCCACATGGTTGAACCAATCGGAGATCCACAGGCCGCCCTGCCCGTGCTGCTTCCAGGTGCGTTTGCTCTCGAGGATCGGCGATTTGGTCTCGCCCATCGCCGTGATCGGAGCCTTGAAGCTCGGGGGCAGCGACTGGCCGGCGAGTTTGTTCAGCAGCGGCTTGTAATCAAAGGTATCGAGATGGCTCGGGCCGCCTTCCATGAAGAGGAAGATGACGCTCTTTGCCTTCGCCGGACGATGCGCGACACGCAGCGGCGCGGCGCTGGCCTGCTCCTGGCCCATCAGCGCAGCCAAAGCGACCGAGCCAAAGCCGCAGCCGGCCGTTTGCAGGAAGTCGCGACGCGACGTGGGATGATCGTAACGATGGCAGCGCATGATGGTGGTGGGTTTAAACGGGGGACGAAAGCTCTCTTCCTCACCTATAGGCCATTGCTGGCCGTTTTTTGACACGAAAAGTGCGCAAAAGCCTCACCCGAGCTGCAGTCAGGGGTGAACGGCTAGACGCAGGTCTTGCAGAAAGACCAAAGGTTTGCAGGTGATGAATTCGGGGTAGAAGACGCCTACATCCTCCAGATGCTGATCGTAGGTGACGAGGTGCGTGGCATTCCCGTTGAGCGCGGCGAGCAGGAACGGCGTGTCCTCGGGATCGACCGGATAGTGGCGCAGGTGGAAGAACTGGATGGAAGTCCATCGGCCTCCCAGGCGCAGCTTGGAGAGCATGCGGATGATCTTATGCGGGGCGATGCCGTGCTCGATCAGTTTTTCAGCATACTCCTGCAGCAGATCCTCATTGATCACCCAGTCGAACTGTGATGCCTCCCAGCGGGTCAGAATTTCAAGGTTTGGACTTCCAGGGTGCGTGCTCAACTGCGAGGACAGCACCACATTGGTGTCTAGCACGGCGGATACGGCACTCATCACTTCGCGGTGATTTGATCCATGACCTCTTTGTAATGCATTGAGAATTCAGCCCTGGCTTGTTCGGGCGTTATTCCTGCCGCCTTGAGTTTCTCCGCCTCAATCATGGCCTGCTGCACCAACTCGCGGGCCTCCAGGCTGTGGCGGCGGAGGCGCTTTTGATTTTGCGCGATCTCCGCCCGCAAGAAGGAGACGAGGCGTGCGCCGATTCCTGGGACGCGGGCGGCCTCCTCCGCAAGCTCAGCGGGGATGTCAGCTATTTCAGCAATGCTCATGGGCGAATGATACTTTTCGCCGGAAGCAGGTCAATCCTTCAATCTTGAGCCGGAACGCCCGCCTCCCGGCTCAATGCAGATAGAAAAACTCGTTCGTGTTCAGCAGCACCTGGCAGAGGTCGTTCATGGCTTGGCGGAAAGGATCGGCCTCCTCGACGCTCTTCGTATCGCTACCGCTCCAGGCGTATTGCGAGTTCAGCGCATCGGCGGCACGCCAGACGACGAAACCGGCGCTCCATTTTTCCGGGTCGGCGTTCAGCGTTTGGTCGGCGAGGTAACCATTGGCGATGCGCACGGCCTCGATGCTGCCGTCCCATTGATGCGAGGGTGCCCGTTTGTTTAGGCCGCCGATGACGAGCGGCGAGGAGCCGAGGCTGAGCTTCGAGCGGATGTCCATCGGCACCACGGCGGACTGCACGGCGGCTCCAGGCGTGTCGAGATCACGCACGGTGAAGGTGATGTTCTTGCCAGTGCAGGAAACTCGCGCCGCGAAGTGGTAGCGACGGCCCAGCTCGATGTGGATGTTGGAAGCCACGACCTGATAGCCGATGTTCGAGTTCTCATCTTCACCGACGACTTGCACGATCACATTGCGTGGCTTGTAACGTGATTTTTCGCCGGTGACGCCGAGGCTCCAGCCGAAGGCTTCCTGGCTGTCCTTTCCGCCATTCCAGCGAGAGGCCAACGTGCGCACGGAAGCATGCACATCCACGCTGTTGAGGCTCGCCACCGCTTCGACGCTGAACTCATCGCCCTCCTTCTCGTTCGTGTTGATCAGCAGGCGCTCATGCGGGCTGTTCTCTTTGAAGGCATCGCCGCTCTCGCGGTTCTCGGCGGCCTCCGAAACCTTCGATTCAGTCGTTCCGGCCCGTTTCTTCAAAAAGGCCTCGGCGGTGGCTCTTTCCTTCGGTGTCGGCGGACGGCCCAAAACGGCCATCCAGGCATCGTCGATGCCTTCCACGCGTGAGGCGAGCTTGCGGGCACGGGCGAGCAACCAGTCGCCATTGAGCAATTGCAGCGCCTGCGTCGGTGTGGTGGTGCTCTGGCGCTCGGCGTTACTGGCAAAGCCGGCTGGCATGTCGAGCGCACGAAGAAGCTCGTTCGGGTTGTTGCGCTTCTTCATCGTGTAAACCGAGCGACGTGTGGCATTGCCATCGCCGGCAGGTCCGCCGGCCGCGGCGTCGAGTTCACCGCTCACCGCGAGTAGGGCATCGCGCACCTGCTCGGCATCGAGACGACGCGGATTGAAGCGCCAGAGGTAGCGATTTGAAGGATCGACCTTCAAGGCGACCGCATCCGGCTCGTGACGCGCCGTTTGACGATAGGCCGCCGAGAGCATGATCTCGCGATGCAGCGGCTTCAAATGCCAGCCGCCCTTCACAAACTTCGTCGTGAGGAAATCGAGCAGCTCAGGATGCGTCGGCGGCTCGCCCAGCTTGCCGAAATCGCTCGCCGTGGCCACGATGCCGCGCCCGAAGTGATACTGCCACATGCGATTCACGATCACGCGGGTGGAGAGCTGGTTGTCAGGTCGCGTGATCCACTCCGCCAGGGCGGTGCGGCGACCGGTGGAGGTCTTCGTGGCTTTGATCTTCGGCAGGCTGGTGTCGATGATGGAAAGGAAGCCCGGCTCGATCTGCTGCTCGCCTTTGCGAGTCTTGATCGCCACCGCTGGTGCCACAGGTCCCGCATCCGTCGCCACAAAGGCTTCCATCAGCGGCTTCGGCTTCAGGTGGTCGAGCTTCTTCAGTTCGGTCTCCAGCGCCTTGTATTCTTCCTTCGCCTCGTCCGTTTTGAGGCTCTTGATTGGGTCAAACCGATCGCGTTCGACTTCCATCTGGCGCTCCACGAGTCCCGCGAGCTGCTTTTCCAAAGCATCACGCTTTTCAGCAGGCTTCCGCGTCATCACCTGCAAATCATCCGTGAAGCGCGTGAGTGCCCGCTCGACTTTTGGGGCGATCAGAGGCTTCGTCAGCGCATCCATTTTCGTGCGAATCTCCGCCGTGGCGGCTTCCCACTTCGCCTGCTGCTCGTTGAAGGCCTTCTTCTCCGCGGTCGTCGCCAGTGTCATGTCATCGCGCCATTGCACCGGAGCCAGGAAGGCCCGCAGGCGATAGTAGTCCTTTTGCAGGATGGGATCGAACTTGTGATTGTGGCAGTGCGCACAGCCCATGCTCAGGCCGAGGAAAAGCTCGCCTGTGGTGTCCGTCATGTCGGTGAGGATGATGTCCCACTGGCCGCGGGCATCGCGCTGATTCCACTCATACACCGGATGACGCAGGAAGGCGGTGGCGATGAGCACGTTCGGATCATTCGGAGCCATCTCATCACCCGCGAGCTGCTCTTTGACGAACTGGTTGTAGGGCTTGTCGTCGTTGAGAGACTTGATCACATAGTCGCGATACGGCCACACTGATGGACGATACGCGTCCGCGTTGTAACCATCGCTCTCTGCATAGCGCACGAGGTCCAGCCAGTGCTGTGCCCAGCGCTCGCCATAGCGCGGCGAGGCCAGCAGCTTATCGACGAGCTTCTCATAGGCCTTCGGGTCCTGATCGTTCACAAAGGCATCGATCTGGTCCTTCGTCGGCGGCAGGCCGTGCAGGTCAAAATACACACGGCGGGCAAGTTCATGCCTGTCAGCCTCCGGCGCGGGTTTCAGCTTCTGCTCCGCCTGCTTCGCCGCGATGAAGCGATCCACGTCATTGCGCACCCATTGGCCTCCCGCATCCGGTGGCGACACCTTTTTCACCGGCTGGAAGAACCAATAATTCCGCTGCTCCTCCGTGAAGCCGCCCTCCGTCACCACGACCTTCTTGGAGCCATCCTCCGGCCATGGCGCGCCCATCTTGATCCACTTTTCGAGCACCGCGATCTGCGCATCCGGCAACTTCCCGCCATTGTTCTTCGGCGGCATCTGGAAGTCCTCATTCGTCCAACGAATCGCCTCCATCAGCGGCGACTTCGATGGCTCCCCCGGCACCACAGCGGGACCGGTGTCGCCCCCCGTTTTGAGGTAGCCGATGTGATCCACGCGCAGGCCGCCCTTCTGCTTCGTGTTGCTGTGGCATTCAAAACACCGCTCCACCAAGATCGGCCGCACCTCCTTCTCAAAAAATGTCATTGCCGCCCGCTGCGCATCGTCATCCGCCGCCCAAGCAGGCAGCGCCACGAAGCCAGAGAGCAAAACAAGAGAGGGGAAAAGTCGGAGCCGGTTCATTTCACCCTATATAAGGAGCTGCTGGGCTGGTTTTGGACGCGAATTTTGGTTTTTCGTAGCCTGGACTTTCCAGTCCGGGCTTCTTCCGACGCATGCACAGGCTAGAAAGCCTATGCTACTCACCCGCCAGCTTCAATGCCTCGGCTCGCAAAGCATCACCAATACGGAACTTGTGCGCATTGAGTGCATCCAGTAGTGGGCGAATCGCGGCGATCAATCCCTCCTGCTTTGCCTTCAACAGCAAACCCACCGTGCCAGTGACCGGAACGCCGAGCCTTTGGGCCACCTCGCGTGCCTTGCGATCATCGAGAATGATGCGGATTCCCTTCTCATACGCGAGCACGATGGCCTCCGACTCGCCTGGATCGACCACCAGCCGCAACGCAGCCACCATGCCCACATCGACGGGCTTTTGCACATGCATCCAGATGGGCAAAGCCCCAAACTCGTGATTCACCGCCGGTGGGGCAAAAACAGGATCAATCAGCGCTGGCAGCAGGTCGAGACGGCCGATTCGTTCAAGGCCGATCAGACAGGCGCTATCGACGACGGCCGGTATCTTTACCATGCCGTTTCTGCGGCGAGTTCACTGGCTGGATAATCAGCCACCGGGATACCGTAATGCCCCAGCACATCAATAAATGCTCGCTTTGGGTAACCCGCCAGTTCCGCCGCCTGCCCGAGGGAAAGGCGGCCAAGCTCAAAGAATTTCATCGCCATCATCAAGCGTCCTTCACCTGCATCCACGAAGGGCGGCAGGGAGGTCAGATCGAACTTGGGTGCAGTCGCAGTCATGGGGCGATGATACTTCCTGGGCCAAAACGAAGCAAGCTGCGAGTCTTACCCGCCCACGCTCATCGTCCCCTCGTGCGTGCCGGCTTTCAGCTTCACGGGAGCGGACGTGTGATTGTGGATGACGGCATCGCCTTGGAAGATGACGCCTTCGCCGCAGACGACGGGGCCGTGGACGAGGAGGCTGCGGCAGTGGAGGAGGCTGGGGGTGTGTGGGAAGTTCTTTTCGAGACCGTCCACGAGTTTGCAGAGCTTTTGATCGAGGTGCAGATGCGGCGGCTGGCCCTGGCGGCTGGGATGGAGGCGCAGGCAGAAGTCCTCCGTGAGCTCGTAGGCATCGGAGCGAACGGCGAGCAGGTCGCTCGTGGTTTTCACCGGTGCAAAGCGGACGCGCGAGACCTCGATGGCTCCTGCTCCCGCGAAGCACTCGATGGCGGCACCCATCGCCGTTTCGAGCTGGATGACGGCGGCGGAGCTAGCATCGCGAGGATCGACGGTCTTCTTGTTCATGATCGGCGGCAGTGGGATGAGGCCGTCATTGGCGGCGAGTGCGGCTTTCAGCGCATGAAGGTCGATCCAGAGGTTGTTCGTGTTGAAGTAGCGATGCAGGTCGATGTCCTGGAAGTGCTTTTCATCGTCCTTTGGGCATTGCGCGGACTCACGAAGCAGGAAGCGCCCATCGCGCCGCCGCACGGCGAGGTGGCCGCCTTTTTTATCGGACTCCGTGCGCCGTGTGACCTCCATGGCAAAGGGCATGCCGCTATCTGCGAACCACGCGAGGATCGCCGGATCGAGCGTGGCGCCGAGGTTGTCGGAGTTCGACACAAAGGCATAGCGCACGCCGCTTTCGAGCAGTCGCTCCAACCACCCGGACCCCGCGAGACAGGCGTAGATGTCGCCATGACCCGGCGGGCACCACTCCTGCTCGGGATTCGCGGGCCAAGGCGCAGGCTCCAGCGTGCTGGCGAGCACCTTCGGCACCTTGTTCTGCATCAACTCCCACACCTCGCGACCACCGAGCTGCGGAAAACGAGCCTCCAGATGCTCAGCGGTATCGGCGGACGTGCTGAAGCTGTTCATCAGCATGAAAACCGGCACTTCACCGCCCGTCTGCGCCCGCAGTCGAAGGATCTGCCGGGCAATCAAATCGAGGAAGGTATCCTCAACCCGCACCGGCAGTAGCGACTTCGCTTTTTCGAGTCCCATGCCCGTGCCGAGGCCGCCGTTGAGCTTGATGAGCACCGTTTGCTTCAGCAATTCCGACGCCCGATTGGCATCTGGAGCCGTGAGTACGTCTGCTTTCGGCAAATCCTGCGCCGCTTGGATCGAGTCCTCCGGGATCATGCCCGTCTCACCGGCGAGCAAGGCCGCGTAACTCCCGCGAAACGCCCGAATGGCCGATTCACTCAGGCCCTCGGCCTGCATTTTTTCGCGAAACGGGGCGAAGGAAGTCTCAAGACGATCAGAAGGGGAAATTTGGCTCATGCGTGCGCAACGCTAAAAGCACGCCCACGCCTGAGCAAACGCAGAATCGCAATCTAAAGCATCTTACCGGTGCGCTTCGGCGAAGCAAAGTTGTCCTCTCGCTCCGCGAGAGGGGCTCAGCGTGTGGCAAACTCGGGCGGCATCGAATTTCGCTAGCGTCCAGCTCATCTCGACGGAGCGAGATGGCTACTTTGCTGACGCACGATTCATTGCGGCAGGGCCTTCATCAACGCCGCGGCGATGGCGGCCATGCCTTTGTCGCCGGGGTGGTTGGCGACGCCGTCGTGCTTGAACTCACGCTCGGCTCGACCGTAGAGGCTTTTGTCTTTCGCGAGGGCGCTGATGTCCGCGTAGATGCCGCTCACGGCATCGCAGGCCCCGCGGAGAGCCCCGTCCTTGGCTGCGTCTGCCCAGAAGCCACTGCGCACGAGGATCACCGGCTTGCGATTCCCTTTGAGTGTGGTCAGCAGCTTCGTGACGGCTTCTTGGAGCTTCGTTTTCTCCTCGGCGGTCTTCAAAGCGGGCACGTTTTCGCCGATGGCGAGCACGATGAGGTCCGCCTGGAAGTCGATGGCTTCCTTGAGCTTCGCCGCGAAGTCGTAGCCTTGATACGCACGCTCGAAGTCGGCGATGTTTTTGACGAGGATCTCGGGGGCGCTGCCTTGTTGGTCGCTGAGCGACTTCGTGAAGACATGCACATAGTCCTTCGCTTCCGCACTCGCCGCCATGCCCCAGTTGCCGCTCCAGTCGATGTCGGCCTTCGGACCGTGTTTGGTGATGCTGTTGCCAAGAAAGAGGACCTTTTTGAAGCTTGTCTGAGCGAAAGTCGGCGTGATGAAGCAGGCGAGGAGGATGAAGACGAGGCGTGTCATGAGCGGTGTTGGTGGAGTTGGTTCATGCTCGCCCTTATCCCAGCGCGGGTTGGTCGATCCTTGGCAGCATCACGAGCCAAAGCTCACGATCATTGATTCGGCTCTTGGGCAATCATATGGAGGCGTTCGGCGTCTTCGCGGCTCCAGGTGGTCACTTTTTCAGCATACACTTCCTGGGCGGTGCGGCGGATGTCGGTCTCGTTGGGTGAACCGGCGTAGCAGAGGCCTTCCCAAATGGCGAGGACACTGGAATCGGCGCGGTCGAGCAAAAGCCTGGGAAGATGACGGCATGTCTCCGCATCATCGGGTGGATCGAGATGGAGCCAAACGAGGAGTTGGAGGTATCTTTCGTCCGAGAAGGGCAGCTCGGCATTGTGGCCGGAGAGGATGAGCTGGTTGTCGTTCCACTTGCTGCGTTTCACCTGGGCAAAGAGGTGGGCGATGGCGGTGTTGTGACGGGCAAATTTCTGCGCCTGGGCCTCTCGCCACGCTTTGCCGCTGAGCTCAGGCACGGCTGGCGCTAGCGGGAGGGTGGTGGTGTCCTTCCTGGCGGGAGTTGAAGTCTGTGTGGTGGCTGGTGCCGATGAGGTGGTGGGCTTGGGGGCGGGCGGTGGGGGGGGCTCTGGGGAGGCTGGGCTGAGAGTCTGGCGTGCGTCTTTGATGAAACGATGCATGGCATCGGGCGCGAGGAAGAAGCTGAGACCCATGACGAAGACGCCGAAGGCCCAGCCGAGGATGAAGCGTGCCATGGAGCTGGCTTGAGGACGCACGCCGAGGGGCGCATCGCCATCATTCGCCCATTCTCGATGGGGCTTCCGAGTCGAGAGGGAGGGGGCATCCGCCAGCGGAGCGGCGCCCACTGCCGCAGACGAACTGGCCGAGGCCGAGAGCGTATCGAGACGTCTCTGGAGGGCCTGCTCAGAGGTGTCTTTTTGCAGGAGAATATCCCACCAGCAGGCTGGGACGATCTTTTGAACGAGGGGGGCGAGATCGGAATCGGGGCTGAGGTTCTCGGCGAGGGCTTTGAGGGCTTTCCGCTCCTCGGGGGATTCCCATTTCCAGGCCACACGCGGGCGGCGGAGGCGGGTGTCCCAGAGATCGCGGATGTCCTGCTGGCAGCTGGCGAGGCTGCGGCCAGCGGCGAGCCAGCGCCTGGCATCGGCGAGGGATTCGGCGTGCTCTTCGGAGGCGAGTGGCACGGCGGCATTGAGGAGCTGCTCGGCACGCGAGGGGCGTGTGATGGCGAGCGTGGCCGAGAGGGCGAGCATGACTTCGACGGCGGCGGCGTTTTTCATCGTGCCCTGGGCGGCGATGATGGACTCTGCGAAGCGGGAAAGGCGGTGCGTCTCACCCCGGGTGGCCCATTTGGAGGCGACGGTGCAGGCGACGGCAGCCTGGCCGCAGCCCAGCTCGATGACGAGATCCGGCACGCGGACGAGCTCGGCGAGGCGGTCTTCATTGTCCTCGAAGAGCTCACCGATGAAGGCGCTGGCGGGCACGGCCCACTCCGGCTTTGAAAAGGCCTGCACGCAGAAGGCATCGAAGCGCTCCGCCACGCCGGCATTGTGCCGGAGGGAGCTCATGAGATCGGCGGCTAGCTTATGCAGCTCAGTGGGGAGGTTGTCGTCGATGAGGACGCGGAGGCGCTGGGTGCGCTCGTCCCAGAGGGGATCGAGCGCCACGGTATCGCCATGGCCTTTCACCATCACGCCGGAGGCGGAGGTCAAAATGGGTGTGGCTGGGGGCGAATCGGACATGAGGGGCAGTTTTTACGATGAATCTCCGGGGATGCAATCCGCAGTGCGACGAGAATGACGGAGATGTGAACGCCGCCGCTACAAGAGCTGACTGTTGCGGCAGGTGCGAGCGAGGGTGGAAGTGACCTGCATGCCACTGTTTCCTGAATTTCCCGCCGAGGACCAGCGGCATCATCATGAGGCGCTGATGCTGGCGGTGCAACGCGTGCTGCAAAGTGGTCGCTTCATCCTGGGTGAGGAAGGGAAGGCCTTTGAGGCGGAGTTTGCTTCGTTTCTCGGAGGTGGACATGTCGTCGGCGTGGCGAGCGGCACGGATGCCATTGAGCTGCTGCTGCGAGCCATGGAAATCGGGGCAGGGGATGGCGTGATCGTTCCGGTGCTGGCTCCATCCGCCGTGGCGGCGGCGGTGAGGCGGGCGGGAGCATGCGTAGTGCTTTGCGATGTGGAGGAGACGCTGACGCTTTGTCCGCAGGCGCTTCGACAGGTGCTGGAAAAGCAGTGCGGCATCAAAGCGGTGCTGGCGGTGCATCTTTATGGGCATCCGTGTGAATGGAAAGCTCTCGAAGAGGTGTGCGAAGCTCAGGGCGTGCTTTTGATCGAAGATGCTTCGCAGGCTCACGAGGCTCGCTTTGAACAAAAAGCCATCGGAACGCTCGGGCGGGCCTCGGTGTGGAGTTTTTATCCCACGAAGAATCTGGGTGCTCTCGGCGATGCAGGTGCGGTTTGGACCTCGGAGGCTGGTTTGGCGGAAAAGCTGCGCTGCCTGCGGGAATATGGCTGGCGGCTGCGGCATGTCAGCGAGCTGCCGGGCATCAACAGCCGCCTTGATGAGATGCAGGCGGCCATGCTGCGGGTGAAGCTGCCCTCACTTCCGGCGCAGGTCGCCAAACGTCGCGAACTCGCCTCACGCTACCTTTCACGACTTCGCGGTGTGCGGCTGCCGCTGGTGCGGGAGGGCTGTAAGCATGCGTTTCATCAGTTTGTCATCAGGTCGGAGCATCGGGATGCGTTGCAGGCGCATTTGAAGCTTCGCGGCGTGCTCTCGGCCGTGCTGTATCCGGCGGCGCTGCATCAGCAGCCTGCGTTTGCCTGCGCGGAGCGCTTTCCGGTGGCGGAGAAAGCGGTGCGTGAGGTGCTTTCGCTGCCGCTGCATCCCTATTTGAGTGAGGCGGCAATCGACGCGGTTTGTGCAGCGGTGGAGGATTTCCCAGCATGAAGGCGGGCCAGTATCAACTCATGCGGCAGGTGGAAGACGAGCACTGGTGGTATCGCGTGCTGCGAGGGCAGGTGGAGCGGTCTTTGAGTCGAATGGTGCCGAAGGGAAGGAGCTTGCTCGATGCGGGTTGTGGCACGGGCGGCATGCTTTCTCTGCTGAACGCATGGCAGACGCATGGCTGCGACATCGCGCCGGAGGCGGTGGAGCACTGCCGAGCACGACGGCTGGAGCGTGTACTCGTTTCGAGTGTGCATGCCTTGCCGTATGCGGATGAATCCTTCGAGGCGGTACTGAGTCTCGATGTGCTTTATCATGCCCAAGTGGACGAGCATCTGGTGCTCCCGGAGATGCGTCGCGTGCTGAAACGTGGCGGCGTACTCATCCTGAATGTGCCCGCCTTTGATTGCCTGCGCGGAGCGCATGACGCGGCAGTGGATGGCGTGCGCCGCTACCGGCTGCGGTCATTGAAGCGGCTGCTGCGAACGCATGGCTTTGAGATCGTGGAGGCGCATTACTGGAATGCCTGGCTCTTCCTGCCGCTGCTGTTGCACCGGTGGCTTTCGCAAAGCGCGGGCGGAGATCTGGTGATGCCGCCGCGTTGGTTGAATGCCTTGCTCGCGGCGGGTGGGAAGCTCGATGCGGCGCTCTGCCGACACACGCGGCTGCCGTTCGGGACTTCGCTGCATGTCGTGGCGAGAAGCCACGGGACGATCAAGGAATGAGCTTTCATGACATTTAGGTGGCAAAAAACGCCACACCGGAGGTCATGTGCATGCTTCGAGGTGGCGTGTTCTCATGATGCTGTCTTCCATGCCGCACCCAGCCCCCGAGTTCAGCTTCGTCGTCCCGCTTCACAACACGGGGGAGATGCTGCGTCCTCTCCTAGGAGCCTTTCGGGCGGAGGCGATGACGCTGCGGGATAGCTGGGAACTCGTGCTGGTGGATGATGGCAGTACGGACGGCACTTTTTCAGAGGCGCAAAAGCTGCTGACAGATTTTCCCGTGCCGGTAACGCTCGTCGAACTGGCCCGAAACTACGGTGAGCATGCGGCGGTGCTCGAAGGCTGGCGGCGTTCGACGGGTCGCTTCGTGGTGAACCTGGATGATGACCTGCAAAACCCCGTTTCTGAGGCTCGCCGCTTGCTGGAGCATCTGCGGGCCTCCGAGGCGGAGGTGGCCTACACCTTCTACGAGGACAAAAAGCATGCCGGGTGGCGAAATGCGGGCAGTCGGCTGGCGAATGCCTGCGCCACGTTTTTGCTCGGCAAGCCGCGTGAGCTGTATCTGTCGAGCTTTCGGGCGCTGCGGCGTGAATTGATCGACCGCGTGGCGGATCATCGCAGCCCGTTTCCGTATCTCGACGGGCTCATCCTCGGGGCGACGAATCGCTTCACGCGGCTGAAAGTGGCGCATGAGCCACGGGCGAGCGGCAAGAGTGGCTACACGCTGCGAAAGCTGGTGCGGCTGGCCTGCGGGTTGTTGTTTGGCTTTAGCGTGATGCCGCTGCGCATCGCCTCGGTGCTGGGTGTGGTGCTTTGCGCAGGCGGCGTGCTGCTGCTGGGCGCGGTGGCAGCGGAGTTGATGGTCGTCGAGTCCCGACAGGCGGGATGGCCTTCGCTGATGGGCGCCTTGGCGATCTTCAGCGGGGCGCAGTTGCTGATACTCGGCATCATTGGCGAGTATGTGGGGCGTGCTTTTCTCACGGTGGCAGGCAGGCCGCAGTCGCTCGTGCGGGAGGTTTTCACTCATCAGGAGGTGCTCGCATGATCGCCCCGATGACGATGCGCGAATCCGCCGTGCGCGGGGTGAAGGTGGTGGAACTGCGCCATGTGTGTGATGCCGTGCGGGGAGACCTGGCGGTGATCGAATTCGCCGAGGCGCTGCCGTTTCAACCGGTGCGCTGCTTTTGGACCTATGCCATCCCCGGCAGCCAGGTGCGGGGAGAGCATGCGCACCGCGTGTGCAGTCAATTCCTCGTCAGCGCCCACGGCACCTGCCGCTTACGTATGGACGACGGCACTCGGCAGGAGGAGATCGTGTTGGACCGGCCGGAGATCGGCGTGCTGGTGCCGCCGATGGTGTGGGCGGAGGCCAGCGGGCACAGCGTGGATTCCGTCTTGCTCGTGCTGGCCTCACACGGCTACGATCCGGGTGATTATATCCGCGATTATCACGAGTTTTTGAGCATCATACGAGATACGATGAAACCATGACTTCTGACGCCTCCATCTCCCTTCCACCGGACCTCGAAACGCCATCCAGCCCCTGGGCCAGGCTCACGCAATTCATGCGCCGCCAGCCGGATATTGTGGCGCTGCTGCTGCCGCTGGTGCTGGCGACTGGCATGGCCTGGATCGACCGCAGCACGACGTGGGAGCTGAGCTTGTTCGTTTTCTATGCCATCCCCATCTTGATGGCGGTGTGGTGGGCTGGCAATCGAGCTGGGTATGGCATGGCGGTGATCTGCGGCGTCTTTTGGTGGGCCTCCAATTACGACACCCATCCCTACGAGACGACGCTCGGTTATCTATGGGCCACGATGAGCCGGGTGATTTTCTTCAGCGTGGTGGCCTATGCCGTCACTGCCGTGCGTAACCGCCAGGAGGCGGACTCCGCCCGCATCGAGGCGCTGGAGGAGCGCCGCCAGCTCGAGGCCGATCTGGTGGCGGTGAGCGAGCACGAGCAGCAGCGCATCGGCCAGGATTTGCATGATGGCCTCTGCCAGCACCTTGCCGCCATCGGCCTGGCCGCTCGCTCGCTAGCGGATGACCTTCACACGCAGAAGAATGAGTCCGCGCAGGATGCGGAGCTTATCCAGCAATCCATCCTGGAGGCCGTCAGCGAGGCGCGAGGTCTCGCACGGGGTATTTTTCCGGTGCATGTGGATCGTCACGGTATCGCCGTGGCCCTCAGTGAGCTGGCCCGCTCCACCTCACGGCTCACGGGCGTGCAGATCGAAGTGGAGGAAACTGGCGATGCGCAAATTTCTCCTCCCGAAGCGGCGATGCACCTCTACCGCATCGCTCAGGAGGCGGTGGCCAATTCCGTGCGTCATGGCGGTGCGCAGCATGTTCATATCAAGATCGACGGCGGGGTGGAATCCATCGTGCTGACGGTGGTGGATGACGGCAAAGGCTTCCCTATCCATCCCCGCAAGGATGGCGGCATGGGGATGCGCACGATGCGCTACCGAGCCCAGATGATCGGTGCCAGCCTTGTCATGTCTGCCCCCGATCCCCGTGGTGCCACGATGCGCTGCGTGGTGCCGCTCCACCGCGAATAATTGCAACTTCCGAACCTATACTTCCACCATGCCAATCTCTGCCAAGTCCAAGCCTGCCCGTGTGCTCATCGTCGAGGATCATCCCATGTTCCGCGAGCATCTCATCCAGCTCATCACCCGCGAGATTGGCGTCACAATCTGCGGTGAGGCGGACAACAACCGCGATGCCATGATCCTCCTCGAAAAGGAGAAGCCGGATATCGCCATCGTCGATCTCACGTTGCGCGGCGGCTCTAGCGGCCTGGAGCTTCTCAAAGACATCAAGGCCCTCGATTTGGAGGTGCAGGTGCTCGTGCTTTCCATGCATGACGAGGATCTTTATGCTGAGCGTGCCCTCCGTGCCGGTGCCCGCGGTTACATCACGAAAAACGAAGCTTCTTCCGAGGTCGTCAAAGCCATCCGCTGCGTGATGGCGGGCGAGATTTATGCCAGCCACCGCGTCACCGCCCGCCTGCTCCAGCGCATGAGCCAGAAGCGCACGACAGCCAGCACGCTGGCAGCCGTGGAAACACTGGCGGATCGCGAGCTGGAGGTCTTCCAGATGCTCGGACGTGGCAAAAGCACGAAGGACATCGCCACCGCCCTCAACCTCGGTGATTCCACCGTCGAGACCTACCGCGCCCGCATCAAGGACAAGCTCCAGCTCCGCAGCGCCGCCGAGCTTTATCTGCGTGCCGGCCAGTGGGTGCGTGACAACGGCGCTTAAGGCCTGTGGCGTGTGACGTGACATGCCATGTCTTTTGCCTCTTCGGCTGGCCTCGCGGCAAAGTGAATGCATGGCAAAAAAAGCACGCAAACGTCCCGTCAAAGCCTCCGCCTCCCCAATGCCCGCTATCGCACCGCGAGCCTGGAAGGTGCCTGCGACCATCGTGTTGCTCTGCGCGGCTCTTTACGGCTGGACGCTGCCATTCCCAATGGTGTTCGATGACGACACCTATCTCCTCAACAACCCCTTTTTTCGCCCCGAGAGCTTTGGCTATCCGTTTCGCTTTCATGAGTTTGTGAACGCGCCGCAGCAGATGGGCCTCGATCCTGATCTCGCGATCAATTTCGTCACCCGGCCAGTCTCGTATGCCACCTTCTATTTGAACCACCTGCTCGGTGGTTGGAACACCTGGGGCTTCCGCCTCGTGAATGTGCTCCTTCATACCGCGAACAGCCTTCTGCTCTGGGCGGTGCTGCGGTTGCTGATGAGCCGATTGACGAAGGCGGGCAAGATCTCCGAGTCCTCCACCGCCTTTATTCCCGCCGCTGCGGCTCTTCTCTTCGCGTCGCATCCGCTCGCCGTCGAGTCCGTCACCTACATCGTGCAGCGTTTTACCTCGCTGGCGGCCTTTTGGAGCCTGCTGGCCGCCTGGCTGTATTTTCGCTCCACGGAGAACGGGCTCGAAAAAGCACGCGTCATTCGTTTCCGAGCCTCTGCGGCTGTGGTGATGCTTTTGGGCATGCTCACGAAGGAGTGCGCTGTCGTCACGCCGCTGCTCATCGCGCTGCTCGATGTGCTCGTGGCAGGCACCGTGTGGAAGACTTCCCTCCGCCGTGCTTGGCCGCTGCTCGCGTGCCTGCCTGTCATCCCGATGCTCGTGCTCATATCCTCCGCTGCGCTGAATGGTGGCGGCCTCGATCTCAGTGCCGGGCTGAACATCGTGAATTCCCGCGACGAGCCGGTGACGCATCTGCAATACCTGCTCACGCAGCTCACCGTCATCGCCCACTACCTGCGGCTCATGCTCTGGCCCTCCGGGCAGAACATTGATCCCGCGTGGGACACGCACAGCACGCTGCTGAGCTGGCCGGTGGCTGGTGCGCTGCTCCTGCATCTCGGCCTCATCACCCTTGCCACCTTTGGCTATCGCGTCATGCGTGAGGTGGATCTTCGTACACGGCTCGTGCTGGCTGGAGTGCTGTGGTTTTACCTCGGCATCTCCATTTCCTCGGGTTTTGTGCCCTTGCCCGATATGGTGGCCGAGCACCGCAGCTATTTGCCCTCGGCTGGCATTTTCATCGTGCTCGTCTGCCTGCTCGATGCGCTGCGTGGAGCCGTCCTGCAGCGCCCACGGCTCGTGCATGCCCTCACTGGCTGCGTTTTACTCGCCTTCTCGGCGACGACGGCGATTCGAAATCTCGTCTGGCGAAGCGCGGAGACGCTCTGGGCTGATGCCTCGGAGAAAAGCCCCGGCAAATACCGCGTGTGGAGCAATCTCGGCGTGGCTCTCACGGGCAAGGGGAGTGAAAAGCAGGCCGCGGAGTGCTTCCGCAAGTCCGTCCTAATCGAACCCGCCTTTTCCAATGGCGTGCTGAACCTATCCAACTCGCTTCTCCGTCTCGGCCGTCCGCAGGAGGCCATCAGCGAGATCGAACGACTGAATGAGCACAGTCCAGGATCGGCGACTACTCCCGCCATGCTCTACACGAAAGCGCTCGGCTTATTCCAAACGGGCAAGAAGGATGAGGCAGCCGAATTACTCACGGCGGTGCTGGAGAAAGACCGCCGCAATGCCTTCACGCATCGTCTGCTCGGCATCATTCGCGCCGAACAGGGGCAGCTTCGGGAGTCTCTCACCCACTTTCGTCAGGCCAGCGCGATACTCCCCGCTGATGTGAATCTAAGGGAGAAAGTGCGTAAACTGGAGCAGCACCTCGCCAGCAACTGACTCACTCCTTCACCCGGCCTGGCTCGCGAGTGCCGCTGCCGGTGGGTTGCTTCATAAGGCTATCGCCCAACTCCGTGCGCATGGTCTGCGCATGCCGTTGAAGCTTCGCGACCTCGTCGGGGTAGGCTGCGGCCACGTTCTTCGATTCGCTGAGATCGGTGTAAAGATCGTAAAGCTCCGGCTGCTCGATGCTATGCTGTTGGTAGAGCACGGGAATGCCGTTCTGCGCCTGTTCGGTCACGCCGGCGATGCTGCGATACTTGTGAGGGAGCTGGAGTTTCCATCGCCCGTCGCCGCTGGTGATGGCCTGAAGTTGATTTTGCTCGTAGTAGAAGGCGTAGAAGTCATGCGGGTTCACCGCGCCTTTTTCACCGGCGACGATGGACCAGCAGTTCAGGCCGTCGATTTTGTGAACGGGGATCTTGGCCTCAATGACGTGAGCGATGGTCGGCAAGATATCGATCGTCATCATCATCGCATCTGTGGTGGTGCCCGCGGGGATCTTGGTAGGCCATTTCATGATGCCGGAGACACGCGTGCCGCCCTCCCAGCAGCTTCCTTTGCCCTCGCGGAGAGGTCCGGCGCTGCCAGCGTGGTCGCCGTAGCTGAGCCACGGACCGTTGTCGGAGGTGAAGATCACCCAGGTGTTCTCTTCGAGGCCATTTTTCTTCAGGGTGTCCATGATTTGGCCCACGGACCAGTCCACCTCCATCATCACATCGCCAAAGAGACCTTTGCCGGACTTACCCTTGAACTTCTCGCTCACAAACAACGGCACATGCACCATGCTGTGCGCTAGGTAGAGGAAGAAGGGCTTGTCCTTGTTCTTCTCGATGAAGCTCACCCCACGCGTCGTGTAGTCCGTGGTGAGGTGCGTCTGATCTTCCGGTGTGATTTCTTCATCTATGATGCGGTCGTTTTCGATCATCGGCAGCTTCGGGTAACTGCCCTTCTTCGCCTGTGGATGGTAAGGCCACATGTCGTTTGAGTAGGGGATGCCGTAGTATTGATCGAAACCATGCTTCACCGGCAAAAACGGGGGCAGGGAACCGAGGTGCCATTTACCCACCGCCGCCGTGGCGTAATTCTTTTGCTTCACCAGCTCGGCGATCGTCATTTCATCGGCGTGGATGCCATGCTTCGCCGAAGGCCCGAGAGCACCGTGCATGCCGAGGCGGTTCGGATAGCAGCCCGTGAGCAGGGCGGTGCGTGAGGCACTGCAAACCGGCTGCGCCACATGGAAATTGGTGAACTTGCGACCTTCGGCGGCCAGCTTGTCGATGTTCGGCGTCTGGTAGCCCTGCGCACCAAAGCAGCCGACATCGGCGTAGCCCATGTCGTCCATGAAGATGATCACGATGTTCGGCGGCGCGGCCGCAGCGAGGCTGGAAGCGAGGGCGAGGAGACAGGAAAGGAGGCGCATGAGCCCTCTGGAACGTCTCAGATCGAGGTACTTTTCATCCGGGTTACGGAAGAAGCGAGGGTGTGGTGGAGTGGTGGAGTGGTGGAGTGGTGGAGTGGTGGAGTGGTGGAGTGGTGGAGTGGTGGAGTGGTGGATTTTTGCTGTTTGCTGGTTCACTCTTCCAGCACTCCACTGCTCCACCACTCCCATGCGCCTGCTCATCCTCCTCTGTCTCGCTGCCACCGCTCTTCATGCCCAGGTGGCTCCTTATGATGTCTTTCCTGAAGCTCATCCGCCTTACTACCGTGTCCGCTATGAAGCCTCGAAGCTCATCTTTCCGGTGAATTACACCCTTTGGCTTCCTCCGGGCGTGAAGGAAATCCGTGGCGTGATCGTGCATCAGCACGGCTGTGGGGAAGGATCATGCAAATCAGGCCTCACGGGGGCTTTTGACCTTCATTGGCAGGCTTTGGCCAAGAAACACGGCTGCGCCCTGCTGGCTCCGAGCTACGAACAGCCTGATAAAGCTGACTGCCAGATGTGGTGCGATCCACGCAATGGCAGCGATGAGGCCTTCCAGAAGTGCCTGGCCGATCTCGGCGCGAAATGTGGTCATCCCGAGCTCGCGAAAGTGCCGTGGGCGCTTTGGGGACACAGCGGCGGCGGTCATTGGGCGGGCGGCATGACCTTGCTGCATCCCGAACGCGTGGCCGCGACCTGGCTGCGTTCCGGCGTGCCGCTGCTCACTGCCGATGAAAAACGCGGCACCATCAAGACGCACATCATTCCTGAGGCCGCGCTAAAGGTTCCCGTGATGTGCAATCCGGGCACGAAGGAAGGTGTGAGTGTCAAAGAGGGGCGCTTTGCTGGGGTGTGGCCGGCGAATGAAGCCTTCTTCACCGCGGTGCGTGGCAAGGGCGGGCTCATCGGGGTGGCCGTCGATCCGCTCACCAGCCATGAGTGCGGCAATCAACGCTACATGGCCATCGCCTGGCTCGATGCCTGTCTGGCGCTTCGCTTGCCGGAAAAGCTTGGCGAACCTCTCCGCGCCATGCCAGAGGGTGGTGCGTGGCTTTCCACGCTGCTGACCACCGAGGCGGTTTCCGCCAATCAATATGCTGGTGACAAGGCGAAGGCCGTCTGGCTGCCGAATGAAGGCGTGGCGAAGCTGTGGATGCACTACGTCAAAGACACGCTGGTGCCGGACAGCACGCCGCCGCCTGCCCCCACGAATCTCCGCGTGAACGGCAGCGTCCTCACCTGGGATGCCGAAGCCGATCTGGAAAGCGGTATCGCCCATTTCATCATCGAGCGAGATGGCCAAAAGATCGCCACGGTGCCTGATCAGGCCAAAAATCCCTTCGGACGCCCCATTTTCCAAGGTCTGCAATACAG
>Ga0114980_10000523_pt1 | contig 28091 bp, 23 predicted proteins | sample S_140806_EF_Meta_FD_87018 | JGI IMG/M metagenome (GOLD analysis project Ga0114980, IMG submission 87018) | Freshwater microbial communities from Lake Simoncouche, Canada to study carbon cycling - S_140806_EF_MetaG | ecosystem: Environmental > Aquatic > Freshwater > Lake | place: Lake...
CACCAAACAGTACTTTTTCACCCATAGGAACCAGCGGTGCACCCTGTCCTCCGCGTGCTACATCGCGGGTTCGAAAATCCATCACCCAGGGACATTCGGTGTACGTGACCATTATTTCACCCAGTCCAATCTGGCAGGTGTATCCTTCTGCAGGATTATGAAAAATGGTATGACCATGACTTGAAATCAGGCCAGGTTTTTCGCCTGATGCTGCAATAAATTTTCGAACAGTCTCCCCACAAAAATGGCTAAACATTACCTGTCCTTTCCAAAAGGATTCAGCGGATGTATAGGGCAAATTTCTAATCGTTGTTTCCTGAACATCGGAGTATGCTACTGTTTCAGCATTAAGCAATTCATACTGCCAATGTCCATCCAAAATCGTGAAACGGCACAAGGCAAGGTCCAGTCCATCGAGAGAGGTTCCCGACATCAGACCCAAAACCACATAGGAATCTTTCAATTATTCTGGCAATTTAAAGCCCAGTTCTTTAAATTCCTTATTTGTGAATTGTGGCGGGATTTTACTGCCTTCAGCTAATTTTTTCAATGCTGCCTTTGCAACAGTGTCGGCCTGTTCAGTCGTTGTGAAAAACACCGGAGGTGTTATGCCGGGCAATACATTTTGATGAATGATAAACTGATTGTTCATGTAGATACGGTAGGCAAATTTACCTTTGCCGATATCTAACACCTCATATCTGTATTCTCTGCCATTTACAGACTTAACTGTATTGCCCTGAATCTTCAGGCTGACTTCAGGTTGAGTTGGAGTTTCCGCAACAGCAGGCTCTGCTTTTTTCTTTGGCTTACAGGCTGTGGCCAATACCAAAATGGTAACCAGCAATAAAAGGCTTTTTTGCATGCAGTAAAATTACAGTGATTCTGCAATAAAAAGACAAGCCACAAATAAGGGTTTAAAACCTTAGTCTTACTTAATTATTGTGGTATCCTGCATCAATCCAGGATTTGATTTTACTAATGTTACAACTGGACAGTTTTGTAGAGGGAGGCATTGGTTGGGACTGTCCATTTTGGGCAACCGAATTATAAAGTTTACCGGAAGAAGCAACAGCAGAAACTCCTGAATAGGAAGTTAAATTAATGCCGCCAGATGGAGAACCTCCACTATGACAGCCATTACAATTAGAAGATAAAATTGGTGCAATGTCATTGGCATAGGACATGTTTTGAGTATTGCAACCAGCACTGTCCTGAGTGCATACATCATTGAGTCCGCCTTGTTCTATCCATTGGGCAATGATGTTAATCTGAGCAATGGTCAAAGGTGTATTTCCAGAGGGAGGCATTAAATCGTCCCCATTGTTTGTAATTACTTTATACAACTTGCTGGTATTTGCATTTCCTGGATGAATGGTGGCATATGCGCTTGCATAGGTTGAATAATTATACCCACTCTGGTGAGTAGCAGCATCATGACAACCGCTTTTTGCACAATTGCTACTTAGAATTGGCAGTACATCATTTTGGAAATAAACGTGGTTAGGATCACAATTGCTACCATTTACTTCAATAAGTGGCGCAGGCGTTTTATCCCGGGTACAGGATGAAAAAATGGTAAAACCAATGAGTAGTGAAAAACTTAAAATTAATGTTCTCATCTCTTACTTTTTATTTACGAGGTTAAAAATTCTGGAAATGTCAAATCCAAGACGGAATTCACCTTTCATCCAGTTGGCTTTGTTTTCGGTGAGGTATTGACTTTCAATCATGCCTTTATTGTTGCTAAACAAAATGTGGAACACATGCCCGCCAGTTTCGATTTCCAGGCCAACACCTATTGGAGGATAGTATCCATTTTTTACAACGCGCATAGAATCAAACACATGGTAATAATCCACTATAATACCCATGCGCTTAGTAAATTTAACTCTTCCTCCAATTCCGAGCGCAAACAAATCATTTTTGTCGTTAAACTGCACATAGTTTCTATGAATATACGTTGGAAGTAATTCTATGGAAATGGAAGGTGAAATTTTTCGTGCAATGATGAGTTGGCCAACATAATTCATCCTATGTTGAAAAGTGTCTTTAAAGTAGGTAACCGAATAGATATCCTCAGAACTTTTCATAGTTGTAATGCCAACATCCACATAAGCGGATAATGAAAGTGGAGAGCCTCCATTTTTATGCTGGGTAAGAATTTTGTATTTCGAAGAAAAGTCAACAATCTGTTTGTGAAAATAGGCACCCTTACTTCTTGCAACGCCTATGCACCACTTATCGGTAATGCCATAGTCCATTCCAATCCGTATATCTACAACGTTATCAAACCCAAATAAAGTCTGTACGCCTCCGGCTTTTCCACCCATGTCATCAAACCTGTGAGCTATTCTAAAATCGAGCTCTCCGGCTTTGACCTGCTCATTGGTCTGAGCATTAATCAGTTTGGTAGTTTTAAAGGTAGCGATAACTGGCGTTTTTTCGTTTTTTCCAGATTCATCCTTTAGCAAATCACTCATTAAATCTTGTGCAAAAGCCATGGATGCAATTGCGGAGAACAAAAAGAAAAAAAGTACTTTTTTTATCTTTTTTAAGTATGATCCGGGAGTTCGTTTTTCTATCATTTCTATATCTGATTCTAACTAGTTAAAGGCAATTTTGCTTGTGCTAAAGGGTTCTTCTATTAATTTTTCACAAACAACACTTCCATTGTGGAATCAGTATTCAATGCAAATAAACTTAGAACAATTAATTAATAAAATGACTTATGTCATAAATGAGTTACTTATTTAAATAATAATTCAGTTAGCCATAAACTTAAATTATCGAGATTAATGAATTAATCTACAAAGGTCAATTTTGTACATAAAGTGTTATTACATAAAAAGAGATTTTACTTACATAATTTTAAAAAAAGACTTTTTCTTTAATAAATTAAGGAGAGTGGATAATGTTAACTGAGAAGCTCTTTAGAAAATAAACCTGAAATGCCTAATTCATCGAAAATTGCTAGGAAAGGAAATTGAGAAAAAACATTTTAAAATATATAAATTGATTATTCACAATTTTAAATATCCTTTTTTAAGAAATGCAAAAAACTAAAACTTGTTTCATCTTTTTGAACTATTATATATTCTCGACGCTTTAGCCTTTTGATCGGGGGGTAACTGATTAATTATTTGGTCTGGAGACCTTGAGTCATTAAGGATCACTATTACATTAACATTATTTTGCCTTTCAGTTCCTAAACTGCAAATTACGTTTGCCGGATTTGAATTTGGACTATCAATTACTGCAGTTATGATTTTCTGTGATTTAGGGTCATACGGTGAAAGGACTAAATGGGTCTTACTAGTACTGCTATATTTATAAAGTGATCCGGCTTTTAATTCACGAACATTAATCAAACTCATTTGTTTTTCCTTTGATTGTAAATATACTTTATTATTTATTTCTATAGTTGGTTTTACCTTCTGGAAATTATTAATGCTGCTTTGAGCAGTAATAAGTGCTCCAGACCATTCTGCAATGTAATTCCAGTCTTTTAAGTGCAAATATTTTTCTACAAAGTCCTTATCTGAAGTCCATTTTAAAAAAAAAGAACAAAGTCCATCCCATTCTTCAATTTGTCCTTTGGGTAATAACTCCCAACCAAGTTCTTCAATTGTAAAATTAGATTTAGCTGAATTTCTAAGCTGATTGGTAGTAATTAAATTATCTTCATTATTGCTGCCTCCTCTCGAAATTGGAATTACATGATCTATAGTAGGAAACATATCCCAATAAATCATATGCGTTTCAGTCATTTTCCAATTAAGGTGATATTTGAATATCTCAGGGATTTCAAGAGTTAACAACCTTATTAATCCTGGAAACAATAATTTTTCTCCTGAGTATCTATCAATAAATCCATCTCGTAAAAATATCTTCATCATAAAAGATTTTGAGTATTGTCTTGAATTAATTTTCTCAATTGGAATAAAAGGATACTTTTCATTTATAAAATCAATACCTTCTGTTTTTTTATTATTCATTAGTAATCCACATAACTTTTGAATGATATCTGCTTTATCATTAATTTGTTCCATATTACAAGAATGTCAAATTACCTTTATTAAATCCACACAATATTTCAAAAATACCTTTGAAATTCAAACTTAATTTCTAAATTTAAATAGTTAACAGTAATATTTTACCCAATCCTTATCTCACATATTCCAAAATTATATAGTATTATACTTTCCTGCAATTCCGTATTGCTGATAGCAAATTCTAATTATCCAATTAAGTTAAAGCACGGCAAATCAGATTCTCTTCTAATTCAAGTGAAACAAATAAAAGTTCCTGCAAAAATAAAGGAATAAAAAAAGCCGTCCCTCGCGGGACGGCCCTGTAAGCATGGATGTAAAGTCTTATTGTACGGTCAATTTCACTTGTTGTACAGAACCATTCAGGTTCAGGGCTACAAGATACATACCAGGAGCAAATCCTGCCATAGAAATAACAGCAGAGTTTTCACCTTCAAGTGCATTTCCGGTCAAAGTTTGAGCAACACGGCCTGAAAGGTCGGAAACTACAATGCTATAAGCGCCTTGCTGAGTAGCGCTGAAGTTCAGGATTGAACGATCGCTGGTAGGATTAGGGAAGAGAACCATTCCAGAAGTAGTTTGAGATTCGCCCGCAAAACGGCAAGAACCGATAGAATAATTAGTAGTTGCAGTTGAGTAAATGGTATTACCGCATTTGCTTTGTACACGTATCATCCAAGCGCCAGGACCTAGATTAATGCTTGCGATATAAGCAGTGCTCCATGGGCTGAAAGACCAAACAGAAGCATTTAACGATTTATATCTAACACGGAAGCTGTCAGCAGTTACGCAGTTGCTCCAGGATACGTTATAGCTACAACCAGAAGTATTAGCAAGTGTAACATTTGTTACTGCAACGCAGGATGCGCCACAAGTAGTTGTAAAGTTTCCGGATGTTGTGCTATACTGCGGTGCAGGATATGCGGTACAATGTGCACGAACACGGAAGCAATAGGATGTGTTAGAAGTAAGTCCGGTTAAGGTTACAGTACGAAGGTTTCCAGCTACCCATTTGTAATAGAAAGTTCCGGAGCAACCTGCTTGGTAACGAACCAAAAAGCTGTCAGCATCATTTACACTCGTCCAGCTAACGTCAACAGTTGTTGAAGTTGCATTAGCAGAAGAAAGTCCTGTAGGTAAGCCAACTTGAGTAACTGTTACATCATCTGTAGAAACTGGAGCTGAAAGACAAGTAGTAGCAATTGTCCAACGGTAAGTATTGGTTCCTGAAGATAATCCGGAAACTGTAGTGTTATACAGATTAGGATTAGCAAAAATACCTGAACCAGTGATTACTGTCCAAGTGCCTTGACCGATAAATGGATTATTGGCATTTAATTGAACAGTAGCTGAAGAACAAACGAACTGATCTGCACCAGCAACTGAGGTAGAACCAGGCGTGTTAATATTAACAGCAAGAGAAGCAGTAGAAGAATTCTGCCCGCAATCATTGTTTGCATAGACGCTGATAGTACCAGTAGAAGAACCATTAGGATAGCTGACAGTAATGGAATTGGTACCAGTACCAGTCAGAATTGACGCACCCGGAGGCAATGACCAGTTATAATACGTTGCACCATTTAAGGCAGGAATGGAATACGCTTCGGTTGTAGGTGTACAAACCGCATTGCTACCAGTAATGGTAGTTGGATTATCCAAACCAAGTGGAGCATCTGCATTTGTAATAACCAATGCTGTAGTGCCTGTAGAAGGATTAACGGTATTAACACCACTTCCCCACACACCATTATTATCTGTTGCACAATGTAACAAAGTAGCATCAGAGAAAGCTAGTGAAGCTATTCTTCTGATACCATTTGACAAAGTATTTGGAATCATTGTTCCCCATGCGCCAGTAATAGCAGAAACGTTTGAATTGTAAAAAGGTGCATAAGAACTTGCAGTTGGAGCAGCGCCATCATCCTCAATCATGTTTACTGCAATTGGACGACCGGTTCCTGTAGTATTGTCATAAAGAGCAACAAAATTTTTGCTCGCTGCAAATGAATTTCCGTAGATATTGGAACCGTTATTAGAACCAGTTCCCTGATTCAAAACAATAACCGAGTCTTCAGTAGTAAAACGATAAGTAGCATTTCCAAGACCATCACCATTGTTCATGGTCAAACGATAACGTAAGCCAGTATTAGGCGTAAAACGTGCATTACCTGTAGAAGTAATACAAAACCAGCCACTGTAATTACCATTCGCATCTGTTGTAATGGAATCGTAGTTGGCAACTGCAGTAAGCGAAGTACCGCTTGAAAATTTAAAGGTACCTGCAGAATTTACATAGATAGGATTACCTGCACCATTTACTGTTGGTGTGATAACTTCCGCTGATGTAATTACTCCAGTGGCATATCGATAGCTTGTATTTGGAACTAAGTTCTTAACTGTTGCATAAAAACAGCTGGACAAACGGTTATTATTTGTACCATTTAATCCCTGAATATACTGTGGAACATGCATGGCTTGAAGACCTACTACGCGACCTACCGTAATTGTATCTGGAGTCAGTGTCATACCAGAAGTTGTAATAACTCTAAAGGAGAAATTTGTTTCAGTAGAATCATATTTAACACCTGATAAAACGATTCCACTTTGTCCATTGGCAATCGTTCCAGTATAAGTACCAGAGATAGTTCCGTCGCCATTTACAACCTGTAATTCTATATTTGTATTTTGGTTTACAGCAGCAACAACATTAGAAGCATCAGTTGTAGCAATTGTAACTGTAAAAGGAATGTTGGTTTGAGGGGTAACTGTTGAGTTAACATCTCCGATAACCAACAAAGTTGGAACAACTGCTGCGTTTACACCACCAAAAGCGATGTCATCAATACGGGTATTTCCTCCTGATGCAGAAGCTCCGGTGAATGAAAACCTAAACCAGATATTGCTTTTATTTTCCGCAGCTGATGGAAGGCTAATAGCATTTCCGCTGTTTACCAAAGCCCAGGAACTGTTGTTCGATACGTTTGTGAAAGAAAGAGCATTCCAAGTGGAACTGTCAGAAGACCATTCCAGAGTAATGCTTTTTCCATTTGTGGTACGGCGTGAGCCAAACAACACAGATAGGCTGGTAATGTTGTTGGTTGAAACACCAGTATTCACAATCAGGTAAGTAACAACACCATATTGACTGCTACCGGAAGCGTTGTTAGCTACAACATTTGATCCTCCAGAAGCACCAGTATAACCAGTTGAGGCAGAAGTGGTAGCAGCTCCCCAAGCCATGGTAGAATTGTATTTGATGGTACTTGCAGAATCCTGATAAGCTGAACATCCGGAAGGTAATCCAGAGGAAAGGGTACCAAAAGTTTGGGTGTAGAGTACCACCTGTGCAGGCAAAATGCCTGCGCAGAGCATCAGGAAGGCTATCACCAAACCTGATTTTGTGAATTTTTTACGTAAATCTGAATACATGATTTTACAGAATTTTTACAAAATAACTCATTGTATATTAAGCTATTGTTAAGAAGGTATAAAGGCAGGTATTTTTCGACCTAATAATTTTTAATTAAAACAAAAAAACCGCCCTTTCGGGCGGCTTTTTAAAATAACGTTTGTTGATTATTGAACGGTCAGTTTAATTTGACGGGTTTCACCATTTAAGGTTAAGCCAACAAAGTAAACGCCTTTAGCATATCCATCAACCAGAATTTCAGCAGTGTTTTCACCAACTACTGCAGAACCTTGGATCGTGTTCAACACACGGCCAGAGATGTCAGATACAGCAATTGTGTAATCACCATCGATTTCGCTGCTGAAGTTCAGCAATGATCTGCTTGTAGTAGGGTTAGGGAACAATACCATGTTTGAAACCACTTCCTGGCTGATACCAGCAGAACGACAAGCACCAATTACGGCAAAGTAACTTGGAGTAACTCCCATTAAGATACCACCACACCAAGATTGAACACGGTATTCCCAGGTTCCAACACCAAGATTTAGATTTACGAAGTTACCAGTAGTATAAGGAGAAGATACAAATGCATTCGCACCTACACGGTAACGTACTCTGAAGCTATCACTTGGAGCACAAGTTTGCCATTGAATTTTATAATTACAACCAGTATTTTGAGATACAGTAGAAGTATAAGGAATGATACAACTTCCAATGTTATAAGTGTAGGTTGCAGAAGTTGCAATATTCAAAGCAGTACACCAAGTTTGGACACGGAATTCCCAATTGCCTTGACCAAGAGTAAGGTTCTTGTTTGTTGCGGTAGTTCCTGGGATTGTGATTTGCCAAGCGCCATTGTTCACACGGTAGCGAATTCTGAAGCTATCCGCAGAAGCGCAACCACTTGACCAATCTAAGTTGTACACGCAACCTTGAACTGGTGTGATAACAAGTTTAGTAATTGCTGCACATGCTACAGGACCAGTTGTTGTAAATGGAGCGGACATTGGCGACCAAGCCGTGTAAACATTATTTGTACACTGAGAACGAACACGGATACAATAATTGGTGCAACCTTTCAGATTGTAAATGGTGAAAGAACGCTGGTTGCCATCAACACGGAAGTTCAATCCACCAACAGTTGTACAATTTTCATTGATACGAATGTGGAAGGAATCAGGATCAACAGCCGCAGTCCAGTTGAAAGTAACCGATGTTGGAGTTACATTAGTAACAGTAACATTTGCAGGTACATCTGATTTTTGAATTAGCATCGTATCCTGGGATACATTGTTTCCTTGAGTAACTGTCCAAACAAAAGTACTTGAGCTAGAGGTTAAAGATTTAACCTGAGTGGTTTTGGAAGTAGGGGTAATAATGTTACCATTTCCAGCAATTTTAGTCCATTGGCCAGAAGAATTTGCTGGTAAATCAGCGTTCATGTTAGCAATAGCACCAGAACAAAGTGCAATATCTGAGCCTGCATTTGCATCAACCCAAACAGTATAATCCTGTACTTCACCATAAACACCAAAGAAACCACATCCATCAGCAGGGATGCTAGCATTATAGTCATAAACAGCCAACACACGCATACGGTGAGCACCAATTTGTGCACCAGTTGGAATTGTAATGTTTCCAGCATGAGTATAGGCAGAATTGTTGTCTAAAAATACCATTTCCCCAGCATCACCAAAATCATTGTCCTGATTCATATCCATATAAATTGCAAGGAGCATTGGATAATTATAGTGAGCAGAAGTAAAAGGTACAGTTGTGCCAGTGGTCACTCTTGTTGTCATTCCTGTATTAGTGTATCCACTAGAATTATTACAACCTGAACCAATATCTTGTATCGTATTGAAGGTAAAGTCATCAATATTAGTTGATAATGCACAATTTAAATTAGCAAATGCAAAACAGTAAGGATAATAATCTGGTAAAGTCATTACCTCAATATTATAATCCTGAGTTTCTCCATAATAACCGACATATCCACAGCCATCGGAAGGGAAATTATAAATGTTATATGCACTCATAACACGCATCCTATGCATTCCGGTAGGCGTACCATCTGGTATGGCAATAGAATCTGAGTGACCATAGGCACCACTGTTGTCAGAGAATACCATTTCACCAGCATCATTGAAATCATTATCCTGATTGAAATCAAAATAAACAGCAAGTCCTTGTGGATAATACCCATACTGCGTTGTAAAGGCATAACTAAGGCCTTCATACACAGAAGTAGTAGCGCTAGAAAGGATATATCCATTTCCTGAACAACCAGTACCTGTTTCGTTGAGGGTATTAAATGTGAAATTGTCGATATAATCACCATACTGACAACCGTAGTCATAATAAACACTACAAACAGGATCTACGATGTTAATTACATAATCTTCTGTTTCACCGTAATAACTGATATACCCGCAACCATCAGTGGGGAAGGTTGTATTTCCATAAGAACAACTTACCCGCATTCTTGCGGAACCATAAGCTGCATAGGATGGAATTGCAATGGATCCTGAATGGCTTGATGCAGCTGTTGAGCCATCATATACCATCTCTCCAACGTCACCAAAGTCGTTATCGAAATTGTAGTCAATCCAAATCGATAATGCTTCATTATAAAGACCAGAGAAGCTGGCACTGAATGTGTATATAGTGCCAGGATTTACGTTTGTGCTGATACCAGTATTGTCATATCCTAAGTAAGAACAACCTGTATTGTAGTTGGCAATGGTATTGAAATCAAAATTATTTATATAGTCACTGTCTGTACAATCAATGCCATAAGAAACAGCACAGTATGGCGCAGGATTATCTGGAACTGGCGAGCTGGAACCGATACCTACTGCATACCAAGCGTTGTTACACTGTATATACTGATTGGAATTGTTTCCAAATAAATCAATTGCGGATTGATTTGCATAAAAAGCCGCATCAGAATATTGTGAGCTCGGACCTAAATAGACCGTCAGGTTATGATAAGCAATGGACTGAGCATCATTGATGCCAATACCCGTAACGGAATAACTGTCACCGATATCATTGGTTCCTGAACCGCCATCTGTCAACAAATAAAACCAATAGTTCTGAACTCCGGAATTGGTGTGAACGCCTCCGTTATCATAGGAACCGTACGCCCAATAGGAACCCTGATAAGTATCTGGATCATAAAATTCATTTGGATTAGCCATATTTCTGATACCTGCATTTGAAGGCGTAATATCTTCTCCTACTCTCCAATTAAAGCCACTGGGATAGTTGGTATACCATTCAATACAATTGCCAAAAATATCAGAAAAAGATTCGTTTAACGCCCCTGGCTCATAAGAATAAGTCAAGTTCGCTGTATAACTGGTAAGACCATGGGTAACTTCATGACCACAAACGTCTATACTCATTAAAGGTGTAAAAGTACTTCCGTCGCCATCACCGTAAGTCATGTAAGAACCATTCCAAAACGCATTGTTGTATCCTGAGGAATAGTGTACATAACTAATCAGGCTAAAACCCGCGCCATCAATACTATTGCGATTAAAAATATTATAGTAATAATCCCAGGTTTTTTCAGTACCCAAATGTGCGTCAGTTGCATACTGATCTTTTTGTGCATTTACATTGTTCCATTAGCCATTGCCATCTGTGAAATCTACAGCAGCAGCATAATTGGTGCCTGTTTGTAAATTATAGGTTGCTATACCATTTCCACGACTGGTTTCTCTTAATCTATAGTTAGAACCAGTATAATCGGAAAGGATGGTTTGGGTTCCTTAATAAACGGTAATTGCAGTAGAAGCAACATCATAATTATGGATTCTGTCCACTTTAGCAAGGATGTTACCATTTGAAGCGTCCACATAAACGTAGTTACGGCTCATTGGTTCAGCTGCATATACGTCGAACTTATATGCTAAACGGTATGAAGCTGGCGTATATGTTCCGTCACCAGATACATACACCAATTCTCCTTTTGGAGTGTAGGTAAGAGAAGGATCCATCATGATACGTTGCAATTCTGCATCAGCACCCGGAATTTCCCACATGTATACTGAAGCATTAATGTTGTCAGTAGCATATTTCAAAGCTACCTTTTCAGAAAGGGATGCAGAACTTCCGCCCTGTAGACCTTTAATGAAAGTACCGTTAATAGATACTACCTTGCCGTTTTTGGTGTGTACAATCACCATTCCGTTTTCTACGGGAAGGTTGTTAAACTTCTAGATGTACCGATAGTGTGTCATACCAACTTGGTCCTTTTCTTCTTTTCCACCTGTTAAGGCATCGCCGGAAGAGAATCCGTAATTTGTGCGAATCCAGGATTCAGCTTGAGAAGTAGGGATTTCGCTGCCTTTTGCAAAGCGAACAAAATCAGGGGCAGAGCTTTTCTCTGTATAACGCAGGGTTTCAGTGCCAGGGATCATCTTCTCAGCTTGTTTGAGATGAAATACCTGTGCTTCTGCTGTCATACAAATCAAAGCTGCCATACTAAGGGTAGCTAATGATTTTAAAATCATGATAAAGTTTAAATGTTAGCTCAATTTAGATTTTTTTCAATCCAAATGCAGATTAAATAATAAATAGTTCAACCAATCCATTCATTTTTAAAGGATTAACTAAACAGACGATACAAATTATTTAATAGAAATTAGTCTAAAATAAGTCTTTTAGAAAAACTAGCTTTAGTGATGGCTTATAAAATCTTTCTTATTATTTAGTTTTTCCCAAATTAAATCTTTTAGTTTCTCCATGTTACTTCCGGTAATGGAAGAAATAAATATCACCGGTAAAGTAGCTGGTAATGAGGCCAAAATTTCATTCTTTAATTCATCATCCAAAAGATCTGATTTACTGATTGCAAGAATTCTGCTCTTTTCTAAAAGTATTGGATCGAACTGCTCCAGCTCATTTAATAGAATTTCAAATTCTTTCTGGATATCATTGGAATCTGCTGGAACCATAAAAAGCAAAACTGCATTCCGTTCAATATGTCGCAAAAAAGTAGTGCCGAGGCCCTTACCCAAATGTGCGCCTTCAATGATGCCTGGAATATCAGCCATTACAAACGACCGGTAGTCGTGGTACCTAACAATCCCAAGATTTGGTTTTATAGTTGTGAAAGGATAATCTGCTATTTCGGGCCTTGCTGCGCTTAGCACCGACAACAAAGTACTTTTCCCCGCATTTGGAAAACCTACCAGCCCAACATCTGCGAGTACTTTTAGTTCAAGAATTACAGCTCTTTCTTCTCCCGGCATGCCCGGTTGTGCGAAGTCAGGACTTTGTACAGTTGCCGATTTAAAATATGCATTTCCCATACCACCGATTCCGCCCTTGAGAATAATTGCTTCCTGCCCATTATCGGTGATTTCTGCTAAAACTTCATCTGTATCTGCATCTCTGGCTACAGTACCTAATGGGACATTCAAAATAATATCCTCGGCATCTTTGCCATATCTATTAGATCCACTTCCCCCTTCACCGTCCTTGGCATGAATAAATTTTCGGTATTTAAGGTCTAACAGCGTCCAAAGTTGAGGGTCGCCTTTTATAATGATATCCCCTCCTCGGCCTCCATTTCCACCAGATGGACCACCAAGGGCTACAAATTTTTCACGTCGCCAGGCAACTGCACCAGCTCCACCTTTTCCACTGCGGAAATAAATTTTAACGTAATCTACAAAATTAGAATTGCTCAAAAAACTTTACCTCTGGATTAACTATATGAATCTAATATTTTTGCTATATCTCTGAATATTTCTTCGACCTTTCCGGTACCTGTAACTTCATGCAATTTGTTCTGAGCTGCATAGAAGGAAGCTACTGGAAGTGTTTTGGTATTATACTCCTGAATGCGTTTTCCAATCGTTTCTTCGGTATCATCCGAACGACCCATTTCCTTACCGCGTTTAACAAGACGATGAATGAGTTCTTCATCCGAAACCTTTAAACTCAACATGCAGGAAATGGAAGTTGACTTTTGCTCCAGCATTTTATCTAAGGCTTGGGCCTGGGCAATGGTTCTTGGAAATCCATCAAAAATGAATCCTTTGGCATCGGGATTTTCATCAATTCTTGAACTGATCATATCAATTACAACTTCATCTGGAACCAGAATTCCCTGATCCATCAGAGTCTTGGCCTTTAGCCCCAATTCGGAACCAACAGATATTTCTCCCCTGAGAATATCACCCGTTGAAAGGTGTACCAGTTTGTATATCTCAATAATATTTCCGGACTGAGTTCCTTTACCTGCTCCGGGAGGGCCAAATAAAACGACGTTTAACATTTTCTTCGTTTGAACCGGCAATTTACTAAGGTCAACCGAACGAAATTTATTTTACTGCACAACTACATATAAAACAGGCAGGGAATCCTCTAAAACTTCCAAATTAACCGTACCATCTGGATAAACGGGCGGAGGAAAAACCTTAACCATATATAAAACCCTGGGTTCTGATAAAGCATAAATTTCAAGCAAACGGTAATTAGGTAAAGGGACTGCACGCAAATCTGCATACTGCTTCTTTAAGTCAGCTAATGTTGAACCAACGTGTATTCCTTTACGGGTTTGAAAGCGAGCGTCTTCAACAATCACACGATTCAGCGTATTTCCCCCTTCAAAATCACCTTCAAGTTTAATTCTTCCAGAATCTGTGGTATAAATTCTGGTTGGCCAGGTAAACCTATCCTCGGTTTGCAAACTGTCTCTGCTGCTCAAATAAGCAAATTTTACCTGCTTTGGCGGGAATGATTGACCCAGCCGGGCTCCTCGCAAACCTCCGGATCTGATTAGGGTTCCTGAACAGCCTGCAAGAAAAATTAGTAATTGGAGCATTACTGCTAGGCCCACTTTTGGCATTTTGGGCAAAAACATCATCCTTGCTTTGAAGCAATAATTTCAAGCACTTTACGCACATTTTTATGCGTTTTCAGGAGTTCAGCAGCTTCCTCAAAAGAAACGCCTCCTTTTTCCATTACCATCATTACGCCTCTGTTAAACAGCTTTTTATTATTGAGCTGCATATCCACCATTTTATTTCCCTTAACTCTTCCCAACCCAACCATCACCGCAGTTGAAATCATATTCAAGATCATCTTCTGAGAAGAACCAGACTTCATCCGGGTACTCCCTGTAAGAAATTCGGGTCCAACCTCTGCTACTATTGGAAAGTCAACTAATGAATTAAGTTCTGCATTTGGGTTATTGGTAATGCCAACCGTTAATACCTGCTCCTTTGAAGCTTTTTCACAGGCTCCAAGGACATAAGGCGTTGATCCTCCAGCGGTTATTCCAACAAGGCAATCTTTTGGGGTAATATTCTGCGCTTGTAGATCCAACCATCCTTGTTCACGGTTGTCCTCTGCTTTTTCTACGGCCTTCCTTAGTGCTGTATCTCCACCAGCAATCAAACCAATGACTTTATCTGCATCTACTCCAAACGTAGGCGGGCATTCTGAAGCATCCAGAACCCCCAATCTTCCGCTAGTTCCTGCTCCTATGTAAAACAATCTGCCACCAGATTTCATACGCTCTAAAATCTGTTCAACAGCTGCTGATATAATAGGTAATGCCAGTCGTACAGCCTGAGCTACTTTTTGATCTTCATCATTAATATGCTCCAGCAATTCCTGTACCGGCATTTGCTCGAGGTTATCATACAATGAATCTTGTTCAGTTATTTTTTTTTCCAATTCCGTGAAATAATTTTAAATTCTCTAAAGGATATTGAACCACAGTTATTTTGTCAATATTTCTGGATTTTGCCAGTTTCTTCAACATTTCTGTATAGAGAAAGGCAATAGAACCTGTAAAGGCCACAGTTTCGTTTGGTTCAATTTTGTATTGATCTAAAGTTATAGTGAAAAATTCCTGTAAAGACTCCTCAACTATGGCATTAAGTTCTTCCAGAAATAATCCTCTGTGTACTGTTTTAGATAACGCTGCAACAGCCACATTTGGTTTAGCTGCTGCATACATTTGATTCTTTAGTTCTGTTGGTGTCAACCCTAAATCGTTCATCACCCAGGATTTTGTTTCATTTGAAAAATGATTGTCCAGGATTCCTTTTACCAGTTTTCTACCTATAGAAAAACCACTGCCTTCATCCCCAAATAAATAACCCCAACCGCCTTCCTGACGCACTATATTTTTTCCGTCATACTGACACGAATTGGAACCTGTGCCTAAAATGCAGGCAATTCCTGGTTCGAATAACAAGGTGCCTCTTGCTGCTCCAAGTAAATCGTGGTGCACCTGCACATTTGCGTTTTTCCAATTTTCGAGAAATAGACTTGCGAGAAAATCGCAATATTCTGGAACCGAGAATCCTGAGCCATAAAATATAATTCTATCTGGTTTCCAACCTTTTAAGGGCAAAAGGTCCTTTTGCAATTGGCTTTTTATCTGAGCAGGAGTCTGTACATTTGGATTATATCCCTCTGTACACCAAGAAAGAACTATACCCTCCTGATTTTCATAATACCACTCTGTTTTTGTGGAACCGCTTTCGGCCAGTAACATACTGAAACGAATATAAGTCAGATATTTCTAAAAAGCTTTTCCAAAAGAACATACTCCACAGAACTATACACTTTTATCCAAATTCCACATTTTAAAGGGTAAAGAGATGTTTTAGTTTGCTGCTTTAGCCCTAAATTTAAGGCTTACGTTTTGCGCACTATCCGAAAGGTCTTTTTATACTTTTGCCTGCTTTCTTTTACCCTGCTAACATTCAGGGGAAACGGGATTTTTGTGAACCTTCTGAACGGGGATAAGCCCAAGAAAGACGGTCCTAAAGAAATTGTATTTAATGAAGAGCTAAAAAATGAGCTTTCTGATAGTGTCCGGAGCTGGGCAATGCGTACACACGCAAATGTGAGTGTATTGCTGGCTGGACCAGAAGGTGTGTTTTTTAACGAAGGATTTGGTCAAACGGGTTATGCGATGCCCAAACCAATAGGCCCGGATGCTGTTTTTCAACTGGCTTCTGTTTCGAAACAATTTACCGCTGCAGCCATAATGCTACTGAAACAAGAAGGTAGACTTGACTATGAAGATGATATCAGAAAATATTTTCCTGATATTTGTTTTAAAGGAGTTACAATAAGACACTTATTAAATCACACTTCAGGCATTCCTGAATACATCAATCATAATCTGCCTTACTCGAAATATTATAAAAAGGATGTGCCACTCGAAAATTGGGATTTGTTGCACATCATGGAAAGTCATACGCTTAAACCTGATTTTAAACCAGGGTTTCAGCACCGATATTGCAATACAGGATATGCTTTGTTGGCTTTGATTGTAGAAGAAGTTTCCGGGAGGAATTTTTCAGAATTCTTACACGAACGCATTTTTGATCCTCTCGGAATGAACGCTACTTTCTTGTATTCTGAAAGAATAAATTTCCGTGGACTTCAGATTGTTCCACCCGATAAAGATATGTTTTTCAATGATTATCGCAATACGGTGTATGGTGATAAGGGTGTTTTCTCAACCACTACTGATTTATACAAATGGGACAGAGCCTTATACGATACTTTTCCACTACAGCCCGAAGTGCTTGCTGATGCTTTTTGTACTGCCAATACAACCTGCACTCCAGAAGTAATGTACGGGTTTGGATGGAGACTCAGAAGTAGTCCCGAAGGTCGGAAATATGTGTACCATGGGGGATTATGGAACGGGTATAATCCATTTTTCATACGGTTTATTCAGGATAAAGCCACAATAATTATCCTAAGTGACAATACAAAGTATCATTCCTTTGCATTTTCACAGGGGTTGATTAAAAAAATCCTGGGCGAAACGTCACAAGGAGATTCTGTGGCCACAACTGGCGAATAAAGCCTTATTTGAACGAGAAAACTTCTAAAGCTATCCTCTGGGCTTCCTGATAAGCCTCCATATTAAGGTCTGGTTTTGCATTTATCCCTTCCAGAAATTCCAGTAAGGTTTCTGTTGCCAAATTACCTACCAATTCATCCTCCGCAAAAGGACATCCACCAAATCCATTTAACGCAGCGTCAAATCTCCTGCATCCTCCTTTCCAGGCAGCTGCTACTTTTTCTATTCGAGATTCAGGGGTAGAATGAAAATGCGCTCCAAAGGTAACTGATATAAATTCAGGTATCAGCACCGAAAATAAAGACTCTATTTCGATTGGCTTAGCCGCACCAATGGTATCTGCAAGAGAAATAGTTTTGATGCCAAGTCCGGCAATTTCAGATGCCCAATGTGCTACAATTTCTGCTGAATACTCATCTCCATATGGGTTTCCGAATCCCATGCTTAAATAAATCACCAATTCCTTGTCACGGTTGACACACAGTTCCTGTATCGCTTTCACCTCATCCAAGGATTGTAAAATGGTTTTATTGGTATTGCGCAACTGAAAGGTTTCTGATACTGAAAAAGGAAATCCAACAGCATCAACCTTTTCAAAAGCCGTAGCCTGATCCGCACCTCTTTGATTGGCAACTATCGCCAATAATTTTGTCTTGCTACTGCCAAGATTCAATAGCGCAAGCACCTCTTCCGTATCTCTGAGTTGAGGAATCGCTTTCGGAGAAACAAAAGATCCGAAGTCTAAATAATCAAATCCTACAGACAATAGCGCATTTATATACCTGGCCTTCAATTCCGTTGGAATAAACTCATGAATGCCCTGCATTGCGTCTCTCGGACATTCGACTAAAACCGGTATTTCCTGCATGGTGGGAATAAAACGACAAATTTACTTACTTGGTTCATGGATTTGAATCTAAAATAGATTACAAAAAAAATCTGCCGAATTTCTGCGGCAGATTGTATTAATATTCCTGAAAGAGATTACTTATCCTTTTTTTCATCCTTATCGCCAGCTTCATCCTCAGCCTCGAATTTCAGGAATTTACCTGTGCTGTCGAATTCCAAATCTTTGCCGTCAATTTCCACTTCATACATCACCACACCTTTAGCATTTGTTGATTTTTCAACTTCTTTAACTTTTTTTCCTTTATAATTTTTTTGAATATAAGATTTTGCGTTTGCCGGAAGCTCATCAAAAGTGATTTCTGTTTCAGTTTCAATCAATCCTCCTGCATTGTCAAACACAACAGAAGATTCCTTTCCGTTTTGTTCCCATTCTGCTTCGTAATATTTTCCTTCTGCCTCCCATTCAACCGTTTTTACATCCGGATACATGTTTGTGAAGGCTGTTTTTACTGCTTGTGGAACTGCAACGCTTTGATGTTGAGCGCGTACAGAAACTACCAGTGCTGTGGCGAAGATTAAAACAATAAGACTTTTCATTTTACTTTGTTGAATTTACTACAAATCTGAGAACCGATTCTGTAAACAATCTGAATTTCAGAAAGAGATTGTAAAAAAATGCCTTCCATTTATGAAGTCATAGGTCAACACCCATCCTGAGGCCAAACATATTTCCCGGGAAATCGCTAACCCTAATCCGCTGCCAGGAGAATGAATTGAAGTGGAAATGAAACGTTGAAAAACAGCATCTTTATTCAAGGGTGTTGTGCCGGGATTAGAAATCATACATTCATTTTCTTTGGTCTCAATAATGATTTGTATTCCTTTTTCACTATGTCTGAGAGCGTTGCTAAGCAGATTGGTTAAAAGAATTTCTAAAAGGTATCGGTTTGCGAATAATTCAATTTTTGATTCAAATTTACAATTTACTGTACATGCTCTTTCCTGGAAAAAATCTTCAGTGAGGTCTAATACATAACGAATAGAGTCTTCTAGTATCAAGTTTTCTTTTTCCGGAAACTGGTTCTGTTCAATCCGGGATAGTAATAACAAGTTTTTATTGATACGAGATATTCTGGAAATAGATTCCTGAATAGAAATCAGGTTTTTCTGTGTTTGATGATCTTCTTTATTGTTTTGCAGCAGTAAATCTGTCTTAGACATTAGCATTGCCAGAGGGGTTTGCAATTCATGTGCGAAGTTTTCGAGAAATTCTTTTTGACGTCTGAAAGCGAGGATGTTTTCCTTCATTATACTATTCAAACCGGTATTTAGTTGATGAAACTCCAAGATGTTACTGTCTTTCAAATCAAAACTTTTGTCTTTGTTCAGGTCAAATAATTTCAATGCGCCAAGGGCAGAATAAAAGGGTTTCCAAAGGGATGCAGAAAAAATTCTTATAAACAATGCCAGCGCAAGAATCAGCAATAGGAAAAACAGCAATGCTATTCCGGCAAGTATTTCTATACTCTCCTCTGCTTCTTCCAGATTGCTTTCAATGCTTAAATGCCAGGGCTTGCCCCTTAAACCAAGTCCAGTTGAATATCCGCGAATTGGTACAACCTCTTGATCATCCATTTCAATTCCTTTGATTGAATAAAAAGAATCCTGAAAAACAATTTTATCTGGATTTTCTTTTAACTTAATTCCGGGATTTAGTACTTTAAGTAAAGAAATTATTTTATCCGGTTCAAGCTCAGCATACACCTCAGAAGTAAAGGCCAGTTCAATTCTTTGTTTTGCTTCCAAATGCATTTCATCCGTTTCCTCCAAAATGATTTGCCTGACAATAAAGTAATATAAAGGCATACAAATGGCCAAACAGACCAACGCTCCTGCAGAATAAACTAGTAAAGTTTTATGTAATAATCTTATTTTTCTTCCCATATATATCCAGATCCATACAGGGTGTTCAAGTATTTGCTATATCCAGAATCCTGTAATTTTTTCTTCAAATTTTTAATGTGGGCATAAATAAAATCATGATTATCGAACATATCTGCCATATCTCCGGAAATATGTTCTGCAAGGACATTTTTTGACAAAACCTTATTTTTATTTCCTATAAAAAACAATAGCAATTCATATTCTTTTCGAGTAAGCAATACGGGTTTACTATAAACCGAAACCTTCTTTGCTGTTAGGTCAATTGTAATTTCATTGAAGGTAAGTACATTACCGGAATCAAATTGCTTCCTGCGAATAATTGAAAATATTCTGGCAGATAACTCAGATAAATGAAACGGTTTTGACAAATAATCATCTGCACCTTGTTTCAGTCCATTTACTTTATCTTCAAGTCCTTGCCTCGCAGATATGATTAGTATTCCATCATTCCTTTTTTGCCGACGTGTATGTTCTAAAATTTGCATTCCATTACCACCGGGAAGCATTAAATCAAGTAAAATGCAATCGTACGAATACTGATCTATTTTTTCTAATGCTTCGCCATAGGTATATGCATGCATGCACAGATATTCTTCTGCGGAAAGGTATTGCGCCATATCTTTAGCTAAATCAGGCTCATCCTCAATAATCAGAAGTTTCATAGCTGTAAATCAGGGAATCAATTCTGAATTTTTTATGAATTCATTATTAATCGGGGGAAGGACCTATGCATGCAATAATATCCTCCGCGGAAATTCTTCCGGTATGAATTGCTTTTTTAACAGCCAATTTTCCGGCCAGAGCATGTAGTTTCACTCCTTTACACGCAGCCTCAAAGGAATTTAACCCACGAGCCAACAAACCTGCAATACACCCTGTAAGCACATCCCCGGATCCGGCAGTTGCAAGTTCTGGGCCTGGAAGCATGCAAAAATGTGCTTCTCCCGTAGGAGCTACGATTAGTGTATTTTTTCCTTTTAAAACTAAAACACAAGGATATTGCTGCACAAATTCCAATGCCGTTTCTAATCGTCTGTTAATAGCTTCCTGATTCCCTGTCAGACGTGCAAATTCTCCTTCATGAGGGGTGAGTATATCATCCGGACTAAGGTGTTTCAATAATTCTTTATGTTCGGAAAGTATATTTAAGGCATCCGCATCCAATATTTTCGGTATTTTAATTTCAAGGATACCTTTAATAAAAGCATGCGTTTCTTTGTTTACGCCCATTCCCGGTCCGGCTGCAATAACATTAACCTTTTTAGTTCTGATTTTTTCCTCAGCCAGTATTACTGCTCTTTCGTCCAAAAAATCTGCATCTGGTAATTCTGCCATCATGATTTCCGGCCATCTGTTGAAAAATTCTACTCTGGCAGACTCAGGTACAAGTCCGGTACATAATCCGGCACCTGCTTTTAATGCTGCAATCGCCGCAAGTGCCGGAGCACCGGGCATGGCTCTGCATCCCCCCGCTACAAGTACATGCCCATAGGAGTACTTGTGCGCAAAATCTGGCGGAACAGGTAACTCTAGGTTCTCGTTATTATCCGCAAAAACCGATACAGACTGTTGTTCAACCACACGCTGGTAAATTCCAATGTCTAAAATCTGAACCTTACCACAATAGTTGGCTGCCGGAGTGGCGAGATGACAAATCTTTAGGGTATTTAACGCCAAAGTATGAATGGCAGGAATTGGCTCATTCCAAATTTGACCTGATGAAGGGTCAAGTCCACTTGGTAGATCCACAGCAATGACTTTTGTATCTGGAATAGTTCTGTAGAAATCCACCCAGGACAAAATTTCCGGTCTTAAAAATCCCTTGGTACCCGAACCTAACAAAGCATCAATTATGATTGTGGTATTTCCTTTTTCCGGATAACGAGGAGCCGTTTCAATCGGTATGCCTAAACTTTTAACCGCTTTAAAACACTCAAGAGGCTCGTTTTTTAATTCATCAGAATCTGCTGCCAAAAAAACAGTAACCTTTCTGTCATTTAAAAAAAGGTGACGGGCAAGCACGAGGCCATCACCCCCATTGTTCCCTCCTCCGCATAACACAAAGTATTCAGGGATTAATCCTCTTGCATAATCCTTTATCCGCTCTTCCTGTTGTTCAAGTTGTAGGATAGAATCTGCAAGCGCTTTCCCAGCCTGTTCCATTAAAACACGCACAGGTATATGATAGGTTGCTGACATCATCTTGTCGCATGCTCCACTTTGAGCAGCATCCAAAACGGGTAGCAGGGTACTTTTTTTCATTGTTCCTTCCGGAATTAAAGATACCTCAGGGAGTCCATTTTACCATCGTTCCAAAGTTTCCAAGTATGCCTGATTGAAGCCGGCAAACTTTGCAGCATCAAATTTCATTAATCAATTGTCATGGAAAACAATTCAATCTCTGTGAATGGCCAAAGCGCCCTCACCCCGTCAAAGCGCGATTACAGCGCAGAAGTATCTTTCATTCTTAACGCAGCCCGTATTTCAGGTGGCAAATTTGGCCTGAGATCTTTGTCTGCAGCACTAAAAGGTAGCCGCTTTGTAGAAAGCAAGTTGCCACCTGAATCCAAGGAAGCCTATTTTGCATGCCTTGCTGAAATGTCCTCAGGGGATATTCGTAATCTGATATTATTCCTGATAAAAAAGGAATATCTCAGGGTAGTAAGCAATTACCAACTGGTTCAAATTTCTGAACAAGGCGAAGCCTGGCTTTTGGAACCTAAAGCTATGGTATTAAGTCCGCAGCAATTCAGATTTAACAAAATGCGGTACAAATTGCTCAATACCTTATTGGAATTACGCAAAGCAATTGCAACTGAAAAAAATTGCGCTCCTTTTGAAGTATTTCAGGACTACACTTTGTATCAGATGGTAGACCGTTTGCCAGCAGACAGTCAGCAAATGATGGACATTCATGGTATTGGACCTAAGAAAACCGAAGAATTCGGTGGACTGTTTCTGAAGGCAATCTTAGAATACAACGACAAGGCCGAAGCATACAAGCAGGCAAAAATCAAAGCGTATTCTATTGGTAAAGTAGTTCAAAAACCCACCTATCAGGAAACAAAAACTTTGTTTTTGGAAGGCAAAACACCAGATGAAATCGCAGCACTAAAGCAAGTGAAACTTACAACTGTTCAGAATTATTTAGAACGCCTTCACCTGTCCGGAGAAATTGACCTGAAACCTTGGATTGAAAAACAGCTTGACAAAAAATCTCTGCACAGAGGAGCCAAGTTTTTCAGGGAAACGATGGATGCAAGACTAAAGACTGCCCATGAAGTTCTGGGACTCGACTATGAGACTCTTAGATTTTGCAGGTTGTATGCCGGTCAGAAAGCCGGTTCTACCTTAGCTGCCTGAAACGCTTGCAGCAAACAAAGAAGGGGCTTCCATCGGAAGCCCCTTTTATTATGCATTATTCAAACACATTTAATTGTGAATTTGCTTCTAATAACATTTACATATCGTTTTTTTTCGACCTAAATAATTAATTGATTTTACCGCATTATCTGAACTTTTAAAACAGTTAGTCTTTGTTTATTATCGGTCAATTTCAGGAAATACATGCCTGGCGAAAGGTATGATACATCTGCCTCAGCTGTGTTTAATCCAAGTGTTGGTGTAAAGTGAAAAACACACTCCTTGCCTTGTAGTGTCATAAGCTGGTATTCCATTATATCCTTCCAGTCTGCACCTTGCAATTCCAATACCAGGCGCTCCGAAGCAGGGTTAGGATATACTATGGCTTCCATTTTTGGATTCAACTCCACAGATGTGCTTGTAATAGGCCCTAAATCATAATCGGGGTTTGTAGGGATGCCCCAACAATTGCAAGTGTAAACATGTGGTAAGAAATTAAAATAAACAGAATCAATCCCACATTGAGGATATAAGGAGTCTGGATATGGGATACGCCATAAATATTCATTATACTGTGAACCATATGTTGAGTTTGTCCTAAAAATCATTTCATCTGTTTTTGTACGATGCGGTACACTAATTGTTGTATCGCCACCTGGCCCTGTATAGTCATAATAGATAATTTTACGATTATTCCATGGTGCCATATCTTGAAGGTCCACCTGATATAATGTATCATAACCAATAAGATATAAAAATCTTTCGTTAGGTGAAAAATCTCCATAACCCGCATGCTTAACCTTATAATTTGGAAGAAAAAATGGCTGTTGGTTATACTCGTTATTAACTATCCCTGTTTGTCGATTAAAATCAAAAACAGACATCCCAGCGGAGTGATTAGTTATTAATAGTTTTGACCCTGATTTGGAAAAATTAATTGTGGAATTAAAACCAGAATTTCCTGCATATTGTGGAGTCCAATTATAGGTACTAAGATCCATGGTAACTAATTGATACCAAGGCCCCTTTAAGGTATCATTCTCCATTTTCCAACGTATCAGACGATTGTCATCCTGCAATTGCCCTATAATCCACCAATCATTCCCATTGGCATGACGAACTACTCCAAAAGAACCCGTTATTTCATTAGAGGTTGTAGAATAAAAAGTATCTCGATCAATAAATTCACCTTCGTAATTTTGGCAGGAATCACAAATTGTTACTATTTCTAAAAAGGGTGTAATATTCAAACCATATGTAGTTGCTCTAATCCAAAAAGTTTTATTATAACTTCCAATAATAAAACAATTCTGAATAAGAGAATAAACATAAACTTGAGTTGGCATAGTATCTGTACTACCAAACACAAAGTTGCCGTTTGAATTCCAAACATTGACTCCATTGCTATAATATTTCAAATCTCGGGTAAAAGGATCTTCTATAGTTGCCTGATATACAGTACCAGGGAATCCCTTAAAGTGAATATTCTGTATTTGGAATAGCCCTGTATTGATAAACTTTAATATTGAAGAATCATTCAACATAAGATATTCTGTTTGGGCATTGATTTGCCCAAACAGAATACCAAATACAAAAAACAAAGTTAAACGAATGTTTTTCATTTTGATTATCAAATTAATTAAGAATAATCAGTTTTTCGGTATCGATTATTTGATCATTATTCAAGATACTAATCAAATACATCCCTTCAACAAGACTAGAAATGTCCAAGGAAATCTTGATAGAAGTTCCTACATTAGAGGTTTGCCTTGGTATGGAATATTCTTTACCAATCATATCTGTAATTCGGAAAGTTATTTCCATTCCTTTTTTAGTTCCAAGAATAGTTAAAGTAGTATAATTTCTTGAAGGATTTGGAGAAAGAAAACAAGTTAATCCGTCTTTTGATTTTGGAGATGATATAAATGTTCTTTCTGCTAGCGAACCACAATTTAAGGTATCTTCATCAACGATAAGATTTAATATAGTCCTTGCAATTAAAGTAGCAGGTCCACCATTAATATAACACATTTGTGCAAATTCAAATAATTCAAGACTATCTGATTCATTTAGAGCTAAACCAAATCCAACATTTGAAATAAATTTTGAATAAGTTGATTTAAAGTAGTTTTCTGCGAAAAAGTCAGATTGAATAGACTGACAAGCAAAGGCACTACCCTCCCATTGGCCAGATTTAGCTTGTTCTATAGCTGTATAAACATTAAGCATTGCAGTGTTTTCTAAGGAGGTTAACCAGGCCTGCGCAACTGAATCTATCAAATGAGGATTATGATTCAATTTATCAATTAAACTCAGGGATTTTTCCCAAATCTGTAAAGTATCCAGTCCTTGAGTAATTGAAATGGTACAATTAATTATTGCTAATTCCTGAGCATCTAAGATTTCGATATTTGTACTTCTTTGTCCTCCTTCTTCTTCATCCTCAACAGGAGTTAAGTATTCTGGAGCAGTGGTATCCCCTTCTTCTAAACTATAACCTGCTTGATTGTTTTGACAAGAACATGGAAAATATGTTTGATTCACACTTGCGTTGATTAATATGAAATTAAACGAATTATATCTATCAACAGACCCAGGAATCATAAACGGATTTTCAGGATTGTAAGGAGAGGTTAATAAATAATCCCTCACGAAAAAGATTGGTTGGTTTAACTGTTCACTATGCAATTCACCATCTCTTCTTTGTCCGCTGGATGTTAAAGGCAATGAAGGAAAACCCGCATCATTCCAAATATTGTCTGAGGGTTCTGTATTGGTTCCCTGGTCTCCACAATCTCCATTTTGGGTAAGTCTAAACCCTATTTGACCATCTCCTTCAAAGCTGTTTCCTAAAATGCCAATCGGAAAAGTATAAGGTGTAAGTGTAGATGATTGATTTGGGCTTTGGTAGACCATGTGTTGCGCAATGTTTTCGGTTACATTACAATTAATTTTGTATTGTTTACCCGAAGCAATATTTATTCCTCTTTGAGCATTGTAAATATTATATATCAAATGCATTATAGAAGGTGCAAATACTTTGTTGCACGTTATGCTCACGTATTTATCACAATTTTGAGCCAGTATTCCATCCATAGCTATTGCCGGGTTTTGATTAAACAATTGAATGGTATTTTGTTCAATTCTGTTACCTCCTAATACCCCATTTAATCCTTCAACAAGAATTCCATTTCTCTTATTGGTAATTTTATTATTAATAATCCTATAATCAGCATTGCTGCCTGAAATTTCTCTGGCTTTAATGCCCCATTCCTTATGATATTCAACAGATGGATTGGTTATATTTATGGTATTCTCATAAATCTGTACATCCACCCCTACATTATTGTAACAGGAAATAACAGCATTTCGGCCAGAAAAATTAGGATAACTGGGTTGTATATTTTCAGTAACATCTGTAAATCTATTTTTTCTAACTTTATACAAATAGGTATTCGCAGGATTAGTGCTGCCATTATCTATACTTATACCATAGGACCGAATATGATTAAAAGTGTTGTTATTAATATCAATTTCCTCATGTTTTGATGTTGCTATTATACCATTAGCAGAATTGGAAAAAGAAACACTTTCAGTTGCGCTATTTCCTCCAATAATAAAACGTGAGTTAGGTTGGTCAATAAATGGTGTATTTACAGAAAGAACACATGCAGGATCATCAATTGGTAATGGTACCACAGGATTAGGATTATGACAACCATTTGGAATTGTCCTATCCATTCCATCAAAATCTGCATTAATCAAAATAAAGTTACTGTTTTGAGACCTAACACCAAATTCTGCATTTGAAAATGTGTTTCTGTACAGTATTGAAGAAGCATCCCCAATTGTTACATTATAAAAGGGACCCAATGGATTTGGTATATACGATTCAACAATATTTATACAGGCAAAAGTTCTGGTTGGATCACAACTAAATCCTGAAGGCTGAGGTTGGGTAATAGATTGCAGTAAATTCGCATTGCATAAATAATCGCAATTTCTTATTAAACAAACAAATTGCCACCAATTAACTCTGGATTCTTGAATTTGATTGTGATACAAATTATTTAAAAATTTACATCCAGTGAATTGAATATTACCTCCCTTACTGGAAATAACACCATTCTCTGATTCTGTTACCAGACATTCATTCATTATTAATGAACCAATTCCAGGAGGGCTTACTATTCCTTCCACGAACACCCTATTCCATAGAAAATCAGAACATGCTGCTTTTAGAGTACAGGTATTCATCGTTAATGTTACTCCTACAGGAACAATTAATTCTGCTGCCATCCATTAAAAAAGTAACATTGTTGTATGTGGTCGTTGGGGCGATAACAGTACCCGTAATATGTATAAAAGTAAACGGGAGAATACTAGTTGGCAGAGTTACCGCAGGACCAGAACATGAACCAAATGGAATGGCTGGTGGTGATGTTATTGGAGTCGCACAAGGACAATTGTAAATTTGTGCATAGGCAAGCTGCCCAATTAATAGAAAAATAATACCACTTATGCTTTGAAAAAGCTGTAAATTAATGGGCTTATTTTTTCGGTGAGCTGTGAGCTGTGAGCTGTGAGCTGTGAGCTGTGAGCTGTGAGCTGTGAG